>Ga0209270_1002020_pt1 | contig 23606 bp, 20 predicted proteins | sample MTBAKSrepl1MetaG_FD_187456 | JGI IMG/M metagenome (GOLD analysis project Ga0209270, IMG submission 187456) | Enrichment culture microbial communities from Arthur Kill intertidal strait, New Jersey, USA, that are MTBE-degrading - MTBE-AKS1... | ecosystem: Environmental > Aquatic > Marine >...
CTGCATTTCCCTGCAGGAATCGGATTGTTGCCCCGCCAGCCAGGAGCGTATCACTTTTGTTCCGACCGTGGAAGAGCTTTGTGAAGTCGCGGTGCCACACCTGAAGAACGCCGAAAACGCCATTGTCTCCTTCGGTCAGGGATGCGAAGGGGAGCCGATTCTCCAGGCGGATCGAATCTGTGCGGCGGTTCGGGCCATGCGTCGCCGGACCTCGCGGGGGACCATAAATTTCAACACCAACGGTTCCATTCCCGATGCCGTGGACAAATTGGCTGAAGCGGGAATCGACTCCATCCGCATCTCCCTCAATTCGGTTCGGCAGAAGTATTTCCAGGCTTATTATCGCACCGGGCATTACGAATTCGAGGATGTCATGGAAGCCTTCCGCAGGGCCAAAAATAACGGTCTTTACACCATGTTGAACTACCTGGTCTTTCCCGGCCTGAGCGACATGCAGGCCGAAGTCGATATCCTCGTCGAAATTATTGAAGAAACGGGCCTGGATATGATCCAGATGCGCAATCTCAGCATTGATCCCGTTCAATATGTTCGGGAGATGACCCTGACGGATGAAGGGATGGGCATGAAAAAGATGCTGGATCATGTCAAACGCATGGTCCCTCGCATCCAATACGGCTATTTCAACCGCACCCGGGAAAATTTTTTTCCCCCGGGTTTTGAAACCGACTGGCCCACTACCGCAGAAAGCTCGCGGGAACAGCAAAAAAACTCTGGTTAGATTCCATGGCAATACGTCTTTTCTGGCCAAAATCCTTTCTTTTCCTGGTTCTGATCGGTTTCACCGTCATCGCCCTGCCCTTGATAGTGGTTCTGGTAAGCGCCGAGATCTCCATGACCCGGTTGGCCCTGCAGGGAACCAAGGCGGTCAGTAACTCTGTTACCGTAACCCAGGAAAGCGGCAACCTTGTTGAGAAGATCCTGACCCTGGAACGCCTGGCTCGCCAGTACCAGGTCCTGAAAGACCCCCAGATGCTGGTAAACATCGGGGAGAAACACAAGGAGCTCGTCCATACCCTGGACGCCCTGAACCATCTCCTCTATAAAAGCGAGGAGAAAAAGGCTTTGCAGGACATTCTGGAAGGCGTGAACCGCATTCTGGAAGTCCTCAAGAATCCACCCCAAGAAAAAACCGCCCTGGAATCTTCCCTGGGGGGGTTTGCCCGCCTCAACCAGCTGGCCGGGAAAATCAATTCAGACAGCCAGGACCTTATTCTCCAGGAAATTGACACCATGCAGGCGGCCTCTGAGAAAAAGCAGAGGGATCTCATTCTTCAAGCCGTCACTTTTACGCTTCTGACCATCCTCTCGATATTTGTTTTCGCCCAACTTATCCTGAGACCGATTCGGGAAATGGACAAAGCGATACGCCGTCTCGGCGAAGGAGATTATACGACCCAGGTTTCCGTCAGCGGCCCCAAGGACCTTGAAACCCTGGGTGGAAGGCTGGACTGGCTGAGAGAACGGCTGGGAGACGTCGAAAAGGAGAAAAGCAAATTTCTTGCTCAGGTTTCCCATGAACTCAAGACACCCTTGGCTTCGATTCGCGAGGGGGCGGAACTTTTAAGTGATGAACTCGTGGGCCCCCTGAACGACCAGCAGCGGGAAGTGTCAAAGATACTTTGTAAAAACAGCATTCAATTGCAAAAGCTCATTGAGAACCTGCTGGGTTTCAGCACCGACCAGATCAGGCTGTCACAGATGTTCTTTTCCAAAGTAAATCTCGAGGAGGTTGTAGAGGAGGTTCTCGAAGACCAACTGCCGGCAATCCTGAAAAAGGAAATCCACATCGCCTCCGACCTCCAGAATGTCGAACTTCTGGGTGAACAGGATAAAATACGGATTATCGTTGACAATCTCATCTCTAACGCGGTGAAATATACTCCATTCGGAGGCAGAATAGACCTTCGCTCCTTTGCAAACGCCAAAACGGGGGTTTTCGAGGTCGCGGATTCGGGGCCGGGAATCCGGGAGGAGGAACGCGGCAAAATTTTCCAGCCTTTTTACCAGGGAGAAGCCCCTTTGAACGGCGTGATTAAAGGAACCGGGCTGGGGCTGTCCATTGCAAAGGAATATGTTCTGGAGCAGGGGGGGAGCATTATCGTTAAAAACAACCGCTCAGGGGGAGCCTGTTTCCAGGTTACCCTTCCCCTGACAACTGAGGAACAAAAGGCATGAAAATTACTAAACAAACAGGAATATTGGCCATTTGGATCTGGCTGCTGATCGGCTTCTCGGGCTGTCTGCCCGGAAGCTATTACGGGGGGGAAAATCGGTTCGGCGACAAATGGGAAGCCGTGATTGAAAAGGATGCCCCTGCCGAGACACTGTTTTCCCGCTTTTATTATCTGAAGCAACTGCCACAGGAGGAGCGGGATAGTGAATACGTGAAGGTTCTGACCAGGCTCGAACTTGAGCCTGATATTTTCTGGCGCCTGGAAGCGATTTACCTCGCCGTTTTGACAGGCCATCCGCAAAAGGGAAACGCCCTGCTCTCGGAACTGAAGGAGGAGATTGGAAAACCGAAGTATGAAAACGATGTCGAATTAAAAGGGGTGGTCGGCCTGCTCGAACTCCTGCTGAAACAAAAGAACGAGATTATCTTCACTCAAAGGCTCCTCGAAGAGGAGAAAGTTAAATCTGACAAATTGGCACATCAATTGAAGGAACTTAAAAATATTGAAAAAATTATTCATGAGCGAGAAACCAGCAAAGAAAATGAATGACCGCAGCAACAGCAGCAAGGAACCGCGTCCCCGTATCCTTCTGGTGGACGATGATACCGATTTGTTGAGCCTTCTCTCCATCCGTCTCAACGGTGCCGGCTATGAGGTTTGTGTCGCCGAAAGCGGAGAGGAGGCCATGGCCATATTCTCACTTTTCCGACCCCATCTGATCCTGACGGATTTACGCATGGAGGGCATGGACGGGATTGCCCTCTTTGATACCATCCGGGAAATCAATTCTTCGGTGCCGGTCATCATTCTGACGGCTCACGGCTCCATCCCTGATGCCGTTGCGGCTACCAAACGGGGAATTTTCTCATTCCTGACCAAGCCCCTGAACAGCAAAACCCTGTTGAGGGATATCGAAAAAGCCCTCGATTTCAGCGGCCTGCGGGGAGAAACCAAGGACGGCGAAGGCGAATGGCGGCGTGAAGTCATTACCCGTTGTCCGCTGATTGAAGACCTGCTGAGCAAAGCCTATCTGGCGGCCCAAAGCGGTTCGAGCATCCTTCTCCGTGGCGAAAGCGGGACCGGCAAAGAGGTCTTTGCTCGGGCGATACATCTGGCCAGCGTCCGCGCCAAGCAGCCATTCGTCGCCGTTAACTGCGGGGCCATACCCGATTCTCTGCTTGAATCGGAACTTTTCGGCCACACCAAGGGTTCTTTTACCGGGGCGCTGCACAACTACCCCGGACTTTTCAAATCAGCCCACGGCGGAACCCTGTTTCTGGATGAAATTGCCGATATGCCGACTCAGCTTCAGGTGAAACTGTTGCGGGTCTTGCAGGAAAAGCAGATTCGTCCGGTCGGCTCAACCGCCCCCATTCATGTCGATGTCCGGATAATTTCAGCCACTCATCGCAATATTGAAAAAGAGATCGAAAGTGGCAATTTCCGGGAGGACCTCTACTATCGCCTGAATGTAGTTTCCCTTTACCTGCCAAACCTGGCGCAACGCCGCGAGGACATTCCCCTGCTGGCTAATCATTTTCTCCAGGAAATGGATAAAAAAACCGGCAAGCATGTCACCAGCTTTTCTCCTGAGGCTATGGAAATCCTGCTGCATGCCCCCTGGCCGGGGAACATCCGGCAGCTGTTGAATGTTGTGGAACAGGCCGTGGCCCTTTCCACGACGCCGGTCATTTCCGTCGACCTGGTGAACAATGCCCTGGAACAGAACTCGGAGAAAATTCCGACCTTCAGCGAAGCCCGAAAAAAATTCGAACAGGAGTATCTCGTCAGGCTCCTGAAAATCACCAATGGAAAAGTTACCCATGCGGCCAGATTGGCGGGACGCAACCGGACCGAATTCTACAAGCTCTTGAATCGCCACCATATCGTTCCCAGCCTGTTCAAAAATCAGGAGGAAGGCGGTGGCGGTAAAGACTCGGAACCCTGGAGAGAGGACAGCGCTAACTTTTGACAGAAGTAAAACAGGGGTTTTCACGGAGTGGAATAAACATATCAGGTTTCAGCCACTTGGAAATATTCAAACAACTGTCTCAAAAATGAGACGGCCTAATTGGTTGGATAATTTAAGAAAAATAATAATCATTCTCTTCATGTCGGATTTTTGCGACAAAATGGAGTGTTTTTTAAGAAAAAAATAAGAGTTGGAGGATTTTTGAGTTTTTTTTCTGAATATTTTGTTAGATTTCTATAAAAATTTTTAAAAAGGTACACTGTTTGCTGATATCGTGATTTTGGTTGAAAAATTGATCGCATAATGACAACCAAAGAGGGAAGAATCCTTTTCTCAAGGTTTTTTTATAATTCTTGGTCCTGCTCCGCTCACAATAGGTAAAAAACGATATGATCCGTGCTTTTATAATATGTGTACTTGGCGCATTTATGGCATTAGTCGTTTACGCAGGGCAAGTTGGTTACGGCAGGGACGTACCGGAAAAAAAATTTGAAACACCCAAAGCAATTCATGAAAGTCAGGTAAAGGGTTATGAGTTCTCCTACCAGCTGGTCAATACGGAAGGGCCTTTTACTTTTTACCGGAATATTCCTTATCAGCTGGTCGGGCAATCCCGGCAGGATGCTTTGGAAGGGGCGCCAAAACCCCAGTTGATACTTTTCATTACCGACTCTCGAGGGAATGAGATTATTGACGCCAAGGTTAAGTACAAAATCGTAGGTCCCCAAAAAGATATCCTGGAGGCAGGGGGATTTCCGGTGGAAGGTGGTTATGCCGCAGGTATTTACTGCACCGACCCGGGGACTTACAAAATTGAAGCGGAAATCGAGTTATCGGATTACAAAAAAACCCTGGTTGACCGTTTCGCTTTTTACAACCGGCCCTGATTTTTTAACCAATTATTTCAGCGACGGGGTTATGACATGAAAAATTTCACAAAACTTCTGGTTCTCCTAGGTATTGTTTTCGCGGTTCTGCTCGGATGCCAAATTGTCGTTTTCTTTGGAATCCAGCTCGGCCTGGGCATACTCTCACTGCTTTTCATGGGCAGTATTGCCTTGAGCCTGGTAATGTCAGGCAACAATAACAGCCAGGAAGATCTTTTCATGGAGGATTTCATGGAAGATTTCCGGGAAAACTAATTTTCGGCCTGCTGCTCCTGCCTAAATGCATATTGTGTTCTTAATTCCCGATCAGGATTATCAAAAAATCCTTCGGAATTAATTTTAAAATTTGATTTTTTATTCTTTCTTTCCCCTCCTTGTGTTAAGCTCATCACATATTGACACCTGTGAAAACGTGACTTCAATTCAATAATTCCAGGTGGTTAATTGTAATCGCTCAAATCCCGATTTACCGTTTTCTCCTTTTTGGCATCGTTCTTCCAAACGAGGAGGGCTATTTTATGTTCATCAGATTCGCTGTTTTTTTCTTTCTCCTGCTGTTTCTGGCTCCCACTATCACTTCTGCAGAAACCGGATATGTTTCCGATGAGTTGATTATCACCCTGCGCCAGGGACAGGGAAATCAATATAAAATACTTCGCACCCTCAAAACCGGCACCCCCATGGAAATACTCGAAAAAGGGGACGAGTATTACCGCGTGCGAATCCGGTCCGGGGAAGAGGGCTATGTCCTGAAGCAGTACGTTTCCCCCAAAACCCCCAAACCTGTCGTCATAGCCAACCTGGAACGTGAGGTGGAAAACCTGAAAAAAAAGATTGAAGAACTGGAAGCCGCCCGGGATAATTTAAAGGAAAAAAATGCCGATCTTCTGCAAAACAGCAAGGCAAGTGAAAAAAGCCTGGGACAGCAGCTCGCAGAATTACAAGAAAAATACAGCCAGACCAGTCGAAAACTCGATACCGTCAGCAAAGACTATTCATCCCTCATGAGTAAATCAGAAAACCTCATCAATATCATTGCCGAGCGAGACCAGCTGGCATCTGAGAACGAAAAACTTGCCGCCAAAGCTGAGGAGCTGAAAATAGAAAATTCCGATCTTTTGCGAACGGGAGTCATCAAATGGTTTCTGGCTGGTGCTGGGGTACTTCTCTTCGGTTGGATACTGGGTAAGCTTTCAAAAAAACGCCGGAGCAGTTTCTGACTTTTCGTACCCCTGATATTAGGCATACCGTCAAGTCTGATGCCTTTGGCAAGCTGTTGAAAAGCCAATAAAAAATAAAGATCCAAGGAACCCTGCTTTTCCACAACCTGCGACGGCCAATGGAACCAAGAACTTTACTCCATGGCACCATTTCAAAAAAAACCTTTCCCACAAAAAACTTTTCCCCTGCTGTTTGTCGGGATACTGGGCCTAATCATTACCATTGTGGTCTTTTTTACAGTTCGTGGAAAAGAACTTCAGGAGGTCAGAAGTAATTTTCATTTCAGCGCCAACAACCTCAGTACCGATTTCAGGGATAGCCTTGAAAACGATATCGATACCTTAAGGCTGATTGAGGCTCTTTTCCAGGGGTCGGAGTTCGTCACCCGGACCGAGTTCCAAAAATTCGTTCAACCGATCCTGGAGCGGCATCCCCATATCTTTCTTTTCGGCTGGCTCCCTTTGGTAAAACCCGAGGAACGCGAAGCTTTTCGCCGCAAATTAATTGAGGAAGGCTATTCACTCGCAGCACCAGAAAGGGGGGAAAGTCCGCTTTCAGAAAACACCGGAAATCAACAGGACTTTTTCCCTACCTACTACCTGGAAGGACCGGGTAAGAAATATTTTGGGATTGGTGCCGATATGGCGACCTCCCTCGATATTTACCAAGCGCTAAAAGAGTCGGAAAAAAATCGGACCTTGGGAGCCGTGGAAATCGAATGGCCTGGCCGGCCTGAAAATCGACAAAAAATTTACCTGGTTTTTCTCCCTGTTTTTGGAAAAAACTTTTTGTTCGACAGGGAGGCGGGGGCAAAAAATCTTACCCTGGGAGGCTTCATCTGCGGTCTTTTCCCGGTTTCGAATATATTGCAGGAAATTCAGAACAAGTATGACTTGTCCGGCATCAAACTGGATATTTTCGAACCCGCTGTCGACGGGATAAAACCCTTTACCCGCCTTCAAGGAAATAGTGAGAGCGAACTTCTGCAAACTCTGGAAGCCTTGAAAATTGGGGACCGCGAGTTTCTGATTCGCACCCAGTCCCTCCCGGGGTATATTCCCCAGCGACTGTCCTGGCGACCCGGTGCCGCTCTTGCTGCGGGGCTTTTTATTACCGGCCTGTTTCTTCTCTATCTTGACCATACCTTCAGGCGAACCGCCCACATTGAACTTCTGGCGGAAAAACTTTCCGGCGAGGTCGCAGAACGTCAGCGGGTTGCCGAAGCCAGGGAAAAACTCGTTACCGAACTGGAAGCAAAAAATGCAGAGTTGGAAAGGTTCACCTACACGGTTTCCCATGACCTGAAAAGCCCCTTGATCACCATCCGCGGCTTTACCGGTCTTCTGGCTCAGGACGCACACAAAGGGGATATGGATAGGGTGCAGGCGGATGTCAAGCAAATCAAATACGCCACGGATAAGATGCAGAGTCTTCTGGATGAACTGCTGGAATTGTCACGTATCGGCCGCCTGGTCAACCCTTCCCGGCAGATAAATTTGAACGATCTGATTCAGGAAACCCTGGACATGCTGGCAGGAAGAATTACGGAAGGGGGAGTCAAAATCTCGGTTGCCCCCGGGCTTCCGGTTGTTTATGGCGACCACCCGCGCCTTCTGGAAGTTTTCCAGAACTTAATCGATAATGCCGTCAAATTCATGGGTGGGCAACCTTCCCCGCTCATTGAAATCTTTGCGGAGACCGGTGACAAACATATAAAATGTTTCGTACGCGACAATGGAGCAGGAATTCCGGAACGCTATAAAAGTAAAATTTTCGGCCTTTTTGAACGGTTGGACCAGAATAGCGAAGGAACAGGTATAGGACTGGCGCTGGTCAAACGTATTGTTGAATTTCATGGTGGAAGGATATGGGTGGAGTCCGAAGGAGAAGGCAGGGGATCCACCTTTGTTTTTACCCTGCCGGCAACACAGGAAGGATTTTCAGATGAATAATTTTTATGCAATGAAAGGTGAACCACTTTGTCTCTTGCTGGTTGAGGATAATCCCGCCCATGCAGAACTGGTTATGCGCAGTTTTGAAAACCAACGGGTCGCCAATAAAATTTTTCATGTGCAGGATGGCGAGGAAGCTCTGGACTATCTGTTCCGGAGAGAAAAGTACCAGGACCCGGACAAATCGCCAAGACCCAATGTCATACTTCTCGATTTGCGCCTTCCCAAAATTGACGGCTTGGAGGTCCTTCGCGAAATAAAAAACACCGAGGGTTTGAAACGCATTCCCGTGGTTATCCTGACCACCTCCCAGGCGGAGATCGATGCCTCACGGGCTTACGATTACCATGCCAACAGCTACCTGGTCAAACCCCTGGATTTTGAGCTCTTTACCCGCCTGATGGAAGAACTGGGCTTTTATTGGTTGGGGTGGAACTTCAACCCCTGGTCATGAGATACGATTATGCCTGGAACCGCTCTTGAAATATTGCTGGTCGAGGACAATCCCGCCCATGCCGAACTGGTTATGCGCAGTTTTGAAAACCAACGGGTCGCCAATAAAATTTTTCATGTGCAGGATGGCGAAGAAGCTCTGGACTATCTGTTCCGGAGAGGGAAGTACCAGGACCCGGCCAAATCGCCCAGGCCCAACCTGATTCTGCTCGATTTGCGCCTTCCCAAAATTGACGGCCTGGAAGTCCTTCGCGAAGTAAAAAGCACCGAAGGCCTGAAACGCATTCCCGTGGTTATCCTGACCACCTCCCAGGCGGAGATCGATGCCTCACGGGCTTATGACTACCATGCCAACAGCTACCTGGTCAAACCCCTGGATTTTGAACTCTTCACCCGCCTGATGGAAGAACTGGGTTTTTACTGGCTGGCCTGGAATTACAACCCCTGGTCATGAGACACGACGATGCCTGGAACCGCTCTTGATATATTGCTGGTCGAGGATGAAAAGGCTCATGTTGAGCTGATTCGGAGAGCCTTTTCTTCCCGGACCGACCGGGTTGCTTTTCATGTCGTCCATACTTTAAAAGATGCCTCCACATTGCTGGGCAAAAGAACCTTTGGCCTGGTACTTCTCGATTTTCTGCTTCCCGACGGCAAAGGGCTTGACCTGCTCCCCCCGAATAAAGAAGAAGCGCCCTGCCCGTTTATGCTCATGACCAGTCACGGAGATGAAAAACTGGCCGTGGATGCCCTGAAAGCTGGGGCTCTGGATTATGTCGTCAAATCAGCCGAAAACCTGGCGAACATGCCGAGCTTCGTGGCCCGGGTTCTGCGCGAGTGGGGCTTTATCCAGGAACGCCGCAAAGCTGAAGAGGCCTTGCGCCTCAGTGAAGAAAAATTCCGCACCATTGCCGACTACAGCATGGATTTGGGGATCTGGCTGGGGGTCGAGGGCGAGCTTATCTGGGCCAATCGCTCCGTCGAAAGAATGACGGGTTTTAGCTTGCAGGAATGCCTGGAAGATCAGGACCACGTTTTTTCCCTGATTCACCCGGAAGACCGGACGGAAATACAGAGAACGTTCATCAACGCCGTCACGGAAAAAACTTCCGGGAACAATGTCCCTTTCCGTTTCAGGCGCAAAGACGGTTCCAGCCGCTGGGTTTCCGTATCCTGGCAACCGATTTTCAGTATTTCCAACGAATATCTTGGCATCCGGGCCAGCATTCGGGACATTCATGAATTGAAAAGCGCCCTGGAAAAACTCGAGGAGGCCAACCGTGAACTCGATGCGTTCGTTTACACCGTATCCCACGATTTGCGCACCCCCCTGACCCCCATCATCGGCTACGCTCAGCTGCTGAGAAAACAGTACGGCAACCAACTCGACAGCCAGGCCGACCAGTTTCTGCTCACCATCGAGCAGCAGGGGGAAAATATGCTCAATCTCCTCGAAGATCTGCTACGCCTGGCGCGAGCCGGTTTTCTCGAGAGACCCCAACAAGCCGTCAATGCCGAAACCGTTGTCCGGGAAATTATTGACTCCCTGAACGGCCGGTTCCCCAACTCCCATATCGAAATTCAGAAAACCAACCTTCCCGCGGTTCACCTCTCCAGAACTCTCCTTGCTCAAGCCTTTGAAAACCTGATCAAGAACGCCCTGGTCTATGCCGGCCGCAAGGGGGCGCCCATTGAAATCGGCGGTGACCGGAAAGAGGGCAAAGCCCGCTTTTTTGTCCGCGACCACGGGCCGGGTATTCCGGACAACGAAAAAACCAAGATTTTCGAGGTTTTTTACCGTGGGGACTGCGAAGAACAAATTGAGGGAACCGGCGTCGGCCTTGCAACGGTCCGCAAAATCGCCCGTCAATACGGGGGGACGGCCTGGGTCGAGGATACGCCGGGAGGAGGGGCCACCTTCTGGTTCTCCCTGGAAGACCTGCCCGGAGAGAACACCCTGAAAGGGGACGGTGAACCTTCTCCCTTTTTTACCTGAACCCGGTGGTCAACCTTTTCCGTAAGCCTTGTCGATATCCCCAGATTTTCCGATAAAGACCAGAATTTCACTGTCCTTGATCACATGGTCCGGCGGCGGCGGGGCCAATATGCTGCCCGTCAGGACATCCTTAACGGCAATGACCGTCACATTGAATCTCTTCCGGAGATTTAGTTCTACCAGGCTTTTGCCTATAAAATGCGGCGGGGGCGCCAGCTCGGCGATGGAAAAGTCCTCGCTCAGGGAAATGAAATCGAGGATATTCGGTTTGGTCAGGGAACGGGCGGTTTTGACCGCCATATCCTTTTCCGGATAGATGATTTCCGTGGCTCCGACCCTGGCCAGAATCCTGCCGTGGTCTTCCGAAGAGGCCTTGACGATAATGCGTCTGACCTTGAGTTCCTTGAGATAGAGTGTGATTAGCGTGGCCAGATGGGTCTTTTCTCCGGTCGATACGATAACCGCATCCATCTCGTCAATCCCCTGCGCGACCAGGAATTCCTTGTTGGCGGCATCGCCGAGAATGGCGTAAGTGACGTCGTCATGAATTTTCTGCACCGCCTCCTGATTGAGGTCAACGGCGACAACCTCCTGCTTGTCCGCATAGAGGGTCCGGGCGACATGATAGCCGAAGTTGCCCAGGCCTATGACACAGAAACGTCCCATTTTGATTTCCTCCTGAAAAAGGTTCCAGCCGATGTTGAAAACCAGAATTTATTTTTCAAAAAAGGCCCGATGATTACGAGAGGCAAAAACGGAAACCGTTCGCATTGCCCCAGGAAATGAACCGGCACCGTCGTACGAGAACCGGGGGTGCGGTTTTTACCAACCCCCTACCCGATCATGATGTTTTCTTCCGAGTAACGGGTCGGGATTTTTTCAGCACGTTTGAGAATGGCAAAAGCTGCGGAAAGCAGCCCGACGCGCCCGACAAACATCAGAATGATAACCAGGAATTTCCCGGCAATGGAAAGCTTCGGGGTAATCCCCAACGACAGCCCGACGGTGGAAAAGGCCGAGACAGCTTCGAAGGTATCGATCAGAAAGCTGTTCGGGCTCCGCCCTACCGGAATATTGATATTCTGCACGCACAACAGGATAAAGGTCGTAGCGGCAAGAAAAAGAATGGCCGAAAGCACCAGGGTCAGGGTCTTCAGAACCAGTTCCGACGGAATGGTGCGATGAAAAATATTGGTATGGGAGCTCCCTTTCAAGCGGCTTTTCAGGATGACCACCACCAAAGCGAGGCTGGTGGTTTTGACCCCTCCGCCGGCGGAGCCCGGCGAAGCACCGATAAACATGAGAAAAATCATGAAAACCAGGGTCGGCGCTTCGAAAAGGTTGAGGTCGATGGTATTGAAACCGGCGGTCCGCGGGGTGATGGACTGAAAGAAGGAGACGAGAATTTTTTCCTTGTAGGACATGCCGGCCAGGGCCGAGGAGTTTTCCAGCAGGCCGATTAGCAGAGCGCCCCCGACGACAAGGATACAGGTGGTAATCAGAACCAGCCGGGAATGAAGGGAGAGCCGCTTTCTTTTTCGCACACGAAGCATGTCAAGCAGCTCCCGGATAACCAGAAAACCGATACCGCCCAGGACAATCAGAATCATGATGGTGACATTCAGGAGGCCATCTCCCCGGTAGGCAACCAGATTGTCCGGGAAAAGACTGAAGCCGGCATTGCAGAAGGCCGACACGGCATGAAACAGGGCCGTGTAGGTCCCCTGCACAAAGCCCATTTCCGGGATGAAAACGAAAGCCAGGAAAAACGTGCCGAGGGCTTCGATGACCAGGGTGATGATGATGATTTCTAGAATGAGGGCCTTCAGGGAGGGGACGGGCGTGTGCAACAGGGTCTCGTGGATGATCCAGCGTCCCCGGGTGCCGATGCCCATGCGCAGGCAGAAAAACAGGTAGACGGAAAAGGTGGTAATGCCGAGGCCGCCGATCTGGATGAGAAGGAGGATGACAAGCTGGCCGAAGAGGGTGAATTGCTGCCCCGTGTCCACCACAATCAGACCGGTGACACACTGGGCCGAGGTGGCGGTAAACAAGGCATCCAGCCAGGTGAGTGGCGCCTGCCGGGAAGCAACCGGGAGAGAGAGAAGAAAAGCACCCAGGACAATTGCCGCCAGGTAGGAAAAAACCAGGGCCTGGTCGGGGGTCAGATGCAGTCGTTTAAGCCGTTTTTGGAAATCCGCCATGGTTCATGTTTGCCGGGGCCTTCACCCCCCGGCTCTGAAAATAGTCGGAAAAAATGGTTTACTATAGTCCTTTCCCGGTCATTTGCGAAGAAATAAATATCTGTTGCTTTGCAGATAAGGTTTTTTTACTATGTAATGTCGTTACAAAGGGCCTTCGGGCCTCTTTTTTTGTAGCCAGGTTTATTCATGAGGCTTTGTCGCGAAACCGACAAGGGTGCGTCAGATCAAGCCAAGCGCAGCGACGCGCGTTACAGGCGTACTTGCAGTACCTCGAAACGCAAGGAGCGAGCAGGGCTTGAGTTGGCGTGCAATCGGCGGTTGCAGCAAAAATCTTCATGAATAATCCGGACCAGAAGGATACCAAGTGGAAAAGTATAACCAAAAGGAAATCGGCCGAAGACGGACTTTCGGCATCATCAGCCACCCCGACGCCGGGAAAACCACCCTCACGGAAAAGCTCCTGCTCTTCGGAGGCGCCATTCAGCTGGCCGGAGCGGTCAAATCGAAGAAAGCCGCCCGCCACGCCACCAGCGACTGGATGGCCATGGAAAGGGAACGCGGCATCTCCGTCAACACCTCGGTAATGAAATTCAACTACCGGAATTTCGAAGTCAACCTCCTCGACACCCCCGGTCATCAGGATTTTTCCGAGGATACCTACCGGGTCCTGACCGCCGTAGACAGCGCCCTTATGGTCATCGACAGCGCCAAGGGGGTGGAAACCCAGACCCGCAAGCTGATGGAAGTCTGCCGCATGCGCAACACGCCAATCATGACTTTCATCAACAAGCTCGACCGCGAAGGGCGCGAGCCACTCGACCTCCTCTCCGATATCGAGGACACCCTGCAGATCGAATGCGCCCCCCTGACCTGGCCGGTGGGCATGGGCAAACGCTTCCGCGGCATCTACCACCTGCAGAACCAGGAGATGCATTTCTTCACCTCCCACATCAAGGACCGCGTTCAGGAGGGCACGGTCATCCGGGGCCTGGACAATCCCGATTTGGATAGGATCATCGGCAGCCAGGCCGACGACCTGCGCGCCGACGTGGAGCTTCTCCACGGGGCAGCCAATCCGTTCGAACTCCAGGAATACCTGAAGGGGAACCAGACGCCGGTGTTTTTCGGCAGCGCCATCAACAACTTCGGCGTCAAGCAGCTGCTCGACACCTTCGTCGATCTGGCGCCTTCTCCCATGCCCCGTGCCGCCGCCTCCCGGGAGGTTTTTCCCTACGAAAAGGGCTTCAGCGGCTTCGTTTTCAAAATCCAGGCGAACATGGACCCGGCCCACCGCGACCGCATCGCTTTCTTGCGCATCTGTTCGGGCAAGTTCCAGCGCGGCATGAAAGTTCGCCACCACCGCATCGGCAAGGACGTGCAGATCGCCAATGCCATGATTTTCATGGCGCAGGACCGTCAGAACGTGGAGGAGGCCTACCCCGGCGACATCATCGGCATACCCAACCACGGCACCATCAAGATCGGCGATACCTTCACCGACAAGGAGCCGCTGCGCTTTACCGGCATTCCCAGTTTCGCCCCCGAACACTTCCGCCGGGTCCGGCTGAAGGACCCCCTCAAGGTCAAACAGATGGACAAGGGGCTCCAGCAGCTCACCGAGGAAGGCGCCGTCCAGCTCTTCCGGCCGCTGAAAAGCAACGACTATATTCTCGGCGCGGTCGGTGTTCTGCAGTTTGACGTCATCATTGAGCGCCTCAAAGCCGAATACAACGTCGACGCCATGTATGAAACCATTAATTTCGCCGCATCCCGCTGGGTCACCTGCGAAGACCGCAAGGAGCTGGAGAAGTTCATCAAAAAAGAGGAAGTCAATCTCGCCTACGACGCCGAAAAGAGCCTGACCTACCTGGCGTCCAGCGAATGGCGCCTGGGCAACGTCCAGGAACAGTGGCCGAAAATCGCATTCCATAAGACACGGGAATTGAATTAGGGGGGCATATGGAAAAGGACCATTTGGAATCAACCCGGCAGCGGCTCTCCGTAAAACAGGCCCTGGCCGCCGCTGGGGAAATAACGAACGTCGCCCTGCGGGGCTGGGTGCGGACCGTCCGCACCGGCAAAGGGGTCACTTTTCTCGCCCTCAACGACGGCACCTGCATGGCCTCCATCCAGGTCGTGATCGATTCCGGGCACCCTGATTTTCAGGCCATTTCCGCAACCGGAACCGGGGCGGGCGTGGTTGTCGAAGGCGACCTGGTGGCCTCGCCGGCCGAAGGGCAGCGCTGGGAAGTCAAGGCGACACAGATGAAAATAGTGGGCGATGCGGACCACGACTACCCGCTCCAGAAAAAGCGCCACTCTTTCGAATTTTTGCGCACCATCGCCCATCTCCGCCCGCGCTCCAATACCTTCGGGGCGGTATTCCGGATGCGCAACGCCCTTTCCTTCGCGGTCCACAAATTTTTCCAGGAGCGCGACTTCATGTACGTCCAGACCCCCATCATCACGGCCAACGACTGCGAGGGGGCCGGGGAAATGTTCCGCGTCACGACCCTCGACCCCAGAACCCCGCCCCTGGAAAATGGCCAGGTCGCCTGGAAGGACGATTTTTTCGGCCAGAAAACCGGTCTTACGGTCAGCGGCCAGCTTCAGGCCGAGCTTTTCGCCACCGCCTTTTCCAAGGTCTACACCTTCGGGCCGACCTTCCGGGCCGAAAACTCCAATACCAGCCGCCATGTGGCCGAATTCTGGATGATCGAACCCGAGATTGCCTTTGCCGACCTCTCTGACGACTGCCGGCTGGCAGAGGATTTCCTGCGCTATCTGGTGACCCATACTCTTGATAACTGCGGTGAGGACCTGGCCTTTTTCAACGACCGCATCGAAAAAGGCCTGATCGACAAGCTGGAGAAGATCGCCCGGGCGGAGTTTCACATCCTCCCCTATACGGAAGCGATCTCCATCCTTCAGAAGTCCGGAGAAAACTTTTCATTCCCGGTGGAATGGGGCCTCGACCTGCAGTCGGAACACGAGCGCTACCTGACCGAAAAGGTTTTTGACGGGCCGGTCTTTGTCGTCGACTACCCCGCAAAGATCAAGGCCTTTTACATGCGTCTCAATGACGACGAGAAAACCGTGGCGGCCATGGATCTGCTGGTGCCGCGGGTTGGGGAAATCATCGGCGGCAGCCAGAGGGAGGAGCGCCATGACATCCTCAAAATGAGGATGGACGCCATGGGCGTTCCCAGCGAACCACTCTCCTGGTACCTCGATATCCGCCGCTGGGGCAGCTGCCCCCATGCCGGCTTCGGTCTCGGCTTCGAGCGCTTTCTCATGTACGTGACCGGCATGGAGAACATTCGCGACGTCATCCCCTTCCCGCGAACCCCCGGGAACGCCCAGTTTTAAATCTTTCTTTTAAGCGGTGAGGAAGAATGGAGAGAAAGAAGCCGACCCTCGTACCCAGGGAGGAAAAACCCCGCTACAAGGTCGTGGAAAGCAGCCTGGTCACGGATGAATCTTTAGAAGAGATCATCAATGAATGGGTTGAAAAGGGCTGGAAGCTTGAGAGCATCCAGTTTGCCATGCGCGAGGCAAGCAAGCGCCCGGCCATGGCCTTTGTGCTATTTGTCAGATAGGTCTCTTTCCTCGTTTTTCCCGAAGTTTCATATAAAAAACCCGCTTGTAAAGCGGGTTTTTTATCCGGCGTCCTCAACATCATCCGGCATCACGTACAGGGTCAGTCCCTCCATTTTTTCGATACGCACCAGCCGTTCAATTTCAAGCGGCGCTCTATTGTCAAGGCATTCAGCCCGCCACAGTTCGCCGCGCACCTGCACATAACCGGAAGGGGCCAACCGTTTTTTGACAATCCCGCGCTCTCCTATCAGGGTGTCGGCCAGGCTCGCTTCATTCGGTTCGTAGGCCCGCCAGACAAAGGGAAACATCGCGACCTCCTTGGCGATCCAGCAGGAGACCAGCACCCAGAAAAGCCAGCCCGGCAGTTCAAGCCAATGTTCAACTACAACCAGGATCACGATAAAAGCAACCACCCCGGGGAGACCCTGGAGGGTGTAACGGAAATATACGGAACGCGGTATTTTCCCTGGTTTCGGGTTCATCAGACCACCCAGAGTTTGGACTGTGGAACATTTTTGATTTTGTTACTAAGGCGAACGTTAAATATTGGACCCACTTTTGTTATGGGGCTGGGCTCCCCATTCAAAGGGCCGCATAAACCCATCCATGGGCGCTTAGCTGCCGCCGTCCGGGCGGCAGATGCCCTTTTCATGGGCAGCCCAACCCCATGGTTTGCTATTGTCTGATGTCGATTAAACAAGTTTCGCCTTAGTAAGTTTAACAGTAACGGAACTTTTTACAGAACAAAGCGCCGGAAAGACGCATCACGGAAGGCGTATCAAACCCCTGCATTCCAGGTCCCGCCAAGGGAGCTTATGTCAGGTGATGACTGTCTCTCTAAAAAAGTTTGGGCAAAATCCCTGAGCCGGCCCTCATGATGCATAAAAAAATCTGTTCAACTAACCCTGCCTGCGCCGCCGCCGTCTTTGTAACGGGTGTTGCGACGCCGTAAGCCCGCGAGTTGATTATTTTTCTTTTTTATTAAATTAATATAACCCATTGCCCTTGTTTTGGTGTAAAATTTCATTATTTAAAATCTCTCGGCTCACATGTATTATTTATGAACCTTTTTTACCTGCGGACACGCCCTGGACCTGATTAAGAATAATTGAAAAAAGGCCGTTTCAACTAATACGAAGACCAGATTCATCGGATTAATCACTCATCTCCAAAAATTTGAGTAAGGGAAAAATCAAAGCAGCAATCATCCACTTACGGATTCCAAAATTATTTATATGGGAGGGTTTATGAAAAAATTAGTGGCATTAATTTTTGTCAGCCTGTTGGTGGCTCCAATAACCGTTTTGGCGAAAGACGCTTTAAATGATTTTTCAATACAGGATGCGCTCAATGTTGAAAAAATAAAGAATACGCTTGGAACAGATGTAAAATTCTATTTTGGAAATCAGCGTCATGGGAAAGTGTTGAAAAAATACGGCGAGTTTAAAACGAGTAAAAAAGCCAATGCTTTTCTTAAAAGCAAGGAATCCGCTTGTCAGTGGGCTTTTGCTTCGGCATTGAAAGCCTTGAAAGACAGGGCCGTAAGAGAAGGCGGCAATGCCGTCATCAACATCAAGTCAAACTATGACAACAACCTGACCTCCAGCGACGAAACCTTCCAATGCGGTGCGGGCACGGCGATGGCCGGGGTCGCCCTGATCGGAGATGTTGTTAAGCTGGCGGAATAATTACCGGAAACAACCTGAACCTGAAAAATATTTTAATACCAAAAACCCGGCGCAAGGCCGGGTTTTTGGTGAATGGTTTGGCTCGCCAATCAAATGGAGTTGTCCCTTTATTTCATCATTGCACGCATCATTCAGGCTCGGTGGTGAAACGTTCCAGCCATTCCCGGGGCAATGACGTGGGGCGGCGCTCCCGGTCGATCATCACATGAACGGTGCGGCCTTCGGCCAGCAGGAGACCATCCTGGTTGACAGCCCGGTAGGCAAACTCCAGGATTTTTCGATGGGCTTTCTTCAGCCGGGTCGTGATGGTAACCCGGTCCTCGTAAAACGCCGGGGCGCGGTAAGCAATCTCGGCATGAGCCACAACCGCAAAGAAGCCGGCCTCTTCGAAACCGCTGTAGTTCATTCCCACCTGGCGCAGATATTCCGAACGCCCCTCTTCAAACCAGGTCAGGTAGTTGGCATGGTTCACCACGCCCTGCGCATCGGTTTCGGCATAACGCACCGTCAACGTAAATGAACAGCCCGACATATTCACCTCATCCACAGACTTAACTCCTGTTCCGCATCCGCCCTCAGGGCACGATAGCAACCTGCCACCCGGTTGGCAATGTTTTTAGGAACTGCTCTGTCCGAACAGGTTTTTCCCTTTTTGCCTTTTTGCCGCCACCGCGTAACTGAAAAACGCCCCTTTCATTCCAACCACCTAAACCCTCTGTCAATTTCGACACTTTCCAAAACCTATTTTATTGTCCAGAAACATCTGAGCCCAGATTTCAAAAGCAAAAATAAACCAGAGCCAGTGCTGGTTCCGGCCGTGCGGCTCCTCTACCATGCGCTTGTAGGAGGTGAATAAAAAGTCATGGTTAAAAATGCCCCGCCGCCGGATTCCGGGCAGAATCAGATCATGAATCATCTCTTTCATCTGCGGAAAAACCATATAATCGTGAAGAGGCTGACTGAAGCCGATTTTTTTTCGATAGACAAAATCTTCACTGTAGTAATTCAAAGCCACTCTTTTGAGAAGCATTTTTGTGAACCGGTTGGATGATTCAGCCGTTCTGGGGTCACTGCCTATCCCCAGGAAAAGATCGGACGGTTTTGAAAACACAAAATCAATGACATTCCTGTCGAGAAACGGGACCCGGTTTTCAATGGCGTGCGCCATGGTCATGCGATCCTGCATGGCCAGAAGATGCACCAACCTCCCCCTCATATCGTAAACCCGGTTGTTTTTTAAGGCATCGCCCCCGGCGGGGAATAAATCTCCGTGCCGCGCGAAAAAAGCGGCCTGGTTGATATCGGCCTTGACCGAGGGGCCATATTTTTGATTGCCGCTCCGAATATGGATAAAAAAATCGCGGGCACTCAGCCGGGGGAGAAAATATCGTTGTGTTTTCCTGCCGAACATCGGTATTTTTGAGCCCAGCAGAATCCCGGCTGAATGGCGTTGCCTGAAAGCCTGCCGGTAAAATTCCGGGTAACCGGCCATAACCTCATCCGCCCCTTCCCCGCTTAACAGCACTTTCACGCATCCGCTCGCCTCCTCCGCCAGTCTTTTGATGGCGAGGGTGTGAACAAAGCTTACCGGAGCATCGAAATGATAGGTTGCAGCTCCCATATTCTCAGCCCAGTAGCGGGGCGTAATTTCCACTTTGTGGGTTTCGGAGCGGGTTTTTTCGATCACCTGCTCGATATAATCTTCCTCCGAAAAGCCTCGGTTTTCGGGAATCACGGAAAAGGTATCCATGCTGCGGCTGAAATGGCTGCTGGCAAAGGTTGCCACCAGCGAGGAGTCGATGCCGCCGGACAACTGGCAGCCGACCCTGACATCGCTTCTGAGCTGCGACTTCACGGCTTTTTGGAGTACGGACTCAAGAGCGGAGGCAGGCGCCGACCTATCCGATAGTTTCTTGATGGAGAGATCGGGTTCCCAGTAGCGTTCGAGCTTCCGGCCGTCCATGGAGAACTCCATGAAATGGGCCGGGGGAACCTGATAGACCGCCTTAAAAAGCGTCCGGTCATGGGCGGTATAACCGGCCAGGGTATATTCGTCGATATTTTCAGGATTGAGTTCAGGGACAAAAACGGGATGCCGGTAGAACGCCTTGATTTCGGAGGCAAAAAGAATGGTATTCCCGCCATCGTACCAGTAGAGGGGCTTGATGCCGGCATGATCACGGGCAAGAAACAGTTTCCCGAGAGCCAGGTCGACAATACAAAAGGCGAACATGCCGTTGATCAGTTCCAGCAACTTTTCAATACCCTGCTCCTGGTAGAGATAAAGGAGAATTTCCGTATCGCTGCCGCTCCGAAAAACATGGCCCTTCTTTTCAAGACAAGCCCTAAATTCAAACGCGTTATAGGTCTCGCCGTTATAGGCGAGCGCCACCCGCCGGTCGGGTGAAACCATGGGTTGGCGGGCATTAAGGGAGAGATCCAGAATCGAAAGACGGTTAAAGCCGACCCCCCCATGACAGGATATTTCTTCGCGATCAGTCTCTCCTTCCTGAATCCGGACAAGGCTTTCATCCGCAAAAGAAAAGCCGACGAAGCTCTGGTCATCCGGCCCCCGGTGTCTCTGGGTATCGGACATACTTTTTAAAATGCGGAAATCAACAGGTTGCTTGTTTCGGTTAAAGATACCGGCAATGCCGCACATGAATAAGTCCTCGAATTATTTACCGCTTTTTGTGTCGGGAGTAGCGCCGGCAGCGTCGAGAATCCGCTGCAAAAAAGCCTTCATGCCCATACTCTCCCGCCACATGGCGCTGATGCCCTGCATCTTCGGGCTCAGTCGGGGCAGGTCCTCCAGCGCCGTCAGGATGGCTTCGGAAATAGCCGCCACCTCATGGCGGGGGAACAATACGCCGCCGCCTTTATGCCTTAATACCATATCTGCCATCCAGGTTCCGTCGGGGACAATGCTGACCTTGCCCATGGCCATCGCCTCCGAAAAAATCCCGGATGTCTGCAGGGCGTAGCCCGCCGGAAGATAGGGGAGGAGCACCAGGTCAGCCCTGCCCATGGCGTTCTGATATTCCTCCTGAGGCAGCTCTCCTCTATGAATATGAACTCGCGTCATCGCGGCCGGCCCGATCTCCTTCCTCCAGCGTTCTTCCCAGCATACAGGATTGGCCTGCAAATAAAAACGACACCCGGGTTTGTGCTGCAAAACCCGCTTTATGACGCCCCCCGCCAGCTCCGATCCTTTACCCTCCCGCATATTCCCTAAAAAACAGATCAGCGGCGGTTGTTGAGAAGCTGGTCCGTGGCCGCGGGCGGAGGAAAACTCATGTTGGACCGGCAGGGGAAAAACCTCAACCGGGCTATTCAGGATCCGGGTCATGGCCTGGGCAAAAGCGCTTCCTCCCGCAGATAACAACAGCCGTTCCGAAGCAAGTCTTTTGCGCAGGCGCTTGAAGGCAAATCGATAGAAGCGCGCGGCCGCTATATTCACGGTTCGGCCTTCCGGTTGGAGGAACGGCCGGGAAATATCGTCAATCATGAAATTGAGCGCCAGGAAAGGATGATCTTTGCGCGGCGTTCGCTTCAACCAGAAGGCCAGGCCGAGCATCTCACGGGCCCGGGTGAGAGGACACACCAGAATATCTGCCGCAGTGATGGTTTCGGCCGGCAGACTCAGAAGCTGTTTGCTCATTGCCCGGCCAAAAGCCAGAAAGTCCCGCAACGGTGCGAGGCAGCGCCGTTTATAAAGCTGTTTATAGGGAGAATGCCGGAACAGGGGCAGGGCGTCCAGCTCATCTCGAATCGATGGGCTGACGTCACGATGGGCCAGGATCGTACAATCGAGATGGTGCTTTGCCGCCTCTTCTTTAAAGGCGCGGGCTTCCATGTAATGGTGGCCGCTTCGATTGATCAGACCGTGGGCAATGACAATTAAGCGCATGGGGATACGATTCAGATGAACTTGTAGGTCATGCCGTCTTCCAGTATCACATGCTCCATGATCTGGTTATGCGGCTGGTAAGTGCAGCGGGGACAGTTTTCCAGGTTGATGGTATCAAATATCTCCCAGTGGTTGCCACTGCCCCAAAAATCAGCGATTTCCTCCACCAAGTGTCCAACACCCGCTGCTTCCAGCCTCGGATCTCCCCGCCGGTCACAGCAGAGCCCCAGCCGGAACCGTTTGCCGGTATCATCTCGCGGCGGCATGACCACGCAGGTCATGAAGATCGCATGGCAACGATCGAAACCGTTGGCGGGGTTGAGATCACCGCCGAACTTATGGGTTATGCCGTAGACCCCGAAGGTTTCATCCTCCAATGGCCGGATTGCTTCAATGACCGCCTCGAGATGCATCTCTTCCCCGTTGTGAAAAAGGCCCGGTTTTTGAGAAGACAGCTTGTCCCAGGCAACGCCCGCCGGGCGCACATGGAAATTGGTACAGCCCAGGGTCTTGGCCAGGCGGGCGGCGGGGGCGATGTCATGGATGTTGTCCGGCGTCAGCAGATATTTGTAGGAGACCCCATTGCCGGCGCGGCCGCTCCCCAGGCGGCAGTCGTGAGCGGCGGCATAGCTGGTCAGTTGTTCTATGTTGCCTAAAATACGCTCGAAACAGTCTGCACGCTTGAGCCTCTTGAAGGTGGCGGCCGTGCCCGCATCTACCGAAACACCGACCCAGGTGCATTGGGACAGAGGTTCCAGCAGTTCATCCAGCAGGGTGCCGTTGGTTATGACCCCGACCTCCATCCCGTTGGCCGCCGCCCGCTCGATGAAGGTGCCGATATCCGGATGCAGCAGAGGCTCGCCACCGCCGGCAATACAGACAGCTTCAACGCCGGCCGGCCATTCCGGAGAGCCCTGCCAGCGGGGCAGGAAGTCGGCAATATCCATCAAGGCATCCCGGCTTATCATCCGATGGTTTTCTTTCAGCATGTACTCCGAATTGCACCAGTTGCACCCGAGGTTGCACCTGTTGATGGGATCAAGGGTGACCAGGGCAGGTTGCGGAATGGCCTTTCCGCGCTCGATGTGGCGCCAGCGGTAAACCTGAGCCAGAAGTTTATAGCTGTTGAAAGGGTTCCATTTCTTGGCAGGCGACCATTCTCTCAAGGTTCACACCTTGTCTTTAATAATAGTGTTTTTTCACGAATACCAACAAATCTGGACATATTATCATCGTTCAGGATTTTTTGGCGGTAGAAAAACAAGAGATGGCGGCTTTTGTCGATAAAGGCTTTGAGGCGGGATCTTATCATGGATGTCCCGTCTTCCTTCCACAATGAAAAGGGGAAAACCCATTTGGAAGGCGTTAAAACGACCCCTGCCGGGATTCCGCATCACTTTTTTACTAAGGCGAAACTTGTTTACTCGACATCAGACAATAGCAAACCATGGGGTTGGGCTGCCCATGAAAAGGGCATCTGCCGCCCGGACGGCGGCAGCTAAGCGCCCATGGATGGGTTTATGCGGCC
>Ga0209270_1002025_pt1 | contig 23573 bp, 28 predicted proteins | sample MTBAKSrepl1MetaG_FD_187456 | JGI IMG/M metagenome (GOLD analysis project Ga0209270, IMG submission 187456) | Enrichment culture microbial communities from Arthur Kill intertidal strait, New Jersey, USA, that are MTBE-degrading - MTBE-AKS1... | ecosystem: Environmental > Aquatic > Marine >...
TCGTTGTCGTCCGCCATTATTCTATATGGTCTGTCGGGGAAATTTTCCCGCACATTTTTACACACGGAAATAAAAAGCACTTAGCCTGTGACGGCTAAGTGCGTGATATTTGGTGGGCCGTCAGGGACTCGAACCCCGGACCAATTGATTAAGAGAAATGAACCTTGAGTTTCGCAACCTCGTCATTTTGCTGTAACTCTCTGGAATCTCTTAAGATAAAAATTCCATATTTTTTCCCATTTCCCACGTTTTTGTTCATTTTGGAACATTTTTCACACATGGATTCCCACACGGAAAATGGAATTTTTCAGGATAACTGAATTCACATTTTAAGGTGATAATTGAGTGAGCACCTTCAGAGTTCTCCCTGAGAAAACAAAAGCCAGCAGTCGACCTTTTTCATTGTCTTCACACCATCGACAATCTGAAAAAAGTTGAAAGCGGAAAGCCCCTGCTAATGAATAAGGGTCTGCAGTTACCGGACCGATCTGGTCATCGAGAAGAACACCGTTACCTGTGTCAGGATATTGCACCAAAAATAAATTTACGTTATTTTCCCTGAAAAAGGATCTGAGGGGCTTGCGCCCGGAGTGAATAAAGTCCCAGCTCGACATAGTTTATCCCGACATAGTCGGGTCAGCGGCAGGTAGAGGAACTCCGATCACTCCAACGCCGGGGCGCTGATAGTCAATGTGTTTATTTGAGTTGGAGTTGTCGGTGTCGAAAAAGTGGGTAGAATTGATTTGCCGGTGACAACGACACGGTGACACGACCGACAATGAAGATTGTCGGCCAAGATAAACTTGACCAAGAGCGGAGACGTGATTTTTGCTTAACCAGTTAACACCGCATTTTGTTGTATTAAGTGACGTGTCGTTGAAATTGTTAACAAGCGTTAGCGTTTGGAGATATCGAATGTCGACTCCTAAAAAAACATCTGAAGCATTTCAACCATCAATTCTTATCTTAGAAGATGAAATTTCAGTTTCAAAACAAATTGCTAGTCATTTGAACTGTATGGGTTTAAGGCTTTCGTAAAAACAATATTTCTGATTTTCGTATAAACCTATCTGATGAAAAAATCGATGCAGTCATAATGGACTTTGATATTCAAACCACTCATACTCATCTAAAATTCGTGGACTGGATTCTTAATTTCGTTAAGGTAAGAAAGATATCCAGTTGATAGGTAATTCCTGTTTTTTCTGTGTGTGAATCTATGTGTGAATATATTCTATATGATCGAATTTAATGATTCGTTTGATTTCATGTTTTTTATAACTTATCTTTTTTGATATGAAATATGTTTTTTTAAAATTTGACAGACATATATGCCTATTGTAGTAATTGTTTGGCAACAAATTTTGTGGAAATGGAAGACGATTTAGAGAGGTATTAATGGCTATTAATTCTATAAGACTTAAAAATTTTAAGGGATTCAAGGATGCTCAGTTGGAATTGAAGCCACTCACTATTCTTTTAGGTCCGAATAGCTCCGGAAAATCTTCTTTTGGGCAAGCAATTGTTGCATTAAGCAAAAATCTTCCAAGAGGGAGGGGATATGTCCCAAGTTTAGATTTCAATGATACAGAACTTTTCAGGCAACCCTCATCCATTGATTTTGGGCAATATTCAAACTTGGTACATGAAGGATGTGAGGGTGAAGGCGTAATTATTGAATTAGGTTTGAGTAGACATGGGAAATTGAGCTTCGGTTTTGGAGGTGAAAATGCATTAAAACCTTCAACCAAAATTAAGGAGTTAGATCTGACGTGCATAGAAATTAAACACCCAAAAAGTGAAATTGAAGTATCTGTTTCCCCTAGCCCATCAGAAAGCACTACACAGATAGAAGTACCAGAACAAGTTGCAGATGTAAGTTATGATGTCATTGAAACAAATTTAATTAAAAGAAAGACTCAAAAAAACTGGAGCGTCGAAACAGCTACTAATAATGACGAATATAAACTTTTTTTTGATGGATTGAAAATTGAAGCAACTTTTAGTTTAGAAGGAACCTCAGCAAATTTAAGAGAAATTTTGTCTGAACAGTTATTTGAGGATGCCATCAGTTTATTAAGCAAAGTTTCTTATTTAAGACCAGATAGGGCCGCCCCTATCCGTATTGATAAAAACTCTCCTGATAGTACTGGGGCGGAAATTGATGATTGGGGCAATGGATCCGGGTGGTATCTTCATGAGCATGCCAATGATTTTGTATCAACGTTTCTATTCCCACCACCAACTACGGAAAAAAAAGAAGCTGAACAAATCATTAAGAAGTATGGAAATCTTAAAGAAAGAAAACTCGCGCTTAAAAAAGCTTTGCCAGAATGGCTTAAACGTATAGGGATGGCAAAATCCGTAGAAACGAAGTTAATCAGCGAAGAATATGCTTTGCAAATTTTAGTAACACCTCCTGAACAAAACAAAGCACGTCCTCTCCCAGACCTTGGATTTGGAGTAAGTCAAGTACTTCCCATTCTTCTTAAAGGTCTGTCACTGAAAAGAAATGGTTTACTAATAGTTGAACAACCTGAAGCCCAACTTCATCCAATGCCTCAAGCCGAGTTAGCAGATTTTTTTTGCGCAATGATAAAATGCGGTAGAAGGGCTATTGTCGAAACACATTCAGAAGAATTTTTTCACAGATTGCGTATAAGGGCTGCAATGGATTCTGAATTGGCTGAAAAAATAGCTGTATACTTTTTTAATGAATCTCAAGAGGGTTGTTGTTCTCAACCGGAAAAAATATCACTCGATGAAGAAGCTGAACTTAAATGGCCGAAAGGTTTTCTACCTGATGGAATGAGAACAGAAATGGCAATACTTCAAATGCGGTTAGCTTCAAAGAAGAAAAACAAATAATTATTATGCATGACTTACTTATCGACCCGTGGCTTGTAGAAATCAGGCCAAATGATTCTACTGAAGTAAGAATCAGTAGATACAGCTCATATATCCATATAGAAGAACTTCGCGATAAATACAGTTTAAATTTGACAAGATTTTTAAGTTATGAATTTGCTGCCAACTTTTTTGAAAGTTTTCATAATGATCAACATGTTTATCAACGTGATGATGGAAGGTATTTGATGCAAATTATTAAGCAAATGATTTTAAATGAAGAATTTCAAGGTCAAGAGGCCATACTTGATGGGCCTTGTCCCGATAATTTGTCATCTGATTGGCTTAAAATGCTTGCTATAAGAGGAAATGATGATGAAGCTCCTAATTGGAGGAGACCCGTAATTGTTGTCCCTGAATCACGTGTTGATGAATGGCCAGATGCTCCTGAAATTATTTATACCTCAACAGATGGTCAAGTAAGACAACGTAACCTTATTTGCTCAGAAAGTTATGAGCAACATCAGTATTGCGAACCGGATTTTGATCCATGGCGAATAGGTGCAGTAGGAACTGCAGATGAGCAAATAGCAGGAGGTGTAGCGGAAAGGCATGAATCAAGAAAGCGTTTACCACGACCTCCTATTCTACCTTTAACATTGACATATGATGAGCTTGTGGTTGAACTGCATCAGGATATAGATTGGTCTATCGGAGAAAACGGTAAAGCATACTTTATTCCACCCATCAATTGGGATCCGAGACTAATTAACAAGATCCAGTGGAGAAACGGTAATATATTTGAAAGTGCAAGTATAGATGGAAGAAGGGGGCCCCGGGATCGAGAAGGGAGGATTTGGTTATGGGATCTAGGAGAAAATCATCACTGGGATGTACAATTACCTAACCGTACACATTTAAGAGTGTCTCACACCGGAGAGATACTTTAATATTACTTTCCCCATTTTTTAATATAAATTTCTTTGTATATTTCATCTTCACAAAAACATTCAGGATTTTTCTGTCTATTAGCGGTCCAATATTTTGGAGGTAAGCGCAGGACATCATCCCAAATAATAAGAGGCTCGACTTGGCTTTTATTTTCAAGTTTTGGATGAGAGCGTTTTATAAGCTCAGCAGCCATAAATATCCCAGCTAAAATTGATTGATGGGCTAGGGGAACAGTTGCAATCCTATCAAGACCAGGAAGGTCAATTCCAACTTGACCACATACCACACCTGAGTAAATGTCTTGAACCCTTTTGCCAGTCCAAGAGGATAGTGCTCCCTTGCTTATTTTTAAATACTTTTCAATGGTATTTATTTCTTCAGATTCGAGAGGTTTCTCACTTACCCAAAGTTCAGTAAGTTTATCATGGGGTATCCCTAAAGCATTCGCTGCTAATTCTGTTTGGCTGAGACTGATACCACCTGGGTGATATAGACAGCCTAAACAAGCATTATTTCCTAAAAAACGATGCCAAGATGTACCAAGACCATTATCGCTAGTCCAGCCATTAATAACCAACTTGGGGAGTAGGGCTTGAGCTGCTCGACGTCCATCAACATTGTCGACAGATATACAGATTGTTGGTAATTTTCTAATTTTCTTATACTGTTGAGCAAAATTTTCAATAGTACATGGCCAGAGCTTTATTCTTAACTTTGTACCTGCTAATTCACGTTTGGCCAGACTTACCTTGCTAATATTTTTATCCTTATAAAAGGGAAGACAGTATCGTTGTAGATTTGATAGTTCTACATCTTCAGGGTCAATTAGATGAAGTCTTCCAGTTAAGCCCATATGTTTTTTCCAAGCCCAAATCGCAGGATTCCCTACAGCACCAAGGCCGACAACTGCCACTTCTCCTAAATCAATAGGCAATAAACTATCAGATATCCCTGAATTGGTACTGTAATCAAGTAAAGATAATGAAATATCTGGAATTGTGTTCTTCGTCTTTTTTTTCTGGGAAAAAATTGAAGAAAATATTCTCCAGGCAGCAATAGCAGCTGCGGCTCCTGCGCTATATGGGTTTGCTGGACCATTAATATTCTTCTGGCCAACTTTTGCTACCCAACCACTAGCACTTACATCAAAACCTCTGGTAGTATCACTGTGCTTGCCAATGTAAGCTATTTGGGTCGCATTTTTTACAGAATTAACGATTTTAATGTCCGGGTTAATCCTAAGAGCAATTTGGGCAGCATTTTTTCGGGCACTTTCTGATCCAACAATGGCAATAGAAGGATAAAGCCTGGCTAAAATGTTAGTTAACATTTCTGCTATCCATTTCTCATTACCGTCAGTGTCGCATTCATTACCGAGTTGTATGCCTATGAGTTGTCCTTGAAGAATTTTTTCTAACTCTTTACGGGTTATGCCGAGATGGCCACCTATAGCGGTATATGCACGAGAAAAAAATTGAGCGAGTGCCATTAGCTAATTCCGCAGTGTTCCCAGAATACAACAATATTGGGAGGTTGAAGTACGAGATTAGGTCTACTATTAAAAATACAAGTCTTCCAGATTGTATGTATGGTTGAGAAGAGTCCGCAATGTTTTCGATATTGCATCCATTCGTCACCTGTATGTTGAGGATGCTCGTGATATTCACGAATTCCTCTCATGCATAAAAAAGGTCTTTTAGTCAAAGGATGATTTCCCAAAATAACATTAAAAGCTTTTCCTTTATCACCTACATGATGACCTCGAATTAGATTATTATAAGGAATCTCTTCCCAGGTGAATGGATCACAGAATATAACTGAAGGTGCTCGTTGGTCAAAATCGTCAAGAGAAATAATAGTCCCAAAGGCTCTTGCTGATAAATTTTGAATCTCACTGGTCATCATAGCCTGAATTTGCGTGTCTTGTGGGAGATTTTCTGGAAGTTTAATTTCAGGCGGTAGAGGTGTCCCTGGTGGAAATTTTGCGGGAAGAGTTAATTTGAGTTTGAAACTAGGAATAAAGATAGCTTTAACGACAGGATATTTAGCCTCCTGAATAACTACGCCCCATTTTTTTAAAGTTTCTTCATTGTTATGAACCAGTTTTACTTCTTGGGCAAATTTTATTTTAGAAACTTTAGGGTCAACTTTCATTTAGGATAGTCCACCAGCACCAACTTTAAGATTAAGGAATAAACGATCCCCGTCAGTAAGCCCTAACTCCTTGACTTTTTTATCTGGGTCTAGAATTTGTCCTTTATCGTTGTGAATTTCCCATTCATCCGCGGGTCTTCCAGTATTATTACTTTCTTTGAGAGCTTTTTCTCTAGCTACTTTAAGCGGTTGATTTAGATTCGCATCTATAGGCACATCCACTCCGTTAACAATAAAAATCAGGGAAATTTTATTGGGTGATGGCATATCTATCTCCTGTCGGTTATGTGTTCCTTGTCGAGGACAATTGAACATTAAAACAAAAAATTCAATTAATTCAATTGAGTACCATTAAAAATATTAAAAACTCAGTAGCTTTTTTATAGATTCTAGAAGACCGTGGCTTTTATTTGTTTTTTCTTCCGGGAAATCTTTTACTTGGAATATTTTGTCTACTTTTTTAGTAGATAGTTTTTTCCAGGTTCCATTAGTAAGCCTGTATGTTGCCCATTTCGATAAATCTGCAGATCCAAAACCAAAGTTTGGAACAACAACTGAAAAACCTCCTTCAGTAGTGACTATACAATATCTGTCATCTGCATCGGAATGGTAGGCTCGTCCTGGGTGACTATGTACTTGTGCTAATAATCTTAATCCAGTATCGGATAAAAGTTTATTGATGTTGAAAAGTGTCTCAGAATTTACAAAATAACCAACTCCATTTTCGCTTTTGATTGAATCTTGCTTCGGGGTAAAAACTTTTTTGATTTGTGCAGTATTATCATCATTTATCTCTCCCAACCATAAAACTAAACCTTCACACCCCTTATTACCGTATTTGCGCAAGACTTCACTGGTTTCTTTGAGGATTGAGTAATTAATATTGATTCTTTCCAGATACTTCATTCGCAATACTGTTTTATTGTTTAAATCATAACTTTGATGATCAAGATCAAATTGATACTATCATAAAATATTCTTGAGTTGAATCGCTACCAGTTTCTTAGACACTTCCCATTTTAACTGAATACCGCTTCTCGAACTCGACCGGCCAGAGGTCAGAATTATTACCATGCCGTCGGACAGGATTATAAAACATTTCTATGCAATGGAATATATCCTGCCGGGCTTCCTCCCGGTTTTTGTAAATTTTTCGCTTGATGCGTTCTCTTTTTAACAGCTGAAAAAAGCTTTCTGCGACAGCATTATCATAGCAATTGCCACGTCGACTCATGCTGCAAGCTAGGTTGTGCGATTTTAGAAAATTCTGCCAGTCAAGACTAGTGTATTGACTGCCTTGGTCGGAATGAACCAGGACTTCTTCTTTTGGTTTTCGTCGCCACACTGCCATAACCAATGCATTTAAAACAAGGTCAGTATGGATCTTGGGCTGCATGGACCAGCCCACTATCTGACGTGAGAACAGATCAATAACAACAGCCAGATACAACCAGCCTTCGTAGGTGCGAATATATGTAATATCAGTAATCCATATTTGATTAGGCGCCTGGGCCTCAAACTCTTGATTCAAGTGGTTGGTAGCCAAAACAGCAAGTCTGCCGCCTTTATAACGAGGCTTCCTGTAGCCAACCTGCGCTTTGATCCCGGCCTGCCTCATCAAGCGAGCCTCACGATTTTTGCCACAGTTTTCTCCTGATTTACGGAGGTACTGATGAATCTTGCGATACCCATAAACACAACCACTCTCAAGCCAGAATTGCTTGATGAGCCCCAACATCCACTCGTCCTGCCTTTGGCGGACTGACTTGGGTTTTTGATCGAGGCATAATAACCGCTGCGATGCACCCGCATCATGCGGCACATGGAACGAGTTGCGAACTCGTTTTGATGTGCCCGGAGAAAAGCATACCTCACTGGGACTCTCTGGCAAAGTATGCGGTAGCCTTTTTTTTAGGATATCTCGTTCTTCTGTTATGCGTTTCAGTTCAGAGCGCAAGCGCTTTATCTCGGCCTGCTGGTCATCAAATTGTTCGGTATGCTGTGAACCTTGACCGAATTTCTTGCGCCATGCATATAGACTGTGCGTTGACAGTTAAAACTTTGTTGCGCATGGTGGCTTGAAGGAAACAGATTTTGAACAGTATAAATTTCCAGGAAAATTTAGTATTTGCGAACTTGAATAAAATCTTCAAACCCTGGTATTCCCGGGAGAATCATCATCCCCTTCTTCAGGCCGTTTTAGTGTGTCCACTTCCTGCCGCATGACGCTCAGTTCTTTCTGGAGTTCTTTGATTGTTTTTAAAGCTTCCTGCTCCTTTTGAGCAAATTCCAGGGCCTGGTGATATGCAGTAATATTGCTGATCAAGGCCTGGCGATATGGGGTGTTGCTCCCAAGGATTCTAGAAGCCATGGCCATGAAATCGGTCTTATAGGCTGATTCAGGTTCCCCTGTTACTAACAGTCCGTTATCACGATCATCCCCGCTTACATCATTTATCACTTTCCCTGACCGGCTCTCGATGAGGTGCCGGCCGAGTGCGAGCATTTCCTCAAAGCTTATGCCAAGAGCATCGGCAATCCGTTCCTTCAGCTTCTGCCCGGCATTTTTTCTTTCAGCGAGGATGTCGCTTAAATGATTGGGAGACACGCCAACATGGGTGGCTAATTTCTTTTTAGCCCCGCGTCCCTGTTCTTTCAGCTTTTTTTGAAGTGCTGCCACAAAGCAGTCATTTGAAGTTTCCATACTTCTTTTTTAAGCATTTAGCTTAACTTTTGCAAGTCTAAAATTTGCTTAAGTTTTTCTTGACAACATTATGCTAATTTCTTAATTATTGGCCATGAAACGAGGAACACTTAAGAATATTGCCGGATTTTGCCAGATAACACCTCAGCATTTCAGTGACATACTCGGCAGAAGAAAGAAACCGTCTTCTCGTCTTGCCGTTCTTCTTGAAGAGTATACCACTGTCTCCCGGGTGATTTGGGTTTGGGGCAGTCGTCAGGAGATACGGGAAGCACTCGAAAAGGCCTACAGTGATGAAAAAATCGGAACAGAGAATCCAGCCTGATGGGATTGCGGAGAAATGCATTTCATACTGGAAACATTCTGCCCCGATGACACCTGGCCAGGGAAAACCGAAAAGTCACAGTGGGCAAAGATCAAAAAGAAATAAAGGGAATCCCAGAGTTGCCGGAAAAACTTATGCCATATGATTCCGTGGAGTTGCCAGTATGTGCCCAGGGAAAGCACGTTGCTCCCAATGCATGTTTTCAGTCAGCCCTGTTCGGCATGGTTGTCAGAGGACGGCGCAAATTTCTCAATGGTCGAAGAATCATTTCTTTCAAGGGGATAACCATTACCTATACGGGTGAACAGTTGGACCAGGGAGATCTTGATGTGTTCATTCACGCAATTCACCTGACGGCGCGGGAGAAGGAAAACCGTCGTCCTGACGGTCTGGTCCATTTCTCGGTACGTGGTTTCCTGTCCGCCATAGGGAGGAAGCCAGGTAAATCCGGCCAGCAGTGGCTTCTGAATTCAATCAGGCGTTTATCCGCCTCCAACGTCGAGATTAAATTTGAAGACAAGCATCCCTACTCCTCATACAGCATTTACGGGGGATCCCTGATCAACGATTATTTCTATGATCCCGGTAAGCAGAAATACTATCTCAGGGTGAACTCCTGCCTGGGCTCACTCTTTGATTTGGGCTGGACACAGTTGTGCTGGCAACAACGACTCCAACTTTCCGGAGACCTCACCCGGTGGCTGCATGGGCTTTACAGTAGCATTGAAACATACCCCATCAAGGTAGGCAGCCTGCTTATACTAAGCGGGTCAAACTGTGGAAGATTACGAAAGTTCAGAGAGCAATTGAAAAAAGCCCTCAACGAACTGGTCGCTATCGGGGCTATCAGATCCTGGAAAATAGACAGTCAGGACAAAGTACATGTTTCCCAGAACAAAAGAAGTTAGCAGCCGTGGCATATCAGGGGCACCTGCATGGCATAACGGGGGCGCAGGTGTGGCATATCGAGGGCGCATGTGTGGCATATCGGGGGCTCGGCATGGCATAGCGGGGGCGGCAACCGTGGCATATCAGGAGCGGTGCGCGTGGCATAATGGGGGCGCTTTACAACAATAAGAGATTCGTAAAAAAACCATATTTCAGAATGATGCAATTCTGAAGAAGCAAGAGCAAGAGCTTTTTTAAAAGTTCTTTAAAAATAAAAAAAGGAACCATTGTTCAGGAGGAAAACAATGTCGTGCGAGCAGCAATGGAGAGCAGCCATCAGCTGGGTACATTCCAACAACTCACTGGTCCGCCAAATAGCAGCCCCATATTACAAATATATGGCTTCCGGGTCAAAGGACATAGAGCATGAAGCGATCCTGACTGCCTTCTCAACCCTATCCTTACTAGCCCAGAAAGGTGAACACAGTAGCAGATTCGGAGCTTACTTCAGGGTACTTTTCCGCACACGGTGCATCAAAATGGCGAATTGCGGCATGGTTTTCTATTTTGACGATATTGACGAGATACCGACCGACCCTTTTGAAGAAACAATTAATGAAACAGATCATGAATTGGTTGAACAGGCGCTCCAGAAAATGTCCCCCCGGCAGCGCCGGATATCCCGATGGATATTAGACCAACCAAATCCGATCAGCACGACTGTAATAGCCGGGCAATTTGGAATCCGTAGCCGCACAGTCCGATACATCCTCTGCGATGCCATCAAACGAGTCGAAAAAACAACATATGCAGATACACCAGTACGCTAAGACATCCACGTTGCCGCTTAAAACACTGTACTGGATGGTTCATAACCAGGTCATCCATAACCCCCTTTCCGATGAAGACCTGATTGGCCTGCAACTCCTTGAGAAGGTGTGGGGAAAACGAGAGATTCTGAGAACACAGCTTTCAAGATTCTCCAAAAAAAGAAGACTTGAACTCATCGACACGGCAGATATAGCAACCAAGTGGGAACGCTACGCCTTGAGCCGTTTTCGAAATATCCAGCCGGGAAAACGACTTTCCATGGAACGACTCATCAATGAGATAGAACTTACCTTCGATTTCATCTTGAAGGCTCAACACATCAAACGACTCTATCAAATCAGGCGAAAAGCGTATAACCGGCGTTATGCAAATCGCCGCAAGGATAATTCGTAAATCCGGCAAGAAAAGATACTGAAAACCGGCAAACAATACAAAGAAACGTAGTTTCTTTATCTTTCTTGCCCGGAAGGTGTTTTCAGCAGGGAAATATTTTCAGCGGGAAGCCGGAGTCATGAAAAATTATCAGGCTGAATTCATTTTTTTTCATCTTTTTTTTCATGAAATACTTCCGCCTGCTGAAAAGAGAAAATAGAGGAAGAGAAATCCAAACTGCTCAACAACTTTCTCCTCCTTCCTCCTTAGCGGCGACTATAAAAAAAATCCGGCAGAGACCATGGTAACGCCGCCCATCGTTTCTGCCACAACCGCGAGCATGAAGATTTTACTTACTTTTACACTTTTGGTCAGCATCCTGACGGTACCGATATTTTCCGAAGCGGTGGATATAAGGCATGAGATGTACAGGGTTAACATGTCAGTAACACAAAATGTCTCCCACGAAACTTTTGTCATAGACGGGGATTCATCTCCCGGTCGGTTACCAAACGACCATATACGACTTTCACCCTGTTACAAGCTGCCCGCGGTGCATTTCAAATTCGGCAGCTCGGATCTTGCCCCTGCAGAAGGCAACAGCATTCTTGCCGCATTGAAACAACTCGGGATGACCCGCAACACTCCCCTGATCATAACAGGATACACCTGTAAGCTTGGCCCGGATCACTATAACCGGACGCTTTCCCTGCAACGGGCCCAGGCGGTTGCAGATTTTTTACAGACGCATGGCTTTACCGTGGCAACTGTGCAAGGGAGGGGGCCGGACAATCCCCTAACCCATAACCCGCAGGAATTGTACAGGAACCGGAGAGTTGAAATAGAACTAACTCGTTGAAATACCTTTATTGTTACGTCAATCTTTGGAGCAACGTTTTATGAAACCGTCATCATTCAAGGGAGGAAACATCATGACATTCCAGTCCAAAACCCCGTACGTGGTCGACACCAGGCAGGCAAAAGTCATTACAATCCTTGCTGTCTTTCTTGCAACCTGTCTCCTGATGTCGGTCAATGCCATGGCCATGACCGTTCCCGCAGCAGGCTCCTTTGCCTATGACCTGTACGACATCGGGGTAAATCAGATCCTGCTCGGCCCGATCGGTTTTATTGCCGGCGTTGCCTGTATGGTCTTTGCCGCAATCCTGGCAATCAGGCAGATGATTCTCCCGGCAGCGGGTGTCGTTCTGGGCGGGGCCTTCCTGCTGAAGGCCGACAGTGTTGTCCAGACCATAGGGGCTCTCATCTCCTGATGGTAAACATGAGGCGGTAAAAATGGCAGACAACGCTTTCGTACAACAGTTTCCGCAATACCTTTCCAAGCCATTCCAGGTGCTCTGGTTTGAGGTGGACGAGCTGGTCATTTTTTTGTTTTCTCTCACCCTTGCCTTGATCTACGGCAAACTCATGTGGATCGTTTTTTTCTTTACCCAATATGTCTACACCCGTACCAAGCGAAAAAAGCCCCGTGGCTTCCTCAAACACATCCTGTATGTGCTCGGCCTTGTAAAAATGAAAAACTATCCTGAATACTTTCAACAGGTGTTTCACGAGTGAAAACAAAAATATTTGTCCAGCAGGCCAGTAATCTTTTCGTTGAAAATCGTCTGCTTAAATTCGTGATCGTTATCCTGTCCCTGGCGGTCTCCTTCAACTCGCTCATGGTGTACCGGGCTGTCAAATACCAGCGGGTAGTGCTGATTCCGCCTCGGATGACCGGGAACGTGGAATTCATCAAGGGCCGGCCCACGGACACCTACATGCGAGACATAAGCAGGAGAATCGTCACCCTGGCCACCACCTATTCCCCGCCGACAGCCAGGGCGCAGTTTGAAGAACTGCTGTTTTACTTTGCTCCGGAATCCTATCCCGAAGCATCCAAGCTCTGGTACTCCCTGGCCGGCAGGGTGGAAGAGTCCCAGGTCAGTTCGGTCTTTTACCTGGAGAAAATCAAGCTTGCTGAAAACGCGATCGAGATTTTCGGCAACCTGAAACAGTTTGCCGGAGACACCATGTTTGAGAACACAAGCAAGACCTACCTGATCGATTACAGGATGCAGGACGGACGGTTCTCTATCGTGTCGTTTAAGGAAAAATCCGGAGCGGAAAACAATCTTATGCCGGAGGGAAAGAAAGGTGATTAAACAACTTATACTCACAACAGCGTCCGCCCTGATTATTGCGGCATCTGCCCAGGCTGATGCGGTGATCCCTTCCGATGTTCCGACAATGGTCGAGTTATCCAACCATGACATCAACCGGATTGTCTGTCCCGGCCAGATGAACGATCTGATCTTCTCCAAGGAGAAAGGACTGACCGGTCATTTCTCCGGTAACAATGCGTTCATAAAATTTATCATTGAAGACAACGGCGATGAATATATCTACGCAGACACCCCAAGCGAACTGTTTGTCGTCTGCAACGGCGCTGTTTATTCCCTGATCGCCACGCCCATGGATATTTCTTCAGTAACTGTTCGGCTGGGATCCCCAAAGGGGAATACATTGAAGGAAAACATTGCCCATCACAAGAATCTGCCCCTGGAAAAACAGGCCCTGCAAATTATCCGCGAGGCCTACAACGGAACATATCCATCCAGTTACCGGGTAACGGAATCAAACAGGCAGATAACATTAGCATCAGATCTGGAAACAAGACTGCTTCAGGCCGTGGATGTGGACGGTGTCGGCCTGCAGCTGAAAAAATACCAGATAAAATCTCTTGCGTCATGCCGGATCAGCGTGGATGAAAAAACCTTTCTTTTGCCCTCCATCAGCAACTCTATTCTGGCGATTGCCGTGGAAGATCACAGCTTACAACCCGGCGAGGCAACCAGGGTCTTTGTGGTCGAGAAGAAGGAGCTGGAGCAATGAGCCTGAAAGAAAGATTCGACAAGCTGACTCCGGACAGGAAGAAAACCGTTATCTGGTCACTGGTGGGGATACTTATCCTGATTGTCACCATCACCGGGTACAACCTGCGTTCTGATAAAACATCAATCGGCTTTTTAACCGGCAAGAAGAACAGAGAAATACAGCTTGATCCGGACCTGATGCAGAAGACCATGCTAAGGGAACAGAGACGCCAGATGGACGAACTGCGCGAGACGGTCGAGAATTTGAAGAGAGAACAAAATCGACCGCAAACGTCTTCTATTATTAAAAATGAACAGAAGGAAAATGGGTTTCCTGAAATTCCAAGCGTTGACCAGGTTGTACAAAAGGCGGAGATCCCTCCTCCACCGGATGAAAACAAATGGCCCTTACCAGGACGCGAGGGAACAGGCAACGTGAGATCACCCATGCCACCGAAAGAACCGGTGATGATCGGGGAGATCAGCGTATTGTCAAATCCGTCGGTAACCGCGGAACTCGTTGCAAGCCCGGATAAAAAAAAAAGAAGGACAGTGTATTTGCCGCCTTCCTTTATGGAAGCAAAGCTGTTGACCGGTTTCGATGCTTCTACATCCGGGAAAGGAACGAACAACCCTGAACCGCTCCTGCTCAGAATTCAGACTCCGGCAGTTCTTCCAAATGACATCAAGGCCAACCTGAAAGGCTGTTTTGTCATTGCCGAAGCCGTGGGCAGGCTGGATAAGGAACGGGCCGATGTGCGGCTGGTTTCACTGTCTTGCCTCAGCAACGAAGGCAGGGCGATTATTGATACCCCGGTTAAAGGTTTTGTCACCGATTCGGACAGCAAGGTAGGCCTGTCCGGCCGGGTTGTTTCGCGGATGGGCGCAGCCACGGCCAGAACCATTGTGGCCGGGTTTTTCGGTGGCATGGGCGATATGCTCAAGGCGGCAGCCACCAACCAATCAACCTCCGCCCTTGGCACAACCACCTCTGTCGACTCGGCACAGATCGCAAAATATTCACTGGGCGGCGGGCTCTCGGAAGGGTCAGCCAGCCTGCATGACTTTTACCTGAGTCTGGCCAAGCAGGCCACCCCGGTCATCGAGGTGGGCGCGACCAAGAAAATCACCGTCATTATTTCCGAAGGAAAAGAACTTAAAATCCGGGAGCTTGAAAATGATGAAGCACTGTAAGTCCCTCCTTATCCTGGCAGGTTTCGCTATTGTCCTGTCGGCATGCAGTCCCCTCAAGACCGCCATCAATCCCTATGAAGAGAATTTTAAATGCCGGACAAGGGACAATGAAGGAAAATGTGTTGATACCCCGACAGCATACAAAGAGGCCCGTTATCCAGAGGCAACAGGGGATGCATCAAATTCCGCAGACGATGCGAAACAGGAGGTTCAGGATAACCGCTATAAGATACTTGCCGATTTACTGCAGGAACCCAAGAAACCTCTGCTGCAGCCTCCGAAAATCCTCAGGGTTCTGCTCCTACCCTACAAAGGGGAAGACGAAGAACTGTTCATGACCCGGTACATTTATGTCAAAGTTGAAGATTCCAAGTGGATCTTAACAGATCTTACCGAGAAATAATCATGATTACCCAGCTGCTGGCGCGTAAAGTCTTTGGTTCCAGGCAATATTTGAAACAGAGCGACCTGGATAATATGACCAGACGACACCCTTTTTCATCCTTTCTGAATTACCTGGCCTATGATCCCGGTTTGGAAATTTATCTGAACCAGGACGGTTCACTGGGAATGTTATGGGAATGTACCCCGGTCATTTATGCCGGTCCCAAAACAATTACCTCCCTGGAAGGGTTATTCCGGGCCGGTGTGCCCGGGGGCAGTGTTGTTCAACTGGTCTTCCACGCCGACTCCCATATTGAACCGACCCTGGAGCTGTATCGGCAGAGCAGAACCCGGACGGATTCCATTGTCATGGCAAATACCGAGGAAGTGATCCAATTTCTGACCAGGGGCAAGAAGGGGTTGAAGGCCTGCGGAAATATTCCGATCCGTCATTTCCGCCTGTTTGTTGCTGTTAAACTCCCGGCGGGCAGTCCCGGATTGCCGGGTCCGGAAGATTTTGACAATGCAGACAAGACAGCTCCGCTGCTGGAAATCAAGCGGCAGATCAATGAAACATTGAAAGCGGCGCTGCTCTATCCCCGGCACATGCGACCGGCAAAACTGCTTGAATGGATGCGCCGGTTAACCAATCATTACCCTGGCGGGTATCCGGAAAAGAATTTCAACAGCTACAACCCTGACATCCCCATCCGTAAGCAGATCATCAACAGCGATACCGTGGTCCGGGAAGAACGGGACCACATGCGTATAGGTGACAAGTTCTTTTGCTGCACAACGCCCAAGACGATCCCCAGAGAGGTTGATCCCCTGCAAACCAATTCCCTGTTCGGTGGGATCTGGGGCATGGTGTCGGATGCCGACCAGATCAAGACGGATTTTCTGTACACTATGAATATCATCTTCGAGGCGGGTTTGGAAATGAAACTCCACACCAGGTGCAACCTGCTCCTGAACCAACAGGCGGTAGGCTCACTGTCGCCCATGCTCAGACGCAAACAGGAAGAACACCTGCACGCCACCGATGCCCTGGAACGGGGAGTGAAGTTTGTCAGGGTAGTCCCTGTGTTCTGGGTATGGAGTAATGACCTGGACCAGGCCAAGGATTCCTGCACCAGGGTACGGCGATTGTGGGAGAATAACGGGTATGTCATGCAGCAGGACAACATGATACTCAAGGTTCTGTTCCTGTCATCCCTTCCCTTTTGCCTGTATACAACAGGGAAAAACATTGAAAACCTGGAAAGAGACTTTATCGCCCCTGTTCCGTCAGTCGCCCCGATCCTCCCTGTCCAGGGCGATTTTGCCGGGACCGGTGGAGAACCAAAGCTGATTTTTACCGGCAGAAAGGGGCAACTGGTATCCCTGGACTTTTTTGATTCCGGCGCGACCAATCAGAACGTCTTCTGCTGTGCCACCTCCGGTTCGGGCAAATCTTTCCAGGTCAACTTCATTGCCTTTAACTACTATGCCTGCCACGCCCTGGTGCGAATCATCGACATCGGCGGATCATATAAAAAGATAGCCAATATGCTTGGTGCCCGCTATCTGGATTTCCAGCCGGATACCAATATCTCTCTGAATCCTTTCACCTATATTCAGGAACCCGAAGAAGAGCTGAAAAGTGTGGCCGCCGTCTTTGCCCAGATGGCCTATTCCAACTCTGATTCGGAGAAATGTGATGACACCGAGATGAACCTGGTCCGGAATGCGGTGCGCTGGGCATGGCAGCAGAAAGGCCAACAAGCGGATTCGGACACGGTTTATGAATTCCTGATGAAGTTCCCGGATGCTCCCGGCTCAGACATGGATGAAATGGCGGGGAACCCCAAACTCATCGAAGCAGCCAGGAAGCTGGCTTTTAACATTCGTGAATTCACCAGCCATGGCTTTCACGGAAAATTCTTTAACGGTCCCAGTACCTTTGATATCCGTCGCGATGAATTTGTCGTCCTGGAACTGGAAAATCTGAAAGTCCAGCCGGACCTGTACCGGGTTGTGACGCTTCTCATCATCAATGCGGTTACGCAGGATCTCTACCTTTCAGACCGTTCCCGGCCGCGGATGATCATTTTTGACGAGGCCTGGCAGTTCCTGGACAAAGGGGCCATGATCGCCCCGGTTATTAATGAAGGCTACCGCCGGGCCCGGAAGTATAACGGCAGCTTTATGGTCATTACCCAGTCCCTGCTTGACCTGGAGAACTTCGGCGAAGTCGGCAACGTCATCAACAGCAACTCGGCCTTCAAGATTTTTCTGGAATCATCGGATTTTGACCAGGCAAGAAAAAGAGGATTGATTGATTATGACGATTTCACCATGAAGCTCTTGAAATCCGTCAAGTCCAACCCGCCTAAATACTCCGAACTCTTTTTCGATACTCCGTTCGGCGTTGGCGTGGCCCGGCTGGTGGTCAATGATTATGCCTATTTTATCTATACATCCAAAGCCAGTGAGATAGCCATGATTGAAAAGATGGTCCGCGAGGGGAAAACCCATGATGAAGCAATCCGGGCAATGGTCGAACTGAGGGAACAGGGTGAGCTGTAATTTCTTACCAATAGCGGCTTTGATCGTATTGCTGATTGCCGTAACCCCGGCCCGGGCAGCAGTGATCCATAACCTCGGCATTGTCGGAAAAACATATCCTGTGCAGGAACCGGACATTGTTGAGGAAATCAGGAAAAAAGCAGCAAAGATAAAAGACAAAGCCATGCTTGAGCGAATAATAACCTACCAGCCTGCGAGTCTTCATACCCTCCCCCCTGCAACAGCGGACAAAACATTCCTGGTGGATATGACCTATACCCTTGACCGGGATTTGGCGGATGCTGACGGCAGGATAATCTATCCCCGGGGATACACTTTTAATCCCCTGGACTATATCTCTTTTACCGGCGGCCTGGTGGTTATCGATGGGCAGGACGCCTCGCAGGTCAAGTGGTTTCGTGCCTCCCCTTATTTCGAAAACCACCGGGCAAGGCTTTTGCTCTCAGACGGTCATGCCGTCGAGCTGATCGAGACCCTGCAGCGTCCTGTTTTCTACCTGACCGACGATATTGCCGGACGTCTGAAGCTGCAAGCTGTTCCCTCGGTAGTCATTCAAAAGGAAGGCAAACTCCAGGTGCGGGAATTTCATGTGCCAATGGACGGACCGGAAACACGTGATGACAACAAATAATAAGGCATCGTTGACAATCTCCCTCATGGTCTTGCTGACGGTATTCAGCAATTCCGCTGATGCGGTAAAATCCGGGGATTCGTTCAATCCAATTACAGATATCCACTGGGATGAAATCGACTTTCAAGTGGAAGGAATATGTATTTGTCCCCGGCCACCACCTGTCTACTATGAAGAAGGCATAATCGTGAGCTACTGGGAGCCCTTCCTCCTGGAAGACACGGTATCCGTTGCCTATTACTCGGCCATGCAGGGCACGTCAACGGGCTCCTCGGCAATTGATGAACTCGGTGGCAAAAACAAAAGTTCGGATTCAGCGGAAATCGCCAATGAATCAACCTTTGCCCAGGCCCATGCCTACCTGATCCCGCTCATGCCCGAAATATGCAACCGCTACGATTACGGCCTGTGGATGAGTGAATATGATGCCATGTGGCAGAACGATGAGTTATCAGCCCTTATCCATCCTGAAGCAAGTCTGTATGCCAACAAGGTCATGCAGATGGCCTGTATGGCCGATGCCGCGGCGGTCAACATCGGCTGGCCGCTTGACTTCATGCCCTGGTGTGTGGGCAGCGGCGGATCCGCCTATCCCATGACCGGCCATGTGGACAATGACAATATCGTCCAGGCAAACTCAACCGCTGCCGCCCGGTTGATCTTCAAACTGAACAGGATCGGGATGATCTGTGATCCGGCCGATAATCTCTGCGGTTGTAATTACACGCCGATATGGATCAAGAGCCATTACAAGCTGCATACAGCCCGGCCGGATGATCGCTCGACCTATCCCATCGGCAAAAGCGCCAAGTTTTATGACTCAGGCCTTAACCCTCCCTATAGAGGAGCAAAAGGCTCAAACGACGAATTCTTGTGGGTTGTCTACAGGAAACAACGCTGCTGTACCTGCTGCCAATGAAATATGCTGTAATTGTTCCTCTCCTGTTCCTGATGATCCTCTCGGGTTTCTATCAGGCCGTTGCCGAGGGTACGGAGCGGAAAACCCTCTCCGCCATGATGGAGAAAGCGAGAGAGGACGGTGAGAAAATGACCTTGCCGGATAACCGGCATGCCGAAAAAGGGTTGCGAGCGGCAAAAAAGGCTGCCGGCACCTTTTATTCCCCTGATTTCCAGGAACGGATTCAATGCGAACAGGAGCGGCTGGAGGAGGAAGTCTTTGGCGATTACATAGCCTCCTGGAAAAAGAAGGAAAAATCAGCCGACGGGCAATCCAGGCAAACCGAAAGCCTTGCAGATTCGGAACAGGTCTACCTCTTTTTCTCAAGTTCAATGCCGGATGAAACAGTCCATGCCTACCTGTCTGCCATATCTGATGCCGGCGAACCAAAGGTTACCCCGGTGATGCGAGGATTTGTGGGGGGCATGGCAGATATCCAGGCCAGTACCGAATACTTCCGCCGGATCTTGAAACAAGATCTGAGTTGCCAGGATGCGGGGGAGCCATGCCCACGCTACCAGTTGGAAATCAAGCTGAAGTCCCCTCTGTTTGCCCAATACGGAATCACCCGGGTGCCTTCGGTTGTGTATGAAAATCAAGGGCAGGGTTACCTGGTCCAGGGCGATGCCGGGTTTGACTATCTTCTGGAGTTGATCAATCGGGAAGCGAACAGTCAGGGTCTGGCCAAGCTCATACGCAAAATGAGGAGTGGAGATGAGCGAGCAGAATAGCCCAAAGCAAAAAAGAGGACCAGGCTACCTGGAAGTGATCGCTATATCCCTGATAACGGCTGCCCTGACGGTACTTGGCTATCACAGGATGTACGCTCAAAAAATCAAGGTCCTGGACCTGAAAGGATATCTCAGAACGCAAAAGGCCCTGCTCGTGGCTGGAGAAATTGACGAAGATCGGTTGAAGGCAAGCCTGGACAAGCTGGAACGGGTTCTGAACAGAGAGGCCTCCGATCCAAACCACGTTATCCTGCTCAAGGAGGTTGTGCTGAAAAATGGAGACGAAATTCGCGTTGAATAAGAAGAAAAGAAGAATGTTCCGGAAGCTGAGCAGCCGGGAGAAGACCATAGCGTTGATCATCCTGGCCGCTTTATTGGTTGGGGCCTGGCTGCCGGCACGAATTATTGTCTCCACCAGCCATTCCTTACAACATCGGGTGTTCTTCCTTGTTCCTGTGCAAATAAAAAAGATAAAGCCGGGTGATTATCTCGTTTTCAGGCACGATGATACAACCTTTGTCAATAGAGGGCTGGACCCGGAAAATGATCGCCTGATCAAAAGAGTCGGATGTAGCCCGGGGCAGATCCTGACGGCTGACACGAACAGGGTGTTCTCCTGCAATAAACAAGAGCTGGGCAAAGCCCTGGACAAGGACAGCAGGGGGAAAACGTTACCGCAATTCGAGTTCAGCGGCCTGGTGCCGGAAGACAATTTTTTCATGATCGGATCCGACCCGCGAAGTTTTGACTCCAGGTATTTTGGTTTTGTCCATGCAGATGACATCCTCTATAAAGCATTGCCTCTCTGGTAGGCATCAGGTTTTCAGCTGGTTGTGCGTGGTTCTGTGCCTGCAGGTGAGTGTTACCATTGCAAGGACCGCCGGTCTCCCTGATCCGCAGAACACCGGTAACCGTTTCTATCAGGACACCAGGCAGGGCTGGTTCTGGTATGAAGATCCTCCCCTGGAACCGGAAGAACAGAAAGAAACGTCTGAAAAACCTGAGCCGCCCCGCAACATTCCCACGCTGGACAACCATTCCATTGATGAGCTGTGGAACATGCACCCGGATGATTTTCAGGGGTTATTGAATGGCCTGCAGAAAAGGGCCGTCCAGTATCCAACCGAAAAAAATATCCTGCAATACCTGGTCATCCAGGATGTCGCCCGGCGCAAAGCGCTGGCTTATACCCATGCCAGCATGTATGTCACCCAGAAATACTCCAATCTCTTTTCCATCAACCAGGTGTATCCGACAGCCGAGCCGGGCATCACGGCCAGGGTCCGCATGCAGCAGAATGAAATCGAAGAGACTATCGGCCGGGCCGGGGCTGACCACGCCATGCTCTTTTTTACCAGTCCCGGATGCGGCTTTTGCGAAAAACAGGTGCAGATCCTGTCCTATTTCCTGGAAAAATACGGTTGGCAGATCAAGACCGTGGATATCAGACAAAACAGCAATGCCGCTGCCCGGTTCAACATCACCACCACCCCCACCTTGCTGCTCATCAGGGAAGGACAGGAAGCGTACATGACCGTGGCCACCGGCGTCATCGCCATGACGGAGTTGGAAAGAAAACTCTATCGGGCCATTCGGTACCTGCAGGGCGATACAAAAAATGACAACTTCCTGATGTATGACTTTCAGAAAGGCAGCACCCTTGACCCGACATCCATCCTCAATAAAGGAAAACAGCCGTGGATAAAATAAAAACAATTATTCAATCCTCATTTGCCGCAGCCATTCTGATTGTATTAGTCCCGGCTCTTGCTCCAGCTGCATGGGTGGACGACTGGCTGGACCAGCGAACGACAACCTCACCCAACTATTTTTCCGGCCAGCAACGGGGGTATTATTCAGGAGGCGGTTTCAATTCCAGGTGGCCCAACAGGACCGATTACCCGGTGACGGTTGAAATGCCTCGCGTAAAAAGCGGTTGCGGCGGAATTGACGTATTCATGGGCGGGTTTTCTTTCATGAACGAGGATTATCTCGTTGATAAACTCCAGGGGATCCTGTCCGGCGCGGCAGCTGTGGCCTTTGATCTTGCCCTGAAAACACTCTGCGAGCAATGTGCCAACACCATCAAAAACTTTGAAGCCCTGTCAGATAAACTCAACTCCATGCAGCTGGATGAATGTGCTGCCGCCAAAGAACTGGTCGGAGTGGTTATGGATGAAAACGGCTTTCATTCTTCCGAGGTCATGCGCGAAAAGCTCGGCACGTCCATCAAGGAGAACAAGTTGAGTCAGGGCGTGTCCGAGATGTGGGATATCGCCACCAAGGAGGACCAGGCCAATAACAACGTCCCGCAATCCGGGGATGTGGCCAGGGTCACCAGCGGTTGCAATACCGAGATAACCACTACTTTTCTCGACAGTGGTTCATTGCTCGAAAATGTGGGCGGCAAGATGGGCATCCCGACAGATCATATCAATCTTATCCGCGGCCTGGTAGGGGACGTGAAACTTGAAGGCCCAGCAAGTGCATATAAAGTCTCCTATGAAACACCCTGTTCCGAAAACAATCCCGATGACATCAAGTCCTTTGCCAACGGCGATCTATACGCCAAGAATGCCGGCGGATTCTGCAGCCAGATCACCGATACCAATCGAGACCTGGTGCAATATGTCAGCAATACCTTAAACAGCATTGCCGCCAAGATTGAAAGCAAAGCGGCTCTCAGCCCTGCCGAGCGGGCCTTCCTGGAGAGCAACCCCCTCTCTGCTCTGCCCATCCTGAAAACAAGCGTATCAACGGACATGAAGGATGCCGTTATCACCGGTCTTGCCGATATCACGGCCAAGGCCGACAGCCTGCAGATGCTGTCCGATTTGTACGTCCGGGCTGAAATTGTTGCCAGGAAGGCAAAGGAAATGCTTGAGAAGAAGGCCAGCGCAGCAACTGGTCAACCTGCGGAAAACTGTGCCGCCGTGGTATTCGCCCAGAAAGCCGACCAGGATATTACCCTCATGATCAGAAGGATCAGGCAGCTTCAGGATTCCGCCCGGGCCAGCTATGTGGCGTCGGCTCGGGAGATGTCAACCATCATGGAGTACCTAGAGCATATGCAGAAAGTTGAATTGCAGATGACTGCGGAAATCACCCGGCGCTACGGCAAAGATATTGCGGCAAGGTTGCAGATGTGAAGAGGCACAT
>Ga0209270_1002026_pt1 | contig 23560 bp, 18 predicted proteins | sample MTBAKSrepl1MetaG_FD_187456 | JGI IMG/M metagenome (GOLD analysis project Ga0209270, IMG submission 187456) | Enrichment culture microbial communities from Arthur Kill intertidal strait, New Jersey, USA, that are MTBE-degrading - MTBE-AKS1... | ecosystem: Environmental > Aquatic > Marine >...
GGCAGCAGGGCTTTAAAATACAGTCTGTTTAAGCCCCAAGGACAGCCTTTCATGGGACGGTATGTCCTTGCTGCCTTTCAGTAAACGGCATCCCGAGCCCGGGGGCGGTCGCCGAACGATACGGCCGCATTTTATTGCAGCCCTTGGGCAGAGACCCCCACGGGGGCGAATAAAACGCTTGGGAGATGGGGCCGAAATCTATTTACTTGCGGCCGTCAGGCCGCCTTACAAAAGGAGCGTTTGAGAAGAGCAAGGTGGAAAACGTATTAGAGATTTTTGAAGAACGGGGTTTTGTGGAGCAGGTGACCGACCGCTTGCTGGTAGCCCGCATGCTGGAGGAACCCATCGCCTGCTATATCGGTTTTGATCCGACTGGAAAAAGCTTCCATGTGGGAAGCGTCCTGCCCATTATGGCCTTGGTGCACATGCAGCGGGCAGGTCACAGGCCCATAGCGGTCATCGGCGGCGGGACAGCCCTGGTGGGCGATCCGAGCGGAAAAACCGAGATGCGGCCCATTATTACCCGCGAGGAAATCCGTGAGAATGCGGCATGCCTCAAGAAACAGCTGGCCAGGTTCATTGATTTCAGCCAGGGCAAGGCCCTTATGGTGGACAACGCGGATTGGTTGACGCGGCTCAAATACATCGATTTTTTGAGGGACGTGGGACGGCACTTCAGCGTCAACAGGATGCTGAGCGCAGAGAGTTACAGGGCGAGGCTGGAGACAGGGCTCAGTTTCATTGAGTTCAATTATATGTTGCTCCAGGCCTATGATTTCTGGCATCTTTTCAAGACCTATAACTGTCGCCTCCAGATGGGTGGGAACGACCAGTGGGGCAATATCCTGGCAGGCGCAGATTTGACCCGACGCATGGAGGGCGAGATCATTCACGGGCTTACGTTTCCTCTCCTGACTACGTCATCGGGGATCAAGATGGGCAAGACCCACAAGGGGGCCGTCTGGCTGGACCCGGAACTGACCTCGCCCTATGAGTACTATCAGTACTGGATCAACCAGGACGATTCGGATGTGGGGCGCTTCCTTTCCCTCTTCACGCTTCTTTCCATGGAGGAGATCCGCAGACTGCGCAGGCTGGAGGGGTCGGATATCCGCAAGGCAAAGGAGGTCCTGGCCTATGAGGCCACCCGGCTGTGTCACGGAAAGGAGGCGGCAGACCAGGCCCAAAAGGCGTCCCGTGCCCTGTTCGGTGCGGACGTCTCTGCACCCCCTGAATCGATCCCGACCTTTAGAATCGACCGGGTGCGGCTTGAATCGGGGATCCCTTCCTATATCCTTTTTGAAGAGGCAGGGCTCTGCAAGACAAGGGGCGAGGCCCGCCGGTTGCTCGGACAGGGGGGAGGGTATGTGAACGGGGAGAAGATCGCGGCCTTTGACCATCTGATCACTGCCGACCATCTCGAGGATCATTGTCTCCTCCTGAGGGCAGGCAAAAAGCGTTACATGAAGGTGGTTCTGGAGGGATGACCGATCCCGGCAGACCCAATTCCGTCTGTCTCCGCCCGGGAACGCAACCCTTCACCCCACGCAGAACAATTTCGATATGAAACAGACAGAAGAGACAATTTCGTCCGAGGAGACGAACGACTCAGAGGACACGCAACTGAACGAAGATGCGATACTTCCCCCGTCGGTTCAGATCGCCGGGACCGCCCTGGTCCCTTTCGATCCCCTGCAGATCTATCTGATGGAGATCAAGCGGTATGATCTTCTGACAAGGGAAGAAGAGAGAGAACTGGCCATACGGGTAGTGGAACACAAGGACGACAAGGCGGCCTACCGGCTGGTCACGGCCAACCTGAGACTCGTGGTGAAAATAGCCATGGATTTTCACAGGTACTGGACAAAGAATCTGCTGGACCTGATTCAGGAAGGAAACCTGGGGCTCCTCCAGGCGGTGAAGAAATTCGATCCGTATCGGGGAATCAAATTTTCCTATTATGCCTCATTCTGGATCAAGGCCTATATCCTCAAATTCATCATGGACAACTGGAAGCTGGTCAAGATTGGGACCACCCAGAGTCAGCGCAAGCTCTTTTTCAACCTGGCAAAGGAGCGGGACAAGCTGATCGCCCAGGGGTTTAGCCCGGAACCGAGGCTCCTGGCCGAGCGGTTGGACGTCAAAGAGGAGGAAGTGGTTGAAATGACGCAGCGGTTGGGCGGCTGGGAGGTCTCCCTCAGTTCGCCCATGGGCGATGATTCGCGAGAGGCCTTTGACGCCTTTTTGCCGGATCCAAAGACGCCCATCGACGACCAGCTTTCCGAGGCCCAGAACCGGGATCTGCTCATCAAGAGCCTGCAGGAATTCCGAAAGACCCTTTCAGGCAAGGAGGCCGACATCTTTGACAATCGGATCATGGCTGAAAAACCGTTAACCCTTCAGGACCTTGGGGACAAGTACCACATCTCCCGGGAGAGGATCCGTCAGCTCCAGGAGAAGATCATCAACCAGATCAAGAAATGGCTGAAGGAAAGAATCCCTAATTTTGAAGAAGAGTATGGGGACTTTCTGAAGTAGTGACATGCCATAAGACGCCCCAATGAATTCCCGTGCGAGGAAGAATGAGACAAACTGCCGCATGGTTTGATAAATATGGCAACGGCCGCCCTGGACCACCGACCCCTCTGCGGTTGTCGCCCTGGCCCTTCTATCCACTTCTGCTGCTTGTGGGGACCCTCTTTGCGTGCCTGCCGGCTTCTTCCAGGGGCTTGAGGCAGAAGGTGGTGATGGAACAGCCGGATCAGGTGCTCCAGGTTGCGGAAAGAGACCGACGCCAGCAGGCGTATCACCAATTTACGCTGGCCGCCATTGCCCTGAATGAGGGCCGTGCCAAAGAGGCCGTTGGTTATCTTGAGGCCGCCATTGAAAAGGATCCCGAATCGGTTTACCTGCACCAGAAGATGTCCCTCCTTCTGAAAGAGCTGAAGAAGTACCCCGAGGCCCTGACATACGCACAAAAGGCCTGCGAACTGGACCCATCCGACCCCGCCAGCCTTGTACTGGCAGGCGATCTTTATACCCTTATGGGCGATGACGACCAGGCCCTGAACCAGTATGAAAAGGCACTTGAGAAAGCACCCGAGAATCAGCGGATACGACTTCTGTTGACCACCATACTGGTCAGGAAGGGTCAGTTTGAAAAGGCCCTCCATCATTTGAACCGGTTGATCTCCCAAAATCCAGAGCTGGTGGTAGCCCAGTACTATATCGGCCGCATCAATCTGGAACTGAATCGGTATGGGGCCGCAGAAGAGGCCCTCGGCAAGGCCCTGCAGCTCAACGAAAATCTGGAGCCTGCCCTCTTCGACATGGGAACCCTTTACCAGTTCACCGGGAGGGAACAGGATGCAGTCAAGACCTTTGAAAAGCTGGTGCGTCTGTATCCTGACAATATTCCCGCCCGGGAACGACTGGTGGTCCTCTACCTGAAACTGGGGCTTCGGGAAAAATCCGAAGAACAGGTCCAAAAGATCCGAAAACACTCGACTCCGGGGGCCCCGGAGCGTCAGGCCCTCGGCCTCATCTATTTGAGGCAGGGAAAGATCGATGAGTCCATAGCCGAGCTTGAACTGATCGTGAAGGCCTGGCCGGATGACCACAGATCGCGCTACTATCTGGCCACTGCCTACGAAGAGAAGGGAGATTCTGCCAAGGCCCTGGAGCAGCTGGAGAAGATTCCGCCGCAATCCAAGTATTACGTCAGCGCCCGGATCCACACGGCACACCTGTTGGCTGCACGGGAAAAATACGACGAGGCGGTGCAGGTCCTGAAGGACGCCCTGACGTTGGGTCAGAATAGGGTGGAGCTCTATCTGATGCTGGCGTCTGTTTATGAGGCCGCAGAGGCGCTTGAGGAGGCGATCGCCGCGGTCCACGAAGGGCTGAAAATAGACGAGAAGAGCACTGAGCTCATGTTCCGCCTGGGCATCCTTCTGGATAAGAAAGGGGCCAAGGACGGCGCCATTGAACAGATGCGAAAGATTCTTCAAATCGATCCAGATCATGCAGACGCACTCAACTATATCGGATACACCTATGCCGAACAGGGGATCAGACTGGACGAGGCCATGACCCTCGTCAAGAAGGCATTGGAGATAAGACCCGACAGCGGATACATCATCGACAGCCTGGGATGGGTGTATTACAAAAAAGGGGACTACGACGAGGCCCTCCGTCATCTCGCAAAGGCGGCCCAACTCACGCCGGACGATCCCACCATCAACGAACATCTGGGAGATGCATACCTTAAGAAACAGGACTATGAAAAGGCCCTCCGCTGCTATGAAAAGGCCCTCTCCCTGAAACCTGCCGAGGAAAAGCAGCTCAAAGAGAAGATCGCGGAGACGCGGGAGCTGTTGAAGCAAAAAAAGTGAAGCCCGTAACACACAGAAGCCTCCGTGCCCCTGCTTTGCTCTGGGTTCTGCTGCTGCTGGCTTCAGGCGGATGCGCCTGGGTGGCCCCCAGGTCCGTGGGCCCTCCTCTAAACCGTCAACAGATTGAGACGGTTATTGCGTCATTCAAAGATCAGGAAAGTGCGGTCCAGACCCTATTTGCATCGGGGAACCTCACCCTCGAAAGCCAGGGCGCCCAATCGGATGCTGAGGTCCTTGTGGCGGCCCGGCGGGAGCCATTGGCTGTTCGGATCGAGGTCACCCATGCCTGGGGCCGGCCTCTGCTCCATATCTGTCTAAAGGGCAGCCGGCTGGATGTGGTTTCCTTCCAGGAAAAGCGGCATTACACGGGTCGTCTCGATGGCCCCCGGACCATCAAATGGCTTCCCTTTCCCCTCCATGCGGAGGCCATCTGGTCCATTGCGCGGGGTTACCCGATCCTGCCCCCCTACCATCAGGCCCGATCCACAAAAGGCCGTCAGATCGTGCTGACCGACAAGGGGGATGCGGTTGTCCAGGTCATTGATCTGTGCCCTGACGCCCTGCTTCCTCAAAAGGTCTGGATGCATCGGGAGGAAATGGCCCTTCGGTTTTTCGGGTTTGAGGACGCCGGCGGCATCCTCTATGCAGAAGAGATTCAGTGGGCGGATGGTGAACAAAGGGTTCTTCTGACCATCAGGTTCCGGGACAGGGTCTTCAACAGGCCGCTCCCGGAGGCCATATTTGAGCAGGAGGCGCCGGATTTTGAAGAGATCCCACTGGAGGCCATTGGCGCGCTCGAACCGGCTATGCCTGGCGAGGCGTCAGATCCTTTATCATGACCGACATCTCCTTTATTATCGTCAATTGGAACACCCGCGATCTCCTCTTGGAGTGCCTTGCCTCTGTCTACCGGACAGTCCAGGACCTCGCATTCGAGGTTTGGCTGGTGGACAACGCTTCATCGGACCAAAGCGTGGAGGCGGCAAGGGAACGGTTTCCCCACATCGGCATCATTGAAAACCGGACTAATATGGGGTTTGCCGCCGCTGTCAATATGGCCATAGACCGCATGGGGGGCCGGTACGCCGTGCTTCTCAATACGGATGCAACCCTCACCCGCAGGGCTGTCAGGGATCTCTATAACCACATGGAGGCCCACCCCCAGGTGGGCATTGCCTGCGGCCAGTTGCTGAATCCAGACGGATCCAGGCAGAATTCCATTGCCAATTTCCCCTGCATGCTGGCCCTGTTAACCAATGAAAGCCTCCTGCAGCTCCTTTTCCCGCGAAGATTCCCGAGCAAGAGATACGCCTGCACAAGCCCCATTGATGTGGAGTCGTGCATCGGGGCCTGCATGATGGTTCGGAAAAAGGCCATTGATGAGGTAGGCCCTTTGGACGAACGCTATTTCTTCTTTCTGGAGGAAACCGACTGGGCCTATCGCATGAGACGGGCCGGATGGAGGGTCCGCTTCGTCCCATCGGCATGGATCTATCACGGACAAGGGAAGAGCGTAGCTCAGAGGCCGGACGGACGCATCCTCTTTTATCGCTCCAGATACGCCTTTTTCGAGAAGTGGCGACCCGGATCTTATCCGATGGTCAAACTCATTGTCTTTGGCCGTTTGCTGGTCAACACGGCCCTCTCGGCGGCGGGCGTTGCACTGACCCTTGGTCTGCAAAAGAATCTGAAAAGGAGGCTTGCCAGCTACACCCGGCTCGTTGAGTGGCACATCAAAGGATGTCCCTGATTCATACCCCCATCTTAGCCGACGGATCGCAATCCCTGTTGCTGCCGCGGGGTGCGACCCTTCTGATCCAGCTGGGCGACATCGGCGACGTGGTTCTCACCATGCCTGCGGTTCAGGTTCTGCGCCGACAGCTCCCAGGGCAGGCGCTGGTCATGTGCGTGAGAGAACATGCGAGGGAACTGGCCGAAGACTGCCCGTGGGTTGACGGCGTTATTTCTGTGGACAAAAGACGGCGCAGGGTCCGCGATGAACTGGCCTATCAGGCCAAATTCCTTATGGATCTGCGGAAATTCCGGTTCAGAACGGCAATTGATCTCAGGACCGGTTCGCGCGGCGCCATTGCGGCATTCCTTTCAGGGGCGCCCTGTCGGATCGGCCGATTTGCGAAGGGGGGTCCCTTCTGGAGAAACCGGATTTTCACCCATCTTGTGAGACCGGAAAACGAGTTGCTTCAGTACGCTGCACGGCACAACATCAATATCCTTGCCCCTTTCGGTCTCCCTTGGAATGACCCTGTGCTCTCGCTGGCTATCCCTGAGCCAAGGAAAAAACAGGCGGAAGCCATTCTGAGAGAGGCGGGAATTCCGGGCAACAGGCCAATGGCTGCTGTGCACCCCTTTTCCCTGTGGGGGTACAAGGAATGGCAGACCGAGGGATGGGCCTGCCTGATCCACTGGCTGAGCATAAGAAAAGGGTACTCGGTGGTGGTCACAGGTTCCCCCTCTGAACGGTCCCGGGGCCAGGCACTGACAAAAGGCCTCACGGGCCGTGCCTTCAACCTTGCCGGGAAGACCTCCATCGGACAGCTCCCCGCGGTCTTAAAACGATGCAGCTTTCTGGTCGGCGTGGATACGGCCGCCCTTCATATCGCCGCGGCTGTCGGCCTTCCCACAGTGGGCATCTTTGGTCCCACTTCGCCGGTTTGCTGGGCCCCCCGGGGGAATCGCCACTGCGTAGTCACAAAGGGGATGTGGTGCCAGCCCTGCCGGGAGAAGGGGTGTGGGGGGATCGAAAAAAGCCGGTGCCTGGACGAGTTGAAGGCAGAAGAGGTCATCTGTCGCGTGGAGGGCCATTTAAAGCGTATCGGGATCCTTGCAGATCCAGACCGGGCATCCAGGGACCTGTCTCAGTAATAATGTCTGTGACTTTTCTGCAGCGTGCGAAGAAGTTTGCCCGTGGGGGTCTCTGCCCAAGGGCTGCAAAAACCGAATACAGCTCTTGGGAACGGCAGCAGGGCTTTGAAATACAGTCTGTTTAAGCCCCAAGGACAGTCTTTCACCTGCCCGCCATGCGAGTGAGGCGAGTCAGGCGGGTCGACAGGGATTCCTTGCTGCCTTTCAATAAATGGTATTCAGAGCCCGGGGGCGGTCGCCGAATGATACGGTCGCATTTTATTGCAGCCCTTGGGCAGAGACCCCCACGGGCGGGCGGACCGCTGTTTGTTTGCGGCCGTAAGGCCGGCTTAGCTGTTGACAGAAGGACGCTTTATCCATTACGGTAGTTATCTTGCGTTCGTTATGCGTCAATTTTCGATCACATTGAGAAAGGGAGATTCCCATGACCCAGGATTGGATACGGCATATCGACCGGCTGATTAAACAGAGACCGGCCTCCAGGAGCGCGCTGGAGGCCTTTAGGGGAATTGCGCTCCTCATGGAAAAGGCAAGGCCCGGGGGTGTGCCGGTTCATGTTGAGAAGAGGGTGAGGGATTTGCAGCAGAAAGAGGGCTTTCCCCTCTTTTCAAGGGAGGACCTTCCCCTCGATCTCAAGACAGCTGCTGATCTGTTGGAGAAATTTCTGGCACATCTGAGCGGGTCCGACAGAGACGATGCCAGGGGGCTGGAAAAGGCCCTCAAAAAGGTCGAGTCTGCCAACGATTGGGCAGAGAGGCTGTTTGTGTTCATTTTGAAGCAAGATGACCCGGCGGTTGCTGAAATGGGAAGGGAGGTGAGCCTGAATCCCGGCGTGCTGGCCTTTCTTGGAAAGACTGCCTTGCGTCCTTGCTTGGAGCGGCTTCGGGAAGATGCAGCCTCATACCTGGACAAGAAGACATGGGACAAGGGCTACTGCCCCCTGTGCGGGTCTCAGCCGGATATGGCCTGTTTTGAAAAGACTGGGAAGCGATATCTCCATTGTGAGCTGTGCGGGGAAAAATGGCCCTATCCAAGGATCCAGTGCCCCTTCTGCAATACCGTGGAACAGGAGAAATTAGGCTATTTCGAGGCCGAGGAGGAAGAGGGACTTCGAGTCTATTTCTGTCGGGAATGCCATCGATATATCAAGACCGTAGATACGCGGGCCTTTGAGGAACCGGCCCCGCTGGAGATAGAAGGGCTGGCCACGCTTCACCTGGATGTCCTGGCACAGGAAAACGGCTTCAGGTAAAAACAGCTTGACAGACCGTCATTGCCCAAGGCAACTCAGATAGAACCGGATGAGTCCAATCTGTTCTCTGTAGAGAGAACCTTGCCCATCCGCCTCTATGGCCCGGAGGAGGGCCTCAGAGGCAGACCTGGCATCAGCCAGCCTTCCCTCTGCAGTCAGTTTTCGAAAAAGGTAATCGTATATGCGCATGCAGGAGGGGAGACTGCTCTCCATAAACAGGGAGATCGTCTCCTGCCAGCGGCCCTGGTCTGCCAGATAGGCCATGGCCAGAGACCTGTGAATCGCAGGATCATGAGGGTTCTCATAGGGAATGGCATAACCGAGACCCTCTTCAATGTAGTGTTTGAGCCTGAAAGGACTTTCAGGGGCGCAGAAGTAGCAGGGAAGCAGATATCCATCCGAGGGCGTTCCGTAGACATGCTTCAGCCCCTCTCCCCTCTCTATCATCCGGCATAGCCGGGTGCCGTCGTAGATCCTTCCGCCCACCGTATATTCATACCGTCTCAGGGGGCCGGGCCTGTATCTTTTCATGTGCCGGATGGAATCATCCACGGTTTTATAGGTCTCGCCCGGGAGGCCGAAGATCATGGACAGGGTGCAGGGGATGGCGAACTCGTCGCACAACTCCAGGGTGTTCTCAATGTCCCTTCGGCGGTACGAGACATGGTTCCGCTCCAATACCGCATCCGAAAAGCTGTCGCAGGTGAGGATAATGGAAAAGCCTGCCTCGGCCAGAAGGCGGGCAAAATCGCGGTCAAAAGGCCTGGGCAGAAACTGGGAGGTGAAGGCAAACCGCTCATGAAGGCCCTCCCGGATGATCCGTTGAACCAATTGGCCGGGATAGGCAAGGTCGGGCAGATTGAACTCGGTGTCCACGAAGAATATGTGCCTGACCGCGTCATTCATCTTTGAGAGGGATCTTATTTCCCTGACAACCGCTTGCATCTCCCTGTACAGCGGCCGCGCCCCCTCGATAATGGGCTCCACACAGTAGCTGCATCCCTGATTGCATCCCCTTTTCACCTGTGCCGGAAGGCCAACGGTCTCGAGGGCAAACTGGAAAGATTTCTCCCGGCCGCTGGACCAGGGTCCTTCTGAAAAGGAATACGGCTTCTTGGGATTGATGCGAATCTGGTCGCTGTCCCGATAGACGAGCCCGCTCACGGCCTGGATCTGTTCTCTGTGAGGAAAGGCCTCTACAAACTGTCTGAAGGGCTCCTCGCCCTCCCCGATCACGCCATATTCCACCTCCAGATATTGCAGCACCGCCCTGGGCGAAATGGTGAATCCGCCTCCGCCGGCGATGAGAACCGTCCCCGGGGAATGGGCCTTGATCAGGTCCACCATGCGCCTGATTCGGGGAAGGAAATAAAAGGTCTGAAACTCCTCTCCGCAATAATCGCCGTAGGGCTCACAGGCCAGGCATGTGTCCAGATTCCGTATCCCCAGGCCGATGATGTCCGGTTGGGCCTTTTTCAAGATGTTGATGAGATTGGTCTCTACATCGGGATCCGGCAGAAACGGATATTCAACCGTCACGCGATGTCCGTATTGACGAAGATAACGGGCAATCAGGCCCAGCCCAAAAGGGTATACCTGTTTGACAAGGTAGTATGGGTCTGTATAGAAAAGCAGGACGCTGGCCTGATGCATGTTGCCTCCCTTGGTCTTGCAAATTTCATTCGTTTATTACCATCAATGCGTTTCGGCTTCAAGCCTTGCCCGCCAAAGCGATTCGCCAAGGATTCTGTAAACCGACTTATGTCAATATTGATATATATAACATATTGATTTTTAAGCAAAAAAATATTGACAACAGCATTTATTTGGGTATTTAATCAAAACTCCAACTAGTTTACACCGCCATTTCGACCAAAACCAATCAACAGCTTAAAAAATGGGGCAGACAAAAACGGTATGTCCAAGGATCAATCGTTGTGGCCAGCTTTGATGCAGGCCCTGGAGTACCGCTTCGGGGCCGTGTTGCCTGAGGTCAATCCCAAACCTTAAATCTGACACAAGAAAGGAGGAGGCATGAACGTTACGCGTCGTGATTTTTTTAAGATCACAGGGGCTTCTGCCGCAGGCGCTGCGATCCTGGGGCTGGGCCTCGATTTGAAGCCCTTCAAATCGCATGCCCAGACCCTCAAGCTTCGCTTTGCCAAGGAGACAACCAGCATCTGTTGCTATTGCGCGGTTGGGTGCGGCGTCATCTGCAGCACCGGACAGGCAGGGGCAGGGAAGATCGTCAACATCGAGGGGGACCCGGACCATCCAATCAATGAAGGGGCCCTGTGCGCCAAAGGGGCGGCCCTGAGTCAACTCGCCAACAATGAAAATCGACTGACTGCGCCCCTCTACCGCGCTCCCTACAGCACCCAGTGGCAGAAGGTCTCATGGGACTGGGCCCTCTGGACCATTGCCAAGCGGGTCAAGAAGACACGGGACGAGAGTTTTGAACACAAAAACCCCAAGGGCCAGGTGGTGAACCGAACCACGGCCATTGCCAATGTGGGGAGCTCGGCACTGGACAATGAGGAGTGCTGGCTGATCCAGGCCCTCATGCGTTCCCTTGGTCTGGTCTACATCGAACATCAGGCCCGTATCTGACACAGCGCCACGGTTGCGGCTCTGGCAGAGTCGTTCGGACGCGGCGCAATGACCAATCACTGGATCGATCTCAGAAACAGCGATTGCATCCTCATCATGGGTTCCAACGCGGCCTCCAACCATCCCATCTCCTTTAAATGGGTGACTGAGGCCATGAAGCGCGGCGCCAAGCTCATCAGCGTGGATCCCCGCTTCACCCAGACCTCGGCCAAGGCAGATTTTTACGCCCCGTTGAGATCAGGGACAGACATCGCGTTTTTGGGAGGGATGATCAAGTACATCCTCGAGAACAACAAATATTTTACCGAATATGTGGCTGAGTATACCAATGCCGGCTTTATCGTATCGGACGCCTTTGATTTCAATGACGGTCTTTTTTCAGGCTATGATTCCAAGACGCGCAAATACGACAAGAGCTCCTGGGCCTTTGTAAAAGATGAGAAAGGGATTCCCAAGAAGGATCGGTCTCTGCAGGATCCCCGCTGCGTTTTCCAGTTGCTCAAAAAGCACTACAGCCGTTACGATCTGGACACGGTTTCCGCCGTCACCGGGACCCCGAAGGAAGACCTTCAGACCGTGTACGAGATGTACTCGGCCACGGGCGAGAAAGGGAAGGCCGGAACCATCATGTACGCCATGGGATGGACCCAGCATACGGTGGGGGTCCAGAACATCCGGACCATGGCCATGATTCAGTTGCTCTTAGGCAACATGGGGGTGGCAGGCGGCGGCGTCAATGCCCTAAGGGGCGAATCCAATGTCCAGGGTTCCACAGACCACTGCATCCTCTTCCATATCTGGCCAGGATATCTCAAGACCCCAAAGGCCTCCCAGCCCACGCTGGCCGTTTACAATGAACAGAGCACGCCCAAGGCCAATGACCCCTTGAGCGCCAACTGGTGGGCCAACTATTCAAAATATTCGGTCAGTCTCCTCAAGTCATTCTTTGGGGACAAGGCGACAAAGCAAAATGATTTTGGGTACAACTGGCTCCCCAAGCTGGATGATGGAAAGACCTATTCATGGCTCGACCTGTTTGACGAGATGTATAAGGGGCAATTCAAGGGCCTGTTTGCCTGGGGCATGAACCCGGCGGCCTCAGGGGCCAATGCCAACAAAAACCGGAGCGCTATGGCCAAACTGGACTGGATGGTGAATGTCAACATTTTTGACAACGAGACCGGTTCTTTCTGGAAGGGCCCGGGCATGGATCCCAAGAAGATCAAGACAGAGGTTTTCATGCTCCCCTGCGCCGTCTCCGTGGAGAAGGAAGGCTCCATCACCAACAGCGGCCGCTGGATGCAGTGGCGGTACAAGGCAGCCAATCCGCCCGGCGAGGCCTGGTCTGATGGAGATATCCTGATCCAGCTCGGGAAAAAGATCCAATATCTTTACCGAAATGACAAGGATGCGGTCTTTCCCGAACCCATTGTCAACCTCAAATGGGATTACACCAAGCATGGCGAGTTTGACCCCCATGCCATGGCCAAGGAGATCAACGGTTATTTCCTGAAAGACGTCACCATCAAAGGGAAACTTTACAAAAAGGGCGATCTGGTCCCGAGCTTTGCATTCCTGCAGGACGACGGCTCTACCAGCAGCGCCAACTGGCTCTACTGCAACTCCTACACCAACAAGGGGAACATGGCCGCCAGGCGCGAGCGGGAGAAGTCCGGAATCGGGCTCAACCTGGGATGGGCCTGGTGCTGGCCGGTCAACCGCCGCATTATCTACAACCGTGCCTCTGTGGATAAATACGGGAAACCGTGGGATACAGAACATCCGGTCATTGCCTGGGATCCCAATGCCGGCGGCGGCAAGGGGGCCTGGGTGGGCGATGTGCCGGACGGCGGATGGCCCCCCATGCTCAAGGCGGACGGCACCCCCAATCCTGCAACCAAATATCCTTTCATCATGAAGCCCGAAGGCCATGCCCATATTTTTGGTCCCGGCATGGCGGACGGTCCCTTCTCCGAGCACTACGAACCCATGGAGTGTCCGGTGGAGAAGAACCTCATGTCCGCTCAGCGGGTCAATCCGGTGGCGCCGACCTACGGCACGGACAAGGACATCTACAGATCGTGCGATCCCAAATATCCATTTGTGGCCAGCACCTACCGGGTCTGCGAACACTGGCAGACCGGGGTCATGACCCGGTGGCAGCCCTGGCTGCTGGAGGCCCAGCCCCAGGTCTTTGTGGAGATGAGTCAGGAACTGGCCAAGATGCGGGGGATCAAGAACGGCGACAAGGTGATTGTGGAATCGGCCCGAGGTAAGTTAGAGGCCGTTGCCATGGTGACCATCCGCTTCAAGCCGTTCCAGATCCAGGGGGTCACGGTTCACGAGGTGGGCCTCCCGTGGCACTTTGGATGGGTGCATCCCAAGGACGGCGGCGAATCTGCCAATGTCCTGACCCCGTCCACTGGCGATCCCAACACCCGGATCCCTGAAACCAAGGCCTTCATGGTCAATGTAAGAAAGGCGTAAAGGAGGTGATCTGATGAGCGGAAAGGCGTTTTTTATCGATACAACCCTGTGCACTGCATGTCGAGGCTGTCAGATTGCCTGCAAGCAATGGAATCAGTTGCCTGCCACCCAAACCCATAACTGGGGCAGCATGCAGAACCCCAAGGACCTCTCTTTCGAGACCTACAAGGTTGTTCGATTTGAGGAACACATGGGGCCCAACAACAAACCCGTATGGTACTTTTTCCCGGATCAGTGCAGGCACTGTGTGGAACCCCCCTGCTTAGAGGCGGCGGAGGACGAGGTCCCGGGCGGCATCATCGTGGACAAGGAGACCGGAGCAGTCCTCTATACGGACAAGCTCAGGAAGATGGATGCGCAGACCATCATTGACGCGTGCCCCTTCAATATCCCCCGGGCCCAGAAGGGGACCGGATATTTGTCCAAGTGCACCATGTGCGTGGACAGGGTCCATAACGGGCTCCTCCCTGCCTGCGTCAAGACCTGCCCCACCGGCGCCATGAACTTTGGAGATCGGGATAAAATGGTCGATCTGGCCCAGAAGCGTCTGGCCGAGGCCAAGAAGAAATTCCCCAAGGCCACGCTTACCGGGATTGAAGACCTGAGGGTCTTTTATCTCCTGGCGGACGAGCCGGGCAAGTACCACACCTTTGCCAAGGTGGATGCCCTGCCCACTGCCATAGACAGGAAGATGGCCCTTCGAAAGATCGGGAGATCTCTCAAGGAGCTGTCCAGCGAGTGGACCATGATTCATAAACTGGCCAGTTAGCTGGGCCGGTTTATTTCAATGAAGAGGAAAAGGGGCGCTTAGGCGCCCCTTTTCCAACTTTGGGGATGATCGGCTCTTCTCCCTTGGACTGCAAATAGGATATGAACATGAAAAACCTCACTGTCTTTATCGTGGGCGTCTGTATCGCATTCAGCAGTTTGCCCGGGGCACTGGCCGGGGGCGAACCCCGCGTGGGCGATCCCTTTCCATCCATTGCCTTCCCGGTCCCTGAGGACCCTGCCCAACAGGTCTATCTGGGTCTTTCGGGGGGGGATGCATTCGGAATCAGCGACATCAAGGCCCAGGTGGTCATCGTCGAGATCTTCAGCATGTACTGCCCCCACTGCCAGACAGAGGCCCCTGTGGTGAACCGGCTCTACGAAAAAATAGAGGACACGCCGTCCCTGAAGGGAAGAATCAAGCTGATCGGCATCGGGGCCGGCAATACTGCGTTTGAGGTGGATGTCTTCAAAAAACGCTATCAGATACCCTTTCCACTCGTTTCAGATGCGGATTTTGCCCTGCACAAGGCCTTGGGCGAGGTCCGAACCCCCTTTTTTGCGGGGGTCCGGCTGATTGCCGACGGAACCACCCGGGTCTTCTACGCCAGGGTCGGGGGGCTGGAAGGCGTAAATCATTTTCTTGACCTCATTGTCAAGGCTTCAGGGATGGATCAGGAGAAATAGCATGAAACAGATTGTCTTTGCCCTCTTGCTGACCTGGACGGCCGTGTTCGCTGCGGCAGGGCCGGCCAACGCCAGATCGGACGCCTTCAAGGAAAATATCTACGATCAGGGAACGATGAAGCCCCGGGACAGTGAATTAAAGGTCAAGGCGGGAGACAGGGCGCCCCATTTCTGCCTCCCGTCCGTATCTGGAGACAAGATTTGCCTCTCCCGGTTCAAAGGCAAGCAACATGTGGTGATCTCCTTTGTGCCGGCAGCATGGACCCCTGTCTGCTCGGATCAGTGGCCGGGATACAATATCGTCAAGGACTTGTTTGATCAGCATGACGCGACCCTTCTGGGCATCACCGTGGACAATGTCCCCACCCTGTATTCCTGGACCCGGCAGATGGGGAATCTCTGGTTTCCCGTGCTATCGGACTTCTGGCCCCACGGGGCTGTGGCAGATCGATACGGGGTCCTGCGATCAGACGGCATGGCTGAAAGGGCCCTCTTTGTCATTGATCAAGAGGGGATCATCCGGTACATCGACGTCCACGACATCAATCAGAGGCCCCGGCTGGAGATCCTGGTCGAGGAACTGGAAAAGCTCTCCAAATAGACACACCCAGGGTGTGATCTCAACGATCCGAGGCAGGTGCGGCTTTAGCCGCACAGCGGGCGTGCGCCTCAAGACGCACCTACAGAAACGGGTTTCTGGTCCAATTGTCCTGAAGCCATTTCCCCGATTTATTGAGATGATGCCAATCAGCGGCGGATTGGACGGTCTAAAGCGAAAACCGGCGCCGGATTTGAGAGGGAAAGGAGACCAAAACAGGTGCAAAACAGCGGGCAGACGCTGAAGAATTTGCAGGCTGCGGATTTTTTTCTTGACAATACCCCCTCCTGTGAATGAAAATTTCTCCCTAAGCCAAACGCAAGATGTATTGACGCGGTTTTTTTGCTTAGGCGCCAGTGCACGAATTACTTGTTTGTTTGGCCTTTCACTCCCTTATTTCTGATTCAATCTATCTAAAAGCAAAGCCATTGCAGACCTGTATCGGGTTGTTCCTGAACGCGCGAAAAGTTTAGGGACCCTGCCGGGCGGTTGAGGACAAGCCGGTCCTGATCCGGCTGTGTGATGCGGCGGGTTGGTGCAGAGGGCCTTTGGCCTTGCATCTAATGGTTTGTGTATAAAAAGGATTGTTAACCTACATCAGGAGGTGCCGCATGAAAGAGGAGAAGGAGTTCTACGAAAGACTTGAAGGGAAGGGGATCTCGCGAAGAGATTTCATGAAGTTCTGCGGCGTATTGACAGCTACCATGGGTCTGTCATCGTCCTTTATTCCAAAGGTTGCAGAGGTTTTCGCTGCGCCCAAACAGAGACCGCCGGTCATCTGGCTTCACTTTGCCGAGTGTACGGGATGCTCGGAGGCGGTTCTCAGGTCCATGTATCCATGGATCGATGAGCTGGTCCTTGATGTCCTCGATATCGCCTACCACGAGACCATCATGGCCGCATCCGGGACCCAGGCGGAGGACGCCCTTCACGCAGCCCTCAAGAAATATGACGGCAAGTTCATCTGCGTGGTGGAGGGGGCCATTGCCACCAAGTACAACGGGGCCTATGGCAAGATAGGGGGCCGCACATTCTTGGAGATCGCCAAGGAGGTCTGTCCCAGGGCAGCAGCCGTCATCTGCATCGGCACCTGCTCGGCCTATGGCGGTATTCAGGCTGCCAAGCCCAACCCCGGCGGGTACAAAGGCGTCGGCGACGCCCTGGGGATCAAGACGGTCAATGTCCCCGGCTGCCCGCCCAATCCCATCAATTTTGTTGGGACTGTCGTCAATTACCTCTTGTTGGGGAAACTCCCGGCCCTCGACGAGCTGGGCAGGCCGCTGTTTGCTTACGGCAAGAGCATCCACGATCAATGCCCCAGGAGGGCCCATTATGAAAATGATGAATTTGTAGAAGAATTCGGCTCTGAAGAGGCCAAGATGGGCTACTGCCTGTACAAGATGGGCTGCAAGGGACCGGACACCTACAACAACTGCCCTATTGCCAAGTTCAACGACGGGACGAGCTGGCCTGTGGAAGCAGGGCATCCCTGCATCGGCTGCAGCGAACCTAATTTCTGGGACGAAATGACCCCCTTCTTTGAACAAAGCTGATGTCAGGGGCGGCGGTTGGGCCTCAGAATACAACTCTTAAGAAAAGAGAGGAGATACCATGGGCAAGAAAATTATTATTGATCCGATTACCCGGATAGAGGGGCACCTCCGCATCGAAGTGGAGGTGGAAGGGGGCAAGGTCAAAGATGCCTGGAGTTCTGCCCAGATGTTCCGGGGCATTGAAATCATTCTGAAGGGGCGGGACCCCCGCGATGCCCCCCTGTTTACCCAGCGTTCATGCGGGGTTTGCACCTATACCCATTATCTCGCATCCATTCGGGCCGTGGAGGATGCAGTGGGGGTGAAGATCCCGGACAATGCCCGGATTATCCGCAACCTGCTCCACGGGGCCCAGTTCCAGCATGACCATATCGTCCATTTCTACGGGCTTTCGGCCCTGGACTGGGTCGATGTGGTCAATGCCCTTAAGGCCGATCCCAAGAAGACCGCTGCCCTGGCAGACAATGTAAGCAACGGTCCCAAGGGGGGCACGGCTTATTTTAAGGAAGTTCAGCAGCGGATCAAGACCTTTGTGGACAGCGGTCAGTTAGGCCCCTTCGCCAATGCCTACTGGGGCCACCCTGCCTACAAGCTTCCGCCTGAGGCCAATCTCATGGCAGCAGCCCACTATATTGAGGCCCTGCGCCTCCAGGCCAAGACCGCCAGGATGCATGCCGTATTCGGGGCCAAGAATCCCCACCTTCAGTCCCTGGCCGTCGGGGGCGTGACCTGTGTGGCGGATCTCACCCCTGATCGCATTGCGGAGTTTCTGTTCCTGTGGAAGGAGACCCAGGATTTTGTGAAAAATGTCTATCTCCCCGATATCCTGGCAGTGGCGCCTTTTTACAAGGACTGGGGCGCCATCGGCGGAACAACCAATTTCCTGGCCTGGGGCGACCTGCCTGAATCGGCAAAGGAGCCTGACAGCTTCTTCCTGCCCAGGGGCGTGATTATGAACCGGGACCTCAAAGGGGTTAAGATGGCCGATCCTGACAAGGTCACCGAACACGTGACCCGATCATGGTATAAGGGCAATGATGCCCGACACCCCTACAACGGGGAGACCAATCCCATCGAAGGCGACCCCAAGTACGATACGGCCGACAAATACTCCTGGATCAAGGCCCCCCGTTATGACAACCAGGCATGTGAGGTCGGACCTCTGGCTCGGACCCTGGTGGCCTATGGATATGGGAAGAAGGAGATTACGGAACTGGTCAATGGCGCGCTCCAGAAGCTCAGTTTGCCGGCGTCGGCCCTCTTCTCCACTCTGGGCCGAACCGCGGCCCGCGCCATCGAGACGGTGGCCATCGGCGATGCCATGGAGCCCTGGATTATGGAGCTTGTGGGAAACCTCAAGAAAGGAAACGACAAGACCTATACCTCATGGACCATGCCCAAGACCGGCAAGGGGTGCGGTCTCAACGACGTGGCCAGGGGCTCTTTGGGTCACTGGGTTGAAATCGAGGACGGCAAGATCAAGAACTACCAGTACGTGGTCCCCTCCACATGGAACCTGGGGCCCCGGTGCAAGGCCGGGAAGCTGGGTCCGGTGGAGGAATCGCTTATCGGCACGCCGGTGGCGGATCCCAAGAGCCCACTGGAAATCATCCGGACCGTCCACTCATTTGATCCATGTATTGCCTGTGCGGTGCATGTGATCGATCCCCACTCCAACGAGGTCTACAAGGTCAGGGTCCTGTAACGCGAACTCCGTCATAGCCCTTCCCTGCCTGCCGTTTTCTGCGGTGGGCGGAAGGGCTGTTTTGTCAGATGATCCTTTCAGGGGGGCCCTGAAAGGCCTCCCCCGTGGCCGATCAGGTTTTTTGTGGGGATATATCAATGCCGCACTTCCCTGAAAGAGCGCGCCCGGAGTTCTGGCTCAAGCATATAGTGTACCATCCTGCCCGGGTTATCCTTGTGATCGGCCTGATCACGCTTCTTTTTGCTTCACACCTGCCTGACCTTAGATTTGAAACGTCCATCTATGACCTCGCGATCGAAGATCTCCCCCAAACCCTGACATACCAAGAGTTTAAAGAGAGCTTCGGGTGCGAGGAAATTATCCTGGTCGTGGCCAGAACAGGGGGTGTTTTTGACCCTGAGACCTTCCATCAGATCGAACGCCTCAGCCGTTCCCTGTCCCGGATCGAAGGGGTGAAGCGGGTGATCAGCCTTCCCGGCATTAGGAAGGCCATGGACATGACGGGCAAGTGGAACCTTGCTGATTTCCAGAAAGTGGTCTCTGTCGTCGATCTGTTCCACAGGAATCTCATCTCACAAGACGGCAAGACCACGGCGGTGACCCTTGTTTTGGAGGACCTTGAACAGAAAGAGCGGGTGATCCAGGCTGTCGACGATCTGATCAAGGCCTATCAGGACGGATTTTCCCTTTACCAGGTGGGCATGCCGATCGTTTCCGCGGACTTGGCGCAATTCACTCAGAAGGATTTCCTGACGCTTCCCCTCGCCACATTCTCCCTCATCGGCTTGATCCTTTTTTCCTTTTTCCGGAACCTGCGCGGGATACTGATCCCTTCGGGAACAGTTCTGACGGCCCTGATCTGGACCTTCGGCCTCATGGCCTGGACCGGGACCCCCCTCTCCCTTCTGACCATGATCGTTCCTGTGTTCCTGATCGCCATTGGAACCGCCTACTGCATGTATATTTTTCCGGAGTACGCAGCTTCAGCGGCGCAATCCGCCACAGTGCGCGAGGCGGTCGTACGGTGTTTCAGCCAACTGGGTTTCCCTACCTCTCTTGCGGTGATGACGACCACCATTGGCTTGGGATCTCTCCTCGTCAACCGGGTTGCTGAAATCCGTGAATTCGCCGTATTTTCATGTTTCGGCATCTTCTCACTCCTGATTCTTATGCTCACGTTTCTTCCGGCCGTCATGGGCCTTCTCCCTGTCCCGAGGGGGCAGAGGATGACAGAGGCGCCGGCAGCGCAACAAAGGCTTATGGATCGGATCCTGTCCTTCATCATCCGCCTCAATCTCCGTCGCCAGAAGATCTGCCTTGCCCTTGTCGCAGCTGTCTCTCTCGCCGGGATTATCGGAATGCTCCAAATCAAGGTGGAAACCAATCCTCTTGAGTATTTCAAAAAAGATACGCCGGTGGCCCGACATTTTCACGATATCTACCAGGACCTCTCCGGCAGCTTCCCCCTGAGCGTGGTTGTCGAAGCGTGCGAAGACGGATGCTTTGAGGATCCGGGAAATCTGAAAAAAATTGAGGAGGTTCAGTCTTTTCTCAATTCACTCCCGGGCGTGGATAAGACCATCTCCCTTGTGGATTACCTGAAACTCATCAACTATGCATCGAACCGGTACGATCCGGCCTTTTATGCCCTGCCCGAGGCAGCATTCGAGATCCGAATGCTGGTTAACAGCTTTAAGTCCCTGTTGGGCCAGGATATGCTTTCCCGCTTCATATCCCCAGAGTTTTCCAAGGCCAATATCATGATGAGGACCCATATCTCCAGTTCTATTGATTTCCTGTCAACCGAGGCCAGGATACGCGACTACCTTCTCAAGAACCTCTCGAAGCAGATGTCATTTCAGGTAACAGGTTTCGGCATCGTTATCTCTCACAGCAGCCGTCTCATCTCAGAAGGTCAGGTCAAGAGCCTGGCGCTGACGCTGGTCCTGGTATTTTCCATCATGTTCTTCCTCTTCATGTCGTACAAGGTGGGACTGATCGCGCTTTTGCCCAACTGCTTTCCCATTGTGGTCAGCTTTGGGGTAATGGGATGGTTCGGGATCCCCCTTTCAATGGCGACCAGCCTCATAGCCAGCATCGCCATAGGGCTTGCCGTTGACGACACCATCCACTACCTTGTCCGCTATAACCGGGAGTTCAAAGAAGATCTCAACAAAGAAAACGCGCTTTGCAAGAGCATTCGCCATATGGGAAGACCGATTGTTTTTACTACGGCGACCATCAGTCTTGGCTTTTCGGTGCTGATGTTTTCCAGTTTCAACCCCACCGCAGTGTTCGGTCTTTTGATGGTGATCACCATGTTTTCCGCCCTGGTGGCAGACCTCGTTCTCCTCCCCTCTCTGATGCTGCATGTGGAACTGGTAACCATCTGGGATTTGCTCAAACTGAAACTGGGACGAGATCCTCAGCAGGGGATACCCCTGTTCAAGGGACTCTCCCGCACCCAGGTCCACTATGTTCTGATGGCAGGCGCCATGAATGTCTATGAAAGAGGCGCCGTTATCATGAAAAAGGGTGAAGTCAGCGATTCCATGTACGCCGTCATTTCAGGGGAGTTGGAGGTGGTTGATTTCGGCGAAAACGATCTAACCGGTGGTCCCCAGGGTTCCAAACGGACCATCTCTATACTGAAGGGCGGAGATGTGGTGGGGGAGATGGGGATGATCCGCTCCTGCAAGCGGTCGGCCACTGTTATCGCAACAAAAAGGGCGGAACTGCTCCAGATCAATGACCGGATGATCCGGCGCCTCCAGTGGCTCTATCCCCCCACGGCCCATCGGTTCTTTTTCAATTTGATGACCATCCTGTGCGACCGGCTCGAGAATCTCACCCGTCACTATCTGCAGGAGACGGTGATCGACAGATTGACCGGGCTCTACACCCGGGCCTTCTTTTTGAGATTGATGGAAATGGAGACGGCCAGATCCCGGCGACACTGCACTCCCTTTTCCCTTTTTATCCTTCATATGGAGAACATGCCGGATCTGAACGCCCAATATGATCAGGGGCAGGTCGACCTTCTAATCGCTGAAATCGCCGACCTTGTCAAAGGGTGCCTGAGTAAGGAGGATGTCCTCTGCCGTTTTGACAGCCATCAGCTCGCCGGGTTGCTCGTCCAGATGGACAAAGCCCATGCCCGTCGCCTTTGCAGCCGCATAAAGGCCCTTATTGCCACGAGGGGTTTTCAAGTGGAGGGCGACCTGATTCCCGTTCACGTCCGAATGGGCATCAGCGCCTACACCCCTGGATTCGACATTTCTGAGGATACATTGCTGGCTGCGGCCTTTGCCGATCTGGGACCTGAAGATGCACCCCGTCCGGACCCGGAGGAAAGCCAAGACAAAAAGCGCAACAGCGCAACAGAAAGGACTTGAAAGATGCGCCAATCCTGGGATATGTTCCAGACATGAAAAGCCAGCCAGAAAAGAGACATATCATGATATTAGGCGTGGGAAATCTCCTGTTCACGGACGAGGGCGTGGGCATCCATGTGGCCCAGTCACTGGCCGATGAATATGCCTTTTCTCCAAATGTGTCCATAGAAGACGGCGGGGTCTTGGGGATCCGTCTCCTGGGGATCATTTCCCAGGCAGATGATCTCATTGTTGTGGACGCCATTCGAAACGGGGGCACTCCCGGGACCCTTTATCGACTCGAAGGGGAAGCCATACCCAGACGCATCCTGGCGAAAAACTCCCTTCACCAGGTGGATCTCCTGGAGGCCCTGACCCTGTGCCAGGCCCTTGACAAGGTTCCTGAGACGGTCATTGTGGGCGTGGAGCCCCAGGATATCGAGACGGTGGGTCTTGAATTGACCCCCCCGGTGCAGGCAAAGATAGGGGAATTGAAGGGCATGGTGCTGAAGGAGCTTGACCGTCTGGGGGGCCGCTATTGCCCTAAAGGAGAAGCGTTATCATGTGCTTAGCTATTCCAGGCAGAATCATTGCTGTAAATGATCAGATGGGGACCATCGATATGGAGGGGGCCCGGCGCGAGGTTAGTCTGCTGCTTATTGAAGACGCCAAGGTCGGCGACTACGTTATCGTCCACGCCGGTTTTGCCATTCATAAGATTGATGAGAGAGAGGCGATGGAATCCCTGAAGGTCCTTCGTGAAATGGCGTCTCTCCTGGACGGAAAGTCAGAGGATGGGTTATTTTCTTGACACGAAATTTATTTTTTTACTATACTAAACCGTTTGATGCAAAGGGGCGATAGCAGGTTTTTGGGATGTCAACCAACAGCGAGAAGGAGGTGAAAATGTAGATGGACAAAAAATTCTTAACCCTTTTAACCATTGTACTCTCAGGCTTTCTGTTTCTCTCTGTGGGCATTCTGGTGGCCGCGGACGTGCCGGACGAGGTGGTGCTCGAAAATGAGGGCTACGCAAAAGATAAGAAAGGCGCTGTCAAGCTGAGCCACAAGAAACACAGCGCGGATTACAAGGTCGCCTGCACGGACTGCCACCATGTGTACAAAGACGGCAAGAACGTGTGGAAGGAAGGGGATCCGGTCCAGAAATGCAGCGAATGCCATAACCCCGAGGCAAAGGAGGGGGACGCCATGAAGCTGCAAAATGCCTACCACAAGAATTGTAAGGATT
>Ga0209270_1002028_pt1 | contig 23521 bp, 22 predicted proteins | sample MTBAKSrepl1MetaG_FD_187456 | JGI IMG/M metagenome (GOLD analysis project Ga0209270, IMG submission 187456) | Enrichment culture microbial communities from Arthur Kill intertidal strait, New Jersey, USA, that are MTBE-degrading - MTBE-AKS1... | ecosystem: Environmental > Aquatic > Marine >...
AGGAGCAATTTGCCCTGTTTTTAAAGGAATGCGAGTGGCGATTTAACACTCCTGATCCAAAAGAGCAATTATCCCAGTTAAAACAACTTGTTAAAGATCATATGGGCTAGTTATCTAGGACAGCCCCTTATTATTTATAGCTTTCCACCGGGAATAATTTATAATACACCCTGATTTCAAGTCCACCAAGATGAAAAGCGCCAACGCCATCCCCAATCCGGAAAACTCACACTCTATGTCGGATTCTTTTCGGAAAATAAAAAACTGGTTTGAAAATTATGTGGAAGGGTATTTCAATGGTGATCCCGTCAACGATCAGCTGATCCGTCTGAAAAGGGACCACACCCACCGGGTTTGCCAAAATGCCGTGCTGCTAAGCAACGCTTTGGAATTGAGCCCCCGGGACAACTTGATTGCCCGTTTGACAGCCCTGCTTCATGATGTGGGCCGCTTCAGGCAATTCGCCCATTACCAGACCTTCAACGACGCACTGTCTGAAAACCACGCCCGCCTGGGGGTGCGGGAAGTGGGGCTTCATAGGGTCCTGGGGGATCTGGATAAGGAAGAACGTCGCCTGATCTGCCGGGCGATAGCCTTTCACAATGTCGTCAGGCTTCCCGACAACGAGGACGAACACCCGTTACTGTTCATGAAACTGATCCGCGACGCGGACAAGCTCGACGTTTACAAAGTGCTCATCCAGAACTATTGCGACCAGCGCCGGGGCTCCAGGGATACCGTCCTTCACAAGCTTCCCGACACCCCCGACTATTCTCCGAAAATCCTTGAGGCGCTTATGGAGAGAAAAGTCGCCAGATTCGAAGACATGAAATCCCTGAATGATTTCAAGCTGCTGCAGATCGGCTGGGTTTACGACCTGAATTTCACACCCTCCTTCCAAGCCCTTTACCGCCTCAAATATATCGAACAGATAAGAGATATGCTGCCCCGGACCAAGTCTGTCACAACCGCAGTCGACCAGGCCCTGGCCTATGTCGCCTCCCGCCTCTGAGGTCTTTTTTCAAGGCCTCTTCGCTAAAAGCGGCAAGCTGCGATTCAACCACTATCCCCTACTTGTTTAGAATTTTCTGCTGTCATACGCCCAGTTCAGCAGTGCCTGCCTCTGTTTCGGCCGGCAATTCAGGTCCCCTCTCCGGCAATGCTTCCGAAGCTGAGCGACATGCCGCTTCATGGCCTTCCACCTTTTGATCTGACGTTCATCGTCGGGACCTCTCCTTCCCATGTAGTACCTGCAATACCACTGAAACCAGCCGCGCGGGTCGTCCGGGTGAATCCAGCCTTTTTTTCTCCATACCGATAATGGCTGGGAGGCATTGATGCCGAAGAAATTGAGTTCGGGGTCATGCCGTTCATGACAAAACTTGGCATGGACAAACCAGTCATCGGGATATTCCCCTCCGCAATCCGTCAGGTATTTGCCGCCGAAGCCCCCCATTTCCAGCATTTCTTTCGGTGTCAGGTCCGGGGAAAAATCCGGATGAAAGTTTTTCCCCATGGGCTCGGTGAGAAAATAAACATAGTCCCTCTGCATGAGGTCGTTCACAACGATTTTTCGTTCAGTCATGTTTTCGGTCCAAGTTCCCTTTTTTCAAACCTGAAAAAATCAGGGGCAGGGAAAACCCTTCATTCTCGAATTGTTGCGAGTTTCCTGCTCCGGGGTTAGCCCTATGAAACTTAATTGGCTGTGTTTCTGGAGCTGTGCGTCGGGAGGGCCGACAGCCCGTGCTGTTTCCATTTTATCAAATTTAAAATGGTTTCCGGAAGGGAGGCGGGGGATCGGGCTTAAGGGGACGGACGTGGGCAGCATTTTGGGACAGGGGGTTTTTAAATACCACAACCAATCCTCAGGGAGGAAGAAAAGATTTTTAAAAAAAAGAGGGCTTGCGAAATTTCACAAGCCCTCTATTTTAATTTGGCGTCCCCAGGGGGATTTGAACCCCCGTCGCCGGCGTGAAAGGCCGGTGTCCTGGACCGGGCTAGACGATGGGGACTGGAGTGGTGAGCCGCGTTGGAATCGAACCAACGACCATCTGATTAAAAGTCAGATGCTCTACCAACTGAGCTAGCGGCTCAATCGACAAATGAGGTTTATACTGGATATTAAACCCCAAGTCAACCTTTTTGTAAAATCCCCGGGGAAATTTTTTGCTCCGTTTCCCTGGCTCTTTTTCCGCTTTCCTCCGCCGGTTTTAGGAAAAATCTGATGATTGAATCCCCCTAAATCTCAAAAGGGTTGCTGATCTGAATGGTCTGGTCCCTGCGTGGCCCAACCGAGGCGAGCACCACCGGACAATTGCTCATATTTTCGATGGTTGCGATAAAGTTCCGGGTTTTTTCCGGTAACTCGTCAAAAGATTTGACTCCCGAGATATCGCTTCGCCAGCCGGCCACTTTTTCAAATACCGGCGTACATTTTTGGAGAACCTCCAGATCCGCCGGGAAATCGCTCAGGGTTTCTCCCTCGCAACGATAGGCGGTACAAATCTTGATGGTATCGAGGTCATTGAGAACATCGAGCTTGGTCAGGGCAAGACCGGTCATGCCGTTGGTGCGGACCGTCTCCCGCAGGGCCACCATGTCGAGCCAGCCGGTCCGGCGCGGCCGCCCGGTGGTGGCACCGAATTCCTGCCCGGCCTTGCGCAGCATATGCCCGTAGTCATCATCCAGTTCCGTGGGGAACGGCCCTTCGCCGACCCGTGTCACATAGGCCTTGGAAATGCCGATCACGGCGTCTATGGTGCGCGGCCCCAGGCCGGTGCCGATGCAAGCGCTGGCAGCGACGGTATTGGAAGAGGTGACGTAGGGATAGGTCCCATGGTCGACATCCAGAAGGCTCCCCTGGGCGCCCTCGAAGAGGATATTTTTCCCCGCCCGGATGCTGGCAGTCAGAAGCCGGGAGACATTGGTGAGATATTTTTCGAGCTGGCGGCCATAATGGCAGTACTCGGCAAAAATTTCCTCTTCGGAAAGAGGGGCCGCGCCAAGAAACTTTTCCAGATAAAAATTCTTCTCAGGAAGGACTTCCCGCAATTTTGCCCTGAACACCTCCGGATGTACAAGGTCGCCCAGCCGGATGCCCCGGCGGCCGACCTTGTCTTCGTAAGCCGGGCCGATGCCCCGTCCGGTGGTTCCGATCTTGCGCAACCCCAGGGAGCTCTCCCGGGCAAGGTCGATGGCCTTGTGGTAGGGCATGATAATATGCGTCCCGGCATCGATGACGAGCTGGAGGTCATCCTGAAAATAGCCCTTGCTTTTAAGCTTGTCGGTTTCCTCGAAAAAAACCTTGGGGTCGAGAACCACGCCGTTGCCGATCACACAGCGCTTTCCGGCATGCAGAATACCCGAAGGGATGAGGTGCAGAACCGTCTTTTCCGTTCCCACCACCAGCGTGTGGCCGGCATTGTTGCCGCCCTGAAAACGGACCACCTCATCGGCATACTCGGTATAAATGTCGACAATCTTTCCCTTTCCCTCATCTCCCCACTGGGAGCCAACAATCACCACATTAGCCATTTAATCTCTCCTGGACGGTTCCAGCTTGAATTCCGGGGCGAATACATCCCGCAACGAAGCTGTTTCTTCGGTATTTTCTTCGAGCCTGAGAATCCTTACCGTTTCACGCTTTTCGTCGATGACCAGCACCATGGAAAAGTCTTGCAGACGTGCACAAGTCAGGGTTTCACTCAGTTCTCGGGGTGCGATATCGAGGGCCGCCGAGTAGCCCCGGCTGCGCAAGGCGCGGACCAGGTCAAAAGCCGAGCCCTGGCCCATTTTCTCTTCACAAACAAGAATGGCGCAAGGCGCGTCGACCTTTCCCTCAAGTTCCTCAGCCAAGGAGGAAAGAAGCCCGAGAATATTGAAGGTAAAACCGGTGGCCGGAACGGAGTACCCGTAGCGCCCGACCAGGTTGTCATAACGACCGCCTGAGCAGACCTCACGCCCGATTCCCTTGAGATAACCCTGAAAAATCAGCCCGGTGTGGTAATCAAGACCCCGGATTTCCCCCAGATCGAAAGTCACATGGTCACTCACCCCGTAACGATCGAGGAGGGCCAGGACCTGGCGGAGATTCTCCAGGGCCCGACACGACTCGGGATTGGTCACCTGGGCTGCGGCCCGGTCAAGGACCTCGCGCCCGCCGTAAAGACGGGGAAGCGCCAGCACCTCTTTTTTGCGGGGATCATCCGAGGGCAGGTCTGAAAGCAGGGCCTCCAGTTCCGGGCGGTCCTTGCGGGCAATGGCATCCTGAATACGCCGGGCCTGGGCCGCAGGCAGATCCAGCTGACCCATGACACCGTGAAAAAACTCCACCTGGCCGACATCAACGGAAAACTCCTCCACCCCCAGGGCCCGGAACCCTTCCACCGCCATGGCCACCATCTCGGCATCGGCTTCCGCACTCCGAAGGCCCATCAGCTCGGCACCGGATTGGAATATCTCCCGTTCCTTGCCGGATTTCCGTTCCGTGTAACGCAGCACCCGGCCGCTGTAGCAGAGCCTCAGAGGCAGGGGGAAATCCCGCATGCGGGTGGCGACGATGCGCGCCACCTGGGGGGTGATGTCCGGGGAAAAGGCCACCAGCTTCCCGCTCTGGCGATCATCGAGGCGGAAAGTCTTCTCCCGCAGACTTTCCCCGAGCCCGCGTTCAATAACCTGAAGGTATTCGAGGGTAGGCGTAATAATGGGCTTGTATCCCCAATTTCGATAAACCCCGGCAAGAACCTCCTGCAGGTATTCAATCTTGCGGGCGCCGCCCGGGAGGAAATCCTTGACTCCTTCCGGCAGGCGGGTGTTTTCAGAAATTGGCAGGTCAGACACGGTTTTATATCCGATTATTCTGAATCGCGGGGAAGCCTCCCCAGCAGCGCCGCGGCAATCGGCACAGTGTTCCAAAATGCACAAAAGAGCCTTGCAAAGCAAGCTTTTTTACAAAAATCAACCCCCTCCAAAAAGCCGCCGGGGTTGATTTGCCTGCCGGGCCATTCTGAAATCCGGCGCGGCGGCGCTGGCCTTCAGTCCGCCAGGTTTACCAGAAAATGGGTCAGCAGCCGCACCCCGAAACCGGTGCCGCCCTTGGGCCGGTAATGGCCCCCTTTGTACTCCCATGCCGTTCCGGCAATGTCGAGATGCGCCCATCGATAATCATTGACGAATTTTTTGAGAAAAACCGCTGCGGAAATTGTCCCCGCCGGCCGCCCGCCGGAGTTCTTGACATCGGCGACCTCGCTTTTCATCAGTTCATGGTAATCGTCCCACAGAGGAAGTTCCCACAACCTTTCCCCGGTCGCCTCGCCGCTTTCCATCAACGCCCCGATCAGGTCGCTGTCATTGCCCAGGACCGCACTTGCTTCATGGCCGAGAGCGACAATACAGGCGCCTGTCAGGGTTGCCAGGTCGATGACCATACTTGGATTGTAACGACTTGCATAGGTAAGGGCATCGGCCAGGATGAGACGGCCCTCGGCGTCGGTATTGAGGATCTCGATGGTCTTTCCGGACAGGGAGGTCAGGATATCCCCCGGCCGGATCGCCGTCCCGGAGGGGAGATTTTCCACTACGGGAATAATCCCGACGACCCGCCGGGGCAGGACCAGATTGGATATCGCCAGCATCGTTCCGAGCACTGCCGCACCTCCGGCCATATCCATTTTCATTTCATCCATTTTATCGGCAGGCTTGAGGGATATCCCTCCCGAGTCGAACACCACCCCTTTCCCGACCAGAACCACCGGGTCCTCGTCGGGGTCGGCACCGACATATTCAAGGACAATCAGGCGCGGCTCCCGGGCACTCCCCTGGGCCACCCCGAGAAGAGCGCCCATCCCCTCTTTCACGAGGTCCGCTTTGTCGAGAACCGTGCATTTCAACCCCACTTTGGCTGCTATTTCCTGCGCCTTTTGAGCCAGATATTCGGGGGATTTGACATTACCCGGCTCGTTAACCAGGTCGCGGGCAAAACAGACCGCCTCGCAGACACTCTGGGCCATGCCCGCCCCTGTCCGCAAAGCCCTTTCCAACGAACCGTCATTGCTGCAAAAATCGACATTCTCAATCGCGACAGGGGTCTCGTCAGCATTTTCCGTCTGGTAACGCTCGAAGCGATAGTCGGCGAGAAGGATTCCCTCCCCCAGGGCCCGGATGGTCTCCTCGGGGGCGTCACCCTCCGAAAGAAAAGAGGTCACGTCCACGGCAAAAGAATGAACCCTGATCCCTTTTAACAGATTTGTTGCGGAACCGGCAGCACGACGAATTTTCTCGATATTTATTGCCTCCGTTTTTCCCAACCCGACGAGCAGAACACGCCGGCAGCCCCTCTCCGCCCCCATGTGAAGAAGGAGAGTCTGCTGATGCTTTCCGGCAAACTCCCTCTCCTCGAAAATTTTGCCGAGGTCCCGCCCGGTCAAACGGAGGATGTTTTCCTTTCTGGCCTTATCCGTCTCTTCCTCACAAACCCCGACCAGCAGGCAGGGAGTCTTTTTCTCACTCACAGGGCCGATCTGCACCTCAATTTTCATAGCATGAGTCCTTTCGATGACCTAAGTTCGAATACTTTCCCCTAAAAAACGGGAAAACGCAACAAGCCCATTGCTATTTTACCCCTTCAGACTTAACAGACAAGAATAAACGCTGCGGGCAAAACCTGATCCTTATAGGCCCCGACCGCCGCCTCATGAACGTCCGACTTTTATAAGAAAGCGGCACCTCATAATTTTGGGATGAAGCAATTGGCTGAAAGAATCTTTGGCGAAGGAGAACGTTAAATATTAGACAGGTTCGTAAGTTTTTTCTGTTCGGCGGGATCGGGCCGCCCCTCCCAAGGCACGCATGAACCTATCCCCGGGCGCTTAACTGCCGCCATCCGGGCGTCAGATGCCCTTTCCATGGACAACCCAATGCCATGTAGGGAATCGTTGTTTGCTGACGACCCCTGTTGAGCAGCGAGCTTCTTCTCAGCAACTCTGGAGAAACAAACTGAGCATGCAAGAAAAGACCGTTTTACCGGAAGCGAATTTGAATTTCCCCTTCCTGGCTGTATAATAAAAACATATCATTAAAGTTTATAATATTTTTATGAAATCTGTTTTAATCGAAAGGAGTAAATCATGCTTTCCAGAAGCGAATATGAAGACAATTTCAAATCCGAACTTGATGAAATGAAAAAGCAGATTGAGAAATTCACACTGACCAAAAGAAATGAAGAACGCCTTGCTGACCTTAAACAAAAAGAGGAAAAAACCCGGCTGAAACTACGGGAACTCCGAGCTTCGGCTGATGATAAATGGGAAAGCCTAAAAGGTGACCTGGAAAAACTTTATGATGATTTGAACAGGACCATCACCAATTTCAGTTAGATAGATTACCGGCGCAGGACCTGAACGATTGCCGGATCTGGAAGTGACACGAAACAAAAGGGGCTGTTCGTTATTAACGAGCCGCCCCTTTTTTTTAGCCGTTTTGGTCCGCGAATATTCTGACGGTTCAGGATTTTCCCGCGAAAAGATTCAATCGGTTACGGAGAGGATATGGCGGTAGTTGACATAAACCACATGCTCGGCCTGAAACAACGGGAAGAATTTCAGATGCTGGTTAAAGAAATCCTTCGCCCGACAACTGTCGTTGGGCAGATTGATGTAAATTTCCCCCTCAATCGGCTCCTGGTTAAAGGTTTTGATACTGACGGGATGATTTTTCCCAAGCACCAACCAGTCCTCGGTTTCGATCTGCCGCTCGGTTTGAACCATAACAACATGATCCAGATTCAACAAGGCTACCGGAGTTTCAGTAGCCGTTTTTACCGGAATGAAATGATTTCCCTCATCATTTAACAACTCGCCAAGCCTTTGCACACTGTCGTGGCTCTGGGTATAGAGACGCAAAAACACGTCTCCCTGAATCTGGCTTCCATCCGTCAGGGTAAAAACCACGGTTCTCGATAACTTCTGGATTTTCCGTTCATTCATGGCACTACCGCCTCTCCATTGGCCGGAAAAAGGTTTTTATTCGTCGCGTATCGGCGAGCCTCTTCCGCGCTGATCTTCTTTTCCTTGTACAGGTTCTGAATTGCCTGATCCATCAGTTGCATGCCCTCATTTCTACCGGTCTGGATGACGGAGGGGATCTGGAAGGTTTTTCCCTCCCGGATCAGGTTGGATACGGCCGGGTTTACGGAAAGGATTTCCAGGGCCGCACAGCGTTTTCCATCGGTTGTCTTCAAAAGCTGCTGGGCGATGACGCCCTTGAGAGATTCCCCCAGCATGGCCCGAATCTGCTCCTGCTGATTGGTGGGGAAGACATTGATAATACGGTCGACGGTTTTGGAGGCGCTGTTGGTGTGCAGGGTGCCAAAGACCAGGTGGCCGGTTTCCGCCGCGGTAATGGCCAGCTCAATGGTTTCCAGGTCCCGCATTTCCCCGACCAGAATGATATCCGGATCTTCCCGCAGGGCCGCCTTCAGAGCCGCCGCAAAAGAACGGGTATGGCGACCGACCTCTCTCTGATTGACCAGGCTTTTCTGACTGACGTGGACAAACTCCACCGGATCTTCGATCGTCAAAATATGGTCATGACGGGTCTTGTTGATATGATCGATCATGGCTGCCAGAGTGGTCGATTTGCCGCTCCCGGTAGGGCCGGTTACCAGCACCAGCCCCCGGCTGAACTGGGTAAACTTCAATACGCCCTCACCAAGGCCCAGCTCTTCCACCGTCAGAATTTTGGTCGGTATGATCCGGAAAACAGCACTTATGCCATGGCGGCCGTTGTAGATGTTGGCCCGGAACCGCGAATTCAACGCCGGCACCTCATAAGCGAAATCCAGATCCAGGGTCTCTTCAAACTTTTCCCTCTGAGCCTGGCTCATAATTTCATAAACCAGAGCCTTGACCTGCTCATGGGAGATTTTCTGCTCCACGATCGGCATCAGATTGCCGGCCGCACGAAGCATCGGCGGGTGAGTGGGGGACAGATGAAGATCCGAACCGCCTTTTTTCTGCATCAGATCAAAAAGTGCGTCTATTTTTGCCATTCGAACTTTCCTTGTAATTTTAAACTGTTCGGCATAAGGGACGCGCGGCACTCTGAAAAGGGAGGCTGACGCCCGGTCGGAAACCGTCCGGCCTCATGGATGAAGTCCTGCGGTCCCTGGAATGGGCGTTGCGAGACCATTAACCAGCAAGGTGAATATTTCAGTATTTTTTTGGTTACAGCACAGGCGATTTCTTCCAGCATTAATCATGCCCTTCCACCGCACCTAACCCCCAACATCCTAACCTCCTAAAAATTCAAACAAAAAAAATCCGTCCGCGAAGGCGGCTCCTTTGGGGAAGTCAAAAATTTGCCATTTTTTGCTCCTAGTCTCCTGCCCCGGCCAAACCAGTCGAATCCGGACAGTATCGCCGTCTTAAAAGCCGGGGTTTTAACCATCTTACTAAAGCGAACGTTAATTATTAGCCACACTTTTGTTATGGGGCTGGGCTCCCCATTCAAAGGGCCGCATAAACCCATCCATGGGCGCTTAGCTGCCGCCTTCCGGGCGGCAGATGCCCTTTTCATGGGCAGCCCAACCCCATGGTTTGCTATCGTCTGATGTCGAGTAAACAAGTTTCGCCTTAGTAAAAGAGTAGCAGTTGTGAAACTCATATAACTGACCGACAGTCGCAAGACCGCAAATCAAAACCGCTCTTTTTAAAAAGAACCGTCATTATCGTCATAAATTTCAACAGGTTAAGACGGCAGAAGAATGCAGGGAGAGCTTGGCACGGCTGATGCCATCAAATCAGGTGGAAAGACCTGGCCAGAAACCTCCTGAGACTGGGGAGCCCCGGGGACAGTTCCCGGGAGTGAAAGGCAAAGATTTTTGCGGGCCGTTACTTTTTTCACCAAGGACCTTGAAGACCAACAGCATATAACACGAAAGCAAGAAGGAGATGTTAAATGGATTGTAATGATCTTGCCGGTTTTTCCGCCGTTGCCCGGGATCATGCGGAAAACCCGCGCAATTTCGGGATGCTCGGAGTTTTCGACAGCCACGCCCGCATAACGGGGCCCTGCGGCGACACCATGGAGTTCTGGCTAACCGTCAGAAGCGGGCAGTTGGAACAGGTTTCCTTCGTCACCGACGGTTGCAGCCCTTCTCGGGCGGCAGGAAGCATGGCCACAACCCTGGCGCGGGGAAAGCGGATCGCGGAAGTCATGAAAATCGGACAGCGCGACATCCTTGACGCCCTTGGCGGGTTGCCGGCCGAATCAGAGCACTGTCCTTTGCTTGCCGCCAATACCTTGAAAGCGGCCTGCGAAAATTATCTGGGGGTTCAAATCCCGGCCGAAAGCCGTTCTCCGGCACCCCGACCGGTGTCTGAAAACACGGGAAATTCCTCAAAGGGGGACCGGAAGGGCACAACCGGGGAGGGTAACGACCAGGAACAGATCCGGCGTTTGATTCGGTCCCGGCTCGACTGCATTCGCCGCAAGGTCGTTGTTCTCTCGGGCAAGGGAGGGGTCGGAAAAAGCACCATGGCCGTGAATCTTGCCGCCTCCCTGGCCATGACCGGCCGGCGGGTCGGACTGCTGGATGTTGACCTTCACGGACCGAGCATTCCCACCATGCTGGGCCTTGAAAAGGCGCTTATCCAGGAAGGCGAGGAAGGCCTGCTCCCCGTGGTCCTGGACAACATGAGAGTTATGTCCATCGGCTTTCTGCTGGCCAGCCAAGACGATGCCGTCATCTGGCGCGGACCACGGAAAATGAAAGTGATCCAGCAGTTTCTCAGCGACGTGGAATGGGGGGATCTGGATTATCTTATCATCGATTCTCCGCCGGGAACCGGGGATGAGCCGCTCTCCGTTTGTCAGCTGATCGAGGGTCTCGACGGTGCGGTGATCGTCACCACACCGCAGAAGGTAGCGGCAATCGACGTCCGCAAATCGGTAACGTTCTGCCGCCAACTGCAACTGCCGGTGCTTGGCGTCGTGGAAAACATGGGCGGCTTCGTCTGCCCCAATTGCGGTGCAACGGCGCCCATCCTTTCCGCCGGCGGGGGACGACAGCTCGCCGAAGACATGCAGTTGAACTTTTTGGGCTCCATTCCCATCGATCCGGAAATCGCCGCGGCAGGAGACCATGGCAAGGCTTTTATCCATCATTATGCCGGGACGCCTACGGCTAAAATCATGGCGAACATCATTCAGAGGATCGTCGCTCTCGAAAATCCGCCGGCCCCTTGACAAAATAGAAACCGGGCACCGGATTGGTGTGCAGACCCTGCTGAACAGGGCCTCAGGTTACCGGTCAGACGAGAAAAGGTCGTCCCTTCACAGAGGCGCCCTTTTTTTTGTTTCGAAGGCGAGGAATGGCGAATTTCAGGGACTTAGAAGCATGTCATGAACGGTCTGTTTACTTTCCCCCTATTAATGGAATTCAAGCCGTGTCAGGGCTGGGTTGTGGAAACGGCAACCAAATACACTTTCAAACCGGAAGTGATTCGGCAACTATCGCTGATGGAAATAACCGTTAGCAACACTTTAACCGGGTGAGTTGCGTTGCCGTTACCGGAAAAAAAGACATTGCCACCGGATTTAATGTAGATTGTCCCACTGTGTAGCCCGGTGTCGTCCGGAACGAATAATCACTTTCCCGGCAAAAAATTTCCTCATTTTGGAGCGCGGCAAAAGACTTCATGAATAATCAGGATTAGAATGATATCATGGGAAAAAGCCATACCCTTAACGACGAAGTCGTTTCGGATACGTTTATTATTTTCACCCCGCACCGGAGAGAAGCAATCATGAGCAGCCCTGCCCCGCCCGAGAGCGGCCCGTCAGTCCTGAAAAATTTTTTCCGGATCAGCGCTATTCCCCGCGCCTCGGGCAACGAGGAGAGAATTGCGGAATGGATGGTCGCCTGGGCTCGAGAGCAAGGCTTCGATCCATCCCAAGACCGGGCGGGCAATATCGTGGTCAGGGTTCCGGCCACGCCGGGATGCGAATCGCTTGCGCCGATCATTCTCCAGTCCCACCTCGATATGGTGTGCGAAAAGTCCCAGGATTCGAGTCACGATTTCACTTCCGATCCTATTTGTCCGCTTGTCGAGGGTGACTGGCTGCGCGGCGACGGCACGACCCTGGGTGCCGACAACGGCATCGGCATGGCCATAGGCATGGCTCTGGCCGAGGATCACTCGCTGAGGCGGCCGGCCCTGGAACTGCTCTTCACGGTTGAGGAAGAAACAGGTCTCAGCGGCGCCCAGAACCTCGATGCCGCGATGCTCCGGGGGCGCACCCTCATCAATATCGATTCAGAGGAGGAGGGCGTCCTTGTCGTCGGTTGTGCCGGGGGCGAAAACGCCCGCATCGACCTTCCCATGACCCGCGAAGACACCCCTGCCTCCCACCCTCTCTACCGGCTGGTCGTTTCCGGTCTGAGGGGGGGGCACTCGGGGATGAACATTGGCGAAAAACGCGGTAATGCCAACAAAATCATTGCCGGAATTCTGGATTCCCTTATGAGCGACATCCCTCTCCGGCTGGTAACCCTTGAAGGGGGGAGCCGTTCCAACGTCATTCCGCGCGATGCGGTGGCGATATTTACCCTTCCACCGGACACCGTGGAAAAAGTCCAACAGCTCATAAAAGGGATGACTAAAACGGTAAAAGAGGAATTCTCCGCCATGGAGAAAAAACTCTCCATTACCCTAACCCCGGGCGCCTTTCCGACAGCCTTTGAAAAGGCTTTCTCCGCAGCGGACAGCCGCCGCTGCATCGGTCTGTTAACCGGCCTCCCCCACGGGGTACACTGCTGGTCGGAGGAACTGGACGGGGTGGTGGAAACATCAAACAACCTGGCAATCGTCCGCAGCGGAGAAGAGACTGTAAACATTCTCTGCTTTCAGAGAAGCAGCAAGATGACGGAGCTTCAATCCCTTACCTCCAGCATCGGCCTGCTGGCGGAGCGTTACGGGGCACGTTTTCACCGGGATGGCCTTTATCCGGGCTGGCAGCCGCGTCTGGACTCTCCGCTTCTGGCCCATTGCCGGGGGGTCTTTAAGAATTTGTTCAGCCGCGAAGCCAAAGTGACCATGACCCACGGCGGCCTTGAATGCGGCATCCTGGGCCAAAAGCTGCCGGGCCTGGAGATGATTTCCCTGGGACCCACCATTGAAAACGCCCACTCTCCCCAGGAAAGGGTTCATATTGCGAGCGTTGAGGCGACCTATCGTTTCCTGAAAGCGTTGCTGGCTTCTTTTGCCAGCTGACGGAGACGAATTCCTGACCTTATCCAGCTGCTGCGGCCTTGAAAAACATTTTTATTTTGAAGCTGTTCGCCACCGGGGAGTCGTGGCACTCATGAAAGCGAGGCCTTGCGGCTTTTCCCCGAGCCGCAAGGCGAATAACTACTATAATTTTGGGGATTTGCATTACAACACCAGAAAATGTTATATTGCTGGTCTCTACTTCACTCAGACTTTCCGATTTGACATCAGGTCCCTTGAAATTTTTTACCACAGCATCCGGGCGAAGCTCCTCAAAGGGAACGAAGCCCGCTGACTATTCACCGGAAAAATAGATTGGAAATGCGGACCTCATGGCGGAAGTCCACCTGATTCTTGAAAATCAGCTTTTTCCGGTTGAAAAACCAACCGCACCCAAAACGGCTCGCATTTTTATGGCCGAGGACTGGGAGTTGCTGCGTGGTTACCGTTATCATAAAAAAAGGCTGGTCCTCATCCTCTCCACCATGCGCCATTTCCGCGAGGAACTGCGCCGCAACGGCTACCAGGTCAACTACCGGGAATTGCCCCAGAGCCACCCGGAAATCTCTTTCCTCGCTTCCCTGAAAACCTTTCTTCTTGAACAGAACATTACCCGCCTCCATACCTGGGAGATTGAAAACCGGGAACTGGAACGTGGCATCCAGGACCTCTGTTTTTCTTTGAGAGTCGAACTTCAAAGCCATGCTTCCCCCATGTTCCTGACTCCGAAAACAGAGTTTCGCAAATACCTTCGCAGTGTCCAGAAGCCGTATATGAAAAGCTTCTACGAGCGGCAGAGAAAGCGCCTCGACCTGCTAATGGACGATTATGGCCGGCCCCTGGGAGGGCATTATTCCTTCGACCCGGAAAACCGGAAAAAACTCCCTCCTGATATCCTCGTGCCGGCCGTTTCCGATATCTCCCCGGATACCATTACCCGCGAAGTCATGCGCCTTGTGGAGGTCAACTTTCCGGCCAATCCCGGCCGGACGTCAGGTTTCTGGCTGCCTGTCACCCGGAACGAGGCCCTGGGCCGCCTGCAGGATTTTCTCGACAGGAGAATGGTCGGCTTCGGTCCCTTTGAGGACGCCATCAGCAGCCGCAGCGACTATGTTTTCCACTCCCTCCTTTCCACCTCCCTCAATACCGGGCTGCTTCTTCCCGGCGAGGTTATCGATCAGGCCATTCAGGCTTACCGCGCAAAGGAGGACATCCCTTTCTCCTCCATCGAGGGTTTTGTCCGCCAGATTGTCGGCTGGCGCGAGTTCATGCGGGGGATCTATCAGCATTTCGGCAGGAATCAGGAAAAAGGGAATTTCTTCAACCATCATCGCAAATTGGGGAAAGCCTGGCGGGAAGGGAAAACCGGCCTCGCCCCTTTGGACCATGTGCTGCACAAAACCTGGCGCCTCGGCTGGGCGCATCACATCGAGCGCCTCATGATTCTCGGCAATATGATGGTTCTTTGCGAAATCCATCCCCGGGAAGCCTATCGCTGGTTCATGGAAATGTTCGTCGACTCCTCGGAGTGGGTCATGGGACCGAATGTTTACGGCATGGCCCTTTTCAGCGACGGCGGCCTGTTTGCCACCAAGCCCTATATCTGCGCATCAAATTATCTGCTGCGCATGAGCGACTTCAGAAAGGGTCCGTGGTGCGAGGTAATGGATGGGCTCTTCTGGCGGTTTGTCGACCGGAACCGGAAGGTTTTCGAAAACAACCCGCGCATGCGGACCATGGTCCGGACACTGGACGGCATGTCCAACGATCGGATGGGCAAAATTTTCCCGCCGGCAGAGAAATTTCTGGAACGGATCAGCCGTTAAAAATAACCGGTCTTGGCCAAAAAACCAAACCCTGGCCGGCACATCCCTTTATTCAACAACCTCGAGAGTTCATTTCTTGCCGCCCGCGCCTTCGATGGCACGGGTCACGTCAATGATCAAACTGGTGGTGATTTTATTGCGCTCCACCAGGCCGACGTATTTGCCTTTTTCATCTACGACCGGCAGGAAATCGCTGTTCAGACGCTCCATGGTTTCGAGACAAATCAGCTGGTCGGTCCCGGGCTTCACGGCATTTTTCGCGGAGATCCAGCCGGGGAGTTTTTCCAAGGCGCTTTTCGCTGCCGTATTTCCACTGTTCAGGTAATCTGAAAACTGTTCATAACCTTTTTCTCCCTGGTCCTGGAGATAGGCCTGAAAAGGGAGGAAGTCATAAATTCCAAACAGGGTTCTGTCCCTGTCGTAAATCAGAACGTATTTTAAAAACCCCTTTTTCCCCAGGGTTTCAAAATATTTTTCAATGGCCGGTCCCCAGTAGCCCCCGTAGCCCAGCATGAACTCCAGAGCCTCGGTCTTTTTCTTGATCATCTCAGGAATCTGCTCAACGCCCATCTTCCGGGCCATTTCGATATTCTGCATAATCTCGTTTACCAGGGCTTCGGGTTTCTGCAGGACCTGATAGGAGATAGGACTTGACGCCGCCTTTTTGATGGCCTCCGCCAACTCGATCTCCACCCCGGCCACGTTGAACTTGGTAATCTTGCCGGTCCCGAACAGCCAGAGGACCACCGGGATTAGGACCAGAACCAGGTCTACCGGCCGGATTTCGTATTTCCCCCCGGTTTTGGCCCGAACAATCAGCGAGACGACCAGCAGTATCAGACCGACGCCGAGCAGCAGTCCGAAAAAAATCAGATCCTGATTTTCGAAAGCGATGTTTGCCATGATCGTCCCTCCTGGAAAGGGTTCATGAAACACATCCGTGTCGGCGCAAGCCATGCTTTTAATTACATTAAATCCGAAATTTCGCGAAAAAAAAGCCCCGACGGGGATTTTCGTTAAAAATGCTTCAAATCGAGCTTTTTCCTGCATCTGCCGGGGCGGGAACCCCTTAAACCGGGAACCCATCCGGAAATTGAGTTTCGAGGGGATCCGGCAGGAAGTTTAGAAAAATATTTATGCTAATCTTGACTGAAAGGAGAAACGCAAATTTTATCCGACGATCCTTCAATCCATTAACCGTTTTCCTCTCAGGCTAAGGAGGGCTCATGTTCGAATCCGCCGAGTTGGGGCATAAAATCGACAAGGAAACCTTCCGCCGGGAAGAGCCCGTTTTGCGGGAGGCACTCCTAGATGCGCAGTTGGAACTGGTTGAAAAGAAGTCCTTTCCCGTCATCCTGGTGATTACCGGCGTCAGCGGGGCCGGCAAGGGCGAGACAATCCATCTTCTCAATGAATGGATGGACCCACGCCACATCCAAGCCATCGCCATGGACAAGCCTAGCGAGGAAGAGCTTGAAAGGCCCTATATGTGGCGTTTCTGGAGGGTATTGCCGCCGCAAGGGAAAACCGCCATTTTCCTCGATTCGTGGTACATGCCGGCGATCCTCGACCGGGTTTACGGACGGATCAAGAATGCCGACCTCGACCAGGCCATGGAACGGGTCTGCCGCTTCGAGAAGATGCTGACCAACGAAGGGGCTCTGATCCTCAAATTCTGGCTCCACCTTTCGAAGGAAGAGCAGAAAAAACGCTTCAAAAAACTGGAGAAGGACAAAAGCACCCGCTGGCGGGTGACGGAGACCGACTGGGATTATCACGAACGCTATGACGACATTCTGCAGGTAGCGGAACATGCCCTCCGCCAGACCAGTTCCGTGGAAGCCCCCTGGACCGTTATCGAGGGTACCGACCCGGCCTACCGCTCCCTGAGCCTCGGCAATATCCTGCTGCTAAACCTGAAAAACCGCCTTGAAGCCAAAGAGCTCCCCGCCCCGGCAGTAGCCCTGCCCCCCGTCATGACCGCCATCGACGATCTCCTCATCCTTAAAACCCTCGACCTTTCCCGGTCCCTGGAAAAAACGGCCTACAAAGAGGATCTGGAAAAATACCAGGGCAAGCTCAATCTCCTGACCCGCGATCCACGATTCCGGAACATCTCGGTGGTCATCGTTTTCGAAGGCAATGACGCCGCCGGCAAGGGAGGGGCCATCCGCCGCGTGACGGGAGCCCTTGACCCGCGCCACTACCGGGTCATCCAGATTTCCGCGCCGACTGAAGAGGAGCGGGCTCAGCCCTATCTGTGGCGTTTCTGGCGACAGCTGCCGCGGCGGGGGAAAATCGCCATTTTCGACCGTTCCTGGTACGGGCGGATGCTGGTGGAAAGGGTGGAGGGTTTCTGTTCCGAGTCGGACTGGATGCGCTCCTACAGCGAAATCAACGATTTCGAAGAGCAGTTGGTCAGGCACCATACCGTAGTGGCCAAGTTCTGGCTCTCCATCAGCAAGGATGACCAGTTGAAACGCTTCGAAAGTCGCCAGCAGGTCGAATTCAAACGCTTCAAGATCACAGATGAGGACTGGCGCAACCGCGAGAAATGGGACGCCTACGAGCAGGCCGCCTGCGACATGATCGACCGCACCAGCTCGGTCATCGCCCCCTGGACCCTGGTGGAGGCCAACGACAAACGCTTTGCCCGCATCAAAGTGCTGAAGACCCTCTGCAATCACATCGAGGAAGCCCTTGAATCCTTAAAGTGAACCGTTTCGGGAGGTAAAAAATGGTGATGATGACGGACCACGACTATGAATATGAAGCCATTGAAGCCGTGAAAACGGCCTATCCGGAATCGACCAGCTGGCAAATTCGCTCCGTTCTTCCCGGGTTTTATGATGGCGCGCTGGTTGTCGTTGCGCTGTGGCGTGGCGAAGAGTATCGGGGGCAGGTCAATGTTTATTTCGACGAGGGCAATCGTCCGACAGTCTTTGCGATGACCGAAGACCTTGCCAAAGCCCTGGGCGCCCGCAGACCCAGGGAAAAATGGGAAATCGTGCTCCAGTATTTTCTTTCGGTGAACGGGGTTGCAGCCATGGTGGCGATTCTTGTAACCATCACCATTTGTGCTCTGGTCCTTTTTAATCCCAGTAAGCAGATTCCCGAAATCCTGGCGAACGCGCTGACCATGATACTCGGCTTCTATTTTGGGACAAAAGCAGCCAAAAGATGATCCGACCAGGTATTACCCCGAACAATATCCTGGCCGCCCCCCCTGCCTGGCCTTATGTTGTTTTAAAAAAATGGAAAATTTACGAACCTCCCGTTACTCCTCCTGAAACAAAAAACCCCAGGGCAAAATGCCCTGGGGGCCTCATAAGAGGATTTCATGAATTGGTTTTGCGACTGATAATAATCGTTATCCCCATCAAAAATCAATCCCCTTACCAAAAAAAGCCGGGGTCCTATGACTTCGGCTTTTTCTTACTCCTTTTTATACGACAGATATGGATAAAAAATTTATCTGTTTCAGTTAATGTTTAAAATTGCGCTTCCTTATGCTGTCATACACTCCATTAGTTTTGAGCGTGTCCAGCGCCTTTTGCCAATTCTCCACAATTTCATCAGGGACATCCCGTGAAAAAACGAGCCATGCACCAGAGTCGGCAAATTTACAATTGGTGCGTTCAAATTCCGCGGGATCGATACCGGCATGTTTAACCATGTAGTAATAGGTCAACTCTCCCATAAGCACGAGATCGACTCGTCCTGTTTGCAGCTTTTTGTAGCTTGATTCATATGAAGGTCCAACGTCAAGGTTTTTGAAACCACCGGCCGTGAGCGCTTGGTGAGTATAACCGCCTTTGCGCACGGCAATTCTTCTCACCTTTTTGGCTTCCTCCAGGCTAGTGACCTCCAGAGGATTTCCCTTACGTTTAAAGAAATAGTCCCCTTCGCTGAAGATCGGGCCGACCCATTTGAAAAGTTTTTCTCGTTCGGGGATGCGGACAATGGCAAAGATGGCGTGCATTTTTTCTTTTTGGGCTTTTTCATAAGCCCTCAGCCATGGGATGGCTTTCAATTCACTGTCGTCACCTACGAGTTTTTGGATCTCTTCGACGACTTCCGGTGCTACGCCCCATAGCTTGTCCTCTTTTTCAGACACCAGCGGGGGATACACAATGGCCTGCATCTCAAACTGGCCTCCCAGAGCCATGACGGGCTCGAGCAATAATAAGCAAACAAGCAGGCTAAATAGAAATTTCAAAAGTCCTTACCCCCTCTTGTTCTAACCAGCGCCTATTCAGGGATGTTGTGAACTTGTTAACCATCCTCTGTAAGCATCCCCCGGTCAAACCGGGGGCTTTATGGGTGAACCGCTCAAAGCGGTAATTAAAACCAGGAGCCGCCTGAAGGCGGACTACCTGAGCAGTTTCAATTGATCAATTCTATGGTCTTCCTCTTCCTGCCTTCGTATGTAATTTCGAATAACCTCTTCATCGCGCCCCACTGTCGATACAAAATATCCTCGTGCCCAAAAATTTTCGCCTGTGAAATTTCGGCTACGACCTCCAAACGTTCGGGCAATATGTATGGCACTTTTTCCCTTTATGTAGCCGATGGCATGAGATACTGCATACTTTGGCGGAATCGCGATATACACATGGACATGGTCGGGACACAAATGGCCTTCCAGCACCAGACTCTCCCGTTGCCGAGCCAATTCTCGTATCACCTCGCCAAGCTTCTGACGTATCCGACCATATAAAACCTTCCTCCGACATTTAGGTATCCATACGACGTAATACTTGCAGTCCCAAACCGAATGACATAAACTTCTTAATTGGTTCATCGAAAGCCTCCTATCCTAAGAACTTTGAGCGGTTCACAGATTGGAGGCTTTCACCTACCTACGGAACTGTCAAACTTTTTGGGTCCCCCGGCTAAGCCGGGGGGTTTCCTATTGCACTAATCGTTGATGACGAATTGATCAATATCCAGATCCTCAAAATGGCGCTGACAGGTTTTGCCATTCAAACCGCCACCACCGGTCGTGACGCCCTGCGCATAGCGCAGTCGCTAAACCCTCCGGACCTGATCCTGCTGGATATCATGATGCCCGAGATGGATGGTTTTCAGGTTTGCCGGGAGCTGAAGATAAATCCTCAGACGGTTAAAATACCGGTCATATTCATCACCGCTGTTAACGATGACGACAAAGAGGAAAAAGGCCTGGCCCTGGGCGCCGTGGATTACATCACCAAACCTTTCCGCATCCCGATTGTCCAGGCCCGGGTAAAAAATCACCTGCAACTGAAAAAAAGCCTGGATCTTCTGGAAAATCTGTCAACCCTAGACTTTCTTACCAATATTCCCAATCGCAGACGTTTCGACGAAGTCCTGCTTTCGGAATGGAGCCATTCTCTCCGTGCCATGGTAGACCTGTCCCTGATTATTATCGACATCGATTTTTTCAAACTTTTTAACGATACCTACGGCCACCTTGCCGGAGATTCCTGTCTGAAAAAATTATCCTCAACCCTGGTCAAAACCCTGAACCGCTCCACGGACTTTGTTGCCCGTTACGGTGGTGAGGAATTTGTCGTTATCCTCCCTGAAACGGGACCGGAAGGCGCCCTGAACATGGCCCGGAATTTCCAGAAAACCATTGCAAAAATGGCCATTCCCCATAGCACCTCTCCCATCAATGAATTCGTAACCGTCAGTCTGGGCGTCGCGACCTGCCAGCCGTCGGCAAATTGCGAGTCGGCAGAGTTGATCCGCCTTGCCGACGAGATGCTTTATAAAGCCAAAGCCGAAGGCCGGAACTGTATCCGTGCAATATCGAGGCAAAACCACCTTTCAAAGAGTTTTTCCAAATAAAAGGGCTGCCAGTTCGGCAGCCCTTTTTCATATCCGGATGAAACTGGCCCTCACTGGACTGATCAGATCAAAGCCCGGGCCGCCTCCAGAGCGGCTTGGTAATCAGGCTCCTCGGTCACTTCGGAAACAATCTCCCGGTAGCGGATAATCCCTTCGCGGTCGAGGACGAATACAGCCCGGGCCAGCAGCCGCAGTTCCTTGATCAGGATGCCGAACGCCTCGCCTAAAGCGGTATTCCGGTAATCGGAGAGGGTCGTCAGGCGGGAAACGCCGGCGGCGCCGCACCAGCGGCTCTGAGCAAAAGGGAGATCGACACTGACGGCCAGAACCTGGACGTCCTCACCCAGGCCGGCGGCTTCGGTATTAAACCGCCGGGTTTCGGCAGCGCATACAGGGGTATCGAGGGAAGGCAGGGTCGTCAAGATGCAGACTTTGTGACGGTAAGCGGATAAATTAACGGGTGACATGTCGTTGGCAACCAGTTCACAATCAGGCGCAGCATCACCTACAGCAGGTATTTTCCCCGCCAGGGTGACGGGGTTGCCTTTCAAGGTAATTTTTCCTTTCCAATCTTCCATGGTTATTTCTCCTTCGGGGTTTCCAATTTTTTCAACACCGGCGGTGAGCCAATCGACCCTTGAATGCGGACCCTAAAAATATTTTTTCTTATCAGGAATGACCCCCCGGATGCCTCCGGCCGGCAGGGGATCATCCCCTTCCCTGCGGGGGATGATATGAATATGGGCATGCATGATGGTCTGACCGGCAACCTCGCCGCAGTTAAGGCCGACGTTGAAACCGATGATACTTGAATCTTTTTCCAAAAGCAGGCGGCGGATTCGGAAAAGCAGCACTTCGGCATCCTTACGCTCGAAGGCGGTCATGGTGAAAAAATCCCGGGTGTGGCGAAAGGGTACGATGAGATGGTGCCCCGAGGTCACCGGGTACTTGTCCTCAAGGGCGAACACGGAACTCCAGACATCGACAATCTGTTTGCGCGAATCGCCACTGCAAAATGGGCAGTCAAGAATATCCATGGCACATCCCTATGAGACGGGATTTCCTGCAAGCTCTGTATCTTCCAAGGGGGCCATAAGGTTTCACTTTTCTGATACCGGCCTCTACTTAAATTCTGTCAGATATTTCCAGTAACGCAAAGGCATAAACTGTTTTTGCAGTTTTTTGTTGCGCTTTTCTTCGAGGGAAATTTTGCGATGAAAACTTTTCCAGCAGGACTGGAAAAACCTTTCATCATCGGAGAGAGGCAGCTGATTTTCGTCGGCCATGAGCTGCGCGGGAAGAAATTCCCTGCCGTCCCAGAGAATTCCGGCCCGCCGCCGCAAGTCATGAATCATCCAGCGCCGATCCGGCATGCGCCTGGAAAAATGCCGGGCCAAAGGAACGATGATATGGTTGTCGGGTTCCAGAGGAGCATAAAAGGAGCCGTCCGCAAGCTCCTGAAAACGAAGCAGTCCGGTAAAACGATGTATCTCGTGGGAGACCTGGCGAGCCGTGGTCATCAGTTTTTCGACCGCTTTATGGTTGAGCCAGCCGCTGACGTTTTTGCCTTCGCGAAAGGTAAGAAGGAAAAATTCCAACAACAGCTTCTCACGGGGTTTCCGGTCGGCGAGATAGGCCAGGAAAACAGGTTTCAAGCTCGTCTTGCCGGCAACAGCAGCAAATCGTTCAAGAAGCAAGCGGACTTTTTCGACATCGGTATTCAGATATTCCCCGCCAAAAAGCCATTGCCCGGCAGCCTGATCCGGAACGATTTCAACCTGTTCCAGGCCCTTTTCCTGGGTGTGATGAATCGCTGTCAGCAACCCGTCAAAGGTGTCGTCATAGATCAGCAGCTGCATCTAAAAGAGCCTCAACTGTCCGTGGTTGTCGGGTGAACGGAGGCTTTCGGCAGTCTTTCGGTAATGATAAGGATCCTGGGAAAGCAAAGGGACGGAGGACTTTCCCCGGCAGGTAATAAAAAATCGGGCGCGTTTAAGAACAACGCCGATCCTGCTGAGATCCTCGAAATCGAGAGAGCCGTAACGCCTGGCGGTTACAATGCGCTTGGCCGACCGGACCCCGATCCCGGGAACCCGCAGCAGGCATTCGTAATCGGCCCTGTTGATCTCAACGGGGAAAAAGCCGGGATTGCGCAATGCCCAGGCAGTCTTGGGATCGAAACCTTCCTCCAGATGGGGATGATCGGAAGACACAATCTCTTCTGCCGAAAAGCCATAAAAACGCAGCAACCAGTCAGCCTGATAAAGGCGGTGCTCCCTTAACCGCGGGGGCTCATAAAGGGCCGGCAGGCGGCTATCTTTATTGACCGGGATATAGGCGGAATAGTAGACCCGCTTCAGACGATAGCGCTCATACAGGGATTCGCAAAGGCGCAGAATCTGGAAGTCGTTTTCCGGGCTGGCGCCGACAATCAACTGGGTGCTCTGACCGGCCGGCGCAAAAACCGGCGCTTTGCGGGTTTTTTTCCGTTCCCGGCGATTATCGGCTATGGTTTCGCCTATCAGGCGCATGGGCGCCAGAATCCCCTCCCGGTTTTTATCGGGGGCAAGCTCCTGCAGGGCTCTTTCGGAA
>Ga0209270_1002029_pt1 | contig 23521 bp, 21 predicted proteins | sample MTBAKSrepl1MetaG_FD_187456 | JGI IMG/M metagenome (GOLD analysis project Ga0209270, IMG submission 187456) | Enrichment culture microbial communities from Arthur Kill intertidal strait, New Jersey, USA, that are MTBE-degrading - MTBE-AKS1... | ecosystem: Environmental > Aquatic > Marine >...
GAAATCGACATCAACCCGGTCATCATCTCGGGGAGCAAACCCGTGGCCGTGGACGCCCTGGTGGTGCTGGAAAAGCCGTAAGGCATGATGGTTGCTTTGGTCAGGAGATGTCTGTTTTGTTCTAAAGTTGAAATCCACAATGATTGACGCTGGATTTCCATCAAAAAAGGCTTTCCGTTGACTTGTTCATAGAAAGGCAGGATATCGGTTTTATGACGTCAAACGTATTCTATACCACTACGGCCACCTGGATCATGTCTCGTTAGCCGCTAAAATTGCAATAATGTAAGGAGCCCAGGTTTATTATCATCCATTAGATCGGGGTAATTGTATCGTAGGTGACTCTCAGGGCAACCCTCTTGGCTCAGTATGTCTGTTTGACTATCAAAATTAATGAATTTTACATAGGACCATCTCTTCCAAGGCATTTCTTCAGACACTTAACTCCAAGGTCGAGGTACTCTTCTTAGTCTCTCAGAAAGCCATCGACATCAGGAAAACCTTGAGGATGATGGCCTGATTGATTACATTCCGTATGGCGATGAATAAACACGTATCCCCACTCGGGCATTGCCGAATGCAGGGCTCGCAAAAAGCAAGATCTGCATTTAGCATCTCCTCTTCAGCTTGAATTTTCTATCTCATCAATCAGCTCAATCAAACTCATGCACTGGTCTTTCAGCTTTCTGTAATGTTCCTTTTCGGGCTCTGGTTTCCTTTTGACCCTTCTTCCCGGCTTAACCATATTTTCCATTCGTTGAGTCTTACCTTCGAGATACCCCCTTTCAAGCAAACTCACAAAATGGTCCGCAATCTGATCAGGAGTGAAAGGACTGTGCTCAGCTCTATACCATTTATATACCCAATTACACATTCCTATTATGGCAAAGGCCTGCAGCTTAGCATCGGTCTTTCTAAAGATACCCTGAGACATCCCTTCCTCAATAATTTGTTCCACAATTTGGGTATATTTTTTTTTCTCTTGCTGAATTTTCCTGAATTCTTTTTCGGGGAGTTGGTTTTCTTCAGTAAAAAAAACTGAGAACATGGAAATAGACTGGATGATAATACTCTTAATATGATTGCGAATAATGAGCTTTAACTTCATATCGGGGGGCAAATTTTCTGCCGCAATATTATAGGTATTTTTGAAAATGTTTTCTAAAGCCTGAATATAGATTTTTGAAAGCAGTTTTTCTTTGCTGGAAACGTAATGGTATATGGCAGCCTTGGTTATCCCCAATTCCCCTGACACATCATTGAGGGTAGTCGATCTATAGCCTTTCTTGTGAAAGATCTCTGCAGCAGTATCAATAATCTTTTGAATTTTTATGCTCTTATCCAATCCCCTAAAACTGGATTCATCATTCATGGTAGACATCATTATGCCTCCTTACTTAACGATATCAAATTTTTGATAGAATAGAGGCAAACAAGGATCTTGACAACAAAAAAAAGAGCCACTATAAATAGTTTCTAACTCATCAATTAATTTAACCGAACAGTTAGTAGCATATAAGCTAATCGATGTAAACAACTTTTTTCGGGAGGAGATTTATGGACTTTGAATTAAATGAGGAGCAGAAGATGATCCGAGAAACAGCATACAAATTTGCCATGAGTGAAATTGAACCCATTGCCAGAGAACATGACAGGGAAGAAAAATACCCCAAGGATTTATGGAAAAAGGCCTGTGACACGGGACTGGTGGGCGTCTTTATTCCGGAAGCCTATGGGGGGCCGGGTTTGGGATTCATGGAGTTTGCCCTTATTGCTGAGCAATTGTGTAGGGTTGATTTAGGTATTGGCACTGTAATTTTGACTGCGACATTCGGTTCAGAAAACATAGCCATGTTTGGAACTGAGGCACAAAAGAAAAAATATCTGCCTTTATTAGTCAATGGAGAAGCCGTATCGGCTGGAGCTTACACTGAACCTGACGCGGGGACTGATGTGGCCGGAACAAAAACCCGTGCAATGAAAGAGGGGGACGAATATGTAATCAATGGAAATAAGATGTTTATTACAAACGGGACAATTTGTGATTGGATGGTTGTCTTATGTGTCACAAATCCGAACGGAGAAAAGAGGCATAAAAGACATAGTCTAATTCTTGTCGAGTCAGACCGAAAGGGGCTTATGGCAAATAAGTTGCGAGGAAAAATGGGCATAAGAGCTACTGACACAGCAGAAATTTCTTTTGAGGATGTGCGAGTTCCTTGTGAAAATTTGATTGGTGAAGAGGGCAAAGGGTTTTATCAGCTCATGCATTTTTTTGATGCTACGAGAACTATGGTCTCTGCCCAGGGTGTAGGTCTGGCACAGGGGGCACTGGATAAGACAGTTAAGTATGTTCAGGAGAGGATGGTTTTCGGGAAACCTCTGGCTGCGAACCAGGGAGTTCAATTCCAACTCGCTGAGATGGCCACAAAAATCGAACTGGCCCGCAACATAACCTACAAGGCAGCATGGAAAGTAGATCAGGGACAAACGGATCCGGGGTTGAACGCCATGGCCAAATATTTTTCAGGAGAAATGGCTGTCTGGGTATGTGATAAAGCCTTACAATTACACGGGGGTTACGGTTATATGGATGAATACGATGTGCAGCGATTCTATCGTGACGCAAAAATACTTGAGATCTATGAGGGTGCCAAAGAGGCTGAGAAGATCACGATTTCAAGAAGGTTATTTTAAGTGTATGGAATCGCTAATACTTTTTGTCAATTTACTGAAGGCGCGGATATCTTAACGCGTGGCACTTTTTTGTTCGTTAAGCCTTGAACGTCTTTGTAAATTTACTGTCAGGGATTTTTGAAAACATGAAAAAAATGTCTTGACAGTAAATAACCAGTCGGTTATTTTCACTATTCAGTAAGGATGTTTATCAATAAAGGAGGCAGAAATGAGCCAAATACAAGGAAAAAACCCAGAAAATAGAGACGGAGGAAGCTGGGATGATTACATAAAGGCTTACTATGAAAAGCCTGCGAGTTTTAAGAGCTGGTCAGGCTATGACCTGAAGGAAATTTATACTCCAAGGGACAGGGCCGGAGAAGATTACGAAAAGAATGTAGCTAATGCTGGCACATACCCTTTCACCAGGGGCATCCACACCAATATGTTCAGGGGCCGATTGTGGACCAAAAGAGAGGTCGTAGGGATCGGCTCTCCCGCAGATACCCACGCACGGCTGAAGTATCTTTCACAACAAGGAGGTTCCGGGCTTAACACTATTGCTGACGTGACTTATGAGATGGGCCTTGATGCCGATCATCCGTGGGCTGTGGATGAAGTCGGACTGACCGGGGTCAATATTACATCTATCAGGGACATGGAAACCTTGACCCGGGATATCCCCTTGGACAAAGTAAGCTGGTCCTTAATCACCGCGTCTACATCGGCCTCAGTGACCATGGCCCAGTATATTGCGGTTGCCCAATATGCCGATTATGACATCGCAGGATTGCGAGGTTCCATCCAAAACGATCCAATTCACTTCAGGTACTGCGGTTTCCGGCCTGCCTGTCCCTTGGACCTTTCCATCAAACTGGGATCAGATGTGATGGAGTATTGCACCAGAGAGATGCCTAAATGGTACTATACTACCATCAACATGTACGATCTGAGGGAGCAGGGGATTACCGCTCCCCAGGAGGTGGCCTTCGGATTCGGGATAGCCATGTGTTACATAGACGAGCTAATCCGGAGAGGTCTTGATATCGATAAGTTTGCTCCCAGATTCACCTTTTATGTCTCGTGTCACGTAGACATCTTCGAGGAGGTGGCCAAGATCCGCGCCGCCAGGCGGATGTGGGCAAGGTTAATGAAAGAGAAATATAACGCCAAAAACCCCAAGTCCATGCAGTTCCGTTTTGCCGTCCATACGGCAGGGTGTTCTCTTGTACCGCAACAACCATATAACAATATGATTCGAATTGCCTACGAGGCATTGGCCGCTGTTTTGGGTGGAGTTCAGTCCCTCCACTGTTGCTCATATGATGAGCCAATGTGCCTTCCCTCAGAAAAGGCCCATCTGCAGGCACTTAGGACCCAGCAGATCCTGGCCTATGAGACAGGCGTCACAAATGTGGCTGATCCCTTAGGTGGCTCATATTATGTTGAGAGCCTGACCGATAAGATTGAAGAGGAAAGCCTCAAGGTAATGAAACAGGTCGAAGATGTGGGGGGCATGGAGGAGGCGATACGCACTGAATGGTTAGACCGGCAGTTCGAATTCGAGGCCGTCAGGCGACAGAAAGAACTGGATAGTGGAGAGAAATTAATGGTTGGGGTAAATGTATTCACAACCGAACAGGAAAAAACAACTCCTTTGGGAGTGCAAAAGGTGTCATCAAACTCAGCCAAACAGCAGGTGGCGGAAGTTACGAAGTTGAAAAAAACCAGGAACATGGACCGACTAAATGACGCCATCAAACGATTGCAGGACGATGCTAATGACAGAAAAAACGTTATTCCTGCCATGATTGAGGCTACAAGGGCATTTGGTACCACTGGCGAATTGTTAGGCACGGTCAGAGAGGTCTTTGGCTATCCCTATGATCCAATGGAGACCATAGAATCCCCCTTCAATTTTTGATTTCTTGAAGAGGACGAAGATTTTTAAATAGTTAAGTGATTGAGGCCAATTAATCACCTATTCACTTAACCGTTTAACCAAGTCTGGAGTGTACAAAAGATGGCTATGGAGAAAAAGATCAAAGTACTGGTGACCAAGGTTGGCCTTGATGGTCACGATCGTGGGGCAAAAGTAGTATCCTCCTTGCTCAAGGAGGCAGGTATGGAAGTCATATATTTAGGGATGTTTCAGCGGCCTGAAAGTATTATCAAAGCGGCTATTGATGAAGATGTGGATGTGATTGGATTGAGTTATCTTTCCGGAGAACATCTCATTTTCACGCCAAAAATTGTTGAGGAGATGAAAAAGAACTGCCTTGATGATGTCTTGCTTATCGCTGGCGGTACATTTCCAGCTGAAGATATTCCCATCATGGAGGGAATGGGTATTGATAAGGTTTTCAGGGCAGGGTCTCTTACAAAATCTGTCGTGGAGTACATTAACGCCAATGTTAGGCGCTAACAGATCGCAAAGTTGTCTCCGTAAAATGGGCTCCCTATTTCAAAAGACAAGATACAATTTAAAAAATTGTTACGTAACAGCCGTATGATTGTGCCCTTATTGGGGCAGCCCACCGCAACAAGCCACCGCTTCTGGTGGTTACAATTTGACTGTAAAGAAACAACACCTTTAATTATTTTAGACTATTAAGAGTTGTTAGCAATGAAAAAGAATTTAAGTATTTACGAGATGGTGAATAGATTATTATCAGGTGATCGCCATTCGGCAGCCCGCCTGATTACCTTAGTGGAAAATGAGACGGACGACCACCATGAGATAATGCGTCTTGTTTATCCTCATACGGGCAAGGCGATGATCCTTGGGATAACAGGCGCTGGGGGGGCAGGAAAGAGCACATTGACGGACCATCTAATTGGCAAATTTCGTGAGCAGGGAAAGAAGGTGGGGGTGTTGTTGGTGGATCCGAGCAGTCCCTTTTCGGGCGGAGCATTTTTGGGGGATCGCATCCGTCTTCAAAGCCATTCGCAGGACGATGGCGTCTATATGCGAAGTATGGCATCCAGGGGATATCTTGGGGGACTCTCTCGAGCCACTTATGATGTCATCCGTTTGATGGAGGCCATGGGAAACGAGGTTGTTATTGTTGAAACATTAGGTGCCGGGCAGGACGAGATTGACATCATCCATATTACCCATACTTGTCTCTTGGTTGTTACGCCAGGCATGGGGGACGATATCCAAGCCATGAAGGCTGGAATTATGGAGATTGCTGATATTATTGTACTCAATAAGGCAGACCTGGACGGAGCAAATACATCCCTTCGTCATTTACAGAGCGCGTTGACTGCGGTGTGTTTTGAGCAAGGAGAATGGATTCCACGGGTCGTGCCAACTGTTTCTGCAGCCAACAAGCCGGATGAGCTTAAGGGCATCGATGAACTTGCTTCCATAATTGCAGAACATCAGGCCTATTTGCGGAAAACTAAGGCAATCGATAAGCTAAAATACAATAGGGTGGAACACGAATTAGGGCTGATCTTCAAGGATGAACTCCAAAAAGTGATTTTCAAGGGTCTCAAAGGGACCGGCAAGAAAAGGGAATATATCAAAAGCATCATGGAACAAAAAAATGACCCCTATTCAGTGGTCGAAGAGGTGCTAAGTACCTACCTACTGACAGAGGAATGAAATCAAATGATCAAGCAAAATTGCATGAGAATAATCGGGTCTCGAGAGAAAGTACCGGAGGGCAAGGATTCGTTTAGAAACCTATCCGGTTTCAAGATAATGGCCTTATACGGCCCCGAAGATATTTCTCCCCTGTACAATGAAAGCGAAATAGGTCTACCCGGTGAGTATCCTTTCACCCGGGGAATACATAAAACCATGTATCGCCAAAAGCTTTGGACCATCCGTCAATTGGGGTCTCTGGATTCTCCTTCCAAGGCAAATGCGCGGGTCAGACAGCTTCTTCAGATGGGCGCAACCGGGATTAGCTTCTGTCTCGATATGCCCACCATCATGGGGAGAGACTCGGATGACCCCTTAGCTGAAGGAGAGGTGGGAAGCTGTGGAGGGGTAGCTATTGATTCCTTAGAAGATATGCGCAATCTCTTGGAGGGCATCCCCCTTGATGAAATAAGTATTAATTTTGTTTCCAATTCGCAGTCTTCGGTCATTTTAGCCATGTTTGCAGCATTGGCGGAAGAGCGACACATTCCGTTGGAAAAGCTGACAGGGACCATGCAAAATGACATACTCAAAGAATATCAGGCACAGAAGTCATACTATTTTCCTCCACGGCCTTCCATGCGCCTCACAATAGACACTCTCACCTTCTGCAATGACTACATGCCCCATTTCAACCCAATAAGCATCAGCGGATATCATCTGGCCTCTGCAGGAGCTACCCCTGTGCAAGAAGCGGCTTTCACCTTGGCCAATGGATTTACGTACATAGAAGAAGGGATAAACTCAGGGTTAACGGTGGACAGCTTTGCTCCTCGTCTTTCCTTCTTTTTCAAAGTCCACAATGATTTTTTTGAAAATATAGCCAAATATCGCGCAGCACGAAGAATTTGGGCAAAAGCCATGCGGGAGAAGTATAGGGCTAAAGATCCTCGGTCATGGCTGTTTAGAGTTCACACCCAGACATCAGGATCTTCGCTTACGGCCCAGCAACCGGAGAATAATATTATCAGGGTGACTATCCAGGCGCTTTCCGCAGTATTGGGAGGGACCCAGTCGCTGCACACCAATTCCTTTGATGAGGCTGTATCCATACCTACAGCGAGATCCGAGAAATTGGCCTTGAGGACGCAACAGATCATCGCCAGCGAAAGCGGAGTCATCAATACTATTGATCCCCTGGCTGGCTCCTATTATGTTGAAGCGCTGACAAACCAGATGGAAGCCGAATGCTACAAATATTTCAAAGAAATCGAGAAACTTGGCGGTGTTATTTCGGCCATAGAAAAGGGCTACTACGCCAGGATAATCGCTGACTCCGCCTTCAGTTACCAAAGAAAGATTGAAAGGGGCGAGAGAACCGTCGTGGGCCTGAATAAATTCGTGGAGCATGAAGAGACCGATATTGAATTGAGAGAAGCTGATCCTGAATTTGAGAGAGAGAAGGTATCGAGCTTGATAAACCTTAAAAGAAACAGGGATCAGGCCTTGGTGAAGGCATGCCTCAATGAAATTAGAGAAGTTTGTCAGGGACCAGACAATATCATGCCATCCCTCATCAATGCAGTGAAGTCCTACGTTACATTAGGGGAGATCATTGGTACGATGAAGGAGGTTTTCGGGGAATACCGGGAGGAGTCCATCTATTAGGTACACACTGCTTGAGGAGAGAGACCGATATGAGCAACGGAAGAAAGCGGAGAATATTGATAGCCAAACCAGGCCTTGATGGTCATGACAGGGGCGCAAAAGTGGTGGCAAGGGCGTTACGTAATGCTGGCATGGAGGTCATCTATGCGGGGTTGCATCAGACCCCGATTCAAATTGTTAACGCGGCAATTGATGAAGATGTCGATGCCATTGGGTTGAGCATCCTCTCAGGAGCGCACAAGACCATATTTCCAAAGATTATGTCTCTCTTAAAAGAAAAAGGGACTTCTGATATATTGGTTTTTGGCGGCGGTACAATTCCTAAAAAAGATTGGAGAGAGTTAAAGGCGTTGGGGGTAGGGGAAATTTTTACCACCGGCTCGGATACTCAGGCCATCATAGACTATCTAAATAAAACTTTAGAAAGGTAACAATATGTCAACACTGTTTAACGCTAATGTCATTGAGGAGATAGATCGCGAGAAGGATAAATGGCAAGAAACGCTTTACCAATCGGCAGAAGTGGACAAAAAGGTTTTTGAGACCCTTTCGGGACTACCTATTGAACCTTTATACACCCCCACAGATACATCTCAGATGGATTATCTTAATGATTTAGGATTTCCCGGCCAGGCACCGTATGCCCGGGGTGTTCATTCGACCATGTACCGAGGCCGGACCTGGACCATGAGACAATTAGCAGGATTTGGTCCCCCTGAGGAAACGAATAAGAGGTACAAATTCCTTCTCAAAGAAGGGGCTACGGGCATAAACGGGGTTTTTGATTATCCAACTCTCCGGGGAATTGATTCCACTGACCCTTTCGCCCGGGCTGACGCAGGACGAGGTGGGGTAGCCATCGATACAATAGAGGATATGCGTATTCTTTTTGATGGCATACCCATAGATAAGATCAGCAGTTCACTTGTTACGTGTCAACCGATCTGCAACATCACAGTTCAATCCATGTATTTCGCCAATGCCCAGATCCGGAACGTTCCGTTGAATCAACTAGCCGGCACCAGCCAGAACGACTTCTTGATGGAAACGGCTATCACCGTCGCACCCGAAATCCTGCCACCTAAAGTTTCTTTTAAGCTGAGCTGTGATGCTATAGAGTATTGCACCAGGCATGTCCCCCGCTGGAATCCGATAAGCTTTGCCGGCTATAATTATCGAGAGGCCGGATGCACGGCGGTCCAGGAGCTCGCCTTTGTTATTTCCAATGCAATCGCCTGTTCTGAGGAGTTAATCCGACGGGGTCAAACCATAGACAGTTTTGCCCCTCGTCTCAGTTTTTTCCTATCCGCACACAGTGATTTTTTTGAGGAAATTGCCAAATACCGCGCCGCAAGAAGGGTATGGTTTCGCATTATGAAGGAACGGTTTGAGGCAAAAAATCCACGTTCTTTGATGTTTAGATTTCACGTTCAGACCTCTGGAGTTGCCCTGACAGCACAACAGCCCTTGAATAACATCTCGAGAGCTGCCTATCATGCACTGTCGGCAGTGTTAGGCGGAGCACAGTCTGTGCATATAGATGGCTATGATGAGGCATTATGTACACCGACCGAGCTTTCTTCCCTTACTGCCCTCAGGACCAACCAGATCTTGCAGCTCGAAACAAGGGTCACTCACACCATTGATCCATTAGGGGGCTCTTATTTTCTGGAGACCTTAACCAATAAGATGCAGGCCGAAACGTTCAAACTTCTGGAAGAGATAGAAGGAATGGGAGGGATTGTTAAGGCAGTGGAAAGCGGATGGATTCATAAAGAAATCTCCAATTCTGCCTATGAATACCAGAAATCGATTGATTCAGGAAGGATGCCTATTGTGGGAATCAATTGCTATCAGATGGTCGATGAAGAGCTTCCTGTAGACCTCTTTAAAGTACCGGAGACACTTCAAATTCAGGAGAAGAAACTAAAGAAGATCAAGAAGGAAAGGAATAGGGCTCATGCACAGGATGCACTTGATGCTGTTGCCCGCTGCTGCGAGAAAGACGGAAATTTAATGGAAGTCATCATTGAGTCTGTAAAGTCCCGTGTTACCGAGGGGGAGATTTCACTTACACTCAAGAATTCATACGGCACCTGGAATCCTCCGCTTTTCTAATTCGTGGGTATCCATGGTTTTTGAGAAAGAAGGTTCTTATGAAGAAGAACATCAGGGTTGTTATAGCGCGTCTCGGCATGGATGCGCACTGGAGAGGAAGCATCCTGGTAGCCCGCGCCCTGCGCGATGCTGGAATGGAAGTGATCTATTTAGGAAATCAATTACCGCAAAACATTGTTGAAACGGCTCTACAAGAGGATGCTGACGTTATAGGTCTCAGTACGTTAAGCGGGAACCACATGATCTTGGTCCCAGAGATAATTCGACTTATCAAAAATAGCCGAATGGATGGGATCACGGTTATTCTTGGGGGTACGATACCTCTGAATGACATTCCAATACTCAAAAGAATCGGAATTGCAGAGGTCTTTGGATCAGGGACCCCTCTGAAAAGGATCATTGACTTTGTATCAAACCTCAGTTGAGCGAAACATTTATGGCGAAAGGAGAGGCTTGACGGAATGAGGATATATGTTTGGAAGAAGCGATAGAATATGAGGGTCCCACGAGATTGCTATTCGAAGAGAATAGGAAAGCTTCAACAGATGCTTCGTGATGCTGGCATTGTTGCCGTTTTGCTTTCCTACTCTAGGTCTACCCTTTACTACGCTGGAACTACTCAACCAGCGACTTTGATTATCACACCTGAAGACTACCACTTGGTGGTCATAAGAGGTCTCGACTCGGCGCTCGAAGATACATGGCTTGACACGAATAAAGTCAGTTTGGGAAGTGGTTTTTATACCGCAAAAGAGAGTCTGACAAAGTGGTCGGTCGAACAGGGCCGCCTCGGTATGGAGCTGGATATACTTCCTACACTTCAATACGCTAAGGTTTCAGAACTTTTTCCCGAATTTCAAATTGTTGATATATCGGAACTGGTTCTGCAACAACGACAAATCAAAGACGATAACGAAATTGAGTACACTAAAATGGCTTGCAAAATTGTTCATCAAGGCCATTTAAGGCTCCTTCAGGTGCTTAGAGAAGGGATGACCGAACTCGAATTGTCCGCAGAAATTGAAAATGCTCACCGAACGGCGGGGCACGAAGGCTTGTTCTTCATGAGGCAGTTCGACTTTTTCATGGGACGGGGCCCTCTTGCCTCTGGCATAAATCTGTCGAAAATTGCCGGTAAGATTCAGTCAATCACCGGCGTTGGATTAAGTTCCTCCGTCCCCATGGGGGCCTCAAAAAGGACCATCAGAAAGGGCGATATGATCGTTGTGGATATCCCCACACACCATTGCGGTTATCATGCTGATCAAAGTCGGACATATGTTTTGGGAAGACCTCCTGACATTTGCAGAACTATGTATAGCGGAATGAAAGAAATCGCCGATCGACTTATTCAAACATTGAAACCCGGTATCAGATGCTGTGCCTTATATAAAAAGGCCGTCACCATTGCTCAAGAGCTCGGTATGGGGCGTTGGTTCATGTGTCTGGGAATTGCTTCAAAAGGATTACCCTTTATTGGGCATGGCGTTGGCCTTGAACTTAACGAGCCACCTTTACTTAGTAACAATAATCAAGAGGTCCTTGAAGAGGGAATGATCATAGCTCTTGAGCTTGAAATGAGTGCGTCTATTGGCGAGGTGGTGAAGCTGGAAGACACCATCCTGATTACCTCTGATGGCGTCGAAATGTTAACTATAAGTCCAAGGGAACTTCAGCAGATATGATAAACGTGTAATATAGAGCAAAATACGATACTTTCCAAAAAATGGGCTCAAATAATATGTCTCCAATACTGAGTGTTAACAATATTGAGGTGATCTATAAGGATGTGATCCTTGTTTTAAAAGGGATGTCCTTGGCAGTAAACGAAGGCAAAATTGTGACCATACTGGGCAATAATGGGGCCGGAAAAACGACGACACTAAAGGCCATATCGGGCATCCTGAAAACTGAGGATGGCGAAGTGACTGATGGGACAATTGAATTCTATGGTGAACGAATAGACAAAAAATATGCGGAAGCCATCGTTCGAATGGGGATATTCCAGGTTATGGAAGGCAGGAGAGTCGTTGAGGACATGACTGTGGAAGAGAACCTTTTGGCCGGGGCACATATCCAGACTAATAGAAAAAATAGAAAAAGGGACATAGAGATGATTTATGATTATTTCCCTGCTCTGGTGCCTAGGAAGAAAATAATGGCCGGCTATATAAGTGGAGGTGAACAACAGATGCTGGTAGTCGGCAGGGCAATGATGTCCCGACCGAAGTTACTATTGCTTGATGAACCTTCAATGGGACTGAGTCCCCTTCTAGTATCTGAGATATTCAAAATAATAACGAAAATCAATAAAGAAAAAAAAACCTCCATTCTCTTGGTCGAGCAAAATGCTAGATTGGCATTATCCATCGCTTCTCATGGATATGTCATGGAAAATGGGCGAGTTGTCCTCGATGATACGGTTGAAAAGCTATTGGAGAATGAAGATGTCAAGGAGTTCTACCTGGGTCTTAGTGAAGTTGGCGTGAAAAAGAGCTATCGAGATGTCAAGCACTACAAAAGAAGAAAACGATGGCTGACCTAAAAGACATTTCTGACAGCGAGGGCAAATATGACTGATAATATTACCTTTTTGTTGCAGCTGATTGTAACCGGTTTGGTTCTCGGGAGCGTTTATGCATTAGTAGCCTTAGGATTTGTTCTTATATACAAATCTACCAGTGTCCTCAACTTTGCTCAGGGCGAACTCTTGATGTTCGGCGCCTATATCTGTTTTGTGCAAACTGTACAATTCCATATCCCTTTTATCTGGTCCTTTTTGGTGACTTTGATCTTTTCATTTATCTTAGGGCTTTTAATGGAGAGAGCGCTACTCCGGCCGATGCTCGGTGAATCAATTATCTCAGTCATAATGGTCACCATTGCCCTCTCGACGCTGATGAGAAGTTTAATTCAAATTGTCTGGGGTACGCAAACGAAAGTTTTCCCACCCGTATTTTCCCAAGAGCCTATATATTTTCTCGGCCTGTTCGTGGCCGAGGTACATCTTTACAGCCTTGCTTTCGCCATGATCTGCGTAGCGCTATTTGGCTTGTTTTTCAAATTTAGTTCTGCAGGCCTGGCCATGCGTGTTACGGCTTTTAACCAGCAGGTAGCTCAGACAATGGGAATAAACATCAAAAGAATCTTTGCGTTGGCGTGGGCAATCTCCGCCGTTGTTTCTTCTATTGGTGGCATCATTCTTGGAAACATCAACGGAATCAACAATGCCTTGGCTATAATGGGGCTGAAGGTTTTTCCATGCGTTATTCTTGGAGGTCTCGATAGCATTTTTGGGGCCATTGTGGGAAGCATCATAATCGGCATACTGGAGAATATTGCAGGAGGCTATCTTGATCCCATATTGGGAGGAGGGGTCAAAGAGGTAGCACCTTTTGTTTTGTTAGTCATCATTCTGATGATAAGACCTTACGGACTATTCGGAAAAAAACTTGTGGAACGGCTTTGAAATTTTTTATAACGATGAAAACAGTAATCCCCAAACCGAACATTTAATAAGGACATTTATATTATGCCTTGTGGATTGTTTCATACCCGATACAGAACAGACGAGCGTATCTTTAAAACTGTGTGGGTAAGATCATGGGTTGCAGCATTGGGCTTTGCTGTTCTATTGCTTCCGCTTTTTGTGAGTAGCTACATCCTTTATGTCTGTAATACAATATTTATATTCATTATTGGGGCAATCGGTCTCAACATCTTGACGGGATTTACAGGCCAAATTTCCATAGGGCATGGTGCATTTGTTGCTATCGGTGCCTATAGCTCAGCGATCATGACTACCAAACTGAGTTTACCCTTCTGGCTCGCCTTGCCTGGCGGTGGACTCTGTTCAGTGTTGATTGGTATATTTGTTGGTTTACCGTCCTTGAGGGTCAAGGGGCTCTATCTGGCCATTGCCACATTAGCCGCACAGTTCATCACGGACTATACAGTAGTCCACTGGGAAAGTATGACTAACGGTATCACAGGCATGTACTTGCCCAGCCCTCAGTTTTTTGGCTTTATTTTTGATAACGATAGCAAGTTCTATTATCTCCTTTTGTTCTTTGCCATTGCAGCGGTTATGACGGGGAGAAATCTGTTCAGGACGAAGATTGGCAGGGCTCTGATCGCGGTGAGGGACAGAGACATCGCCGCCAATCTCATTGGGATAAGCCTGTTTAAGTATAAGCTTTTGGCCTTTTCCCTAAGTTCGTTTTATGCTGGCATTGCAGGGAGTTTGTGGGGGTTCTATACAAATATTATCACACCCGAGCATTTTACTATTGTATTATCAATCGATTATCTGGCCATGGTCATCATCGGCGGCCTGGGAAGCATCCTGGGGACAGTTTTTGGAGTCATTTTCATGACCATACTTCCAGAACTTTTGACAACAGCAAGTATTTTGCTGAAGGATACATTTGGGCAAATTACAACTTTGCTTTCCGCTATCAAGGGCTTAATTTTTGCGCTCGCAATTATCCTTTTTTTGCTTTTTGAACCTGATGGTCTTGCGGAAATATGGAGAAGAGTTAAGGCGTACTGGAAACTTTGGCCCTTTTCTTATTGATCTCATGATTGCAAAAGAAAAAAGTCGACTGAAGAAAGGGGGTGATAAGATAATAAGGAGGCTCAAAAGCGTTAAGGGCATTTCTCAACAACAAAAACAAGGAGGCGAAGATGAAACGGAACAGACTGTTTGTTTTTATGCTAACCGTAATAGGCGTTGCTTTCGCCTGCAGCATGCTTACAACCCCGAATGCCCTGGCAAAGGAAAAAATCAAGATCGGGGGCATTGTAGACTTGACGGGACCCACAAACGACATAGGAGTCCCTTGGGCCGAGGGGGTTGTTGATTATTTTGACAAAGTCAATAGAGCAGGGGGAATAAACGGGAGACTGATTGATTATTTTGCGATTGACTACCAGTATAAACTACCCCAGGCCATGGCCGCTTATAAGAGGCTAGTAAGCCAGCAGGAAGTTATTGCCATTGTGGGATGGGGAACAGGAGACACCAAGGCTCGCATTCCATTAGTAAACAGGGATAAGATACCACAATTCACAGCATTTGCACTGGATCAGACCGTTCCGCATACCTCCTACAACTTCTCCCATATGATAAGCTACACGCATCAGGTCATTGGCATGCTTCAATATGCGAAGGACCACCCAAAGGAAAAGGGGAGAAAGGTGCGGGTTGCCTTAGTATACTCGGATGCTGAATACGGCAGGGCACCAGTAAGGAATATAGAAGAGCGGGGTGCTGCAGAAAAGATCGGGGTTGAAATCGTTGACAAACAAATCATCAGCCAAACAGCAACAGAGGCCGTGTCTCAAGTATTGACGCTCAAAAAGGCCAATCCCGACTATACCATTGTAATCTTAACGCCAAAGCCAGCGGCCGTTTTTCTTAAAGATGCGAAAAAGGTGGATTTGGATAGTACATTTATGGGCTTTTCCTTTTTGGGTGATTACAGTCTGCTAAAACTGCTCGGCGATGCCGGGGAAGGCTTAATCGTTGCGGCCCCCTGTTCCTATGGACACGAGAAAAACATACCGGGAATCCAGGAGATATGGAAATACAACGAGAAGTATCATCCGGACAGAAAGGTTATTGAATTGCAGTACGTCTATGGGTGGCTATATGGCATGCTGATCGAGGAAGCGTTAAAAAAGGCCGGGGATAATATTACGGGCGAAGGGGTCAAAAATGCTCTGGAAACAATAACCAATTTTGATTCGGGTGGCATCGCTCCTCCTCTCACGTTCAGCTCCAAGGACCACAGGGGCAGCTATAGTTTCAAGCTATCCAGGGCTAATCCTGAAAAAGGCACGTTTGAATCCTTTACAGATTGGATAGAAGTCAAGGAATAAGTCCACCAAAAAGCCATTTCTCTGCCCTTCCTTTTTGGAAGGGCAGAGAAATATTAGTTTCAAAATCAGTTTACTTAGATATCTAAGTTAGAAGGAAAGCAATGGAGCGTGAAGCGGAATACCAACTCGCGATAGAGAGCATAGCTCTGTCATTTCGGGGGATAAAAGCCCTGCATGATGTTAGCATAAAGGTCAAAAAGGGAGCCATTTTCTCTATTATCGGACCGAATGGCGCAGGCAAGACCTGCGTGCTTAACTCCATTAATCGCTTTTATAAAGTGAATAGGGGGGATATCCTTTTTGAGGGACACGAACTCACAAAGCTGCCTTGCCATATGATTGCAAGGCTTGGTATTGCCAGGACCTTCCAGGGCACAGAACTATTTCATGGATTGACCGTGTTGGATAATATCAAGTTGGGCGCCCATGTGCGACTCAAAACAGGGATTTTGGCCGCGTTGACTTATTTGGGAAAGGCTCACCTTGAAGAGATGCGGCTCAGAAAAGAAGTAGAGGAAACGATCATTGATCTTCTTGAAATCGAATCAATCAGAAAAAAGGTAGTAGGAACACTCCCTTATGGTTTGCAAAAACGTGTTGAACTAGGCAGAGCGTTGGCCATGCATCCAAAATTATTGCTGCTCGACGAGCCAATGGCCGGAATGAACCTTGAAGAGACTGAAGATATGGCGCGCTTCATACTTGATGTCAATGAGGAGTGGGGAACGACTATCGTTTTGATTGAACATGATATGGGTGTGGTTATGGATGTTTCTGATACGATATGTGTCCTTGATTTTGGTGTCAAAATTGCCGAAGGGACCCCTAAGGAAATCAGGGAGAATCCCAAAGTGGTCAGTGCCTATTTAGGAGAAGAAGAAGTATCCTATTCGAGGCTGGGGGCCTAACTCTTGGTAAAAGGCATGCCCCCTTTTCTTTTAGTACCGATTTATCGAATGGTTCCATTCCCTCTTTGAACATGCCGATATCATAAGGGCTTCCTGACCAAAAAGATATTGTTTTGTTGTTGACTCCGGAGGAAAGATTTATGCGATCAACCACCTTGCCAGGCCTACTGGTCGATAACAGAAATAAATTCGGCGAGAAGAAAATAGCGCTTCGTGAAAAGGAGTATGGTATCTGGCAGGAATACACCTGGAAGGATTATTATGACCATGTGAAAAACTTTGCAATGGGAATACACAAATTGGGATTCAAAAAGGGGGATAAATTAGCCATTATCGGAGATAACCGGCCCGAGTGGGTGTGGGCCGAATTAGCTGCTCAGTCCCTTGGAGGAATCCCTCTAGGTATTTACCAAGACTCCATACTTAATGAGGTGGTTTATATCATAAATCATTCTGAAGCTACCATAGTAATAGCAGAAGACCAGGAACAATGTGACAAAATATTGTCTCTAAAGGAAAAGATCCCGAATGTTATAAAATTAGTTTATACAGATTCCAAGGGAATGAGGGATTATGAGGACAAGCTATTAATCAGTTTTGACAACGTGGAAGATTTGGGTAAAGAAATGGCTGTGTTAGAACCACATTTTTTCGATAACACGGTAAGTAATCTTGATGAAGAAGCCGTCGCTATCATTGCATACACATCGGGCACAACCGGGTTTCCTAAGGGTTCTCTCTTGACTCACAAAAACATGCTATCCATGGCTAAAAATCTAAATGCTGTCGATCCAAAATATGAAGATGACGAGTTCGTATCATTTTTGCCCTTACCGTGGGTTGGAGAACAAATGATGGGCGTTTCTTCGTCACTGTACATCGGTTTTACCGTAAATTTTCCAGAGGAACCCGAGACCGCAACGGAAGATCTCTATGAAATAGGGCCAAACCTCATATTCTCTCCGCCTAGGGTGTGGGAGCAGATGTCTCGTTCCATTATGGTCAAGATCTTAGATGCCTCCTATTTGAAGCGCTTTATTTATAACCTCTGCCTGCCCATTGGGTATAGGTGGGCTGATTTTAAATTCGAAAAGAAAATTCCTCCAAGGCACTGGAGACTCATTTATTCTTTGGCCTATTTCGCAGTCTTTCGCGCCCTCAAAGACCGTTTAGGGTTCTCGAAGCTTCGATCGGCAACCACTGGCGGAGCCTTGCTGGGTCCGGACGTATTCAGATTTTTCCATGCCCTTGGTGTAAACCTCAAACAAATATACGGACAAACAGAAATATCAGGTATTTCCACTATACATCGCGAGGGAGATGTAAAATACGACACGGTAGGTATCCCAATTCCCGAAACGGAAATAAAGATATCTGAGGAGGGCGAAATTCTTTCTAAAAGTCCATCCCTGTTTCAGGGTTATTGGAAAAACCGTAAAGCTACGGAGGAAACCCTTAAGGATGGATGGTTACACTCAGGTGATGCCGGTTATTTTGCCGAGGATGGTCACCTAGTCTGCATCGACCGAGTTAAAGATCTTATGGAACTCAAGAATGGGACCAAGTTCTCGCCATTGTTTATTGAGAACAAGCTTAAATTCTGCCCTTATATTGTAGAGGCTGTAATCGTGGGCCATAATAATGATTTTATTTCGGGTATAATTTGTATTGATTTCAAGCATGTTGGAAAATGGGCAGAAGATCATAATATTCCTTACACAACATATTCTGATCTTGCTTCAAGAAAAGAGATTTATCAATTAATCGAGAATGAAGTGTACAGAGTGAATAAGACCTTGCCTAAAGAAATGAGAGTTCACAGATTTTTTCTTTTATACAAAGAGCTGGATCCCGATGACGAAGAATTAACAAGGACAAGGAAGGTACGGCGAGGCTTCATAAATGAGAAATATGGAAATGAAATTAAGGCGCTGTATAGTGACATAGAAATGCTGCCGGTCGAAACTAAGATCATGTATCAAGATGGCAGAACAGCTACTATTAAGACAGAACTATTCTTCCGCACTATGAAGGATGATGATTATTATGAGAAAATGTTGCAAAAGAGGAGATGGTGGCAAAGAAAAAAGGACTGACATCATAAACCGTTTCGTCTGATTCTTAGAGGATAATACTTTCTAATAGAATGTTTTCAAACGAAACAGGGTAGTTGATCCGGACTGGCGGCACAGTGGTGCCGCATCAGAAAATGATAGTTCAGGACTTCAGCCAATGTGTTTTGGGCTATGTCCCACCGTTCGGGCCGGTATGGGATTCGATTTGGACCACGGGCAATCAGCTCAGCTGCTACAGTTAAAAGTCGGTCATGAGAGCGGATACAACCCATAAGCTTGGGCTAATTTTAAAACAGGAGGAGAAAATGGCATATCAGGCTTTGACAGTGGATGTAACTGAAGAGGGCATAGGACAGATCGCGTTGAATCGTCCAGAACAATTGAATGTGTTTAACACTACCATGGCCACCGAGCTGGGCCAGGCCCTTACGGAGATGGAAGCTGATCCGCAAGTGAGAGTGATCGTGCTCAAGGGAACAGGAAAGGTCTTTTCTGCAGGAATAGACGTAACCGAATTCTGGGATAAGAGTCCCTCCCAGTACAAGGCTTGGGTTGAACTGATGGAAAAGAGTCTTCAGATAATGATGTCCATTGGAAAACCGGTCATTGCACAGGTTCACGGGGTAGCGGCGGCCAACGGAGCCGGACTCGTGGCTGCCTCGGATCTGGCCGTGTGTTCAGAGGATGCACGAATCGGCTTTACGGCAATTAATGTGGGGCTTTTCTGTCTCGGTCCCGCTGTTCCCCTGAGCCGAGTGCTCGGCCGAAAACAGGCACTGGAACTTCTCCTTTTTGGAGACCTGATTCCCGCCCACCGGGCCATGGAGATGGGTCTAGTCAATAAAGTCGTGCCCGCCAATGAACTGGTTGCCGAAACGCTGGCCTATGCGCGAAAACTGGCTGCTAAAAGCCCCCAGGCCCTTCAAATGGGCAAGAAAACCTTCCACGTCACTCTTGATATGGAACTTAACAAGGCCTTTGAGTATATGAATGAGGCATTTGCTCGACTTTGTAGCTTTCGGGACGCCCACGAAGGGATCTCTGCATTTCTAGAGAAGCGAGAACCCCGGTGGAGAGGGGAATAGACGGGCAACAACAAACAAGAATGGAAAGGCAACGGCTGAGTTATAATCCCCTTAAGTGATTTTGCGATCCACACGGTAGCAGTGAATAAGCGCTATGTAATGAGTCGCAATAAAGTTAAGCGCATACCTCCTTAATATAACACTCGACCTGCGACGCTTTCCTAATAGTGTCTGAACGGAAACCCCATTTGAAAAATTTGGCTCATCGTGGATTAGTGTGAAAATGCCGCGTTGAGTTTCTTGTAAGCAAACCTCAAATCACTATAATGTCCTGCAAATAAAATATGTTACATCATATGGGCGCTGTGATGGTCATCGATGCTACTATTGGAAATCACACTAATCCGCGATGAGCCAAAAATTTAAGATCTATTCGCTGTGTTGTCGACTTTATGATTTTGGGTTGTTTTTGAAATCAATAATCATACATCGACGATAATTGTACCTGAGCAGGGTTTTCGTTCAGGAACTGTTATGAAACACCATGGGAGGTAAAGGTCATTTATTACCCACAGCAAAGATCAGGAGCGATACGGGATAAGGGATTGGGGCTTATTCATTTATGTTATGGTCCCGGGGTTGGAAAAACCAGCCGGGCGGTTGGGCTGGCCATAAGGGCTGCAGGGGTTGGCCTGGATGTGACCGTTGTCCAATTCATGAAGTCTGGTAACTCTGGGGAAGTAGCAATATTCGAAAGGATTCCCAATACTCATTACCGGTGCGGCGGCAAACATCCTTTTATCCTGTCACGCGGTCCGGATGCCGTACATTATGATCATGCAGAGAAGGGCCTCAAATATGCTTTTGATGCGATCGAAAAAAGGACTCACCTCCTTATTTGTGATGAAATTCTGGACACAATCCTTTTCAACCTGCTCCAAAAAGATAGAATTATGGAACTGGTCAAAAAGTGTAAGGGTCGTGTTGAACTTGTGATGACGGGCAGAGATGCGCCTCTGGACCTCATCCAAGCAGCCGACTATGTTACTGAGTTTGTTCAGCAAAAGCATCCTTACTATAAAGGGGCACGGGCGCGAAGAGGAATTGAGTATTAGTACCCCCAGCTGTGTTCTTCTCCATCATAAATCAACCATGTGCATCCGGATCTCGCACATATTTGGCTTTTTCTTGGTGGAACCCAGGGTTCCAGGCACGGTGATTGTGGCTGAAAGGCCCATGCCATGAAAAGCAGGCAAATTTGTACTTGCACCGGACCTCAGAATCCTAATTGGCAGGTCTTTGCTGAAATTTTGTGCCGCGTCCGAATAGGCATGAAATCAACGAGGTCGATGCAACTATTGATGTCAAAGCACATTAAAAACTCGGTTTGAAAAAATTGATTGACACCTGAACCCCAGAATCCAACAAGGGAGTTCAACCCTAGCGGTCTTATCCCAACGATTGGGCGCTCACTAGAATTGACCCACCTTTATTCACCCATACTGACCCTTAAGATGATGCATCTCTTGAATGTTTGGTCCCTTGACCATAGTTTTTGTGGTGGGTTGTAGAAATTGGGACAAAATTCAAAGGGTATCCATTTGTAGCGTTCGTATATTTTCTTCTCGATGGAGAGGATGTCTATCTTGAGGAGACCGATCTATGTGAGAGGATAGACATCGGGATTGAGAGGGCCCTCGCCTATTGTGGTCAAGACCTCGATGGGTCATTTTTGTGTGTAGATTTTTTTGCTTTGGATTTGATTCATATTTTTGTTAGGATCTTAAGTATCCGTCGGTCGGTATGCAACACCATTTCAGCAGCGGGACGCCCTGGAAATGATGCACGATATCAAAGGGCACAAGATCCTGGAGGCGGTGCGCGGCATGGAGGCGGCCGACCTGGACATATTCTCCGACATCCTGATCAACGTGGGTCAGATCGGGCTCGAAAACGATGCGGTTAAGGAGATCGATATCAACCCGGTCATCATCTCGGGGAGCAAACCCGTGGCCGTGGACGCACTGGTGGTCCTGGAGCAGGGCAAGGAATAGGATGCGGCGCGCCATCCGAAATGGAGGACTGTCCGGGTAATGGGACTCCGGCCATCGCGGCCGTGATGGAAAGGGAATCCGAATGATCATCCGAAGGGTATGCGTTGTCGGCATGGGGACCATGGGGAGCCAGATCGGGATCGTTTGCGCCAGGGCCGGCTTCGAAACTGCCATGGTCGAGACCTCCAAGGACAATGTGAACAAGGGTCTCGGAAACATTGAGTCATTCCTGCAGGGCCAGGAAAGGAAGGGAAAGATCGACCCGGAAACAAGAGAAAAAATCCTGTTCCGCATCACGGCCGGCACAGAAATGCGCGATGCCGCGAAAGATGCAGACCTGGTGATCGAGGCGGTCTATGAGGATATCGAGGTCAAAAAAGAGACCTTTCAACGCATGGATGAGGCCGCGCCTCAAACCGCCATCCTGGCCAGCAACACCTCCACGCTCTGGATCGCCGAAATCGCGGCGGCCACCCGTCGCCGGGACCGATGCATCGGGACCCATTTCCTGATCCCGGCGGCCCTGACCCCCCTGGTGGAGGTGGTTCGGGGGCCTGATACCTCTGATGAAACCCATGATATTGTGACGGAATTCCTCCATACATGCGGGAAAGAGACCGTGACCGTTTCCGACTCGCCCGGCTTTGTCATCAACCGTCTCTACCTTCCCATGGTCAACGAGGCCTTTTTTGCCCTCGAGACCGGTCTTGCAACCGCCGAGGAGATCGACCGAAGCTGCACCCGGGGTCTGGGCTATCCGATGGGCCCCCTGGCCGCGGCGGACGCCTTCGGCCTGGACATCATGCTGGCCTGCATGCAGACCCTTCACCGGGAATTGGGCGACAAATACCGGCCCTGCCCTCTCCTGGTGAAGCTGGTCAGGGCGGGTCATCTGGGGAGGAAGGCCGGGAAGGGCGTGTACGACTATCGGACATAGCGGGATCCAGCCGGGAGCGATGCTTCAACCATTCCACTGAGTTTCCCCAAGGACTTGCATTTTTCCCCCTGTTCGGGTAGTAAGGATCTGATTGCCTGTGGATACGCCCCCGGTGAAACCGGGAGCCTTTGAAGAGATGGGGGGCGGCTATGGCCGAAAAGAAGTTTGAAGACGCAATGGAGCGATTGGAAGAGATCGTCCAGGGGCTCGAGGGGGGCGACCTGTCATTGAGTGATTCCCTGAAGGTCTTTGAAGAAGGGATGGCCCTGGCAAGGTTTTGCTCCAAGGAACTTGAAGCGGCAGAAAAAAAGGTGACGCTCCTTGTAAAGGAAAGCGGCGGAAGGCTGAGTGAGGCGCCCTTCGAATTGAACGGAGAGCTATGATGTCCTCTGAATCTGAAGCGGTTTTGGATTTTAAGGCATATCTTGCGGAGAAAAGGGGCATCGTGGACGCCTCGCTACAGGGCTATTTTCCGGAATCGGAAGGGCTCACCTCCGACCTCATGAAGGCCATGCGATACAGCCTCTTTGCAGGCGGCAAGCGGCTCAGGCCGATCCTCTGCATCGCCGGGGCCGAGGCCGT
>Ga0209270_1002032_pt1 | contig 23517 bp, 25 predicted proteins | sample MTBAKSrepl1MetaG_FD_187456 | JGI IMG/M metagenome (GOLD analysis project Ga0209270, IMG submission 187456) | Enrichment culture microbial communities from Arthur Kill intertidal strait, New Jersey, USA, that are MTBE-degrading - MTBE-AKS1... | ecosystem: Environmental > Aquatic > Marine >...
ATGTCTGAAAGATATTCTTTTTTCCCTGTATTGCTCATAATATACCCCATTATTACGGTTACATATATTATGAGTCAACGACCTTTTTCCCAAATTGCTTGGGTTACATTAATTATGAGTCAATGCGAAAATACCCCGGCTGTCTTTTTGATAATGACTTAAGTCCCTTTTTTTAGTATATTTAACGCAATTGAAAAAGTATAATTTATAATAAATGTAGGTATAGGAACTGTTGATGATTCAAGTTGGGCAATTGCTACCCAAGGAGTGTTTTCTTGAGTAGAGGAAAGTCCGAACTCCGTAGAACAGGGTGCCGGGTAACGCCCGGGATTCCGAATATTCGGAATACGGAAAGCGCCGCAGAAAAAATACCGCTCCGAGCTTAGTCGAAGAGCAAGGGTGAAATGGCAGGGTAAGAGCCTACCGCTTTGATAGTAATATCAAAGGTCCCTTTAAAGGGAGTCCCGCTATTGGCGGGATCATGGCAAACCCCACCTGGAGCAAGGTCAAGCAGAAGGGCTCTCGGTATTCCGAGCGAAGTTGTTCGCTTCGAACACCCTTCGGGTGGACCGCTAGATTCCGGTAGTAATACCGGGGCAAGATAAATAATTGCCGCCTCGATCTACCTGCTGTAGGCAGGTTTTCCGGGGAACAAAATTCGGCTTATAGACTTGAATCATCTGCTGTTCTTAAAAAAATATAACATGCTGAATAAACGCTGGAAAATAAAAGAATTTTCAGATGAACAGACTGCACTTGCACTTGCAGACAGCTTGAACATCTCGAAAGTTCTTGCAAAGCTATTAATGCAGCGAGGCATAACCAATTTTTTCGAGGCCAAATCTTTCTTTAGGCCCAGCATCGATTCTTTATACGATCCCTTCTTAATGAACGGAATGGAAACCGCTTCAATTCGCGTTATTAATGCAATCACAAACAACGAGAAGATATGTGTCTACGGTGATTACGACGTTGACGGCACATGTTCTGCGTCTCTTATGTACCTCTTTCTCAAAGAGCTTGGCGGTGATGTAATAACATATATACCAAACCGGATTACAGAAGGATACGGGATTTCAAATGAAAGTATCGATGGATTAAAAGAAAGAGGTATAAGCTTGATCATATCGGTTGACTGCGGCATTACAGCGGTTGACGAAGTTGCCCATGCAAATTCACTGGGTATTGATACGATCATATGCGACCATCACAAGCCGAAAGAAATATTGCCTGATGCACACGCTGTGTTGGATCCCCTTAAACCGGGATGCAATTACCCCTTTAAGTATTTATCCGGTGCCGGAGTTGCTTTTAAACTTGCAAGAGCTGTGGGCGACCGGGTCGGGAAAAAAGATATTGCACTAAAATATCTTGACCTTGTTGCTTTAGCCGGTGCCGCCGATATCGTTCCGCTGGTAGATGAAAACAGGATTCTTGTAAGAGAAGGGCTGGAGCAAATTAATAATAACCCGAGGCCGGGAATACGGGCGTTGATTAAAATCGCAAGAATGGAACCCGGAAATTTATCGGCAGGGCAAATTGTATTTACAATTGCTCCGCGTATTAATGCAGTAGGACGTTTGGGCGATGCCGAACGAGCTGTTAGTTTATTCACAACAACAGATCACAAAGAAGCCGAACAACTTGCTCAAGTACTTGAGGGTGAAAACTTCGAAAGAAGAAAACTTGACGAAGTTACATTTTCTCACGCGGTTGAACTTGTTGAAGATACCCTCGACCTGGATAACAACATCGGTATTGTACTCCACCATGATGACTGGCATCCGGGAGTTATTGGTATTGTGGCTTCAAGACTTGTCGAAAAGTATTACCGGCCATCCGTCATGTTAACAACAATAGATGGTATTGCAAAAGGATCCGCAAGAAGTATTCCCGGATTCAATATCTACGAAGCGCTTCAAAGCTGCGAAGAATTGCTCATACAATTCGGCGGGCATGAAGCTGCAGCAGGATTAGCGGTTAAAATTGAAAATGTGCCGGCATTTAGGAAAAAGTTTAATTCAATTCTTGCCGACTCTATTGCCGAGAAAGACATTAAACCCGAAATTCATATTGACACTAAAATATCATTATCCGAAATTACGCCTAAGTTTGTAAGAATATTGAATCAATTTGCTCCTTTCGGGCCAGGTAATATGCGGCCTACTTTTATGGCGGAAAATGTTTGTTTAGTTTATCCTCCTAGAATTGTTGGCACAAATCATATTATCACCTGCCTAAAACAAAACGGCAGCGATAAAATATTCGATTCAATTGGCTTTAATCTTGGTTATTTTGCAGATAAAATAGATAAAAACAAAAACTTGGTGGATATCGTTTTCACTATTGAGATGATTGAAAAAGACGGAAAATCTTATCCGCAGATTCGTCTTAAAGATATTCACGTTAAAGAACCGATAGAACAATAATTTTTTCAGGAGAACTATATGTCGGGTCATTCCAAATGGTCTACAATTAAAAGAAAAAAAGCAGCCATAGACTCTAAAAGAGGAAAATTATTTACTAAGCTAATTAAAGAAATAACCGTTGCCGCTAGAAACGGCGGGGGTGATGTTAATAGTAATCCCCGTTTAAGACTTGCAGTAGACAATGCAAAGTCTGCAAATATGCCCCTAGATAATATTGAGCGGGCAATTAAAAAAGCTACCGGGGAATTGGAAGGGACAACTTATTATGAGTTGATGTATGAAGGATACGCTCCCGGAGGAGCTGCAATTCTTGTTGAAAGCGTTACGGACAATAAAAACAGAACGGTTGCCGAAGTTAGACACGTATTCAGTAAATACGGCGGAAGCATGGCGGAATCAAATTCCGTGGCTTGGATGTTCGAAAGAAAAGGTATTATCACACTTCCAAAACAAAATAAAACCGAAGATGAAATGATGGAGATTATTATTGAAGCAGGGGCGGATGATTTATTGACGGAAGAAGATTTTTTCGAAGTTACAACAACACTCGAATCTTTCGAGCCCGTAAGAAAAACATTAATCGATAATCAGTTGGAAATCGAAAACGCTTCTCTACAATGGATTGCAAAAGACTCGCTTGAAATTACCGGCGAAAATGTTGAGAAAGTGATGACGATTATCGATAAGCTTGAAGATATTGACGACGTGCAGAATGTTTATACAAACGCAGACTTTGCAGAATAGTAATCAAACCATTGAATAAATTTTAACATGATTATACTTGGTGTAGATCCCGGAACCATAACAACCGGTTTCGGGATCATTAAATTTGAGAACAATGAATTAACTCACTTAGAATCAGGTATTGTATCCACGCCTAAAGTAAAAGATATGGCTCCCCGGTTGGAAGTAATATACGATGAACTTGTTAAACTCATAAAAAAATTCAAACCGGATGAATTTGCCATTGAAACCGCATTCTACGGAAAGAATGTTCAGTCTGCTATGAAGATCGGTTACGCACGAGGCGTATCATTGCTTGCCGCTGTCCACAACCAAATCCCGGCATATGAATATTCTCCGCGCGAAGTAAAAAAATCGGTTGTGGGGAACGGGTCTTCGTCTAAAGAGCAGGTGCAGTTTATGATTATCAAGTTGATGAACATCCGGGGTACGAAAATAAAATTCGACGAAACAGATGCATTGGCAGTGGCTGTTTGTCATGCGTTTAGAAATACTCATGCACAACGCAAAAGCGGGAGCTGGAAAAAATTTGTTGAAGCCAATCCGGATAGAATTGTTAAATAAATATTTTTATTTATTATTAATTTCGTTCCAAAAAGAATTTGTATAGGACGTATAAACATGATCGGATATTTAACCGGCAAAATAATTTCTAAAAAACCCACACAAATATTGCTCGACGTAAACGGCGTAGGATATTTAGTAAACATCTCCATAACCACATTCGAAAAACTCCCCGCCGATGCGGAATTTGTATCGCTTTATACTTATCTAGCCGTGAAGGAAGACGCCCTTGATCTATACGGTTTCTTTACTATTGCAGAAAAAGATATGTTCAAGTTGTTGATAAGCATTAGCGGTATTGGACCAAAACTCGGTCAATCAATTTTATCGGGAATTGAAATTGAAGATTTGAAAGAAGCTATTAAAACCGGCAATGTTTCCCGCATTATATCCATACCCGGCATTGGCAGAAAGACCGCCGAAAGATTGATAATTGAACTCCGCGATAAAGTAGAATCTCTAGCCGCCGGTGTTGAGTTTACTTTAAACGGCATACCCAGCGTTCGCAATGATGCTGTCGCCGCACTTGCAAGTCTGGGCTATAATCAAAAGAATGCTGAAAAAATTGTGCGGGATATATTAACTTCATCACCAAACACATCAATAGAAGACTTAATCAAAGAAGCGTTATCCACTCTGAACAAATAACATTACTTCGTGAGATCTGCGATTAACTTTGCGACCTTAGCGGTTAAAACGAACACCCGCTTAACCGCAAAGAACGACAAGCAGGCGCTAAGTTCGCAAAGGATAATTTGTCTATACCTTCCTCGATATTAATTTCGGCAGCTGTAACGGATGCTTCATCAAGTAAGTTGCAATTGGAGGTGGAACAGGGGGGTGTGTTTCAGACTCTTTCACAATCGCATTCCACTCAAGGGGAAGATGCTTTATGCTTCCAGGTTCTTTCATCTCTTCAACGGCTTTCAAAGTTTCGTGCAATACATTTAATTGATCTTCTTTGTCGCCTGGGTTTCCAACCGTCATTCCAAACGGATGTTCAATTGCCGCAACGCGAGGCACACTTACCGCCATCGTTAAATCCGGAATGATTGATAGTGTGATGGTTGTTATTCCTGCTTTTTCAATTTCACGTTGAGCCAGCCCGACCGACCAGCAGCAGATTGGTCACGACGGCACCAGCACAACAACATCAGCTTTTTCCGCTTTGAGATTTTTTATTATCTCCTTTATCGTGCGCTCAAGAAATTCTTTCGGATCAAGAATGTATCCCATAAAAGAATAATGACGCTGTGCGGAACTTCCAACTTCACCTTGCTCAACAAGTTCGCTGAGACGATCAATGGGTAAAAGTGAATTTATGTCTTCCTCACCGAAACGGGGATTGATGTGCATATGATAAACACGGATGTCTTCTGTTTTTGTTTTATTGGGAATAATTCGATACGACGGATCTCCCCACCAAGGATTTTGGCGTTCTCCTTCCTGTTCGAATGGTTTATCCGATTTTAACGCAATACCGCCGCTGCTTATCAATGCGACTTTACATTCACGCAATGGTTTGGTTAACGGCGTCCAAGGGATGGTGCGCGGTGTTTCCAGTTTGATCCAGGTTTTTACTAATCTCTTTGTAATTCCGCTTACAAAACGATATGAGTCTACTATTTTTTCCATATTTGCTGAATGTTAGACGTGTGAGTGTGAGAAAAGATTTGTTAAAAAAACACCCAATGTTTTTAAACAAACATTGGGTGTCTGTCAATCTCACTTAATTAATTTCTTCATTTTTTCAATTTCATCACGCAGCATAGCAGCTCTTTCAAACTCGAGGTCTTTCGCTGCGGTTAGCATTTCTTCAGTCATTTGGTCAACTAATTCCTGGCGCTGCTCTTGCGACATATACCTAATAACAGGTTCGGCAACTTTTGTAAACGACATTTGATTTTTATCTTCATCTCTCTTCCTTACATCTGCAATGGAAGTTGAAGCAAGTATTTCTTCAACACTTTTATAAATTGTTTTAGGAGTAATATTATTCGCTATATTATATTCCATTTGCAGTTTGCGTCTGCGGTTCGTTTCGGCAATTGTTTTACGCATCGATTCGGTTATTTTATCGGCATACATTATCACTATTCCGTTCACATTACGCGCTGTGCGTCCGGCGGTCTGCATAAGTGATCTTTCACTTCGTAGAAATCCCTCTTTGTCCGCATCGATAATTGCTACCAGAGATACTTCGGGCAAATCGAGTCCTTCTCTAAGTAAATTAACCCCAACAAGTACATCAAAATCGCCTATTCGAAGATCGCGTATAATTTCCACGCGCTCCAATGCATCTACATCACTATGAATATAACGGACTTGTATCCCCAATCTGTCTAGGTAGTCGGATAAATCTTCCGCCATTTTTTTTGTTAACGTTGTAACAAGTATTCGTTCTTTTTTTACAACCCGCTTTTTTATTTCGCCAATAAGGTCGTCTATCTGCCCTTTAACCGGGCGTACTTGAATTTCCGGATCGAGAAGCCCCGTTGGTCGAATTATCTGTTCGATATAGGCGCCGCCCGTTTGTTGGAATTCATAATCGGCCGGGGTTGCACTTACATAAATTATTTGGTTTGTAAGTTTCGTAAACTCATCGAATTTCAACGGACGATTATCCAACGCAGAGGGTAAACGGAAACCATGCTCAACCAACGTTTCCTTGCGAGATTTATCCCCAAGATACATACCTCGTATCTGCGGTACCGTTACATGAGATTCATCTATAATTAAAAGATAATCTTTAGGAAAGTAATCGAACAAACATGAAGGGCGCGAACCTTCGGGGCGGTTATCCATATGGCGCGAATAGTTTTCAATACCGGAACAGTAGCCTATCTCGCGCATCATTTCAAGATCATATTTAGTACGCTGCTCAAGCCGCTGTGCTTCCACATATTTTTCCTGAGTCCAAAAAAATTTAAGCCTCTCTTTAAGTTCCGCTTCAATATCTCCGATAGCCCTGTTTACCTGGTCTTTTGTTGTAACAAAATATTTGGCGGGATAAATCGGCATCGATTCAACCTCGCGGATTACATTCCCGGTTATCGAATCAATTACAGAAAGACGTTCAATTTCATCTCCCCAAAATTCAATTCTCACTGCTTCTTCATATTGATACGCCGGAATGACCTCAACTACATCGCCGCGGGCACGGAATGTTCCGCGCGTGAAGTCGGCGTCATTGCGTGTGTAATAAATGTCTATTAAAGAACGGAGCAGTTTTTTTCTTTCGATTCCCTGACCTTTTTTTAAAAATAAAATCTGTTTTGCATATTCATCCGGTGCGCCTATACCGTAAATACAACTTACACTTGCAATAATGATAACATCATTTCTTCCTTCTATAAGGGATGTAGTCGCTTTCAAACGGAGACGGTCGATCTCTTCATTAACAGAAAAATCTTTTTCAATGTACAAATCTCTTTTAACAACGTAGGCTTCGGGCTGATAGTAATCATAATAACTGATAAAAAACTCAACTGCGTTATGAGGGAAAAACGCCTTAAACTCTGAGTAGAGCTGAGCTGCCAATGTTTTGTTGTGTGAAATAATAAGAGTCGGTTTGTTTACCTGAGCAATTACATTCGACATTGTGAAAGTCTTACCGCTGCCGGTTACGCCCAACAATATTTGGTGTTTTTCTCCCTGCTTTAGTCCGGTAAGCAATTGCTCAATTGCTTTTGGCTGATCTCCGGATGGTTTGTAACTTGATACTAATTTAAATTTTTCCATTTACTCAGATTCTTAATATTTTTTGTTGCTCTAAGTGCGATCTTAAATATAAACAAAGAATGGATTACTATACAAAATTTTGCGAAAATATTTTCTAGAAGTGACCTCTAAAACACTTGTCGTCGTTAAAAACCGTACAATGGTTTTAAGATACTTGTTGGTCTTGTTGTAAAACGACCAATCGCTTCTCCGAAGAAGTCTTCGGCCAGCGGTTTCCAAGTCCGCTGCTTAAAAGTGAAATAAAAAATAATTCCGAGGTAATAAATGAAAATAGTTATTCTGCTTTTGTTGTTAGTTACTTGTCGTTATTCATTCGCACAAGAAGCCGATTCCACGATGTATAAATGGACCCCCTCTTTGGTAACCGGACTAAACATCAGCCAAATTGCATTCAGCAATTGGACAAAGGGGGGAGACAACGCATTCACGTGGACACTTACCGGCGACTTTACATTGGAGTACAAAACCACGCAATGGAAGTTCAACAATCAATTGAAAGCCGCGTACGGCAGAACGAAACTAGGGGGTGATACTTATAAAACAAACGATAACGAATTTTATTTGGAGAGCGTTCTTTCATACATGGGCGGATGGGTAGTTGATCCTTATTTCAGCAATACTGTGCGCACTTCAATTACAAAGGGGTATGATTATGAGCTTGATCCCGCCGTTGAGATTGTTGACTTGTTCGATCCGGGTTACATCACGCAAAGTATCGGTTTTACATACGATAAGTCGGAGTATGTGAAAACACGTCTTGGTCTTGCATTCCAGGAAGTAATCGCGAACAAGTACACGCAATACACAGACGATCCGGGGACAAGTGACATCGAGTCGTTCAAGTTCGAAACCGGTGTTGAAAGTGTAACCGACGCAGAATTTTCCGTTGCCGAAAATATGTTGTTGAAATCCAAATTAAGATTATTCACACGCTTCGAATCGATTGACGTTATAGACATAAGGTGGGACAACACGATAACCGCTAAAGTAAACGATTGGCTCAATGTAAACTTTACTTTCCTAATGATTTACGAAGAAGCCCAATCCAAACAAGCACAAATTAAAGAAGCTTTACAGCTGGGGTTTGTGTACACAATTTTATAATAAAACCATGTAGTGACAGCTCATGAGCTGTCACTACAAATAAATTCCACAATCACAAATCCAAATTCTCCGGTGTTCCTTTATCCAATTCCCATTTCAATGGATTATTTTGAATATACTTTTGAATAAAATATAATTCTTTTTCATTTCTGATTATCCTGTCATAGAACGATCGTTGCCATTTAAAACTCATTAATCCTGCCTGATGAATTAATCTTGAAGACCTCATTTTAAATTCACCGACCAGCTGAGAGAGCGATTTAGTCTTGGTTGAATCGTTTCCGTTTTTATTTGAATAATCACATTGTGGAGACAGCTCATAAGCTGTCTCTATGAGTATTGTTTTATCGATAATTATTATCCCATGAAAATGATTTGGCATCACAATAAATTCATCTAAATCAACAAAATCATATTTTGATTTTAAATTAGACCATTCCTCTTTAACAATTTTTCCATAAACATTTAATCTGCAATTATTCCCAAGGACTTTACCAAGACAACTTTTCATGTCCGCAACACACGATGTAATAAAATAATATCCCGTTTCCGAATAATCATATTCGGGTAGTCTATTCCACTTTCGTTTCTTAGGTCTTTTGCTCATCTATTACAATATACAAATTTCGATAATTATAGATATTTGCTACTTCTTTCAAATTCCACTAAAATTTGATTTCTTCTTTCACTTTGGGCATTTTTACAAATAAAATATCTGGATTTATAATGACTATCAACGAAAAGCAAAAACACCTCATAGATGAATTCAAATCGCTTCAGGAATGGGACGACCGTTACGCGCTTATAATTTCCTTAGGTAAAAAAATGAACCCCTTTCCGGAAGAATGTAAAACCGATAAAAATAAAATCGAAGGATGCCAATCGCAGGTTTGGATGAACGCCAAACTCGAAAATGGAAAAATGTTGATAGAAGCAGACAGCGATGCCCTTATCGTGAAAGGTTTGGCCGCAATGCTGGTGCGTGTTTATTCGGAAAGTACGCCGGAAGAAATACTTTCGAGCCCGCCGAAATTCTTGTTTGAAATCGGTATTGAAAACCATTTGTCGCCGACACGCAAAAACGGCTTAAGCGCTATGTTGAAACAAATTCAAATGTACGCCGTTGCTTTTAAAGCGCTGGCTGAATAAATCGGGAATCTGTTTTACTCCGATTTCAAATATTGAGCGACCGCATCTTTTACTTTTAAGTTGCCCGCTATTCCGGTAACCATAGTAACATTGCCCGATTTAAGAACGGCTTCAGCGTTTCCCCCTACCGAACCGGTTAAAACTACTTTTGCTCCTTTCTTGATTATTGACTCGGCTGCTTTTGGTCCGGCGCCGCTCTGCATGTTTTCACCCAAATTTGAAATTGCTTCGAATTTCATTGTATCGGAATCAATAATTAAAAAATAAGCGCATCTCCCGAATTTTTCACTTACTAACGACTCTAACGATCCACCTGTTGCCGATACTGCTATCTTCATTTTTTGTTTCCCATTTCTGTTTGTAATTCGTTCCATATAATTTTTATTTCTTTTGATGCCGCAGAATTATTATAATCCAAAACGGTTTTTCCCTGCTGCAACGCTTTAATTACATTTATATCAAAAGGAATTTTTCCCAGCATTTTGATATCGTTCTCGCAGGCAAAATTCTCGACCAGCTTGGTAATATTAAGATTCAAATCATATTTATTGATCACTATAAAAGATTTTATCTTGAATTTTTGAGTAAGCTCAATAATACGTTTGAGATCATGAAGCCCCGATAAAGTAGGCTCGGTTATTAACAATGCGAAATCCATTTGAGATATGCTTGCATTTACAGGGCATCCTATTCCAGGGGGTCCGTCAATTAATAACAAATCTTTACCATTAATAATATTTTTTTCAGCGATTTGTTTTAATTCCGTAACAAGTTTTCCCGAGTTTCCTTCTCCTGGCAGAAGCTTTGCAAAATAAAAATCAGCTGAATCATTTAATACGTCGGCCTGATAATAATTTCCGGAAACAGAAAGCCCGAAACTTATCGCATCATCCGGGCATAGTCTGAAACAAAATCCACATCCTTCACACGCAATCGGGTCTACTCTAAAATTATGTATTGCGTTGAACCGGCAATGTTTTTCACACAATCCGCATTCACCGCAGCTGTCTTTATCAATATAGGCTTTCTTCCCACCGGTAAATTCCGTTTTTGTCTTTATACGAGGATTGAGTAAAAGATGTAAATCGGCTGCATCTACATCGCAGTCAACAATAACTTTATTTTCCGCCAAAACGGAAAACGCAGCTGAAAGTGTAGTTTTTCCCGTTCCCCCTTTACCGCTTAATATTACCAGTTTCTTCAAACGATTCAATTTTATTCCTTTGTATAATTTCCCGAATTGAATCGATCAACTCATTAAATTTCGATTTATATTCAGGCATGATTTCAACAACAGTTTCTCCATTCGAATAAGCTTCGGCAATTTTTTTATCGAAAGGAATTTTCATCATCAATTTTATTTTTTCTTTATAACAATATTTTTCAATGCCGGTAAAATTTTCATCCCACTTATTTATTACCACGCCGAAAGGTATGCCGATTATTCTTAAAGCGTCTACTGCCAATTTCAGGTCGTTGAGTCCGAACGGTGTCGGTTCCGTAACCAGAAGACAAAAGTCTGCATCTCTTACTGTTTCCACCATAGAGCATGAAGTTCCCGGGGGAGCGTCGATAATGTTCAATTTTCCGGTAACGGCTTCCTTTTTCGCTTCATGAATTACTGGGGATGCGGCCATCTCTCCAATAAACAATCTTCCTTCAACAAACATGGAATTGTTTTTAAGAGAATTACCTTTTTTAACAATTCCTATTTTCTGGTTAACTTCCGTAATAGCTTTTTGCGGGCAAAAATATTCGCACGCCCCGCAGCCGTGACACAACTCTGGAAAAAGAAGAACTTCATCCTTTAGCAGCAGTAATGCGTTAAATTCACATATCTCCGAGCACTTACCGCAAAAATTGCATAATGTATAATTTATCTTCGGGATTTTTTTAAAAACATATTCCTCGCTAAAAATTTCGGGTTTGAGGAAAATATGTCCGTTGGGTTCTTCTACGTCGCAATCGATGTATACCGAGTCTTTAATAGAAAGGGAGATACTTGCAGCAGTAAGAGTTTTGCCTGTACCTCCCTTCCCGGAAGCTATCGTTATGATCATCTTATTCCAATGTTAATAGGGTTTTCATTATTGTTTATCATAAAGCTTCTGCATTTTCCTTACTCAATTCTAAATTTGAAAAACTTAGTTTTTTCAAAGTAGATTTAACAGCCGCATCTTTTCATAGAAAGCTGTTATCTCTACATATAAATTTTTTAACATTCCCCGTCGTGGTGATGACTACAAGTATCATAGCCTTTAATTTTGCCATCGAGGTAAAGCTGCAGCGCTTCGTTGGGAACAAACCCCGGAGCGGTTACTACTTCAATACCGAAATTGTTGAATTGAGCTATTGCCTTAGCCCCCATACCTCCGGCAATAATAACGTCAACGTTGAACTGTTTTACATATGGAGGTAATTGACATGCCCCCGTGTGCATTCCCCCAAGCTGGTTCGGTTGATCTTCTTCTTTAACAATATTGTTTTGATCATCAAGCCTGTAGATAAAAAATGAAGAGCATCTTCCGAAATGTTCGGAAACTCTTGTTCCTAAGTTGGGTATCGATTCAATTGCAATTGCAATACTTTTTGCCATAACGTTCCTTTTATTTTTGTAGCCGGTTAAGTTTTTCGTTCACTTCAATTATTTGTTTGTTCAGCTTGCTCAGCTCTTCTTTCAATTCGTCAATTTTTTGTTTATCATTTTTAGACTCCGGTTCGTCTCCGCCTCTAAATCTATTTTGATGCCGGTTTAATCCGGGTCTTGCTGTTTTCGATGGGATTATTTTTTTTTCATTAAATATTTTTACGGCATCCATAACGGTGCCTTCAATATTTTCATAAACTGCAATACCTGCCGATTCCAGCACCCTGAAAGCATTCATTCCTACCCTGCCGCTTAGAACGGCCTGCGCATCATGATTGATTATAATTTGGGAAGATTGAATTCCTGCGCCGCCGACAGCTTTTTTATTAGGATTACCAACAGCTTTAAACTCAAGTGATTCCGGATTGACAATGATAAAATAATCGGCGCGTCCGAACCTGGGACAAATTTCCGATTCCAGGCTAGGTCCTGTAGACGTAACGACAATATTCATTAATCAACCTCGTCGGTTCTATTAGCAAATCTGCCTCCCCAACCGCGGAAGCCTCTTCTTCTTCTCCCGCCGCCGTAGCAGTGTCCTCTACCTCCGCCGCGTGGCCTGCCGCCGCGTCCTACTCCTAAAATTCCTGATCTTTTTCCGACTGTTGAATTATCTACTTGTCTTGTATCGTTGTCGCCAACACAGTTTCCCATGCTGCGTCCTGTGCGAGCCCCATATCCCTCCGGTCCGGTTCCATCAAATCCAGGCATAATATTTCCTCCTTTAATTAGTTTTAAATTTCCGTATATAGAATAAGTGATTATCATATTTTTTTTCTTGAATCAAATTGGAATTCAATAACGCATTAATAACACTCCAATCCTTACCCGATTTTTGCAATAATTCTTCTACCGCGTCTTTTCTAATTGGATGAACGGCGGATATTGTAAGAATATCTTCTTCAATATTTCCCGAATGTGCAAAATCATTCCCCTCGTAATCATTAAGAAATTTTACATTTATTTTCTTGGATGAAAAAAGAGTGTGAGCAAAATTCAATACCTCGCTGCTGGCCGGAAATATATTTCTAGCCGCGGTTGGCCTGGTAGGTACGGCAATGTATGCAATATCGGGATTTATAAGTGAAATATAATCGGCAATTTTCAAAATGTTGTTTTTACTGTCGTTAATATTTCTAATAAGCATAGTTTCGGTAGTAAGAATTCCTTTATATTCACTTGAAAAATCGATCATACTTTTTAGTATACTGAGCAGATTCAACTCTTTATTCGGTACATTGATCTTTCTCCATGTGTTTTCATCAGTTGAATCAATTTTTATTGAAACATAATCAGCATTATTCAGATCCTCTTTTACTTTATCTATCCATAAAAGCGAAGCGTTTGTAATAACCGCAATTTTGATTCCCAAATTTTTTAATAACTTGATTACTTTTCCCAATTCGATATCGAGCGTCGGTTCGCCGTCGGAAACAAATGTGAGATAATCGACCGGTTTAATGCCGGGCTGTATTAATTTTTTTTCAACTTCACTAAAAATTTTTTCGGGTGAATAAAAAAATTGTCTTTTAATTGATTTCGTATCCGTTATTCCAACCTGGCAATAAAGACAACCGTAGCTGCAAATTTTAGGAGGAACATTATTAATACCCATGCTCCTTCTCAAACGTCTTGAAGGAACTGTTCCGAATACGATCATATTTTCCTGTGAGTTAAACATCAATATTTGCTTTGATATTGTTAACCACATCCATAGTTTTTTGTTTTATTAAAGAATCCATTTTATTCAACATATAAGGAATTCCCCTGTCTGCATTTTTGCGTGCGCTTATCTCAAATGGAATGTCGCCTAAAAATACTGCATTTAAGTCCTCGGCTAATTTTCTTCCGCCTCCGCGGCCGAAAATATCAATTACTTTATTGCATTCGGGGCAAATCATCCCGGACATATTTTCCACAATGCCTATAAACGGAATCTCCATTTTACGCGCCATGTTTACCGCTCTTTCGGCATCAATAACAGAAACGTCTTGTGGCGTTGTTACGATAACCGCGGCATCCGGTTTCATCATTTGCGCGATGGTTAAAATTTCATCACCGGTTCCCGGTGGGAGATCGGAAAAAAGATAATCAAGTTCTCCCCATTCTACTTCCGCTAAAAATTGATTTATGATTTTTGATCGCATAGGCCCGCGCCAAATAACCGGTTGACCTTTCGGTATTAGGTTGGCAACGGATATGGATTTGAGACCGTCTCTTTCATGCGGAATGATTGTTTCATTCAGAACAATAATTTCATCCTTGATGCCCAGCATCTTTGAAACATTAGGTCCCGTTATATCCGCATCGAGCAGGGCGGTCTTATAATTTTGCGATATAAATCCGTATGCTAGGTTTACACTGAGTGTTGTTTTACCAACGCCCCCTTTACCGCTGAATACGGCAATTCGGTGTTTTATCTTTGCAATGTTTTCGTTTATTTTTTTTTCTTCTTCTTTGATAGCCGCTTCTTTATCAATTGTATTGTCGTTTCTCATTTCTTATTTCATTCCTTATTTGTTTTCAAGCGAATCTATTAATCATATGCTAATCTTGTTTTCTCATCCGATAATGTCGGTTTCAGAAGTTCGTCCCAGAAAGGAAAATTCCACGTACCTAATTTTTTGTGTGTCAAATAATACTTTTGCGGGATAGGGTGAGTTCCGATCACAACATTTATTTTATATTTCTCTTCAATAAAATCTTTGAACTGAGTTATTCTGGGACATGGCGGATAACCGACCACCAATCCTGTGGCAAGATGAATTACATCGGCTCCGTTCTTCCTCATTTCTTCCGGGGCATATTCAACATTGCCCCCGGGGCAGCCGTCGCAGGTTGTGTAGCCGACCAATTTGACTTCTTTCCCCTTATAAATCGAGAACGCTCCTTCTCTATTTTCCAATGCCCTGAAACACTTACCACCGGCGCAGGTGTGGTATCGATTACAAATAATTATACCGACTTTTACTGGTTCTTTCATGAGTGCCCCTTATTTGTTCAAGATAATACAATGTACAATAAGGATGCCATCAGTCTAAGTTGTTTTGTTTCAATTGATTAGCTAATTTGAAAAGCACAAATGTTGCAATTGTGCAATTGCTTATAAGGGGTGGGGTTGCAATTTTGCAGTGATTTGAAATTTTGGAATTAAGTGAGCCCTAATTTTTTCATTTTTCGCCACAATGTTGATTTGTCTATTCCCAATTCCTTGGCGGCCTGGGTCCGATTGCCTTTGCATTTTTGCAATGTCTCAATTATTGTCTTCTTTTCCGCTTGAAAAAGTGGATTTTTAGAATTCGATGTTTCATCGGTAATTGTGAATGAATTGAATTTATCCGGAAGATGTTCCGATTGAATTTCTGTTCCGCTGCAAAGTACAAATGAATGCTCTATAATATTTTCGAGCTCGCGGATGTTCCCGGGGAAATTATAATTCAACAACCGGTTATATGCCGCCGGTGAAACGTTTGTTATTTTGCGGTTGAACTTAAGATTAAATTTATCAATAAAAAAATTGATCAAAAGCGGAAAGTCTTCCATCCTATCGCGCAGGGGAGGGATGTGAATGTTGATTACATTTATCCTATAAAAAAGATCTTCCCTGAATCTTCCTTCGGCTATTTCTTTTTGAAAGTCTTTGTTGGTTGCCGCAATCAGGCGTACATCAAGATTAATTGTTTTATTCCCTCCAACGCGTTCAAGTTTTTTTGTTTCCAGTACGCGTAAAAGTTTTACCTGCACCTGGGGAGATATATCTCCAATCTCATCTAAAAATAATGTTCCTTCGTTAGCGGTTTCAAACTTTCCCAACCTCGATTTAATCGCCCCGGTAAAGGCTCCTTTTTCATGACCGAAAAGTTCGCTCTCAATTAGTGATTCGGCAAAGGCGCTGCAGTTTACCGCCACAAAGGGTTTTGTTTTTCTATCACTGTTTAGATGAATTGCCCTTGCGGCAAGTTCTTTGCCAGAACCGCTCTCCCCGGTTATCAAAATGGTGCTTTCGGTCTTCGATACATTATCCAGCAGCGTGTATATTTTTTCCATCTTTTTACTATTGCCTATAATGTTGGAAAACTGAAATTTATCGGAAAGGTGTTCCGATAAGTTTTTCAGTTCGGAAATATCTATAAATGTTTCAACCGCCCCATTCTGCACCCCTTTGTTATCCAGCAGCGGGGCAGAATTTACACGGATCGGTATATCTTTTCCCAATCTGCTTTTAATCGTCAATTCGTTTCCTACCGTAGGGACTTGTTCGGTCATTGTGCGTTCCATATGACATCCGTTGCGGCAGAGGTTTGAGTTAAACACATCCCAGCATTTTTTCCCGATAGCCGTGTCTTTAGAGTAACCCGTAATTTTCGCGGCTGAATCGTTGAATGATGTGATGTTCCAATCCCCGTCAATAGTAAATGTGCCTTCAATATTGCTGTTGAATATCGCGTTCAATTTGTTCCGCTCGTTATATAACTCCAGTGTTGTTGTTTCCAATGATTCGGCCAGCGACAACATTTCTTCGGTATCCCTAAAAACAAAAACCGTGCTGATAATATTCCCGTCTTTTTTTATTACCGGTGTAATTGAGGATAATACGTTTTTTTCGCTTCCGTCTTTGCAGGTAATGCTCAAAGATAAATTTGGAAAACTCTCTTTATTGTTGAGAGAATTTATTATGTAGCTAGAATGATTGCTTGAAATTTTAAAAAGAATTTGAAAATAACTGTTTATAATTTCATCTTCGGTATAGCCGGTTATACGAGAAGCGGCTTCATTGAAAGCGATAATACTCAGATCTTTCCCAATTACCGCAATTCCGTCTGGGGTTATCATCCTTTCTTTGCTTTGGTCTAATATCGTCTTAACGTTTTTCATTTAATATCACTTTTTATTGTGAATCAATTTTGTATCAGCGCACTTGTCGGATTCAAACTGTAAAGTAATATGATTAATGCTGAATTCCGATTTCATTATCCTTTCAATTTTCCCGCGTAATTCGTCACTTTCGCTTATCATCATATCCTTTATTTTTATATGAGCTTCAATATGAATGTCGTTTTCCCCAACCATCCATAAATGAACATGGTGTATGTTTAACACCTCTTCAATTTTTTCCACTTCTTTTTGTATATCATCAATCGATAAATCCGGAGGAGCCCCTTCCATTAATATATGAATCGCGTCCCCCAATATGATAAAACTTTCCCGGATTATGTATACGCCGATCAATATTGTCAGCAAAGGGTCTAGCCAATAAATTTCCCAAAAATAAATCGCCATCCCTCCGATAATAACCGCTACCGATGAAACGGCGTCGCTGAGAAGGTGAAGATAGGATGATTTTATATTCATGCTGTCGGCGGCGTCTCTCTTTAGCAGTAATGTGCCGATAACATTCGCGACAAGCCCTATACCCGCCACCATCATCATTACGTCTGCGGCAATCACCTCAGGTTGGGCGAATCGTTCTATCGCTTCATAAAAAAGAAATACGGAAATAATTATCAACACGGAAGAATTGATAACCGCCGCCAATATCTCGGCACGTTTCAAGCCGAATGTATGACGGTATGAGTTGTCCCGCCGCTTCAGTTTAATTGCTATGTAACTGATAATAACCGAAATGCCGTCGCTGAAATTATGAAGTGCGTCTGAGATAAGAGACAAACTTCCCGATATAATTCCGCCGACAACCTCGGCAGCGGCGATTATAAAATTCAATACCATGGTTATCATCAAACGCCCCGTTGTTGTATTGGCCGGATGATGATGGTGATCGTGTCCCATTACATTCCTATCATAAAGCGCTGAACCATTATTACAAAAATATATAAATAATATTTCTTAAATTTGTGCCATTATACATTAATGAGACAAATTGTTATGAAGAACAATTTCTATAATGATTTCGATTTCGAGAGACTTGAGCCGAGTAAACGTAATACTGATTACCGCACCCCGTTTCAAATAGATAGAGATAGAATTATTCATTCATCCGAATTCAGAAGACTCCAGGGAAAAACGCAGGTATTTTTACCGGGTGAATATGATTTTTACAGAACAAGATTAACACACACAATAGAAGTAGCCCAGATAGGCAGATCAATTTGCAATTACTTAACTAACAAAGAAGGGGCGCCTTTCGGCGAGGATTATTTTATCGACCCGGATTTAGTTGAATGCGTCTGTCTCGCACATGATCTCGGGCATCCGCCGTTCGGGCATGCCGGCGAAAGAACTTTAAACCGTTTGATGAAAAAATACGGCGGCTTCGAAGGAAATGCTCAAACTTTGAGAATACTTACGAAAATAATTTACCGCAACGCTAACGGCCGACGCGGAATGAAACCGACACGTGCATTTCTCGACGGAATTATGAAATATAAAAGCACTTTCAGTCAAAAAGGGAATCCCGAAAATCAATTTCTCTACGATTATCAAAAAGATTTTCTCGATTTCATTTTCCACAATAAAGATCATCACGCGGAACTTAATACGGTAAAACTTCTCAATTCATTCAGAAGTATTGAATGTCAAATAATGGATTGGGCAGATGATACGGCATACGCGCTGAACGATATGGTAGACAGCATTGCAGGCGGTTTTATTACAATAGCAAAGCTTTTGAAATGGGGCTCCGAAAATCATTCTACATTAACGCATAATCAAAAAACATATCTTGATGAAATAATTGAGTGGATGAAAAACGGATCATTCAAACAAAAATTCGGATCAAAGATAGGTGAATTCGTCTTGAGCTGCGGCATTGAAGAACAAAATACTTTTATGAATGATCTTACAAACCGATATAAATACAAATTGACAATCGACGGGGAAGCTATCGAGCGGGTTGATTTTTATAAGATGGTTGCCACACAACTTGTTTTCCGATCATCACAACTTCACCAAATGGAATTCAAAGGAGATAAAATGATCGAAGCGGTTTTCAATGTCTTCGAAGATAATTATGTAACCCATATTAAAGAGATAAAATTACTTGCCGACTTTTCAGATAAAATTATAAGGACAGAATTGCATCCCAATAAACGAGCACGATTGATTTGCGATCAAATCTCCGGTATGACCGATTCATACGCGGTGAAAAATTACCGCCGCCTGTTCGATCCCGATTACAGCTCGTTATCAGATCTTGTTTAGTACAAACATTCAATATTGGGCAAGAAACCTTGGGTGTTTTTAATTCGAAGAAGTTGGGCTTTTGTTAAATTCCGGGGCTTTCATTTCCTATTTATTATTTCGTGCTTACATATTTTACTTAATTGTATAAAATATTATATTTGTTCACACAAATTTCGGATGGTTTTTATTACAACAACATTTACATCCCGCACTTACTCCTTAAACGCGATCATTGCGTAAGGACCCGTTCACAAACATTTAATGTGAGTGGATAGGTACACCCTTTTTTTCATTACAAATCAATCACGTAATATTGCTATATTATTTTAAGGAGAAATCAAATTGATAGATTTAAAATCTCTCGGTTATAATGAAACTATAGATAAACATTTCGAGCCCTTTAAAGCGAATGGCTTTGAAATTGCGCGAATCGGTGCGGAAAACAAAAACAACTATCTCGTGTTAACGCAGCATGGTGAAGTTTACGGCGAAGTAACGGGAAAGCTTTTGTTCAATGCCGACGACACTTCGACGCTTCCAAAAGTAGGCGACTGGGTGGCGATACAACTATACGACGATAACGAACTCGCCGTCATACACGAAGTACTTCCGCGGCGTACAAAGTTATCACGTAAAGTGGCGGATAAAAGAACATCAGAACAGGTAATAGCCGCCAATATTGATGTTGTCTTTATTGTTAACAGTCTCGATGAACGTTTCAACATCAACAGTATCGAAAGATATCTTGTTACGGCGTTTCAAAGCGGTGCAGAGCCGGTGATCATTTTGAGCAAATCCGATTTGTGCGGCGATGTTGAAAACAAACTCGCGCAGGTAAAAAAGATTTCACGCGATGCCGAAGTTGCGGCGATAAGCTCTATCGAACACAAAGGAGTTGACGAAGTAAAGAAATTTTTACGTAACGGTGAAACGGTCGTGTTCGTCGGCGCTTCGGGGGCGGGGAAGTCAACATTGATAAACGCCCTGCTCGGAAAAGACCTGCTGGCTGTTAAAGAAGTACGCTCCGGCGACTCGAAAGGAAAACACACAACCACACGTCGTGAGTTGATTGTATTCCCTGAAGGGGGTTTGTTGATCGACACCCCAGGATTGCGCGAACTGGCATTGTGGAACGCCGACAACGGATTCGCTTCCGCTTTCGGCAATATCGATGAATTCGGGAAAGAATGCCGCTACGCCGACTGCACACACACGCATGAAACTAACTGCGCTGTGAAAGATGCTGTTGAGTCGGGACAGATACCCGAAGAGCAGTATAAAAATTATCTGAAGCTTAGAAAGGAATTGGAATATCTGGAGAAAAGACAGGACGTAAGCGCCGCTATCGAAGAAAAACGGAAGTGGCGGTCGATCCATAAAGAGATGAGACATTTCTATAAGAAGAATAAATGATTAGTAAACACCCAATGTTTTTTACTAAACATTGATTATAATTTAAGAAACCCAACTTCTCTCAGCATTAAAGAAGTTGGGTTTCTTTTAAATGTTAGCTCCCAAATGCATGCCCGCCACGACCAGATCAAGGTGGGTAAGAAGACTCCATGGACTAAACACCCTATGTTTTCAACTAAACATTGGGTGTTTTCAAACTGATAAGTTTATTCAACACTTCATCAACAACGGCATCGGGGCATGATGCGCCGCTGGTTACAGCAATTGACAAACACCCAGTGTTTTTTTCCGAACATTGGGTGTCTGTTTCTTTAGAGAAACCCGGCTTTTCTGATTGAATTAAAAAAGCCGGGTTTCTTTCTTTTAGAAAATCTTTCGTGATGATCTCCCCTTTCTTATGAATATCAAAATGCTTGATTTCGTCTTGTGATATAATTTTTTCCGCGCCGGAGATGAAATAGGTTTTATATTTCTGTTCGAGGAGTTCAACTAAGTGTGTTGTGTTGGAGCTGTTGTATCCTCCGACGACCACGGCGAAGTCGGCGTCTGCATCAAGCAATGCGAGTGTTGCCTGCTGGTTGTCGTTGGTGGCGTAGCAGAGTGTGTCGCGCGTATCTGCGAAATGATCTTTCAGATTTTCCGCGCCGTATTTGTTCGTCATTGTTTCTTTGAGAAGATCGGCAATTGCCTGTGTTTCGCTTGCAAGCATTGTTGTTTGATTTACCACGCCGATGCGGAGCAGGTCTTTATCAACATTGAACTCATCGGAATGTTTGCCGGCAAACAATTTATAAAACTCTTCCGCTTTAATTTCACCCGCAATAATTCTGCACAATGTTTTTGTTTCCTCGATGTCCCGCACGATAACCGATGGCGCCGATTTAACACTGTGTGAAAAAGTAGCGCGCGTCTCTTCGTGAGTATGTTTACCGTGAATGATAACTGTGTAGTCTTCGCTTCCGAGTGAGTCTGCTTTCTTCCAGACTTTTTCAACAAATGGACATGTTGTGTTATACTTTATCGTGTCGATACCTTTTTCTTTCAACAACAACTCAATTTCCAGAGTAGTACCGAAAGCAGGAATGATAACAATATCGTCGGAAGTGATGTCGTTCCAATCGATCAACTGCATGCCGTCTGTGTCCATTACAAATTTTACCCCGCGGCTCATTAGGTCCTGATTCACCAGCGGATTGTGAATCATTTCACTCAGCAGGTAAATATTCTTACCGGGATTTTCATTAACTATTTTATACGCGATCTCAATTGCGTTTTCCACACCGTAACAGAAACCGAAATGACGGGCGATGAAAAATTTCACATGACCGAAATCGAGTTCTGTCGGTGCAAAATCTTTCTTGCGCGGATCTTCCAGTTTACGCTTGGCTTTTATTTCCGATATAATCGAACTCCTGTAATGCCCCGGTATATCAAACTTCTTCACGTTGGATTATCCTTTATAAATCTTTATTTGAATTTAACTTTCACTTTATTCTCAAGCTCAATTTTTAAACCCGGAATTTTATCGAGCAGTTCTTTTACTTCTTCTTTGGTGCGGGGTTTTTGTTTTTTGAGATATTCGTATTGAGCAGGATTGTCAAGTATCTTTCCCATGTCGAACTGCATTAACGTAATCTCTTCATCGTCTATATATGTCGCGTTTGTTTCCGCAATGCTGCCGTTAATTTCAACGCAGATATTAATTCTCAGATCGCGCAGCATATCTTCCAGTTCTTCCATTTCTTCCGCTTCCATATCTTCGTCTTCCAAATCGAAATCGAAATCATCCGCTTCGAATTCACCGGGGATGTCTATTGTAAGTGTCGAATAAATCCCTTTGCTGAAACCGAACGTGATTGGATCATCGTCATCTACTTCCCCTTCCGAAAAATCGGCAGGTATCTTTTTATCGGGGTCTTGATCTATTCTCAACTTAGTTATGTCGTTAAATTTATAAATGGCCGTATATCCTTCTCTTCCTTTATCCGATACTTTTTTACCTTCAACAAATTTTACTCCTTCGCCATATTCGTTTGCCTGTCTCCGCAATTCATCTTCGTCATAAATATCTATCTCTTCCGCATCCTCTCCGCCCCAGGCGGCAAAAGCGTTTAACATCTCTACCATTCCCTTGCCTAATATTACCGTCTCTTTCACTACCCCAGAACCATCCGGGTTAACTTTTACCTTGATGTTATATTCAATACAGCCGCTCAACAAAAAAACCGCAATTAAAGGCAACATAAATCTTTTTAACAATTTCATTTTTACCTCGTTATTTATTTTTTATTTTTATACACGGGTTATTACCAACAAGCCAAAGTTAATTACATTAACAAAAAGATAATAGAATAAAACATTAGATTGATAAAAATGTGGGACGTGTCATAATGAAAATGATCATTACGCTTTTTTTACTTGTATCGGTTTTCGATTCAGAATGTTTAGTTACTGCTCAGCGCATTGACTCATAATTAATGTAACCCAAGCAATTTGGGAAAAAGGTCGTTGACTCATAATATATGTAACCGTAATAATGGGGTATATTATGAGCAATACAGGGAAAAAAGAATATCTTTCAGACAT
>Ga0209270_1002038_pt1 | contig 23446 bp, 28 predicted proteins | sample MTBAKSrepl1MetaG_FD_187456 | JGI IMG/M metagenome (GOLD analysis project Ga0209270, IMG submission 187456) | Enrichment culture microbial communities from Arthur Kill intertidal strait, New Jersey, USA, that are MTBE-degrading - MTBE-AKS1... | ecosystem: Environmental > Aquatic > Marine >...
CTTTCGATATCTCCGGCATAAATGCACAGCAGAATATCCGCCTTGTCTTTTAAAGCCTGTAGGAGCCTCATTTTTATATTGGGATCATAACCCGGCAAAACCCGGGAGGCGTGGTAGTCGTATAAAAGCTTTCCGCCGAATTCAAGGTAAAGCTTGTTGTCGAACTTCAGCGTTCTTTCTAGGATTTCCGATGTTTGTTCTTTGATGTATTTCTCGTTGTCAAAAGCCGTTTTTGCATCCATTCAACTTTTCCTGTCTGTTATGAAAACATGCCTGATGGAAAAAATTTTTAACAATCGGAATATAGAGAAACGACCCTTGTATGTCAACAACCCGTGCCGATCTTCACCCTAATGTTGCATAAACAACATGGCAACGATAGGGTTCGATCCGTCATGAAAATAGCTTGACATGTCTTCGGGATGCCACTGTATCCCGAAAGTACGATATGTAGATTGATACTGACATTTCGGCATCGACCGCCCCATCCTTCAGTTTGAAACCGTCCGGTGCGGAAACGGCGGGCTGCTGTGCGAGATCGGCAAACCGGGGCAAGCAGATTCCTGCAATAGCCCTGTAAAGAATTAAAAAGATACAGGCTTGGCGATAAGGGAAGGTGTCTTATGAGTTTAAAACCGGCTCACATCGAACTGAATATTTCTGAAATCCAGCATATCTTGGCCATTGCCCTGGACGATGATAAGGAGAAGGCGCTGGACTTTATTAAACAGGTTTTGTTAAGAATTCCCTTTTGGGAAGGGACTGTATCGAAAATTTATGACTGTATGTGGAACTTGAGTAGACCGCAACATCATAGATTTTCTGAATCAGCCGTGACCAGTTTTTTCGAAAACCTTTATAGCGGAACCATCCTTTGATCGGTATTCCTCTTGGCCGACTTCCTGATGGTAGGCCATCCTTTCCTGGGAGAAAGAGGCGCGGATGATGTACCGGGCCAGATTTTCCATTGAGCTTTTCTGCCAAGGTAAAATCCTCGACCCGTAATAGGCATTGAAGCCCGTATGGCGCCATTTATCCAGCAGCGCGATCACATCCGGGCTGATTTTGCCTTTAGCCAAAAGCATCTTTAAGACCACATGCCGGAAAATTTTCTCCAAAGCGTCGATATCGATAGCCGGTGAAACGGGAGTTCGGCTCCGCTTATTACAGCCAGATGAACTGGAGGAGCAGATGTACGATTAAAACCGGCGTTACCGAAACAGGGACACTCAGGGCTAGGAATTTTCGCAATTCGATCTTGTAACCGCGCTGTTCAAGCATACCGCAGGCCAAAACGTTGGCAGTCGCCCCGACCGGTGTGATATTCCCCCCGATGCCGCACCCCACGAGCATCCCAAAATAGAAAACGAACGGGGAGATGCCGAGACTGTCTGCCACGTAGGTGCAGACGGGGATCATCAGGACGGTGTACGGAACGTTGTCGATAAAGGACGACAGGAGAACGGACATCCAGATGAAAATGAACAGGTAGACCGCCGGGCTCTTGAGACCGGTGGCGGCCATCCAGCCGGCGAAATCCTTGAGAAGGCCGACTTCCTCCACGGCGGCGATAATGATGAAGATCCCGACCAGAAAGAAAATGGAGGCCCAGTCGAATTCTCTGTGCATCCGCCTCGCCTCCTTCCAATTATACGCCAGGGCGCCGGCGCCCACGAGAAGCCCCACGGTTCCTGGGTTCACGAGAAAAATCCCTTCGTTCATGATCGGAAGGGAGAGGGCGACGACGCTCGCAGCGAAGATTGCAAGCGGGATGTAGCTTCTGATCCGGACCGCCTCCGCTTCGATGTTTACCGCCTTATTCCGCATGTGCCTGAATTTGTAAAGCAGGACGAGCAGTGCGGCGATGATTCCCAGAACCGAGATAGTTCCGAGGCCCGCTTTCCCCTGGAACCAATAGAAGTCGATGAACTTCATTCCGGTCGAGGAGGCGACGATCAGCGCCGGGGGATCGGAGATCATCGCCACGGTGGTGACGATGTTGGAGGAGATGGAAAGGCTGATCAGATAAACGAAGAGGTTCGCCTTCAATTTTTGGGCGATATCGATCGCGAGGGGAGCGAGGAGGATCACGACCACAGGATTCGCCATGAAGGAGGAGAGCACTGCCGCCAGAACGCACAGCAGGAGGAGGATGTATTTTTCTTTTTCGACATGCCGGAGGATGGCGGTGCCTGTCCAGGCTGGAAGCCCGCTTTCGCGGAATGCGAAGGCGAGCATGCCGTACCCCCAGTAGATTGCGAGGACTTTCCATTCCACCGCATGCCACAGAGCCGCATCCGGCTCCATGATCCCCATGCCGATGAGGAGGCCGGCCCCCGCAAGGGAAATATAGACGATATCGAACTTGCGATAGAGGACCAGCGCGAATGCGGCGGTCAAAACGGCGAAAGCGATGATTTTTTCGGTCCTGGGATCAAACAGGTTGTACCATTCCATTCGAAGTTCCTTTCAGTAAGCTCCTCCCCCAAAAAAAAACCTTCACACCCATTTTCAGGATGTAAAGGTCTTGCCAGGCATTTATCCGGTAGAGCCAGGCCATCAGGCCAGGATGTTGACTCTACGCTTTGATAGCTACTCCCCCTTACTTAAGTGTGAAATATATTCAATCCCGGCCGGCTTGTCAAGAAGAATGCGAAGCGTGGGGTTTTTTTGCTTGAAAAATAAGGCAATTTTACCATAACACCGGCTTCCGAAAAGCAAGCTCCTATCCGTATCCCTTCTATCCCTCCTCTTGACCCTTAAACGAGGATGAGCCCCATGAATCCATCTCATCGAGATGTGCCAATGAAAGCCAAAAAACGCAGAGCGGGTATGCCGTCGGCAAACAGTTTGAATCGTGATCTTCCCAATGCCTCGACGGATGGCGCCGACACCTCGGTTCGGAGCGGAACCTGTTACGATCTGCTTCTCAAAGTGGGCGAGTTCATTGATCCGGGGTCAGGCCGCCGGGGAAGGCTGGACGTCGCCTTTTCGGGGGATTCAGTATAAAAAGGGGACATCCATTGGATTATTGGCACAAACCTTTAGGCGGGTGAGCGAGGGTATTTGGATTTTCAAGTTTCAATTAAATCTAACATTTTAGCTTTCTGGTATCATGTCAACCTAAGATACTGTGTGTCGATCACAGCTTCATTCAAACTTGACATAAGAAACTTTATCTGTACCAACTTGCCGCAGAATGATTTTCAATCCGCTGTGAAAATAGCTTGACACGTCTTTGGGATGCCACTATATTCCGAAAGTACGATATTCAGACGGATGTTGAAAGCGTTTATAAAGTTAATAAAGGCAGCGCCGGATTCCGGCCTGATAGAGGTTTTAGAGATGCCGAAGCCTTGTACTATGTGCATCTTCGGGGGGAGGCGATGCTGAAGACGATCCTTCCATTAACATATTGCTTTATCGCGATATAAAGGGCGCAACTGTCAAGAGGTTTTTATCATGGAAAAATCTTTTCAGAAAAATGCCGATTACGAAAATGAATTTCATTCCGGGAAAACGGTTAAAGGAGACTGGCTCCCGGCTGAAGAAAACCGCCATCATCGCCATGTTGATTTGAAAGATACCAGCGGGCCGCGCCTGCTGCTGACGTTGGCGCTTAATTTTATCATTCCGGTTGCGCAGATTGTGGGCGGAATCCTTGCAAACAGCGTGGCATTGATCTCCGACGCCATGCACAATTTCAGCGATTTTACTGCAGTGCTGATCTCTTACGTAGCATTCAGGATCGGGCAAAAGGGCGTTTCGGCTAAAAACACCTTCGGATACCAGCGCGCGGAAGTTATGGCGGCCCTGATCAACGGCGCGATTCTAGTGGGCGCTTCGATTTTTATCGTATATGAGGCGGCTGTCCGGCTCCAGCATCCCCAGCCGGTAATTGGAAGGATCGTCATGATTCTGGCTGGCATCGGAATTTTGGGAAACGGATTTTCCGCCTGGCTGCTCTACCGGGGTTCCAAAAACAACATTAATATCCGGGGGGCATTTCTGCACATGCTGGGGGATTTGCTGACGTCCGTGGTGGTCTTGATCAGCGGGGCGATCCTCATCTTCAAGCCCTGGTACTGGCTGGACCCGCTGCTCTCTGTGTTGATCGTGGTATTTATCCTGAAAAACTGCTGGGACATTATCAAAGAGGCCACAACGGTTCTGATGAATGCCACTCCCAAAGGGACCGACATTCAAAAAATAAAGGAGTTTCTTGAAAATATTCCTGAAATTTGTGCCGTGCATTATCTGCATGCCTGGAATGTGTCCTCCTCCAGCATCGCCTTTTCGTGTCATGTGGAAGTGAATGATCAGGCGGTGAGCCAGACGGAAGTGCTGGCCGAAAAAATCCGTCGCGAACTCTATCATCGCTTTGGCATCGACCATCCGATCCTGCAATTTGAAACCGTCCGGTGCGGAAATGGCGGACTGCTATGTGAGATCGGAAGGCCGGTAACGCATCCCTATGATTAAGAAATCGCTTGACACATTCTATGTTCGCCAATATATTCCAAAATAACGATATTAAAGTAGACCCTGAAAGATTTCATCATGCCCGAGAAGATGGCTGCGAATCCAACCCTGATTAAGATATTGAAAATGTTGCAGCATTGTTGCGTATGCGTACGCGGGGTCCAGACAGCGGCAGGTGCGGCGCAGTCTGCGGCCGGCTATCATGCAACAACCAATACATTATATTATCGCGATATATGGCTTGTCGAAAGGAAGGTTCCATGAAGGAACGTAACAAATTGATTCTGATCATAGTCTTGTTCCTGACGGCTTATTATGTTCCCTGGAGTCACCCGATCATCCGGCAGTCCGGACTGGAAGCTTTTATGATGCTGCAGGAGTATGCCCGTGAGCATGTCCTCACCTGTCTCATACCCGCTTTTTTCATTGCCGGTGCAATTGCGGTATTCGTGTCTCAGGCCTCAGTTTTAAAGTACTTCGGTGCCCAGGCCAAAAAAATACTTTCCTATTCGGTGGCCAGCATATCAGGTACGATCCTGGCGGTATGCTCGTGTACTGTGCTGCCGCTTTTTGCCGGCATTTACACCCGCGGTGCCGGGATAGGTCCGGCCACGGCATTTTTGTATTCGGGACCGGCTATTAACGTATTGGCCATTTCGCTGACGGCCAAAATACTGGGCTGGCAGCTGGGGCTGGCCAGGGCTATCGGAGCGGTGCTTTTTGCCGTGGTTACCGGTCTGCTGATGGCGCTTATTTTCAGAAAGGACGATGCCGCCCGCACCCAGGGCCAAATTTACGTTCCCGAGGCCGGCGCCAAAGAACGCACGCTTACTCAGGATACGCTCTATATCGGCACGATGGTGTTGATCCTGGTATTTGCCGCTTTTGCCAAACCGGTCCAAGGTTCGACCGGTTTGTGGCCGCTTATTTTTGCGGCCAAGTGGTATATCACCGTTGCCCTGCTGATCGTTCTGGGCTTCATGCTCAAAGCTTGGTTTACCAGCGAAGAACGCTTAAGCTGGGTGGAGTCCACCTGGGGCTTTATGAAGCAGATTTTTCCGCTGCTGGCGGGCGGAGTTTTGGTGGCGGGTTTTATGCTGGGGCGGCCCGGACATCAGGCTTTGATACCCGAGGCTTGGGTTCAAACCCTTCTGGGCGGCAATTCTCTGTGGGCGAACCTGATCGCTTCGGTGGCCGGTGCGCTGATGTATTTTGCGACGCTGACCGAGGTGCCCATTCTGCAGGGGCTCCTTGGCGCCGGCATGGGGCAAGGCCCGGCCCTGGCGCTGCTTTTGGCCGGCCCGGCGCTGTCGCTGCCCAATATGCTGGTAATCGGCAGCGTGATGGGGGTTAAAAAGACGGCGACCTTTTGCAGCATCATTGTGATTATGTCCACCATTGCCGGTATGATTTACGGAAGTTTTGCCGGATAAGCAGCCAAGACTAACGGGACCTTATGACGTCATGGGTTTTAATAAGGTTTGATATAATCGCCGAATACTATTATATTCCAAAAAAACGATATGGAGTCAGGTGATGAGAGACTTTATCAAGGTAATGAAAGCCGCCGCGGATCCCACCCGGGTCAAGATATTGAAGATGCTGCAGCGCCGCGTCATGTGCGTTTGTGAAGTCCAGGCGGCTCTAAACACGGCGCAGTCGACCGCCAGCAAACATTTAAAAATTCTGGAAGAAGCCGGGTTGATAAATGCATCCAAAGAAGGCACGTGGGTGAATTACAGCCTTGCAGACGGCCGTCAAAGCCCTTATGCCGCCAGCCTGATAGGCAATCTCAAACACTGGCTCGAAGGCGAACCGGAAATTGCTGAGTTAATAACAAAATTGCCGGGTATTCACAGAGAGGATATTTGTAAAAACCAATGACGACGAACAAATATAAAATTCTGTTTTTATGTACCGGCAACTCCTGCCGCAGCCAAATGGCTGAAGGGTGGGCGCGTCATTTGAAAGCGGACCGGATTGAAGCTTATTCCGCCGGAATTGAAAAACATGGTCTCAATCCACTGGCAGTCCAGGTGATGGCGGAGGCCGGGGTTGATATTTCGAACCGGAAATCGAAACTCGTCGAGGAATTGCCGGTAAAGGATTTCGACTTTGTCATCACCCTCTGCGGCCATGCCAACGAGACCTGTCCGTTTTTTCCGGGCAAAAAGATTCACAAGGGATTCGATGATCCGCCCAAACTGGCCGAGGCTGCAACAACCGAAGCTGAAAAGCTTATCCCCTATCGCCGGGTAAGGGACGAAATCCGGGAGTTTGTGGAGACACTACCCGATTCACTCAGGGAAGAGTGACAATTTTTACTATAAAAACTCCATTGCTCACCTTTAAAAAAGGGAAGTAACAGGGGATTTCAATAAATAGAAATTCCAAATCAATAGAAAGCAAAGAAGAATAAAAGGAGAGGAGATGGATATTAAAGTATTGGGGCCGGGTTGCAGTAAATGCAAGCAGGCCGAAAAAAATGTTTTGGAAGCGGTTGCCGAAACCGGGGTGAATGCAAAGGTTGAAAAAGTGACCGACCTGATGAAAATTGCCGGCTACGGCGTTTTCGGCACGCCGTCGGTGGTGGTGAACGGCGAGGTCAAATGCGTGGGGAAAATACCCAGCAAGGAAGAGGTCAAAGGCTGGATCAGCAAATCTTGAAAGGTTTCAAGGGTTCCACCGATCTATGACGGAAATGGGTTTGATCAGAATGAAAACTAAGATGTTGATTTTATGCTGGCTTTTTGTGTTGACGGTCGCAGGCTTCCGGTGGGAAGTGAACGCCCGGGACTTCAGTGCAGCGCCTGCCAGGGGAATGGTGACCATGATCGATCTGGGGGCCGATTCCTGCGTTCCCTGTAAACTGATGGCGCCAATCCTGAAAAAACTTGAAAAGGAATACGAGGGGCGGGCCGCCATTGTCTTTATCGATGTCTGGAAGCATAAGGATCAGGCCAAGCGTTTCGGCATCCGGGCCATACCCACCCAGGTCTTTTTTGACAAGGACGGGAAAGAGGTTTACCGGCATCTCGGTTTTATGAGTGAAAAGGCGATTACAGAACAACTAAGGAAGATGGGGGTCGAATAGGTATGCAGCGATTACTTCATACCAGCGTATCCTGGACTTGCCGTCAAATCCAAATCCCCCTTTGCAAAGAGGGACTTTAAAGGAATAAATGTCTGAATTGATATATTTGATTAAAGAGGACCGATGATATTAAAAACAAAACTGTTTATGCAATTTTCGATATTTGGGATTCTATGGCCAACGATCGCTGGTATAGTATTATTTTCCACTTTCGTTGCATTTTCGGTACACGCATCCGGTGATGAAACGGTTGAATACAAGTATCCCGGCCTGGCCGCCGGGATTCTTAAATCGGCCCGACTTGATAAGTTGGGCTCAGGCAAACTTCTTACTGCCGACGGGTTCGAGATTCTGCAAACCTGGGTAGGAGAAACCATCAATGCAATTCCGGCGGAGATGCGTGAGGAGGCAGCGGGAAGCCTTTTTTTTCTGCTGGAGCAGGAAGTCACGCGCCGGGTGGTCCTGCGGGATGCAAATAATGCCGGTATTTCAATGAAAGACGTGACTGAAGATGAGGTCATCCGGTTGTATTTAAGTCAAAAAGTCGCCGGGATCACTGTATCGGATGGAGAGGCGCAATCGTTTTACGATGCCAACAGGGAAATGGTTGGCGGCTTGCCGTTTGATCAGGTAAAGGGAAGCATCCAAGACTTCCTGGTTCAGCAGAAACAGCAGGAAGCCGTCATTGATTATGTTAAAAATTTGGAGAATTTGAAAGACTTTCGAGTGAATGCGGAATGGGTCAAAAATCAGAACGTCCTTGAGAGGGACAATCCGGTGGATCGGGCAAGGCGTTCCGGCAAGCCGACCATGGTGGAATTCGGAGCCGCCGGCTGCGTTCCCTGCGACATGATGCAGCCGATATTGGACAAGCTGAAAAAAACCCACGGCAAGCGCTTGAACGTGGTTTTTGTGAATGTCCAGGAAAATCAGATCCTGGGTGCCCGGTTCGGGATCCGCTCCATACCGGTCCAGGTTTTTTATGACCGTTTCGGCCGGGAAACCTTCCGCCATGTCGGTTTTTTTGCCGAAGCCGAGGTAAATAAGGAGCTTGTAAAATTAGGTCTGGAGTAAATTGTTAAGATTTCATCATTGAATAGACACACTCGTTAGAAAATCTCCCCCGACCCCTCTTTTTCAAAGAGGGGAATTATTACTCCTTTTAGAAAGGGAGGAGTTTCACCGGGGCGGGATTCCCCCTTTATTAAAGGGGCAAGGGGGATTTTTTAAGGAAAGTATATGTGCAAAAGAGAAAACGAATAATCAGGGCTGCAATCAATGTAAGGAGACTTGAATGAAAGAATTGGTAATCGAATGGAAACATCTGGATGTGGATGGAAAGACCTGCGACCGCTGTGCCGGAACAGGCGACGAAATCCGGGAGTTCGTCAATCGCTTACACGAAGAGTGCGCGGCCCAGGACGTCCATATTAAACTAAAGGAAGTCAAGCTTACGGACAAAGAAATTCCGGAGTCAAACCGCATTTTCATAAACGGGATTCCACTTGAGGAAATCATCCCGGGAACGACCGTTTCTCAAAATGATTGTCCTTCCTGCAGTGATCTGCTCGGGAGTTCGACCTGCTGCCGGACCATCATCCATTCGGGAATAGAGTATGAGACCATACCGCGGAAGTTGATCCGGGAGGCTGTCTGCAAAATAGCAGGTTGCTGCTAATTAATCCGCCTGAACCCAATTTTAACGTCGTTATTTGTTGATGCTACTTATAAGCATCATAACCAAGATGGCTTTGGGAAGGAAAATCGGCTTGCTTGAGACGATATTTTTAAATGTGAACAACTGGATGGTGAGCGGATCATATATCGCCGCTATGGGGAGTTTTCTCTGGGGCATGATCAGCGTGCTCTTCAGCCCCTGCCATTTGGCTTCGATTCCGTTGATCGTGGCTTATGTGGGTGGACAACAAATAGCGGTAAAACCAAAGGAAGCCGGCACCTATGCGGCCATGTTTACGCTGGGCCTTTTTATTACCATTGCCGTGATCGGCGTCATATGTGTCCTTTTGGGCCGGATGCTGGGGGACATCGGCAATTACTGGCAGATTTTGATCGGCGCCGTTTTGATTTGGGTGGCCATGGGGATGCTGGGAGTTCAGGCCTGCTCGATGTCCGGTTCGCTGCTGTATCGTCTCAACCTGCGGGGAATTTACGGCGCCTTCGGGCTGGGATTGGCCTACGGTGTACTGTCCGGATCCTGCACCTTCGGGTTCATTGCGCCGATGCTGGCCATTGTCACCGTCCAGCAAGAAATCCTGGCAGGCCTTCTGATGATTTTACTGTTTGCGCTGGGGCATTGTCTGCCTATTGTTGCCGCCGGCAGTTCCACGGCGCTGATCCGCAAGCTGACGGAAAACAGCTCATGGCAGGGCGCCGGCAACTGGTTTCGCAAGGGCGCCGGCGTGGTCATCGGGCTTTTGGGCATATATTTTGTTCTTAATCCGTTTTTTATTTCCTGATCAATATTGCGTTATTAAGGAGGTCGAGCATGTCTGAAATTAAAAAGCTTTCATTTCTTGATCGCTTTCTGACGCTCTGGATCTTTCTGGCCATGTTCGTGGGGGTCATGGGCGGTTATCTGTTTCCGGGCGTCCGCAATGTGATCAATTTCTTTCAGGTGGACACCACCAACATTCCCATTGCCATCGGACTGATTCTGATGATGTATCCGCCGCTGGCCAAAGTGAAATACGAGCAGCTCGGGCAGGTTTTTCGCAACTTCAAAGTCCTTTTGCTTTCATTGGTCCAGAACTGGATCATCGGCCCGATCCTGATGTTTCTGCTGGCGATCGCCTTCCTTTCGGGTCAGCATGAATACATGGTGGGGCTGATCCTGATCGGTCTCGCCCGCTGCATCGCCATGGTGATCGTCTGGAACGATCTGGCTTCCGGCGATACGGAATACTGCGCCGGACTGGTGGCGTTCAACTCCATCTTCCAGGTTCTGTTTTTTTCCATTTATGCCTATATCTTCATAACGGTGGTTCCCCAGTGGCTGGGCATTAAAGGCGCCGTGGTGGATATTTCAATCGGACAGATTGCTGAAAGTGTTTTCATTTATCTCGGCATCCCCTTTATCGCCGGCATCATCTCCCGGGTCGTCGGCCTCAAGGCAAAGGGCAAAGACTGGTATGAAAAAAAGTTTATCCCCAAAATCAGTCCGATCACGCTGATTGCGCTTTTGTTTACCATCCTGGTGATGTTTTCACTCAAGGGTGAATATATTGTTCAGCTTCCGCTGGATGTCGTCCGGGTGGCCATCCCGCTTTGCATTTATTTTTTTGTCATGTTCTTTGTATCCTTTTTTCTGTCCATGAAGGCCGGGGCGACTTACGAACAGTCCACCACACTCAGCTTTACGGCGGCCTCCAACAACTTTGAACTGGCCATTGCAGTGGCTGTGGCGGTTTTCGGCATCGACTCAGGCCAAGCCTTTGCGGCGGTTATCGGCCCGCTGGTGGAAGTGCCGGTACTCATCAGCCTGGTCAATGTGGCGCTGTGGTTAAAGCGCAGGTATTTTCCTTTTGCCGTGGAAACACCGACGGGTATCTGTCATGTTGCCTGTAAACCTTAAGCGGGGTTTCTATGCTGCTTGAAAGCTATTCTCTGGAAATTTTCAATTCGGAATGCAACCCCGGCGCCATGAGCGTGCACTGCTTTGCGCACCTGGACCAGGACGTTTCCGAGGCGCTTCCGTACCTGAATAGCGTTCTGGGCGGTTTTGAATATATCAAGGATCCGCCCTCGGTTACTTTCCGTGCTCAGGGAAAACTGATTACTGTGCACGGGCGCAAAATTGCCGTCAATGCGTTAAAGGACGAAGCCGAAGCGCGCAAGATCGTCGAGTGGCTCAAACGCGAAATTAATGCGGCCTGGGAAAAAAAGGGCGAAATAAAACCCAGCTTTGAAAAAGCGCCGCGCCCTCAACTCATTGAGGTCCTGAAACTGCTGCCGAAAACAAATTGCCGGAAATGCAATGAATTGACCTGCATGGTTTTTGCAGCAAAAATGGCTGAAGGGGTTAAAGGGGTGGAGGACTGCCCGCCGCTGGATGATGCCGCCCGTCGGCAGTTGGGAGCCTATATGAGTCGGTTCAAGCTTGACGATTAAAACATTCGTGCGTAATCTGATCGATATTTTTTTAGGGAGATAGAAAAATGCCTAAAATGCCTAAAGTTTGAAATGCCTAAAATAGGAGAATGCTCCCCCCATTTTAGGCATTTTAGGCATTTTAGTTCATTTTAGGCATTTTAAAAAGATGGAATCCTTTCGTTTAATTCATAAATGGCGCAGGGCGCTTTGGCAAATTCCGGCAATTATTGTGGTAGCCGGCGCCTTGGCCCTTTCGAGCAACAATTTGCGCAATGAATCGCTGCCTCTGGTTGGAGACTGGTCTGCTGCTGCAAGCCTGACTACTGTCAGCGGCGAATACCTGGATATATCCATTGATGAGGCTGCACGACTCTTTCGTGAGCAGGCCGCCGTTTTTATGGATGCACGATCGGCGGCGGATTATGAAAAGGGGCATATCCAAGGGGCTTTGAGTTTGCCGTGGCAGGACGTCGATCGACTTTTTTTTTCAGCAACAGCGGGCGTGCCTCCGGATATGCCGATTATCACCTATTGTGACGGCGAAACGTGCAATCTGAGTCATGATTTGGCCATCTTTTTGCGGGATATGGGATTTGAAAATGTCAAAGTCCTGGTGAACGGCTGGACAATTTGGAAAAATACCAATCTTCCGGTTGATGGAAAGCATACGGTATCAGGATGAAGCGAATTGAAGTAAGTGAAAATAAAAGAGCATGGCTTTCCCAGGCAAACCTTCTTCCTGCCGGCCGGCTCTTTCTGGGCGGAATTTTCATATACGCCAGTTTGGATAAGATTTTTAAACCGGGCCTTTTTGCCGAGGCGGTTTATAATTATCAAATCCTTCCGGATGTCCTGGTCAACCTGATGGCATTGGTCCTGCCATGGTTGGAACTGGTCTTGGGCTTGATGCTCGTTGCCGGCGTCTGGCTGCCGGGCGCCGTAATGTTGAGCACCCTGCTGCTGCTGATATTCAGCGGCAGCCTGATTTTCAATATGGTGCGGGGGATCAATATCAATTGCGGGTGCTTTTCGACGGAACCTTCAACGGATCCGATAACCTGGTGGACGGTAATGCGGGATGCTTCTTTTCTTATTCCGGCATTTTATATCCTTTTCGCGAAGCGGTCGGAAAAAACGGCCGGTGAATGAGACAGTCGTCCTGCGGCTGACCTTCAGGAGGAACCTAATGAAACGGTGTTTGACATTTGTTAAGAGATTTCTGTTTGGCTTGATCTTCTTGCCTTTCCTGCTTGTTCCGGCATACGGGCAGTGCCCGACGCCGGATGTGGTCGCCAAGGGGCTTAATAATTTTGCCGCCAAAGGCATTCAGATCATCGCCGTAAAGCCGACCGTGTATGCCGGAATTTGTGAAGTTCACGTTCGCATGCAAACCCGCGACCAGATATTTTATGTCGGAACCAAAGGCGATTTTTTCCTGATGGGTCAATTGTATGACGCCTCCAGCGGCCGCAACCTGACCCGGAGCGCTATTGAGGCGGTCACACTGTTCTCCCATGATGAAATGCTTCAATTGAAGGACCTGACAGCCTTTTCAATCGGGAATTCGACCCAAATACTCTATTACGCTACCGATCCAAATTGTACCTACTGTAAAGCGGGGGCGGAAATTTTAAAAAAACTGGCAGCCGCAGGCGAACTTCAGGTAAATTTCCTGCTGTTTCCTTTGTCAAATAACGCTAAAGATCAATCCGTTTCGGTCATATGCGACGGCAAATCCCTGCATGAATTTGAAAGCGGCTATCGTTCCGACAATCAGTGTTCAGACGGCGTTTTGAAAATCGACAAGACGATTAAATTGCTCAAGGAAAAAGGGATCGGCGGGACGCCCACCTACATTTTTCCGGATGCACGGTTTCACTCCGGCCTGCTTAAGGAAGAGGAACTGCGCAGCCGCCTCGGGCTGCCGAATCCGATGAAAAAATAAAGGGGCAGAAATGATTCGAAAGATTTGGATAATAGCGCTGCTTACGGTATTTTTAACCCTGCCGACATATGGTTACGCCGCCCAGCCGGCAGCCGACCCCGCCCCCCGGGCGGTGCTGCCTGAAAGCGAATATAATTTCGTAAAAGTGGTGGAAGGAACGCAGGTTCGGCACGAATTTATTTTAAAAAACCAGGGCGGAGGTCCACTGCAGATAATAAAAATTGAATCCGGCTGAGGGTGCACGGCCGCTACGAGCACGCGGCAGATCCCTCCCGGCGGAGAGGGGACGATTAAAGTGATAGTGGAAACGCTTGGCCATGGCGGGAAAAGTATCCGTGAAGGAGTGCGCATCCGGACCAATGATCCCGAACGCCCTTATTTGGGCGTGGCCGTGGCCGGCTTTGTGGATGAATTTGCACAGATTTCAAAAAAGCATATCCGCTTGTCCGGCAGTGTTTCAGACCACCTTTCCGGTCAAATCATCATTACGCCCAAAAAAGAGTACCCTTTTAGAATAGAAGATGCGAAAGCCGGGGACGGCCGCAACATTTCCTTGAGCATCAAGGAGGAAGTGACAGACAACACCCCTCGTTATATTTTAACGGTTGAGAATATCCGCAAGGAAAAAGGGGATTATAACGACGTGATCAACATCTTTACCAGCAGTGAATTGCGAAGGAACATCGCAATATATGTTCTTGGGATTATTCGTGACGCCAAATAATGATGAACTCATAAAAAGTCAAAATTTACCTTGTCTGTCATTCCGGGCTTGACCCGGAATCCAGTATTTTCAAATAGTTCTGGATTCCCGCTTTCGCGAGAATGACGGCGTTGGGGACTTTATACGAAACCGTCAATAATGACTGAGCCATACTGATTGTGAAAACTCCGGAAGAAATTGCCCAAAGCATCATCACTGCCTGCGCCGATTGCGACACCTGTCGGTTTTTGATGGATTCCAACTGCTGGTTGAAAAAACAAAGTCCAAAAGCATTAGAAGGGTTGAAAGGAAAAGTCGCCTATTTTGCCGGCTGCACCGGCCGTTATCTTTTTCCCGAGGTGCCCAAGGCCGTTATGGAGGTCTTGCAGCGTAATCAAATTGAAGTAGATTACCCCGATCAACGCTGCTGCGGCATGCCGAGCATGCTGGAAGGGGATCAAAAGCTGACGCTGCAGTTTGTCCGGGAAAATCTGGAATTCCTGACTGCGGCGATTGACAAGGGATACGATATCCTCTGCTCATGCCCGACCTGCGGGTTTTTCTTTAAATTCATTTTACAGGCAGGTGCGTATTACTCGAAAGCCTATCAGGATGCGGTCGGCGCGGACAAAGATCATATCAAAGTCCCTCGGATCCGGCTCAAATGGTCGCTCAGAATTGGGGAGGGGATGCCGTTAGGGGGAAGATGATCAATAAGGCGCACAATAATGCATTTGCTGGTTATGCCCTGACTCTCGCTGAATTATTGTTCAGTTTGAAAGCATTGCCAAAGCTGAAATTGCCTCACTGAATCGAAAAGGCACATCATAGAATGCGCGGGCGGATACGGATATTGTTTTTACTTAACACGGTAAATTTTTGAACGAATTTGTCGGCATGTTCTTTAACAGCTGTTCCGACTATTTCCGCTTTGGTTTCAGCTGTCAAGCCTGATAGCCTGATTAATATAATACCGAAAGTTAGACGGTTTCCCCTGAAAACCATTTCTCCAAATCTTTGTCAGCGGTTAAAAGAATACAGCGCTGCTGATTGGCTATTTCCAGAACCGTATCATCGGAGACACCGGGTTCCATCTCGACAATGGCAATAACCGTATGGCCATCCGTCCGGAGGTGGGCTACTATCGGCTGATCAACACTCTCGTCTGCCACAAATTTCATGCTGTTTCCAAAACAGGATAAACAACATCCACCCGGAGGTTTTCTGCTGCAAAGGCAATAGCTGCAAGAATTGATTCGCGGTTGATGCGGGGATGGGCTTCAATAATTTGTTCAAAGGTTTCGCCGGCTGAAAGTTTTTCCAGGATAAGTTCAACAGGAATTCGTGCGCCTGCAATAACCGGCTTGCCCATCATTATATTGAAATCAGAGTAAATATATTTACGCCATTCCATTGTTCACCTCAAATGATAATTGTTTGTTTTTCATTATCGTTAACACATTTTGCTAATTTTGTCCAAAATTTGATTTTGTTTATGGTTGCCATTAATTTCCCGTGTGATTATAACATCTGTAATCAAGTCTATTATTACCGCTGGTTATCATTTTATAGGAAGGCTACGGGAAAAGCTGCTCCTTCTGGGCCCTGAAGGGCTGTCGGATTGGGAGTTGCTGGCGGTTTTGCTTCGTATCGGAACATCGGGACAATCAGCTGAAGACCTGGACCGCCAGCTGATGTCCCAATTTAATGGTATCAGCGGGATCGATCGCGCGCACATTGAAGCGCTTCTCTCTGGAGCTTCTCAATTATATGGATTAACACGATGCCAAAATTGTTAATTATCGGCGGAAGCGATGCGGGAATCAGCGCAGCGCTGAGAGCCAAAGAAATCAATCCTGAGATTGAAATAGCGGTCGTGGTGGCGGACCGCTACCCCAATTTCAGCATCTGCGGTCTTCCGTTTTATCTGAGCGGCGAAGTGACCGATTGGCAGACCCTGGCCCACCGCACGGCCGATGAAATTACAAGGCAGGGCATCCGGCTTCTGATGGAGCACCGGGCTATCCGCATTGATCCTGCGGCCAAGACGGTCACGGCCATAAACAAGAGCGGTCAGGCGTTTGTTTTCGAGTACGACAAGTTAATCATTGCCACCGGCGCCGTTTCTGCCAGGCCGCCTTTGGCCGGGCTTGATCATCCGGGGGTCTTCACCTTACGCTGGATGGAGGACGGCTTTGCGATTCAGGGATACATGCAAAAACATCATCCCCAGTCGGCGCTCATACTCGGAGCAGGGTACATCGGCATGGAGATGGCCGATGCGCTAACCCGAAAGGGGCTCTCTGTCACCCTGCTTGTTCGATCGGACCGTATCTTGAAGACCCTTGATCCGGAAATGGGTGAAATAATCCGGAAAGAATTGGAACGCCATGGCGTCGACGTAATCGATCAAATTGCCGTTAGCGCCATCGAAAAGCGGGAAAAAAAACTTTTCATTATAAATTCCCGGGAAATACCCGTCGAAGGAGACATGGTTCTAGTCGCGACCGGCGGGCGGCCGGAAACAACACTGGCCGGGACGGCCGGTATCGCAACGGGCGCCCTGGGCGCCATCCGTGTCAACCGCGCAATGGAAACCAATGTAAAGGACATTTATGCCGCCGGAGATTGTGCGGAGACATGGCATCAACTCTTGAGGGAAAATACCTATCTTCCCTTGGGCACAACCGCCCACAAGCAAGGCCGGGTGGCCGGTGAAAACGCGGTCGGAGGCAGGATCGAATTCGCGGGTTCGCTGGGGACCCAGGTGGTCAAGATCTTCGATAGGGTGGCGGCCCGGACCGGTCTCAACGGGGCTGATGCCCGCGAAGCCGGTTTTAATCCCTTAACCACCGAACGGGAGTTCTGGGATCATAAAATCTATTATACGGCTGCAAAGCCGCTTCGAATTCGCGTTACCGGGGACAGGAAGACAAACCGTCTTTTAGGCGCTCAAATGATCGGGCATTACCGGGCGGAAGTTTCCAAGCGCATCGACATCTTTGCCGCCGCCGCTTTCAACGGCATGACGGTGGAATCTCTGAATCAACTGGATCTCAGCTATACCCCGCCGCTTGGCAGCCCTTGGGATCCTGTTCAAATGGCCGCTCAGAATTGGGCCAGAGAGGCTGGAAAGAAAAAAGAATGAACGATACGGCGGCAAATGGATTGATCTGCTATTGTTTCGACTATTCCGCTGAAGATATCCGCCAGGACTTTCTGCGCAATAAACGTTCGACGATTATGGAAAGAATTCAGGCTGAAAAGAAGTTCGGCAATTGCCGATGCGCCCTTAAAAATCCGTCCGGGAAATGATGCCTGGGTGATGTCCGCCAGGTGGTGGAACAGGCAAAATCAACCATTAAAACGCAATTCTGCTGAACTGAGACTCTGCTCAGGAAAATGGCCGTGAATTGCATGGTACGCGGTAGAGTGATCTTAAATTATATATCTCAATTCGACTGGGGAATCTGATACAGCCGGCAACTGTTTTCCCATAAGACGGATGCCAGGGTTTCAGGATCATCCTTTCTGACTTCCGCCAGCTTTAATAAAACCGATCTGACAAAGGCAGGTTCGTTGCGGCGGGTGCGGTTTTTTTCCGGCGCCGGGGTCAGGTAAGGCGCATCGGTTTCGACCACCAGTCGGTCCGGCGGAATGTCCCGGGAAAGTTCGCGCAGGCCGGCGCCCCGGTCTTTCAGCGTCAGGATTCCGGTAATTCCGATAAAAAATCCCATCTCCAGGTATTGCTCCAGCTCCAGCCTGTTTCCACTGAAGCAATGAACCACCCCTTTTCTCTCCCTGTTCGGATATTCATTTAACAGTTCCAGCAGCCGGCCATCACTGTCTCTTTCATGGAATATGACCGGCAGGCCCAATTCGTCCGCGATCAACAGTTGAGCGATAAACCAGTCTTCCTGAATGTCGCGGGGTGAATGCATGCGGTTAAAATCCAGGCCGATTTCGCCCCAGGCTTTTACCCTGGGGTTTTGGGAGAGGCTGCGCATGAAATCAAGGTCGCTTTCGCCGACGTCTTTGGCGTCGTGGGGGTGGGCGCCGACGCTGGCATAAAGCCCGGGAATCGTCTCGGCCAGCGCTACGGCTTTCTGCGAGCTTTGCTTGTCCGTTGCGACCGACAGCATGGCGCAAACACCGGCGGCATGGGCGCGGTTGACGACGGCGCCGATATCGTTTTTATAAGCACGGTCGTCGAGATGGCAATGGGTATCGAAAATCTTCATGGCAATTAATAGATATCAGGGCTTGGCGCCATAGTATCTGTTGATATATTCTGGATACAAAGTTAGAATATGTTCCTTGACATACGGCCGGATAAGGGATAAAAATTTTTCAAATTTAAACAAATCTGTTGACAGGCACCCTCTAATCAGCCGGTTTCACAACTTTTTTAACTTGAATTACGGGGGTGTTATAAAACAGACCGCGCATTCCGTAAAGATTTTTTATTTTTAGGAGGATAATTATCATGTTCAAGATAGTCAGACGGGAAGAGATGGCCGAAGGTACGGTAATTCTGAATGAAATCGAGGCTCCCCTGATTGCAAAAAAGGCAAAACCCGGGCAGTTCGTGATTCTGAAGGCCAATGAAACCGGTGAGCGGATTCCGCTGACCATGGCCGATACGGACCTGCAAAAAGGGACCATCACCGTTATTTACATGGTGGTGGGAAAATCAACGGCAATTTTCAAAAGCCTGAAGGTCGGTGATGGATATATGGATATCATCGGGCCGCTGGGGAAGGCGACCCACCTGGAAAAGGTGGGAAATGTGGTGTGTGTAGGCGGTGGAACCGGCGTGGCGGTCCTCCACCCCATTACGCGCGCCCTGAAAGAAGTCGGCAATCACGTGACCTGCATCATCGGCGCCCGGAACAAGGGGCTGCTCATTCTGGAAGACCAGATGAAGGCGGCTTCCCATGAATTGATCGTCTGTACCGACGATGGGTCCTACGGCCGCAAGGGTTTTGTGACCGAGGCCCTTAAGGATGTGCTGGACAATAACAGCATCCAGCTGGCGGTGGCGATCGGCCCGGTTCCGATGATGAAGTTTGTATCCAAACTGACCAGGGAATACAATGTCAAGACCATTGTCAGCCTCAACCCCATCATGGTGGACGGCACCGGCATGTGCGGCGGCTGCCGGGTATCGGTGGGCGGTCAGACCAAATTTGCCTGTGTGGAAGGACCTGAATTTGACGGACATCTGGTCGATTATGACGAGTTGATGCAGCGGCTGCAGGCTTATGCCGAACAGGAAAAACAGTGCTATGCGGATCATCAGTGCCGCTTGAATCCGTAGGCAGACGGGACACGTTCGGGATTTCCGATTGTGCGGCAGGTCCGGTTCCCGGCCGGCGGTCAACAAGCGGTAACATTGTATTTTGCCAGGCCATGCCGGCGGGATATGCGATAAAATAACCATCATTAGATGGATCGATGCTATTTTGAGGAGGGAAAGATGGCCCAGCAGGAAGGAAAAAAAGAAAAAATATCCAGACAACCGATGCCGGAACAGGCGCCGGAAGTCCGGCGCCGGAATTTCGACGAGGTCCCCCTGGGGCTGAGTCCGGAAGCAGCCCGACAGGAGGCGCTGCGATGCCTGCAGTGCAAGAAGCCCAGCTGTACCGAGGGGTGTCCGGTATCCATCGATATTCCGGGATTTATTAAACTTGTTTGCGAAGGCGACTTTACCAAGGCGACCCGCAAGATATGGGAGCGCAATGCCCTGCCGGCGGTTTGCGGCCGGGTATGCCCCCAGGAAAGCCAATGTGAAGGCCTCTGTATTGTCGGCAAGAAGGGTGAACCGGTAGCCATCGGCAACCTGGAGCGATTTGTTGCCGATTATGAACGCAAGCACGGCAAGGGCGAACTGCCTCCCAAGGCAAAGCCCACCGGTAAAAAAGTTGCGGTGGTGGGATCCGGACCGTCCGGGTTGACGGTGGCCGGCGACCTTATTTTAAAAGGACACGAGGTTACCATTTTCGAAGCTTTTCACCGGCCCGGCGGCGTGCTGGTTTACGGGATTCCGGAATTCCGGCTTCCCAAGGAAATCGTTTTTCAGGAAGTCAATTTTCTGGAGCGGCTGGGTGTAAAGCTGGAATGCAATGCCGTGGTCGGACGGACCGTGTCCCTGGATGAGCTGTTTGCGGAAGGGTATGATGCCATCTACTTGGGGGTGGGTGCCGGACTGCCGAGCTTTCTGAACATTCCCGGTGAAAATCTGATCGGAATTTTTTCAGCCAATGAATATTTGACACGATCAAACCTCATGAAGGCCTACCGTTTTCCGGAGTATGACACCCCCATCATCAAGGGTAAGAATGTCATTACCCTGGGGGCCGGCAATGTCGCCATGGATTCCGCCCGGACGGCCCTGCGCCTCGGTGCGGACGTTTCCCGGATCGTCTATCGCCGCTCCCGCCAGGAAGTTCCGGCGCGGGCCGCAGAAGTGCATCACGCCGAACAGGAAGGGGTTGAGTTTCACTTTCTGACCGCTCCGACAAAGTTTATCGGCAATGAAAAGGGGCGGGTTATCGGTATGGAAGGGCTCAAGATGGAATTGGGCGAACCGGATGAATCCGGTCGCAGGCGGCCGGTCCCGATCAAGGGATCTGAATTTGTGCTGGATTGCGACCTGGTGATCATTGCCGTAGGCGCCGGCGCCAATCCGCTCCTGACCCAGTCCACCGAAGGGTTGCAGCTCAACAAGCGGGGATACATTATCGCCGACCCGGAAACCGGAAAAACCAGCAAAAAAGGGGTATGGGCCGGAGGCGACATCGTCACCGGTTCGGCCACCGTTATTCTGGCGATGGGTGCCGGCAGGAAAGCGGCCGATTCGATCCATAAATATTTAACTTGGGGATGGTAACCCCTTTTATTTTAAGCTATCCAGGAGGTTTTGATGTCTGCACTGAAATCCCGCCGGAAAGCATCCATTTTTTTATCGGTTTTAATTCTTTTCCTGCTGCAGATTTTTGTTTCCGCGCCGGTTGACATTGCCATCGCTCAACCGGTCGGTGATATCGGTCCCGCCAAGGGCAATGAAACCGCCCTTGAAAATCTTCGTAAAATGAGTCCCGAGGAGATCAAAAATCTGGACGAACTTTTGGCCCAGGCGCTAACGCTTTATTATGACCGCAAGTTTGGCTTGGCTCTCCCCATTTTTACGGAACTGGCCGGGAAGGCCGAGACCATGGATATCATGTTCTGGCTCGGCACCTGCGCTGCCCAGGTGGGTCAAAACCAGTTGGCCATTGAAAAATTTCAAAAAATGCTGGCCATTGATCCGGGACTCCATCGGGTTCGTTTGGAACTGGCCGCGGTCTACTTCACAATGGGCCGGGATGCGGATGCCCGCAAAGAATTGCAGACGGTGATGGACACGAGCCCCCCGGCAACCGTCCGATCGAATATCGCTAAAATGATGGCCGCTATTGAGGATCGAACCCGAAATTTATTCTGGAATTTTCGATTGTCCAGCGGTTACATGTGGGACGACAACATTTCCTCGGGACCCGATTCCGGCATTTACTCTCTGCCGGGGGGTGCATCCTTTGAGCCATTACCGACTTCGGCCAAGCTTTCAGACCAGGCTTCGGTTACCAGTTTCAGTGGAAATCTGCTTTTTGATTTCGGCGAAAAGCAAGGGTTGATGTGGAATACGGCCGCTTCAGGCTATCTAAAGTTTTATATGGATTACAGCCAGTTTGATTACACCGCCCTAGGTGTCAATACGGGTCCATGGTGGACCACCCAGAAGAGCATTTTGAAAATACCTGCCGGGTTGACGCACACGGAATACGGCAGCGATCGATTGTCCTACGTTCTTCACATCGACCCCAGCTATGAGTATTTTTTTAACAGGCATGTCAGCCTGAAAGGGTCCTACTCTTACCGGGATGAACGTTTTTATCAGAAAATCCGCTCCAATCTTTTCGACAGCACCTCTCAGATCGTGGAGCTTGCCCCGACCCTTTATCTGGGCAACCGGCGGCATATCCTTACGGCTTCGCTGGGGTATGATTTTCATGATGCAAAGGACGATGTCTATTCCTATACCGCTCCGCTTGTCGGCATCAGCTATTTTACCCGGTTTCCCTCCCTTACGGAGCTGTACCTGGGATATCAGTGGACCGCGCGGGATTACGAAGATCTCCAGCCGTTTCCGTATGCCGGTCTGAAACGTGAAGATACACGTCATTTTGTCACGGGCGTTGTGAGCCAGAAGATTTTTAAATATTTTAATGTGTCCTATGCATTTACTTACATGGAAAACGATTCCAACCTGGAGTTGAATGATTGGGACAGAACCACCCATACCGTCAGCATGGGGTGTCAGTTTTAATACCATAAGGGGGTGAGTCGCATGGCAAGATCTTATCCGTCCACTGCATATAAGACCTGTTTGTTGTTTTGCGCAGCATTTATACTGTTATTCCCCGTTGGCATTGGCGCCCAGGAAAAAGGCGGAAGTGGGGCGCCGGCCGGTCTTCCTGAAGAATTGGAAGGAATGGCCATCAGCGACACCTTTATCCCGCTGTTTGCCGAGGCGATCGGTACGATTCAGGCGGTCAGGGGCCGGCTGGTGGTCCGCCACGGCGATACGATGCGGGCGTATTATGCCGCAGCCGGAAACCAGCTTTATGAAAAAGATATCCTCTATACGCTTGACGAAAGTCGTTCCCGGTTAAAGTTTGTGACCGATGAGATCATTACGATGGGGGCCAACAGCCACCTCCGCGTGGATCAGGTGCTGGACAACCGTCAGGCCCAGGAAAAACAATCCGTATTCAGCATGATGAAGGGCAAGGCCATGATCTATGCCCTGCGCCTGTTTCGCTATAAGAAGGTAACTGTCGATGTCCGCACCCCTACCGCGATTGCCGGCATCCGGGGAACCAAATTCGGGATCGAGGTGGTAAAAATTGAAACGCGGCAGGCATCCGCCGGTCCAATTTATCTCGCGGATGCATCCGGCAGCCTGCCTTCGGGGCTCCTGACGCAGAACAGTTCAGGGGGGGGATATCAGACCACTGTTTACGGGTATGACGGTGAAGTGGAGGTGACAGCCACGGGCGACGGATCGATT
>Ga0209270_1002040_pt1 | contig 23422 bp, 15 predicted proteins | sample MTBAKSrepl1MetaG_FD_187456 | JGI IMG/M metagenome (GOLD analysis project Ga0209270, IMG submission 187456) | Enrichment culture microbial communities from Arthur Kill intertidal strait, New Jersey, USA, that are MTBE-degrading - MTBE-AKS1... | ecosystem: Environmental > Aquatic > Marine >...
CGGGCCAAGTCAAGATGCGTTCTAAAGGAGGCAAGACCCTCGACATTTTGCTGCGCGCCTTTCCGATAAAAGACGAACAGGGCATAGTGACCGGGCTGGTCGGCGTGCACACGGACATCACGGAGCAACGAAGCATGGAAGCCCAACTTAGACAGGCGCAGAAGATGGAAGCGGTGGGGCGCTTGGCCGGCGGTGTGGCTCATGACTACAACAACATTCTCAGCGTCATCATCGGTTACTCCGAACTGGCCATGGAAAAAGTGGGGGCGGAAGATCCGCTGCGGGAAGACTTGAAGGAAATCTATGCCGCCGCCAACCGATCCAAGAGCATTACGCGGCAGTTGCTGGCTTTCGCCAGAAAGGAAACCATCAGGCCTAAAGTGCTGGACCTGAATGCAACCGTGGAAAGCATGCTTAAGATTCTACGAAAACTCATCGGCGAAGACATTGACTTGGCCTGGCATCCAGGAAAGGTGCTTTGGCCGGTGTTGATGGACCCCTCCCAGCTCGATCAGATTCTGGCCAACCTGGGCGTCAACGCCCGCGACGCCATTGCCGATGTGGGAAGGATCACCATCGAGACGGACATGGTGACCTTCGATAAGGCTTATTGCGCCGATCACGCCGGTTTTGTTCCCGGCGAATTCGTCCTGTTGGCTGTGAGCGACGACGGCTGCGGCATGGACCGCGAGACGATGGATAATATCTTCGAACCTTTCTTCACCACCAAGGGTTTGGGAAAGGGAACCGGCCTGGGATTGTCCACGGTTTACGGCATCGTCAAGCAAAACAATGGGTTCATCAATGTTTACAGTGAACCGGGTCAGGGCACGACGTTCAGAATCTACCTGCCCAGACATTCGGGTGATATCGCCGAAAAACAGCGGCTAACCGATGAGCAAGTTGTCAGCGGCAGCGGCGAAACGTTGCTGGTGGTGGAAGACGAAATGTCGATCCTGAAACTGACCGAACGAATCCTTACCGTTTGCAATTACAAGGTGTTGGCGGCAAAAACCCCTTCAGAAGCGCTGAGAGTTGCTCAAGCGCATTCAGGCGAAATCTCTTTGCTCATCACCGATGTTGTCATGCCCGAGATGAACGGGCGGGAATTGGCCGAACAATTGAAAATACTTCGCCCAGGGATCAAGTGCTTATATATGTCCGGTTACACCGCTGACGTCATCGCACACCGGGGTGTGCTTGACAAGGGCATCCAGTTCATCCAAAAGCCTTTTTCAACCAAAGGCCTGGCCGCCAAAGTCAGGGAGGCCTTGAAGCAGGATTAAGGGGCTATCTCTTGATCCGGTCGATGATCGACCGGGCGCAGGTCTCCGCCGAGGGGTATTCGTCGATTTGGATGACCGGTCCCCTGGTGGTAGGCGAGAAAATCGTCGGGCAGACCATGGCCGCCTTTTTCGACCAACCGGTTGATCACCCTTGCCCGAACTCAATTTTTCAATGGGCTTCGGCCCAGGACCGGCCGGAGTTGACTTCCACCACCAACGGGACGCTCAGGGTAAAGACCCCCTCCATCTCCCGCCGGACCAGTCGGGCCGTTTCTTCGATTTCGTCTTCAGCGACCTCAAAAACCAGTTCATCGTGGACCTGAAGAATCATTTGGGCTTTGAGTCCTTTTTTCTTCAGGGCCTGGTCAACGTTCAGCATGGCCAGCTTGATCAGGTCGGCGGCCGTGCCCTGGATGGGCGTGTTGACGGCCATGCGTTCGGCCATCGATCTGGCCTGATAGTTCTTGCTCCTAAGTTCCGGCAGGGCCCGGCGGCGGCCGAGCAGGGTGGTCACGTACCCGGTCTTCCTGGCCTCTATCAAGGTTTCGTCGATGAATCTTTTCACCCCGGCGTACCGTTTGAAATACTCCTCGATGTAGCCTTGGGCCTCCTTGCGGTCGATACCGAGCTGCTTGGCCAGGCCGAAGGCCTGAAGTCCGTACACGATGCCGAAGTTGATGGCCTTGGCCTGCCGCCGCATTTCCTGGTTGACCATCTCAGGAAAGACGTTGAAAATCTCGGCGGCGGTCCGGGTATGGATGTCCTCGTTGTCCAGGAAGGCCCGCCTCAGACCGGGGTCCTCGGAGTAATGAGCCAAAACCCGCAGTTCGATTTGGGAATAGTCGGCCGAGAGGATGAGTCGGCCGGGTTCGGGGACAAAGGCCGCCCGGATGCGCCGGCCTTCCTCGGTCCGGACCGGGATGTTCTGGAGGTTCGGGTCCGAACTGGACAGCCGTCCCGTGGCCGTGACCGTCTGGTTGAAGGAAGTGTGGACCCGGCCGGTGGCCGGATTGATCAACTGGGGCAGGGCGTCCACATAGGTGGACAGGAGCTTGGACAGGGTGCGGTAGTTCAGGACCTCGGCCGGGAGTTCGTGCCCGACGGCCAGTTCAGTCAAGACTTCCACGTCGGTCGAGTAACCGCTTTTCTTGCGGGTCTTCTTGCCCGGAGCCAGGTTCAATTCGTCAAAAAGGACCTCGCCCAACTGCTTGGGGGAATTGATATTGAATTCATGACCGGCCAGGGCGTAGACCCGCTGCTCGATCAGGGTCAGCCGGCCGGCCAGTTCCTTGGACAAGTCCCGGAGTTGGTCCACATCCAGCTTGACCCCGGTCCTCTCCATCTCGGCCAGAACCTTGATCAGAGGCAGCTCGACCCGCTCGTATAGATCGAGCAATCCGTTTTCCTCCAGTTTGGGGCGCAGAACGTGGGCCAGCCTCAAGGCCAGATCAGCGTCTTCACAAGCGTACTCATAGCCCGATTCAGGAGAAATCGTCTCAAAACCGCTCTTCTTATCCCCGACCACTTCTTCATAACTGATCGGTTTGTGATCAAGATAGGTCCGGGCCAGCCTTTCCAGATTATGTCCGCCGGACCCAGGATCGAGCAGATAGGAAGCCACCATGGAGTCGTCGCCGATGGGCCGGAGGGTTAGGCCGTGGCGGGCCAAAACGATGTAGTCATATTTAATATTCTGGCCGGCCTTTAGGACCTTTTCCGATTCCAGGACGGGTTTTAGGTTTTCGAGCACTTCGGACCGGTTGAGCTGGGGGCCGGAGAGGACCTGATGGCCCACGGGCAGATAAAAGGCCCGGCCGGGTCGGGCGGCCAGGGAAATTCCCACCAAGTCGGCCCGCATGGGATCAAGGGCGGTGGTCTCCACGTCCACGGCCAGACGGTCGGCTTTGGAGATTTCGGCCAGCATATCCTGGAAGGCTGTTTCCTCCCTGATCAGATGATAATCCTCGTAGCTGATGGTCCGGGCCGGCCCCAGTTCCGCGGCGAACTTGGCGAACTCGAGTTCCTGGTAGAGGCGCCGCAAGGTTTCCTGGTCGGGATTTTTCGGGGTGAGGTTTTGAGGCGATACCTCAAGGTCCGCATCCGTCTTAAGCCGGGCCAGGTCCCGAGACAGAAAGGCCGCCGCCTTGTTTTCCGTCAAGGCCGCCCGCAGTTTGTCGCCCTTGACCTGGTCCAAATTTTCGTAAAGATTTTCCAAGGTTCCGAATTGGCTGATCAGTTTGACCGCGGTCTTTTCACCCACGCCGGGCACGCCGGGGATGTTGTCGATGCTGTCGCCCATCAGGGCCTGGACCTCGAGAAATTGTTCGGGGGCCAAGCCGTACTGTTCTTGCAGTGTTTCCAGGGAGACGGTTTTTTCCTTTTTGGGGTTGGGATCGTACATGGAGACGCCCGGCGTAAGAATCTGGTAGAAGTCCTTGTCTCCCGAGACGATGACCACCTCGAAACCTTGGTGCCGGGCTTTGGCCGCCAGCGCGGCGATGAGGTCGTCGGCTTCCAGGCCGGGGACTTCCAGCTTGGGCAGGCCCAGGGCTTCGATGATTTCCCTGATGGGGGCCTGCTGGGCGATCAGGTCCGGTTCCATGGGCGGGCGGTTGGCCTTGTAATCGTTATAGATTTCATGGCGGAAGGTCGGGCCTTTGGCGTCAAAGGCCAAGGCGATGTATTCCGGCTTCCTTTCCCGAAGAAGCTTGTTCAGAGTCGCCAGGAATCCGTAAACCGCATTGGTCGGCCGGCCGGACCTGGTGGATAGAGGCGGGATGGCGTGATAGCTCCGATGAATGAAGGTGCTGGCGTCAACCAGGTAAATCGTCTTGGTCATGTCGGGCGTCCTTGGACTGATGTGGTTCCGAGTTTAGCCCCCGGCGGGCGGCGAGTCAAATGATAAACCTTGATGTAAACTGCTCTCAGCCCCGCGACTAAATTTCTCCTGGCGTCCGGCCGCCGGGATAGTCCGGAATCATCAAAAACGGCCTTATTCCTCGCCCAGCCCGTAAAGCTTGATTTTGCTCAGCAAGGACGGGTAGCTGATCCCCAGCCGCCGGGCGGCTTCGGAGCGGTTGCCGCCGCTCTGGACCAGGGCCTCCCTGATGATGTCGGCCTCGAGTTCCCTGACCCTGGCCTTCATGTCCAGGCTGCCGGCCGGCTCGGTTTTTATCGGGCTGACGGCCCGGCGGACGTGTTCAGGCAAGTCTTCCAGGTCCAGGAACGGCTTGGGGCAGAGGACCAGGGTCCGCTCGACCAGGTTTTCCAATTCGCGGACGTTGCCCGGCCAGGCGTGCTTTTCAAGGGCTTCGATAAATTCCCCGGTCACTTCAGGCCGCCGCCGGCCCATCCGTGAGGCGAAGACCACCAAAAAATGGTCCAAGAGCAGGGGAATGTCTTCGGGCCGGTTACGGAGCGGGGGAATGGCCAGGGGCAGAACATTGAGCCTGTAAAAAAGGTCCTCCCGAAATCGGCCTCGGCCGACTTCACGGCTCAAGTCCTTGGCCGTGGCCGCCACGATGCGCACGTCCACCCTGACCGGCGCGGTCGCCCCCAAAGGCCGGACCTCATCCTCTTGCAAGGCCCGCAGAAGTTTAACTTGGAGCGCCGGAGGCAGTTCGCCGATTTCGTCCAGGAACAAAACCCCTCCATCGGCCTCCCGAAACAGGCCGGGTTTGTCCCTCACGGCGTCGGTGAAGGCCCCCCGGACGTGACCGAAAAGTTCGCTCTCGAGAAGGTTTTCGGGAATGGCCCCGCAATTGACGGCCACGAAGGATTTGTCCCGCCGATCTCCGGCCGTGTGGACGGCCCGGGCGACCAGCTCCTTGCCGGTCCCGGATTCGCCGGTGATCAGGACCGGGCTCTTGACCGCGGCCACTCGCTCGACCAGGACCAGCAGATCGGTCATGCTCTTGGACCTGGCCACCAGACCGGTCGGGCGCCCTTGACCAGCAGCCCGGCGCAAGGCCAGGTTCTCCCGCCGGAGTCGTTCCTGCTGGTCGGCCTTTTTCAAGGTCAACAGGATTTCATCGGGTTTGAAGGGCTTGAAGACGTAGTCAAAAGCCCCGGCTTTCATGGCCTCGACCGCTGAATCGACCGTGCCGTAAGCCGACATCATGATGATAGGCGCCCGCACTCCCCGGACCCGGGCTTCACTTAGAAAGGTCAACCCGTCCATGACCGGCATGCGCACGTCGCAAAGAATGAAATCCACGGGCTCATGATCGAGCAACCCCAAGGCTTCGGCCCCGGACCCGGCCAGGGCGACCCGGTAGCCTTCCCGAACCAGGATATTTTCGAGGACCAGGCGCATGTTTTCCTCGTCGTCAATGACCAGCACCCGGCCTTTGTCTTCGGTGGTCATGGTCATCCGCTTTCCTCCCCGCCCGCCGAGCCTTGGCGGTCAGACCAGAGCGGCAGAAACACGGTGAAGGTCGCCCCTTGATCGGGCCGACTCCGGACCTCGATCCGGCCGCCGAAGGACTCGACAATGGACAGACTGACCGACAAACCCAGCCCCGTGCCTTGACCCGGCTCCTTGCGGGTGAAAAACGGTTCAAAGATATGGGGCAGGTCTTCCTGGGCGATGCCCGGACCATTATCGGACACGGCTAAAAAGCCTTCATCCCCTTTGCGGCCGGTGGTCACGGTCACCTGCCCGCCGGGGCTTGGCGGGCGGGATCGGCCTTGACCGGTCAGGGCCTGGCCGGCGTTGGCCAAGAGGTTCAGAAAAACTTGGGTCAAACGATTGGCTTCCCCCCGGACCGAGGGCGGTTCCGGGGTCAGGTCTGCGGTCACTTCAAGTCCTTGACGCCACTTCTGGACTTCGGCCAGGGCCAGTCCATCGGCCACGACCTGGTTCAAATCGACCGGCTCGGGTTTGGTCTTGGCCGGGCGGGCGAAATCCAGCAAAGCCCGGATAATGGCGTCCATCCGGGACAGCTCGTTTTCCATCCTCTGGAGAAAATCAAGCCGGACCGGTTCGGCCAAATCGGAATCGCGGAGAAGATGAACAAAACCCAGAACCGCCCCCAAAGGGTTGCCCAGTTCGTGGGCCAGGCCCGCGGCCAAACGTCCGACCGTGGCCATCTTTTCCGAACGGATCAAACCTTCCTGGGCCTGCTGGAGCGAGGCCAGATTTTGCTCCAGTCGAGCCTGGCTTTCCAAAAGACGGGCGGCCATGACTTCAAAGGCCTCTTCCAATCGGCCGATTTCGTTTTCATCGACCCGCTTCCGGTCACCGGGCTGATAAGCCCCTTCGGCCAGGGCTTTGATGCGGCCCAGCAATCGAGTCAAGGGCTCGACCAAACGCCGGGACAAAAGATAAGTCCCGAAAAGGACGGTGATCAAGGTGTCTAGAACGAGATAAATCAAGATGATTTTTTTGGTTTTTTTCCAGGAAGCCTTCAGGTCGGTCAAAGGGGAATAAAGGCCGGCCGCCCCCACCAGTCTCAAATCGCTGAAAAGGGGCACGGCCAAGGCCAGGGAAGGATCGGGACCAAACATGAAAAAAAGCGGCTGGGCCAAGAAGGTTTGAACCTGCCTGGCGGTCATGGCCTGGCGTAAATCGGAGGCCGTGGGCGGTTCCGGCCAGGGCCAGGGTTCCGAGCTGGCCAAAACCCGGCCCGAGGGGTCGACTATGACGATCTTTTCAAAGCCGGTTTCGGTCAGCCTCTGGATCAGTCGGTCCATTCCTCTTTGCTCAGAGGGCTGGGTCATTCTTTCTTCTATGGCTTTGGCCAGGACCATTCCGGTCTCGATCTTCAGGGCGATCATTTCCCTTTGAGCGTATTTGAGGACCAGCAGGCCCATCAGCCCGGCGGCGGCGGCCACCAGTAGGGCCAAGCTGACCACAATCTCGAACCTCAACCCCCATCTGCGGGGGAATCTCCAAAGAGACCGCCCAGGCGAGACCGCATCCTGGGAGGAATTTTTTGAAACCTTCAGCCTCCCTTTGGTCAAGACCAGTACCACCGCAAGACGGCTTCACCAAAAAACAGGTAAATCAGGGCGGCCAGGGCAAGAAACGGGCCGAAGGGCAGCTTCATTTGCAGGCTCAGTTCCTTCTCCCTGGCGGCCATGATCCCGACCGCGACCACCCCGGCGATTGAGCCCAGAAACACGGTGAACAGGACGGCCCGCCAGCCCAGGAAAGCCCCGATCATGGCCAGCAGGGTGAAGTCCCCGCCGCCGATGCCTTCTTCCTTGCGCACCAGGTAATAAACCTGAAAGATTATCCAGACCAAGGCCCCGCCCAGAACCAGGCCCAGGCCGGAACCGATCAGGGACAGCCAGCGCAGGCTGACCAGGTCCCATTCCATCAGCCGCCCCCCCAGCCAGGGGCCGATCAGGCCGGGGTCCGGTGAGATTACTGCGGCGGCCAGGGCCAGGGCCATGCCGGGCAAGGTGAGGGCGTCGGGGATGACCATCTCGTCCAGGTCTATATAAGTAATGGCGATCAAGGCCAAAACCAGATAAAGACCGGCCAGGGTCCTGAAGGAGAAACCGTATTGATAAAAGACGGCCAAAGTCAAAAGACCGGCCATCAGTTCCACTAAGGGGTAACGCCAGGAGATGGGCTGCCGGCAATGACGGCAGCGGCCGCCCAGGACAAAGAAGCTGACCAGCGGCAGATTGTCGTACCAGGCTATCGGGGCGCGGCAGGACGGACAGACCGAACGGCGGGGACGTAAAATGGATTGGCCTTCCTTGGGCAGGCGATAGATGACCACGTTGAGGAAACTGCCCAGGCAGAGCCCGAGCACGAAGATCAGAATATCAGTAATTAGACTAAACAAATCAAATCACTCCCGGCCTGATTATGGCTTCTTTTGGTTTTCCCGAACTTTTTCACCTTAGATCAAGACGATCAATATTACAAATCCGTGAACTCAGCCTGGACCGCTCGGGCTATTTTCTTATTTCCGCCTGATTTTGGCAACCTTGGATTTAATCAGCAACCAGGAAAACAGGAGCTTTTAATACCGCCGTCCTTTTCCGGGGCCTGGATGATTCCAGTCAATAGATCACCGCCCTGGAAAGACTTGCCAAGCGCCCGGGTTTGGCCTATATTTAGGATACGGTTTCGGCTGGCGTAGCTCAGTGGTAGAGCAGCTGATTCTAATCCGTGGGTCGGGGGTTCAAATCCCATCGCCGGCTCCAGTATTTATAAGGGTTTCTGGTAGTTGCTCCAGGAACCCTTTTTCAGTTTAGTCGGCAAACTCGGGCAGTTCTGCTAGCAGAATCTAGGCAGTTTGGCGGCTGGGAGTTGGTTGATTAGTGGTAAGAAGCTCCGATCGATCAGAGTTCGTGTGGTCGTGACGACAGCCAGTAAAAGAGATCCGTTTTTCCTGCCTTGGTCTCGATAGGTGGGGCCGGGTTTCGGCTTTGCACTACGGCATCGCTATAAGGCAGTATTAGGTCATAGGCAGTGCTTGGTCATGGTTGACGGGATGGTTTTTGGGGTTGACCAGGAGTAGACCGGTGGATTACTATGTCCGCAAATTGGGAAGACACAACATCTTCAGAAAAATCGGCGAGGAATCGCCATCTGGTGGATGGATGCAAGCTCCCAGGGCTGGATTAAGGCCTTTTCACCAGGCGATAATCGGAGTCAGAGGGCTTGAAACACAGAAATCGCGGTGCTTGCCGCATAATTCCGGCTAAGGAAGTGGGGGCGTAATGGAAGAAGAGAGCATCTATGACACCATCGACCAAAGAATTCTTCAATTGTTAGACACTGGATTTGGGGAGAAACACGATGTCGCTCGGTCGGTTAAAGGTATTCCAGAATTTCCCATAGATTCTTTTGAGGAAATGCGAAATCTTTTACTCTCTGGTAGAGCAATAATCCGGCAGGCTCCGATGAGCACAGGCCAGGGAATATTTAACCTTCTTGCTACCTCTTCTGATTCCACTCTTTTGACGATTTCAACATTGATTACCTATATCGTCCCGCTCGTTGGTGTTGTTCTCTCGTTCGTATTCTCATGGTGGTTTGCTTTACTGATAATCTTCTTTTTCATTGGGATTAGGTTTTCCAAAAGGATTTATTTGAGAACAATTTTTAACCGCGCCGCAAACTCAGAGTTGGCTTTTTGTCTGCTGTTTTGCGGGGGTTATATTACAATCGAGATTCCCGGACAGGGTATGTTCTACAGATAAAGAGCGTGAAAAAAGAAAAAAAGTTGGAGCCGAAATAACCTGCCCGCATTGCTCTACAAAATTTGCGGTCGAACTGTACAGGTCCATATGGATAGAAGATCCTTCTAATAGGAAATTGATTTTCAATGACGAGATTAAAGCGGTGACATGTCCATCATGCTCTGTTCTAACTAAGCTTGAGTTCCCATTTCTGTGCACTAATGTAAAAAGAAACATAGCTGTCTGGTATGAACCTTACCCGGATCCAGCTATCGACAAGGACATAGAGCAATATAGCGCGCACTTCGGTCCTAACAGCTTTTACGCGAAGGCACCCCGAATAAGTGACTGCCAAGAATTCAAGGCCAAAATTATCGAAATGGAAGGCAGAAAGCATGCCATAGGGAACGTCAATATCTCCCCGGAAATGCAGGCAAACATGGCTGGATTTATGGAGCAGATAAAGACAGCAAACAAGCCGATGCAGAAAAAAAGAACTCAGAGGGGTTGTTTGACCGTGATGTTCTGTTTAGACTTGACGATAATTCTGTTTTTAGTGATTTTCAAACCATAATTTTTGAGTTGGAAAAGTATGAGAGAAGATCGAAGGATTCAATTGCCTAACATCAGGTTCATTCTTCCTTTGCTCATCGGTTCAGATAGGTATGTTTATATCAGTTAAAGGACCGATCCATGGCCAATCCATATCCCTTGATCCTTAATAATTTGCGGGGTATCTATTTTCCATATATTATTTCAATATCGTTGTACTGCAGGTTTTCAGTTTTTATATCTTCTTGTCTTGCCTCAAACTCAAGCTTGGCAACTATGTCCCTAGGCAAATCGTCTTTCACTCTGTCAAATAGTTTTCCAATGTCACCTAAGGCACCTGACAGATCTACGGAATCGATTTCTTCCCACACACCTTGTGGCACATTGACTTGACTGCGGTCCATTTTGTTTAGTTTTTTCAGGATGTCGCCTTTCAGCAAGTTTCGTCGGACTGATTCGGGTATCCTATTGACGATCCTTTTTCCTTGTTTAGCAGCTTCTATTTGCTGTTCAATCAACTTTTGGATCGTTTTTTCAAGTAGACCAGGTGACTCTATTTCATCAAATCCGTCTTCAACAATGCTGAAGCCAGTGTATTTTACATAGAATCCCTCTTCACCTTGGGCGTTTCGTTTACCTGTAGGCATAAGGGATACAGGGGCAAAGAAGACCTTTGCCTTATGAGTGCTTGCATGGTGCAAACATCTTTCCTTGAATTCGCCTCGCATTGTCGGCATTCTGATTCTGTCAACTGCAACAATTACAAAGTAGAGTTGCCCATCTTTTTCAACAACCATTTGCGGTGACTTTGTCATGTCCCTGTTTACTGATTGGAGTACGTATCCATTTTCCCTGAGGTCATCCGCTACAATGCTCATCCCCATCTCGTGGTCTTTCTTCCTAGCCTCCGCTGAAATGGGCACATTATTGGGAGCCGTGTTGGCGGTGTTGCATTTTTGCTTATTGTATCTTTCAACATCTACACCATCTAAACGCACCTTCTTGAATATCGCCCCGATGTCTTTGCCTATATTTATGTGCTGACAGAATCCGTTACCAATTGAAAAATGGATCTCTGGATGAAGCCTTGCAAGCTCTTCTTTAATTTTTGCGATCCATTTGGTCGCAATAGGTAGATCGCACTTTTTGCACGGGGGGCAACAGTGGTGGCAAATTGGAACAGAACCCCTAATGCGGCCCTGGCTTTGTGACATAGGGACAAAATACTCTGGTATAGGCATGGTGTCGCTATGTGAATATTCGATAACATGCAGGGCAAGAGGTACCTGCTCACGACCGCAGATCACACACTTTTTATCTTCAATCGTTTTGTGTTTGTAAGCGTTAATGAGTCCAGCCCTGATCTCGTTAAACATACATTTTCCCCATTGCTATCAGGAATTATACGGCAAGCGCCGCGATTCTTGCATTTCAACCCCTCTGATTCCGCTTTTAACTCTTTGAACTGGCAATCGACATGGCCAAAAGGCTTTTGTCTCATCCTCAATGGGCGGTTTCTCGCCTTCTTCGCCGATCTTAATTTTCTCTCACTTGCGGACAGATTACACCATCGGTTTCCTGATGCCAAGTCAAAATCTCAACTTCAGCCATGGCTCACTCAGCACGACCTGTTAATGATGCCGTAACGGGAAGACTGCGGCTACATACCCCCACCAATAACGCCTGTGGTAAGAGACACCGGAGGCGACTTTGACATCCCTACCTGTCTCAAACGCCAAGGGAAAGAACCACCCTCTGACCGTGTCCAGCGTGAACAACTTGGTCAAAACTTGGTGCAGGGCCGTCAACCTTCAGGGGAACTACGGAGCCCACACCCTGCGCAAGACCTTTGGGTATGTCCAGCGCACCAAATATGGCGTCGGTTTCGAGGTGGTGGCCAAACGCTTCAATCACTCGAACCCTCGTATCACCATGCGCTATCTGGGGATCAATGACGCCGAGGTGAACGGGATACTGCTGAATGAGGTTTGAGGTGGCCGGGCAACGGTTGCGGAGCTCTGATCGATCCAAGTTTTTGGGCCACCAACTGCCCAAATAAAAACTTTACCGCAAACAAGCGCCCAAGCGTCCAGAGTGAGCATTGCCGAGCGAAATCAATAAAATAAAAGTGGGCGCTTCCATCAGGGGTGGGCGCTGGTAGGTCCCTTCCCCCGACAGAAGCGCCCAGGTCAATGATCAATAAAACCGATCACATGGACGCTTTGGACGCTTCGGACGCTTCATTCGCGTTTTTTTGTTTTGGCCCTCAATACTGGGGTGAATAGGTTCCCACTCAATGAAATCTGACCCCGGCGAGGACTTTTTGACTGAAATGAACCCAAACGCACCATAGCGACCGTAATGATGTCGTGAGTGAGTGAGTGTATCCGGCACCCCAGAGCGCTGCCTCGATAAAGCGCCATTCCGTACTTCGATAAACACGACCTTGCCCAACCCCTGCCATTACTGACGCCCCACGTTTACACCTCTGGGCGCTGCACTGCCCCGACCGTTCCAAACAACGCCGCCCCATCCAACAACAATCCAGTCGGAACCATGAAAAATTGATCGTTCACCCTAACCGTGGTCGAGGACTACGAGCCGCACCAAAGTGTGTATTGGGCTCCCTATTGCTCTATGGGGAGGGCCGTAATCGCCGGAATATTATAGCCACCCCTGCTTTATGCGGACGTCCGGTGCGCCAGGCTAAGCCTGGAGAAACCTTGTGGGTAACCAAGCCCACCTGGCAAAGGCTGGCTACCAGCCAGAAGCGAGTCTTGCATGGTTACGAGGTAACTCTGACTGCGAAGCGTAGACAGCGAGCATGTAGGTCTTGTGATTGAGCCTTGAAATCGCCATTGCGGGAGCCGACGGCGTCGGACAAGCGGAAGGCAGCACGGACACGCCGAAAGAGCCTGGCGTGAAAGTCCCGCCGGGGTCGAAGAGCAGGGCATGCATGCATTGAGGTAGCTCTGGGAACCTGGGAGGTCCTGCCATCTCCGTCGCTGAATGCCGGTAGGGAACCGGCGCTCAAATCCCTGGCCCGCCTTGGACATCGCTCGTTCCAAGGTCGGGAGCGAACAAACGAGTGGGCGGCGGTATCTGAGGAGGAAGGCAACGAAGTCCGAAGAGATGGGCGGCAGGAAAAAGGAGCCAAGGACTTTTCCGGAGGGTTCTTTTTACCGAGGTTCTTCTGAAAAAACCCAGGACTTGGCCGAGGTCTAACCACTCTCCAACGTCGCTCTCATGATCGCGCCTCACCATCGCCGCAACGGAAGGACTTGCCAACCGCCATGGTTTGGCCTATATTAAGATTCGATTTAAGCCGGCGTAGCTCAGTGGTAGAGCAGCTGATTCGTAATCAGCAGGTCGCGGGTTCAAATCCCATCGCCGGCTCCAAAATGCTTTCAAGTGGTTATGGATTTAGTTCTATAAACCATTTTTATTGATTTTCAGCCAGATAACCGATATAGCCCCTGACGGAATTGACGATCAGGAACCGCTCCCGTTCCTGGGCCCCGGCGTCCATCAATTTATAAGCCTCGAGTTCGGGGTCGTGGGCCAGCAGGGCCTTCAAGCAGCGTTCTTCCAGTTCGTCTTTTCCACCTTGGTTCATCTCGGCCCCGATGAGGTCCTGCCAGCGGAAAAGCTGGTTCCGAAAGCGGTTCAGCATGAGATGAGAGCTTTCGGCCCGGCCGAAATGTCCGTAATAAATGGGCTGGTCGTCCAGAGCCAGAAGGCGGTCGACGCTGGCCAGGGTCTCGGGCAGAAAAAAGCGGGGCGGGGTGGCGGCCCGCAGATATTCCCGGCCTTGAACCAGACAAAAAGTGCCCCCGGCCTCTCCGGCGAAAAGGCGGCCCCGCCAGTGAAAACTGAGATGGTGCGGGGCGTGTCCCGGGGTCTCGATGATTTTCAGGCCGGGGATGTCGGCCTGGTCGTGAGTAAGGAGGCGCTCGGCCGGAACCGGCCGGGGCGGGCCGTACAGCTCGGCCACTTCGCCGAGGACTTGGCGGCTTCCGGCCCAAAGTTTGGCCGGGTCGACCAGGAACTTGAGCCCTTTGGCGTGGCAGACGGCCTTGGCTTCGGGGTAGCGGGCCAGGACCGGGGCCAGGCCGCCGGCGTGATCTAAATGAATATGGGTGAGCAGAATATAGTCGATTCGGTCTACGTGCAGGGAATCCAAGGAGGCCAGGAGCCGCTCGGCGCTGTTGGCCGGCCCTACATCGACCACGACCGTTATTTCCTCGGAATACAGCCAGGCATTGATAAACTGATCGAACCCCGGCCGACCCTGTTTTATTTCAACCAGTATGGGCTCTTCGTTCATGGTCTTCCCGCTTTTTTTATTTCATTCTCGGCCAAGGGCGTCAGCCTGTCAACGGCGGAAATCATCCGACTTAAGGGAAAACGGTTTATTTCTCGAACGGCATAAAACAAAATTGATAATCGGCTCGGTTCTAAAAAACAGCCTCCACTTTCAGCCGGAAGGTGGGACCGCTTTCCAGATCGAGCCGGTTCTGGGCCCGGTCTCCGAAGTTTTCTCCTTCGAAGACCATCCGCTCAAAGACCCACCCGCCGGCCAGGTCCAGGCTGAGGTTTTCGGAGACGCGGAAGTCAAAGCCCACTAAACCCTTGGTTTCGTAGAATAAAAGGCGATTGTTCTTGTCGCGGCGGTCGGTCAGGAAAAAACCCTTGTGGGTTGAGTCAAGGGTGACATAAGTTTCCGTCCGGTCGGTCGGCCGCCAGCCGGCCCGGGCCGAGACGGTTTGCGGCAGGAGATAAAGCAAGCTCAGACTTGTGGACTTGGTCGGCAGGTGGCGGAACCAGACCACCGGAAGGCCCAGGAGCATCTGGGTTCGGGGCGAGGGCAGGTACTGCCAGGCGAACCCGCCCAGGGGCAGACCGTTCCAGTAGTCGGCCAGGTTCGAGTAATGCAGGAAGACCAGCCAGGCTTGGGTCCGGTTCCGGGGAAGGCGGACAAAGGCCGTGCCTGAGAGCGCGATTTCATCTTCACTTTGGAACGGCCGGTCGGCGGATGAGTCGAGGCCGGCCAGCAGGCCCCAGGTCCAGCCGTCGGCCGTCTGGCGGCGGTAAAAAGCCCCCAGCCCGACCTGCTGGAGTTCCTCGGGCAGAGACCGGCCGCTGTCGGGCAAAACCGCTTCGGTTTCTATGGTCCATTCCTGGGCCTTGACGATAACTCCCAGTTCCTGAGTCCGGTCCTGCCGGAGAGGGGCCAGTATTTCAACTTGGTGCTTGGTAAGGCCGAGGTCCAGGGCCTGACCCTCGACCTCCCGGGCCGGTAAATACTCCCCCTGGCAGTCGGCTGAAAAACGAAGCTTGCCCATGACCGGATTGATCAGTTGAGAAAGTCCGTCCTGAGCCGCAACCGGGCCGGGCCAGTAGATCAAGAACATTAAAACCAGGCCGCCCAGGACCGGAGCGGCCCGACCGAGACGGCACCTGATCATTAAAAAGGGGACCGGGTTCAGGCCGGGTCGGATCGTCATGATTTTATTTATCGCCGCACTTTTCGTCGGTTTCAATTGTCAGTCCTGTTACCTGGCCTCGGCTCTTTCGATTAGGCCCCGGCCCGAGCCGGGATTCCTGGTATCACAGAACTATTGGATTGTCCAGCCAAATCGGTTCGAAAGCCACTAAAGGACCGGATGGAATTACTTCTATTACCGGGCAACGGGGTGTTCCTTTTTTTGACGTTTGCCCAGGGTCTTCCTTTGTCCAGCCGCGCCCTTGCCCGGCTCGTCCGGAGGTCTTATTATTTCTAGAAGCAAGGAGGTTGGGGATGTTTCGATGCGCCGACGATCTGCCCTCAGGGCAAGGAGTGAGGAAACATGACTGTCCGGATTGTTTCTTCTGCCAGCTTTGCAGCGACGCCAGATGTCGTTTTTGCCGGTCGGCCAAAATTTCGAGGCCCAAGATGTCCATGGCCGAACAGATAGCCCTTTATGAAAGCCTCAACGCGGCTGATGATTTCCGGCCGGACCAACCGTTGACTTTTCGGGGTAAGCCCTAGGGCCGGACGGAAAAAACCCGGCCGCCGCCGGGTGGAAAAAGATAAAGACAAGGTTCAGGACGGAGAGCCGCCGCCGGCTTGAGCCGCTTCCGGAGGGGGCGTGGGGGCTGAAGCGACCCGGATGGTCTGAGTTTGATCGCCTGGCTGTCTGATCGGCCGGGGCGCGGCCGCCGCCTGATTGGCGGCCGCCTGCTGGGGCGGGGCCTGTGGTTTGGGCTGGGGCTGGCCGGCCTGCTTAAAAGCCATTCTTTGGGCCGCGACTTGCGGGGCCACGGCCTTCAAGGTGCGCTCCATTTCGGTCTTCTCTTGGACCACCGAGATCAGCCGCTGGTTGCTGGTCTCCAGACGGGCCACCAGGGAGGTGACGATCTGCTTGGAAATCTCGGGGTACCCCTCCAGGGTTTCCATCAATTTATCTCCGGGAAAGACCTTGACGATGCTCCGGCCGGCCGATCTGATGGTCGCCGTCCTTTTTCCGCCCAAAAGAGCGCTCATTTCGCCGAAATAAGCGTTAGGTTGGGAGATTTCGGCGATCTTCTCCGTGCCTTTGTAAACTTCCAGGCACCCCTGAATCAGCTTGAAGAAATTGGTGTCGGTATTGCCTTCCTTGACGATGGTGTCTCCGTTTTCAAAGACCATTTCATCGGGATTGAGCAGGTAAGGCGGCAGACTCTCCTTTTGCAGAACCGTCTTTTCCAAAACCTGGTCCAAAGTGGTCAGACCCTGTTTGGCCTTGATCAAACCGTCCTGGCGAAGAGTCCTCATCCCTTCCTTGATGGCGATTTTCCGAAGCTGGGATTCGTTGACGTTCGAGGCGATGGCTTCCCCCAAATTCGGTGTGACGTCCATGACCTCGAAACACCCCAAACGGCCCTTGTACCCGGTGCCCGAACACTTGGCGCAGCCCTTGCCTTCGTAAAGCTTGAGGGTGGCGAACTCGGACTTGTCGAAGCCGGCTTCCAGGAGCTTGTTGGCGCTGATCTTGGTGACCTGCTGCTTGCAGTTGGGGCAGATGCGGCGGAGCAGGCGCTGGGCCGTGCACAGGACCAGGGAGGCGGCTACGTTGAAAGGCTGGACGCCCATGTCCACCAGGCGGGTGACCGTGCTGGCGCAATCGTTGGTGTGCAAGGTCGAAAAGACCAAGTGGCCGGTCATGGCCGCTTCGACGGCGATTTCCCCGGTCTCCATGTCACGAATCTCACCGATCATACAGATGTCGGGGTCCTGGCGCAGAAAGGCTTTGAGGGCCCTGGCGAAGGTCATGCCCACTTCCTTGATGACGTTGACCTGGTTGATGCCCTTGAAGTTGAACTCGACCGGGTCCTCGGCCGTCAGGATTTTTACGTCCTCGGTGTTGCGGACGGTCAGACAGGAATACAAAGTCACGGTCTTGCCCGAACCGGTGGGCCCGGTCACCAGAACCAGGCCGTTGGGCCGGTAAACCGCCCGCATGAACTTGGCCAGGTCTTCCTGGGTGAAGCCCAGCTTGGTCAGGTCCACGTTCAGACCTGACTTGTCCAGGATACGGAGAACCACGGATTCGCCGAAGAGGGTGGGCAGAGAGGAAACGCGAAAGTCGACTTCCTTCTTTTTGCCCAGTTTCAGCTTGATCCGGCCGTCCTGGGGCACCCGTTTTTCGGTGATGTCCAAGTTGGCCAGAATCTTAAAACGGGCGATGAGGGCGCTTTTGATCTCCAAGGGGAGATTCATGCTCTTGTACAAGGCGCCGTCAATCCGGTAGCGGACGTAAAAAGCCTTCTCGAACGGCTCGATGTGAATATCAGAGACGCCGTCCTGGACCGCTTTGACCAGGATGCCGTTGACCAGTTTGATGATCGGGGCGTCCGAAGCGGAAAACTGGTCGACGATCCTGTCGCCGTCGTCGCTGTCGGCGACGATGAAATCGTCGGCGGCCTCCGAGACCAGGGAGCCGAAGTCGTCGATCTCCTCGACGCTCATCTGGGTTTCTTCTTCTCCCCCCACTTCCCCGGATAAAGCCCGATATTCCTCGTCGGAAATTTTGTAATATTTTTTATAAGCCTCGAGGATGTCCTTTTCCGCGGCCACGCAGGCCGAAACCGGGACCTTGACAATGGCCTTGATTTCATCCACGGCATGGTTGTTGGTCGGTTCGGTCATGGCCACTTGCAGGACGCCGTCCTTGAGCCGGACCGGGAAGACAAAAAAATTCTTGGCCGATTCGAAGGGCAGGAGCTGGACGACATTGGGCTCGATCTCCCGCTCGGCGATGTTGACCACGGTATAGTTATATTTTCGGGACAGGACGTTGGGGATGGTGTTTTCGTCAATATCGCCGTTTCTGAGAAGGTAAGACCCGACAAAGCCGCCTTGTTTTTTGATGTGGTCGATGGCCTCGTCAAACTGCCTCGAGGTGATCTGGCCCTCTTTCTTCAGAATGTCGCCGATCTTGAACTGGTACTCTTCCGTGGCCTGATCCCGGATCGTCCCGGATAAACTCGCCTTTTTCTTTATTGGTTCCATCTTTTCTTTCCCTTGTCCGATTTAGGGATAGAAAGGTTGTCTGGGCTGACTCGGACCTTCAACGTCCGCGCCATCCCCTGATGTCCTTGAGTAATTGTACCCGGTCCAAAAAAAATGGCAATAATTATTCGCCAACGATCTCCCCGGTCGGCTCCGCTCAAGTTCTGGCATGTTCCTTGCCACTATATAGAAGCCAAGCTCGATAAGCAAGGAGAAAAGGTCAAAATGCACCTGTACTGTCCGGTTTGCGGCCGCCTGACCCCTTACAACCCCGGCCTGATGGGCATCACCCCAAAAATTTGTCATTCTTGCATTTTTTCCCTCGAACAGTCCCGCCAGCCGGCCAAGGACGCCCCGGAGTCCCCCCCGGCTCAAGGCCGGCTCCGTCTTCACGGCTTCACCCTGGTCCGTAACTGACACCCCCCCAAGCCAGGCAATTTTTGCCTACGGTCAGCCGGACCTTATTCCTCTTCCCCGCCGCTCCATGCCCGCGTGTAGTCATTCAGTTATCGGTGGTCTGGATTCCAGCTTGCCCGGGAATGACTGTGATAACTAGTTGTCATTCCTGCGAAAGCAGGAATCCACTTCCGTCGGTTAGGCTGAAAGAGACGAGAAACGCCCCCGTTCATTGAACCGTTACCCCCGCGTGTTGACAAAACCGGGGCGGAGGCTGATATTCTTTTTATGGAAAAATAAAGGTTTTCCATGATAAGTATCTATGAGTTCGGGCAGGGAAAAAGGTGCCGAAGGCAAGGAAAAAGACCAAAAAGATCAACTTGGGCGGAGTGGAAATCGGCGGCGGCGCGCCGATAGCGGTCCAGTCCATGACCAACACCGACACCCGGGACGCGGCCGCCACCGTGGCCCAGATCGGGCGTCTGACCGAAGCCGGCTGCGAAGTGGCCCGCGTGGCCGTGCCGGATCAGGAAGCGGCCCGGGCCTTGGGCCGGATCAAACAGAATATCAAAATCCCGCTGGTGGCCGATATTCACTTCGATCATCGTCTGGCCCTCGAGGCCCTGGATCAAGGGGTCGACGGCTTGAGGATCAATCCCGGCAATATCGGCGGCCGGGCCGAAGTGGCCAAAGTGGCCCGGGCGGCTTTAGCCAGGGCCGTGCCCATTCGGGTCGGGGTCAACGCCGGTTCTCTGCCCAAGGACCTCCTGGCCCGATACGGTAAGCCTTGCCCCGAGGCCATGGTCGAAAGCGCGGCCAGGGAAATCGCCCAGCTCGAAGCCTGCGGCTTTGATCTGATCAAAGTCTCTTTAAAGTCGTCCGATGTCCTGGCCACGGTGGCCGCTTGCCGTCTGATGTCGCAAAGGACCGATTATCCCCTTCACCTTGGCGTGACCGAAGCCGGGACCCTGATCGCCGGCGCGGTCAAATCGGCTTTGGGTATCGGTCTTTTGCTGGCCGAAGGCATCGGCGATACCATTCGGGTTTCCCTGACCCGGGACCCGGTGGAGGAAGTCCGGGTGGCCTATGAAATCCTAAGGGCCCTGGACTTGCGCCATCGCGGCGTGGAAATCATCTCCTGTCCGACTTGCGGGCGCTGTGAGATCGACCTCTTCTCCCTGGTCGAGGCGGTCGAGGCCCGGCTGGCCGGGGTGATCGAGCCGATCAAGGTGGCGGTCATGGGCTGCGTGGTCAACGGGCCGGGCGAAGCCAGAACGGCCCGGGTGGGCGTGGCCGGCGGCCGGGGCCAGGGAATTTTGTTTCGTGATGGAGAATTGGTCCGCAAAGTTCCGGAGGCCGAGCTGGCCGACGTTCTGATAGAGGAAGTATTGCGTCTGACGGCGAAAAAGGAAGGAAATTAAACGGGATGAGATATTCCAAGCTGTTTCTGCCCACTCTGAAGGAAGACCCGGCGGAAGCCGAGGTGATCAGCCACAAACTGATGGTCCGGGCCGGCCTGATTCGTAAGCTGGCTTCCGGCATTTATACTTATCTGCCGCTGGGCCTCAAGGTCCTGCGCAAGATGGAGAACATCGTCCGGGAGGAGATGAACCGGGCCGGAGCCCAGGAGCTGTTGATGCCCGGGGTTCAGCCGGCCGATCTGTGGAAGGAATCGGGACGGTGGGAATATTACGGCAAGGAACTTTTGCGTTTCCGGGACCGCCACGGCCACGACTATTGCCTGGCCCCGACCCACGAAGAAGTGGTCACCGATTTGATCCGGCGGGAAGTCCGGTCCTACCGGGACCTGCCCTTGAACCTCTATCAGATTCAGACCAAGTTCCGGGATGAAATCCGGCCCCGGTTCGGCCTGATGAGGGGCCGGGAGTTCGGGATGAAGGACGCCTACAGTTTCGATCCCGACGAGGCCGGGGCCGAGGAAAGCTACCGGGCCATGTTCGAGGCCTACCAGCGGATTTTTCAGCGGTGCGGCCTGCGTTTTACGGCGGTGGAAGCGGACTCGGGGGCCATCGGTGGCAGTTTTTCCCACGAGTTCATGGTCCTGGCCGATACGGGCGAAGACGCCCTGGTTCACTGTCCGGGCTGCGGGTACGCGGCCAACACGGAAAAGGCCGAGCTGCCCCCGCCTGTCCCGGCCTCGGACCGGGGGGCCGAAGTCCCGCCGTGGGAAAAGGTCCTGACCAAGGACCTGCGGACCGTGGCCGAAGTGACCGGGTTTTTAGGCGTCGGCCCCGCGGACTTGATCAAGACCATGATCTACCAGACCAGCCAGGGGCCGGTGGCCGTCCTGGTTCGCGGCGATCACGAAGTCAACGAAATCAAGCTGAAAAATCTTCTGGACGGCTATGAGCCGGAATTGGCCGGTCCGGAACTGATCCAAGAAGTGACCGGCGCCCCGGTCGGCTTCGCCGGACCGGTGGGCCTGAAGATCCGGCTCCTGGCCGATCAGGCCGTCACAACCATGACCCGGGCCGTGGTCGGAGCCAATCTGGCCGATTATCACCTGATCAACGTGGTTCCGGAACGGGATTTTTCGGCCGAAGGTTATTATGATCTGCGCACGGCCCTGGAAGGCGACTCCTGTCCCCGGTGCGGCGCGGCCCTGGAGATCAAGCGCGGGATTGAGGTCGGCCATGTCTTCAAGCTGGGGACCAAATATTCCCAAGCCCTGCGGGCCGCGTACCTCGACGCCCAGGGCCGGGAACAGCTCGTGGTCATGGGCTGCTACGGTATCGGCACCGGCCGGACCGTGGCTGCGGCCATCGAACAGAACCACGACCTCAACGGGATCATCTGGCCCATGCCCCTGACGCCCTTTGAGACGGTGATTCTGCCCCTCCAATCCCAGGACCGGGAGGTGATCGAAGCCACGGAAAAGCTTTACCAAGACCTGCGGGAACTCGGGGTGGACGTCTTGCTGGACGACCGGGACGAACGGGCCGGCATCAAGTTCAAGGACGCGGATTTGATCGGGGTGCCCCTGCGTTTGTCCGTCAGCCGCAAGACTTTGGCCAAGAACCAGGTGGAGTTCAAGGAGCGCCGGGCGGAGAAACTTGAATTCTTGGATTTGGCCGAGGCCGCCGGCCGAATCAAGGCCATCCGGGACCGCCGGCTGGCCGGTGAATATTGACCGGTTTGTGCCGACTTGGCCCAAGTTGTATAATGTAGGGGAGAGACAGGCGGGACTTGCGCAGAATTGAAGAAATATTGGAGCAGATCGCCGGCTATCATCCCCTGGCCGACCAGTCGATGATTCAGAGGGCCTACGTTTTTTCCGCTCAAGCCCATCTAGGTCAAATTCGAAACAACGGGGAACCTTACCTGAGCCACCCCTTGGAAGTGGCCGGTCTTCTTTCCGATTGGAAACTGGACGTGCCCACGGTCTGTTCCGGCCTCCTTCACGATACGGTCGAAGACAACCCCAAGGTGACCATCGAAACCATCAGTCGCTTGTTCGGCCCGGAAGTGGCCAACATTGTCGACGGGGTGACCAAGATCAGGAAAACCGAAGGCGGGCCCAAGGATGATTTTCCCACCCAGGGAGCGCGTCAGGCCAGAAACCTGGGGAAAATGGTCGTGGCCATGGCCACGGACATCCGGGTTCTCATGGTCAAGCTGGCCGACCGGCTTCATAACATGAGAACCCTGGGTTTCCTGGATGAAGGCAAACAAAAACGCATTGCCCAGGAGACCATCGATATATATGCCCCTCTATCCGGTCGACTGGGCATGCAGAAGGTCAAATCGGAGCTGGAAGACCTCAGTCTGTTCTATCTTGACCAGGAAATCTATCAAGAAATCTTCACCGGAATAGCCAGCCGCCGGGGGGAAAGGGAAAAATACATCCGGGAAATCATTGATTTGATTTCGACCAAGATGGGGGAGTTTGACATTCCTTGTGAAGTAGACGGCCGCCCGAAACATATTTTCAGTATTTACCGCAAGATGCTGGAACAAAACCTGACCGTCGACCAGCTTCACGACATTACCGCCTTTCGCCTGGTCCTCGATTCGGTTAAAGATTGTTACGGAGCCCTGGGGATCATCCACTCCATGTTCACTCCGATTCCCGGCCGGTTCAAGGATTATATCTCTCTGCCCAAGGCCAACGGTTACCAGTCTTTGCACACCTCGGTCATCGGTCCTCAAGGCCAGCGCATGGAGGTGCAGATTCGGACCAGGGAAATGCACCAGTACGCCGAAAACGGCATCGCCGCCCATTGGCGGTACAAAGAGGGGGACAAGGTGACCGAGCATGAAACCAACCGGTTCACTTGGTTGCGCTCCCTCTTGGAATGGCAGCAGCAATTCAAGGACGACCCGACCGAGTTTCTGGCCAGCGTTAAGGACGGCCTAAGCCCGGAGGACGTCTATGTCTTCACTCCGGCCGGAGACGTCAGGGAATTGCGGGTCGGGTCCACCCCGGTGGACTTTGCCTACGCCATTCACACCGAAATCGGACACCGTTGCATCGGGGCCAAGGTCAACG
>Ga0209270_1002045_pt1 | contig 23389 bp, 19 predicted proteins | sample MTBAKSrepl1MetaG_FD_187456 | JGI IMG/M metagenome (GOLD analysis project Ga0209270, IMG submission 187456) | Enrichment culture microbial communities from Arthur Kill intertidal strait, New Jersey, USA, that are MTBE-degrading - MTBE-AKS1... | ecosystem: Environmental > Aquatic > Marine >...
GACGCTTTGAGCCCGTCTTCCTGCCACCATATTCACCTGACTTGAACCCCATCGAACGTTTATGGCTCCTCATAAAAGCCGAATGGTTTTCTGATTTCATCGCCAAGGACTACGAGAAACTCGTCGAGCGAATCGACAAGGCCCTCCTCTGGGCCATCGACAGGAAACAGCAAAACACTATCACTTGCTCCATTGCGAAATAACTTTAGAGAAACACTATAGGAGAAGATTGAAGCGATCATGCCCACCAGGACGACCAGGGCGCTGGTCCCGGCCACCAGAAACATGGGCAGGCCGGCCACCGAGGTCAGGAAGGGCACGAAGAGGAATCCGCCGCCGATACCCAGAAAGGCGGCCAAGGCCGCGATAAAGATGCCGCCCAGCATGGGAATATAGGCCTTGAATTCAAATTCGACTCCGAAAAAGGTGAACCGGAGCGTCCGCATGAAGAAGGTCATGGTCCAGCCGGCCAAGGCCAGAAGATAGGCCAGCCACTTGGCCGAACTGATCAGGTTGATCCAGACGGCGCTGAGCACCACCAAGCCCAAGGCAATGAACATCAGGGTCCAACTGCCCTCGGTCACCTTTACGCCCTGATTGACGGCCTGTCCGGTTTTGACTCTTTGTTCGAAGGCCGCGGCCGCCTCCTTGGCCTTCTTTTTTTTCTCCTGGCCTCGGGCGGTGGTTTCCCGAAGGAGCATGATGCCTAGGAGAAGGACCACCAGCCCGAAGTAGCCCAGATAAGCTCTAAGGTTGATTTTTCCCGCGGTCAATTCCGGAATCAGCCACGACCCGCCGACCCCGCCGATAGCCAGACAGATACCTAAAGGGGCCACCAGCCGGCCCATGCGGTAGTAATTGGTGCTGGAAATCAGGGCGCTCAGGCCGACCAGCCACTGATTGGAGACCCGGATGGAGTCCGTGACCAGATTATTGATCGGGTGGCCCTTGCCGAAGCCTCTGGCGTAGTCGCCCAGACCGAAAATGGTGATATGCCCCACGCCGGCCATGATCCCGCCGAAAGCGCCGACCGTGGAAAATATCCAGCCCACCCAGACGGCCCAGAGCAGACCGACGATCAGGTTGGGGTCCGGCGCTCCGGGTATGCCCAGGAAACCCGGTTTTTGATCCGGTTTGATTACGCCTTTGGTTTTGACGGCGAATTCTTCCGTGGCCAGACTCTTTTCGATGGCCTCCTTGACTTGGTCGGGCATCCGGGGCGTGATAAGGTCCGCGGCCCAAACCCAAGTGGAAGCTAGCGTCATCAATAAAATCGCGGCCACCAGCAGCAGTTTAAAATTTTTCATGATCCTCCTCCAAATTAAGTGGCGGGCAAGCTGCTCGCCTGTTTGGACCAAGTTTTAAAAATTCAAGATAGAGCGAGCGGACCCAGTCCTGAAGAAAGCCCTCCACATTATCGAAGTCACGACGGGGTTTCCTTATTTTATTTTTGCTTCAATCGTTGGTCAACATTTTAAAAAGGCAAGAAAGTAAAAATTGATTTTTATTTGCTTTTCGCCGATGGTTCGCCCCAAGGGTTTGGATGGATTCCCTTGATCAAAATCGTATAATATAAAACGGAATCCATTCAAGAGCGGCGGAAGAAGAGGACAGCCGGTTTGTCCATTGAGCGCGTCAAGCCAAGACAAATAATCCACCTCGACATGGACGCCTTCTATGCCGCGGTCGAGGTCTTGGACAACCCGAAGCTCAAGGGACAACCGGTGATCGTGGGCGGAACCAGTAAAAGAGGCGTGGTTTCGGCCGCGTCCTATGAGGCCAGAAAGTATGGCGTTCATTCGGCCCAGCCCATGGCCGCCGCCAGGCGACGGTGCCCTCACGGTGTTTTCCTGCCGGTGAGGATGGGGCGGTACAGGGAGATTTCCGACCAGGTCTTCGGTATATTTCGCCGCTTTACTCCATTAGTCGAACCGATCTCTCTTGACGAGGCCTTTCTGGACGTGACCGGTTTGACCCGGCTTTTCGGTCCGCCCGAGGCTGTCGCCCGGCGGATTAAGGGGCTGATCGAGGAAGAAGTCGGCCTGACCGCTTCGGCCGGAGTGGCGTCAACCAAACTGGCGGCCAAAATCGCTTCCGATTTGGAAAAGCCGGACGGCCTGGTGGTGGTGGCGCCGGACCGGGACCAGGAATTCCTCGATCCCTTGCCCATCGGCCGGCTTTGGGGGGTGGGCCGGGCCACCAGGGAAGCCTTGACCCTTTTGGGAGTGGAAACCATCGGTGATTTGGGGCGTCTGCCCGTGGAGAGCCTAGTCCGGAAATTCGGAGATCACGGCCGGAAATTGCATCGGCTGGCTCGGGGTCTGGACGAAAGAGAGGTGACCCCCTGGCGGGAAGTCAAGTCCATTGGGGCTGAAGAAACCTTTCTTGAGGACATCCTCCAGGTGGAGGAAGCCAAGAGAGAGGTTCTCCGGCTGGCCGTCCGCTCGGCCCGGCGGCTGAGACGGCACGGATTCCTGGGTCGAACCGTAACCTTGAAAGTCAAGTATCACGACTTTAAACAGATCACCCGGTCGGAAACCCTGGCCCGGCCCACGGACCACGCCGGGGAAGTTTTTCAAACCGCCTGCCGTCTGCTGGAAAAGACGGCCGCCGGCGTTCGGCCGGTCAGGCTTTTGGGGCTTTCCTTGTCGCACCTGACCATCCAGGAGACGGAGGGACCGGCCCTGCTTTTTGAGGAGGGCGTCGGCCGCCGGAAGAACCGCAACCTGGACCAGGCCCTGGACGCCATCACGGATAAATACGGCGAAGAGGCCATCATGCCGGCCAGCCTTTTACCGAAACCGGGCGGGCGGCCGTGACTCTTTCGGTTTTCGTCGTCCTCGACCTGATCGGCGGACCGAGGTTGATCGGGCCTTATCGCTGGGAAAACCGGGAGACGAACGAAGACCCGACTGATTTAATCCGCCCCGGCCCGTGGTAAAAAGGTCTTGTTTTCTTTTAATCTCCTTTGTTAAGTAATAAAGTTAATTTTTATGGAAGACCAAGATACAGTGATCATGAAAATCGGCGTGATGTCCGACACTCACCTCGGACGGGTCTCGGATGTTCTCCAAAGGATAGTCGAGGACTATTTCAAGGCAACGGAAATGATCCTCCATGCCGGCGATATTGTTTCCGGCGAAGTCCTGGCCTACCTGGAGGCTCGGGGAGTGCTCGCCGTTTACGGCAACATGTGTCTGCCCGAAGTCCGGCAAACCGTTCCGGGGAAACGGATCATCCAGGCCGGGCCGTTTAAAATCGGGTTGACTCACGGCTGGGGTTCGCCCAAGGGTTTGCCCCACCGGTTGAGGCCGGAGTTTGACCGGATCGACTGCCTGGTCTTCGGCCACAGCCATAATCCGGTCAACGAGCGGATCGGCGGGGAACTCTTCTTTAATCCCGGGACGGCCACGCCTTCGGCCCACCATCGCGCGACCGTTGGAATTTTACACGTGACCGACGAAATCAAGGGCGAGATCATCACCGTAGACTAGGGGAAAAAGATGAAAAATTTATGGGCTCCCTGGCGAATGACCTATATCCTGGGAGAAGACGAACATGGCAAATCCCAAAAGTGTATCTTTTGCGTTGAGGAGAACAGGACCGGTCCGGACAAAAGCCGACTGATTCTATACCTGGGCCGGTCGTCCCTGGTGATGATGAACCGTTATCCATATAATAACGGCCACCTTTTGGCGGCGCCCCGACGCCATGTCCCCGATCTGTCCTCCCTGACCGCCGAAGAGATGACCGACCTGATGCTGACCGTCCGTTCCGCCGTCGATATCGTCTCGAAGACGGCCAATCCGGACGGATTCAACGTGGGGCTCAACCTGGGCCGGGTGGCCGGGGCCGGGATCGAGGCTCACCTTCATTTTCACATTGTGCCGCGTTGGAACGGGGACACCAACTTCATGACCGTTTTTGACGACGTCCGGGTCATTCCCGAACATCTGGAAGCTTCCTTTGACCGTCTGGTCCCTTATTTTCAAACCTTGGAGAAAAGGCATGAAAACGATTAAGGCTCTTTTTTGGGGCCTGTTCGTCGTTGTCCTGATCATATTCATCGTCCAGAACCTTCAGGCGCTGTCCCATACGGAAAGCCTCCGGCTGAATCTTTTCTTCACCACTTTTCAGAGCCCTGAACTTCAGGTCTCTTTCTTGCTCATTTTATGTTTTGCCCTGGGTTTTCTTCTGGCCTACGGCCTGGGTCTGATCCAGCGCCGTCGTTTGAAAAGGACGATCAAGGAATTGGAGCGCTGCCGGGCCAGGAGTGAAAACGAACTGAAATCCTTGCGCACCCTCCCCGTCAAGGAAGAACAGGCCTTAAACTCCGCGCGGAAAACCCGGGGCGGAGCAGCGAGCTGAAGCCATGGCGGAGCAACAGATAAGCGTCTTTGGTTTGCAAATCACCGTAGCTCAACTGATGCTGCTGGTGGCCGTCGTCGCTCTGTTGTTGGGCTATGGGCTGGCCGTCTTGATCAGCCGCAGACAGAGATGGGCCAGGCTTTTCGCCGGCTCCAAGAATAAAGAAAAGCTGGTTTCCAACACCGCTTTCATTAAAGGCATCAATTACATTCTTTCGGACAAGCGGGACCGGGCCATCGAGGAACTGACCAAGGCGGTCACCTTTGATACCGAGACCATCGAGACTTACGTGGCCCTGGGCAACCTGTTCAGAAGCAAGGGTGAGATCGACCGGGCCATCCGGATTCGTCAAAACGTGATTCTTCGTCCCAATCTTGAGGCTTCCGTTCGCCTTCAGGCCCTTTACGACTTGGGCCTGGATTATCGCCAGGGCGGGTTATATGATCGGGCTCTCCAAACTTTTACGGAAGTCATTCGGTCCGATCCCAAGAGGATCGAGGCCTATGTTCAGATGGTTCAAATTTACGAAGAGACCAGGGACTGGGAAAACGCCTTTCTCACCGAGCAGAGACTGGGCAAATTGACCGGCAGCCCGGCGCGGAACGTTATGGCCCATCACCAAGTCGAACTGGGTAAGGAACACTTTGCCCAGGGCCGGCCGGAGCAAGCCAGGGCCGCTTATAAAAAAGCTCTGACTCTCGATCCCGGCTGCGTGGATGCTTACCTCCATTTGGGCGATCTCCATTTTCAAGAGGGCAAGCTTCAGAAGGCCGTAACCACCTGGAAAAAAATCGCCGACGTGGCCCCCCGGTTTATTTTCCTGGTCTTCAGCCGCCTGGCTCGGGTCACGGCTAAAATGAAGGACTTTAAACATGCTGAAAAATTTTTGGCCGAATGCGCGGTCCGTCATGGCGACCCCCTGGCTCATCTGGCCCTGGCCCGGCTGCTTGGCGAGCGGGGGGCTCCCGATCCGGCCCTGGAAGAGTTGGCTCGGGCCCTGGAGCTGGACCCCGCCCTTTTCGAGGCCCGACGGGAAAGGGGGCTGCTTCTGCTCTCCTTGAACCGGACCGAGGAGGCCTTGAACGAATTTCGCCATCTCCTGGAGCAGCTTCCCGGCCCGAAAGCGGATTTCCAATGCGGTCGGTGCGGCTTCGAATCCCAGGAACTGACCTGGCGCTGCCCCCAGTGCCACGCTTGGGACACGATCACCTTGCACCGCCATCATCCCTGCATCTTCCAAAATGACAGGACGCCGTCGGATAATACACCGTCCCCGGCCCCGACGGAAAACGCCGAGTCCGGCCTTGATTCCTGACCATGTCCAACCTGACGCCCATGCTGAAACAGTATTTCGCCATCAAGGAGAAATACCCTGACGCCGTCTTGTTTTTCAGGATGGGCGACTTTTACGAAATGTTTTTCGATGACGCCGTCCGGGCGGCCCCGGTCCTGGAAATCGCCCTGACTTCCCGCTCCAAGCACCAGGGCCTGGACATTCCCATGTGCGGCGTCCCCTACCACGCGGCCGAAGGTTACATCAACCGCCTGATCAACCATGGACTGAAAGTGGCCGTGTGCGACCAGATCGAGGACCCGAGGCAAGCCAAGGGCCTGGTGGCCCGGGAAGTGACCAGGGTGGTTACGCCGGGCATGGTCGTTTCGGAACAAATGGACGATCCCAAAATTCCACGTTACCTGGCGGCCTTGACTTTCGCTCCGGCCGAGCGGGAAGAACCGCGTTTCGGCCTGGCCGCCCTGGACCTGGCCGCCGGCGACTTTTTCGTCACGGAAGTCCAGGGACTGGAAGCCTTGGCCGCTGAATTTGCCCGCATCAATCCGGCCGAGGTTTTGATCGGCGGGGACAGCGAAGCCTGGTTTACCGAGATAATTGAAAATCAGGGATATTATTGCACCCTTTATGAAAGCGGAGCTTTCGAACCGTCCCGGGCCCGTTCGGTCCTGGCCGGGCATTTCGGCGAGCACGCCTTGGCCGGTTTCGGGGTGCTGGACTTGCCCCTGGGCTTGGCCGCGGCCGGAGCGGCCTTGCTCTACGCCCAGGAAAACCAGGGCCGCGACCTGGCCCACGTGGATCGCCTCCGGGGCTTTCGGCTTGAACAGTTCATGGTCATGGACGAGTCCACCAAAAGAAACCTCGAGCTTTTTTACAATCTGAGGGATCGTTCCCGGTCCGGGTCCCTGATCGGTCTTCTGGACCTGACCGTCACGGCCATGGGCGGCCGGGAGTTAAGGCGCTGGCTGAGCTATCCCCTGGTGGAACGCCGGGCGGCGGCCGAACGCCACGAAGCGGTCGAGGCTTTGGTCCTCGACGGCCTGGCCCGGTCGGACCTTCGGGACCTCCTCGGAGGAGTCCATGATCTGGAGCGGTTGACCGGTCGGATAGCCTTGAATCGGGCCGGTCCGCGGGACTTGATCGCCTTGAAGAACAGTCTCCGTCGCCTTCCGCGCCTGAAAAACCTCTTGTCCGAGCAGAGGGAAGGGCGTCTCCGGGACCTGGGCCGGCAAGTCGACGAGCTGTCCGACCTGGCCGAACTGATTGAACTGGCCCTGGTGGACGATCCGCCGATCAATTTAAAAGAGGGCGGACTCTTCCGGCGAGGCTATCACCCCGATCTTGACGAGCTCATGGCGATCATGGCCGACGGGAAAGGCTGGATAGCCGGATTGGAGAAAAAGGAGCGCGGGCGGACCGGCATCTCGTCGCTGAAAGTCGGGTTCAACCGGGTTTTCGGTTATTACATCGAGGTGACCAAGCCGAATCTGCACCTGGTTCCGGAAGATTATCTGCGCAAACAGACCCTGACCGGGGGCGAAAGGTTCGTGACCCCGGAACTCAAGGAACAGGAAGAAAAGGTTCTCACGGCCGAAGATCGCCGGCTGACCTTGGAAATGGAGCTGTTTGAGGACCTGCGCCGCCGGGTCACCGCTCACGCTTCCCGCTTGCGGACCACGGCCGCCGTTCTGTCCGAAACGGACGTCCTGGCCGCCTTATCGGAAGCCGCCGTTAAATATAATTACGTCCGGCCCCAACTCCTGGACGAGGACCGGATCGAGATCGAAGGCGGACGGCATCCGGTGGTCGAACGGGCTCTCCAGGGCCGGACCTTTGTCCCCAACGATCTGGTCCTGGACAATCAATCCAACCAGATATTGATCATCACCGGGCCCAACATGGCCGGCAAGTCCACGATCCTGCGTCAGACCGCCTTGATCGTCCTCCTGGCCCAAGTAGGGTCCTTCGTCCCGGCCGAAAAGGTCCGCCTGGGCTTGGTCGACCGGATATTCACCCGGGTGGGGGCCTCGGATGACCTGGTCCGGGGCCGGTCGACCTTCATGGTGGAAATGAACGAGACGGCCCAGATACTGAACCAGGCCACGACCAGGAGTCTGGTCCTCCTGGACGAAATCGGCCGGGGCACCAGCACCTTCGACGGCTTGTCCATCGCCTGGGCCGTGGCCGAATATCTTCATGATCTCCACGGCCAAGGAGTGAGGACCATCTTCGCCACCCATTATCATGAACTGGTTGAACTGGCCAAGACCAAGACCAGGGTCCGGAATTTCAATGTGGCCATCAAGGAATGGCAGGGGAAGATGATCTTCCTTCGCAAACTGGCGGCCGGGGGAGTCAGCCGGAGCTACGGTCTGGCCGTGGCCAAGCTGGCCGGCCTGCCCGCGGAGGTATTGACTCGGGCCGCGGAAATTTTACAGAAACTGGAAAACGGCGGTTTTGAACCATCGACGCTTTCCCCTCGGGTTCGATCCAAGACCGGTTCACGCCAGCCGAACGGACAGCTCAACCTGTTCAGCCCGCCTCCGGATGGACTGGTCCAGGAGCTGCGGCGGCTGGAGGTGGAAAACATGACCCCCTTGGAAGCTCTCAATAAACTGGCTGAGTTGAAACGACTGGTCTGATGAGGAAACTAAAACTCCTGATCGTCTTCTTCCTTCTGGTCTGTCTGGCCGCCGGCGGCCGACCGGGCTGGGCCGCCGGCGGGGAAGACCTTTTTCAAGCCGCCGAAAAAGCCCGGACGGCCTTGCTGGACAACAAGGAGTCCCAAAAGTTCCGCCATAACTGGCTCAACGTCGTGGCCCGGTATGAGAAGGCGCTTGAGAAGGAGGCCGGGGGCGAGTCGGCCCGGAAAGCCCTGATGACCATGGGTGATCTTTATCTGGGTCTGTACCAGGTTTCCCGGCTGGAGGCCGACTTGGATCAGGCGTTGGAACAGTTTCGCCGACTGACCCAAAATTTTCCCCAGGAACCCTCGGCGGCCGAGGCTCAGCTCAGAATCGGGGAAATTTATTATGAATACAAGAAAGATTACGACCGGGCCTACGTCGAGTTTCTAAAGGTCGAACTCAACCATCCCCGGAGCAAGCCCGTGGCCGAGGCCAGGAAAATGATGGCCCGGATCGCCGGGCCGTCCGAGATTCACAACCCGGAGGTAAAGTCTTCGCCCGGAACGGCGCCTCTTCAGGTCGATACGGGTCCGGGCGTGGTCCAGGGGCTTCGCTACTGGGCCAATCCCACTTACAGTCGCATCGCCATCGACTTGGATCGGGAAGTTACCTTTCGCGATCACCTGCTCAGGCCGGACCCGGCCTTGAATAAACCCATGCGCCTTTATCTGGACCTGTCCCGAGCCCGAATCGCTCCCGGAGTTCAGGAAGAATTGCCTATAGCCGACGGCCTGTTAAGAAGGGCCCGGGTGGGCCAGCATAATGAGGATACGGTCCGCGTGGTCCTCGACATCCAGAACATCAATAACTATAGGATATTTTCCTTAACCGACCCCTTCAGAATCGTGGTGGACGTCAGCGGCGATCAAGGTCGGGCCGGGAATAAGCCCGAGCCGGATAAGGCGGCGGCCAAGCCCGCACCTCCGCCTCAGACCGGCCCGCCGGGTCAACCTTTGGCCGATCTAAGAGAGACGGCCCAAAAAAGGGAAAAAGTGCCCCGAGGGCCGGCGAAAATTAAGGCCGACCAGGACTCCCTGGCTCGTCAACTCGGCTTGGGCATTAAAAAAATCGTGCTCGATCCCGGTCATGGCGGGAAGGATCATGGGGCCACGGGAATAAACGGACTTAGGGAAAAGGACCTGACCCTGAAATTCGCCCGGATTCTGGCCGAACGGATCGAAAAACAACTCGGCCTTGAAGTGGTTCTGACCAGGGAGCGCGACGAGTTCATCCCCTTGGAGGAAAGAACCGCCATAGCCAACACCAAATGCGCCGACCTGTTCATTTCCATCCACGCCAACGCCCACAAGGACCCTGGCCTGACCGGGGTGGAAACCTATTTTCTCAACCTGGCCACCGATGCCGAGGCCATGAGGGTGGCGGCCAGGGAGAACGCCACTTCGACCAAGAACATGAGCGATCTTCAGGTGATCCTCAACGACCTTATGCTCAATTCCAAAATAACCGAATCCAGCCGCTTGGGGGCCAAGGTCCACCGGTCCATGGTCGGCCGGCTTAAAAAACGGTACAAAAGCATTCGCGACCTGGGCGTCAAGCAGGCCCCGTTTTATGTGCTCATCGGAGCCAACATGCCTTCCATCCTGGTGGAACTGGGCTTCATCTCCAACAAACAGGAGGAGAGCCGGCTCCGGAATAAGAGCTATCAGGATCAATTGGCCGACGGCATAATCGAAGGCATCAAGGTCTATGTGACTTCCGCGAAGAGGGGCGTTTAGCCGGGCCTCGAGCCCTGTTTCCGGCCTGGTTCACCCTTGAACCGGATTTCATACCAAGTTGCCTTCAAATAAAGTTTATCCGGATGTCATGGCGGGTCCCGCGCCGCGCCGCGCCGCTGCTCCGGGATGACGAAGCAATCCCTTTTAATTTCAAGGGAGTGCTTCGGTCGGTCCGCGACGAACCTCGCCATGACCTGATAGGCTTCTTTACTTATGTATGAACGAACTTAGCATCAGGCGGCTTTGGTCATGAGATCATGGCCGCGGGCGGGCGCGGACCAAAAGGCGAACCCGCCGACGGCCGGATCAGGTGGGACAGGAGGCCGCGGATTTCTATGATTTGTTGGCTTCACTGAGCAGATAGGCCCGAATAAAGGAGTCGAGTTCACCGTCGAGGACCGCATCGACGTTGCCCATTTCCACCGAGGTCCGGTGGTCCTTGATCAGGCGGTAGGGGTGGAGGATGTAAGAACGAATCTGGCTGCCCCAGGCGATCTCCTTCTTGGTGTCGTGGACCTTTTTCATTTCCTCGGCCTTCTTTTGCTCTTCGAGCTGGTAGAGCCTGGCCCGCAGAACTCTCATGGCGATCTCTTTATTGCGATGCTGGGATTTCTCGTCCTGACACTGGACCACCAGGCCCGTGGGCAGATGGGTGATGCGCACGGCCGAACTGGTCTTGTTGACGTGCTGTCCCCCGGCCCCGCTGGCCCGGAATGTGTCGATGCGCAGGTCTTTGTCGTTGATTTCGATGACGATGTCATCCTCGATATCGGGCAGGACAAAAACACTGGCGAAAGAGGTGTGCCGACGATTGCTGGCATCGAAGGGAGAGATTCGCACCAGTCGATGGATGCCGATCTCGGACCTCAACAGGCCGTGGGCGTAATCACCGGCCACGGTGAAGGTGACGCTCTTGATCCCGGCCTCCTCGCCGTCGAGCACATCCACGAGTTTGGTTTTAAAATCGTTCCGGTCGGCCCAGCGTAAATACATGCGCAGGAGCATCTCGGCCCAGTCCTGGGCCTCGGTTCCGCCGGCCCCGGCGTGGATGTCCACAATGGCGTTGTTTTTGTCGTGAGGCTGGGAAAGAGTCCGTTGGATTTCAAAAATATCCAGGCGTTTTTCCAAAGCGGCCACACGGGCCCGAATTTCCGGCTCGGTCTCCTCGCTCTCTTCCTCTATGGCCAGATCAAGCAGAATCTCGATCTCTTCCAGGTCGTTCTCCAATGAAGACCATATTTGCCGCCAATCGGAAAGTTGGGTTCTCTCCCGCGTGACCTCCCGGGCTTTGTCCGTGTCATCCCAAAAGCCCGGCTTGGTCATGAGCTTATCCAGTTCGGCCAGGCGGGCGTCTATACCGGCTGAGTCAAAGATAACCTCGCAACGTTTGAAAACGATCCCGGAGTTCTTTGGCTTTGGGTTTAAGATCAATCAGCATTTTTTCTTCTCCTGTACCAGCCCATGGCCAAGACGACCGCCGTTATCCCCAGGCAGGTCCGGGGCACAAGGTCGCCGGCGGCGGCATAAAAGGTTTGTTCCCGCACGCGCGGGACGGGCGCCGTTAATATCCCTCGTTTGAACAATTCCAGGCGGTTCTTGGTTTGCCCGGTCGGCCAGATTACTCCGCTGATTCCCGTATTGGCCGCTCGGATTACGGTCCGCCTGGTCTCCACCGCCCGGAGCACGGCTTGGGCGAAGTGTTGATAAGGGGCCGAAGAACGCCCAAACCAGGCGTCATTGGTTATGACCACCAGATAGTCGGCCCCCTTTCGAACGTGGCCCCTGGCCAGCTCCGGGAAAATCGATTCATAGCATATTAATACACCAATTTTTTCTCCGTTCAAGTCCAGCAGTTTCCCCGGTTGACCCGAAGAATAGTCTCCCACGGCCTCGGTGATTTTGCCGAGAAAGGGAAAAAACCGTTTCAAGGGAACATATTCTCCATATGGCACCAGATGAACCTTGTCGTAATATCCCAAAATCCCTCCCCGGCCGTCCAGGAGAAAAGCCCGGTTGAAATAAGTCGTCTCGGCCCCATGTTCTTCATAAGACGGAGACCCGAAAAGCAAGGGCCGCCGGGCCTGCTTGACCAGCCGGGTCAGCCAGTCGGCCGCGGCTTCGTCCTGGGGAAAGAAAAAAGGGGCCGCGGTTTCAGGCCAGACGATCAACCAGGGGCGGTCTTGGGCCGCTTCGAGAGTCAGGTCGCGGTAAGTCATCAAGATGGGGACCCGATGATCCGCGTCCCACTTGACATCCTGGTCAATCGACCCCTGGATTACGGCGGCCTCACGGCCTTTGGACCCGGTGGTTTCGTTTACCATCGCTTCCAGGCGGTAAGAGCCGTACCCCCAAAGCAAACCCAAGGAGACGGCGATCATGGCCGCCGGGGTCAGAAAAACCTTCCACCTTGCGCCCGGACGGACCCGGAAGACCAGGGCCGTAAGGGACAGATTAACCGTGGCCACCAGAAAGGTCAGGCCGCCCGGACCGACTATATCGGAAAGCTGGATCAAGGACAAGGCCGGAACCAGGGCCGCCCCCAGGGGTTCCCAAGGGAAGCCGGTCAGGAAAAAACCTTTGAAATACTCCAGGCCCGTATAGAGAGCGGCCCCGACGATAATCCAGGCCGGACCGCCGGGGATCAGACCGAGCTGTCTTTCGGCCAGACTTAAGCCCAGAGTGAACAGGCCAAGATATAAGGCCAGGTAGCCGACCAGGAGAAGAAAGATGGGACCGGCCAGCCAGACCGGCAACCGGCCGTAGGTGATCAAAACGTTGAAAATCCAGTAAAGAAGGGTGACCGCATGGGTCAATCCGGCCGCGTACCCCAGGCCGAAGCAGGTTTTTAAGCCGCCTTTCCGTCCGGCCAGAACCACCGGCACCAGACCCACAAAAATCAAGGGCCAGATTTCCGGCCGGGGAAAGGCCGCAGACAGAAGCAGTCCGGAAAAAAGACTCAGGCCTAAAGGAACCAGGCCTGAAAATCCTGGCGAAAGGCGGGGCATCAACCTGATCTCAGGCAAGGCCGGTCTGGGTCTCCGGATCAGCGGTGGATCGCTTGATCTCAATCAGATTGATCTTGCGTTCATCGGCCGAGCGAATGGTAAACCTGAGGTCCCGGTATCGGATTTCCTCGTTTTGCTCGGGAACCCGCCCGATCAAGTCGATAATAAAACCGCCCACCGTCTCGAAATCACCCTCCGGCAATTTGATCGAGAGGAAGTCTTCTAAATCACCGATATAAAGACGGGCGTCAACCAGGAGCGTATCTCCGTCCACCTGGGTGATCCCTTCTTCCTCGTCATCGTACTCGTCGCGGATTTCCCCGATAATCTCCTCAATTATATCTTCCAGGGTGACCAGGCCGGCCGTGCCCCCGTACTCGTCCAGAACTATGGCCATGTGACTCTTTTTCTGTCTCAATTCGGTCAAAAGCTCCATGATCTTTTTATTCTCGGGGACAATAATCGGCGGCCGGATGATCTCGGGGGGCAGGGCTTCCTTAAGAGAAGCTCCCCAAGACCCAAGCAGATCCTTGACGTGGAGCATCCCGACGATATGGTCAATATCCCCGTCATAAATGGGCAGGCGGGAATGTCCTTTCTCCATGACCAAATCCAGAATCAGTTTTAAGGAATCGCTTTTATCCACGGCGACTATGGACGTCCGCGGCACCATGACCTCACGGGCCACGGTTTCTCCGAACTCAAAAATGCTCTGGATCATCGCCCCTTCGCCCGGGGTGATGACGCCCTTCTCGGCTCCCTGCTCGATCAGGTCCTGGATTTCTTCTTCAAACCGCTCGGCCGCATTATTGTTGCCCAGGCGTCTGAACAAGGACTTGAGCCTGTCGAAAAGACTTTGTGATGGAGCGTCCTCCAATCTAATCAAACCTCATCAGTCTTCTCTTGACGACAAGCGCCTAGCTATCAGTGCCGGTAATGACCATTTCCTGGTCTTGAGCCGAAAAAATATCGTATTTTATAATTTTTTCTTGCAAATAACTCCGGTTGAGCCCCAGGATTTGGGCCGCCTCTTCCTCGTCGCCCCCGCTTCGAGCCAAGGCCCGGCGGATCAAGGATTTCTCCGCCTCGATCAGGCTGTCCGGCAACCGTTCGCCTTCAGTTGTTTTAAAGGCTTCGGCGGCGAAACGGATTTCCAAGGGCAGGTCATCCAAAACAATCCTGTCGCCCGGGGCGAACATGACCATGCGCTCCACCACGTTTTTCAATTCGCCCACGTTGCCCGGCCAGGGATAAGCCCGCAGGCATTCGGCCGCGGCCGGATCAAGTTCCGGAGCCTTGAGACCTCGCGCCCGGGCCGAGGCGGCCAGAAAATACTTGGCCAAAACGATAATATCATCCCTGACCTCCCGCAAGGGGGGAACGGTCAAGGTCATTTCCGACAGACGGTGGAACAAGTCCTCCCGGAATTCCCCGTTTTGGACGGCCGGTCCAAGATCGATGTTGGTCGAGGAAACGGACCTGAAGTTGACCGGCCGCGGTCGAGTGGAGCCGACGCGGTAAAAAACGCCCTCCTCGATGACCCGTAAAAGATCAACCTGAACCGACAGGGGCAGATGATCAACGTTTTGTAAAAAAAACGTCCCCCCGTCCGCTTCTTCCAAAAGGCCGATCATGCCTTCTTCGGTCAAGGTTCCGGCTTCCTGGCCGAACAACTGACTTTCAATCTGGCTGGGTGAAAGGGCGGCGCAATTGATGGAGACAAAAGGGCCCCGTTTTCGCGGACTAAGGGCATGAATGCGTTTGGCCAGGACTTCCTTGCCCGTGCCCACCTCTCCGGTCAGCAATATGCGGGCTTCGGCCTGAGCCACCTGGCCGGCGGTGGCCAGGAGCATCTTGATCCGAGGGTCCTCGCCGATGAAATCGCTGCCGGTGCTGATCTCCGCCTCCTCACGAATCAACCGATGATTTAATTGTTCGAGACTAAAAGCGTTTTCCACGGCGGAAGCGATCAGACCGGCCAAGGCGGTCAGAAAATTAAGGTCTTTCGGGGTATAGGCCCTGTTCAGGCTTTCCAGGTAAAGCAGGCCGCGGACTTGGCCCGGGGCGGTCAGGGGCGCGGCCAGACAAGGACGGGCTTCAGCCTTAAGGGTTCGATCACCTTTGACAAAGGAGAGGTCCGTTATGACGGACGGCCATAAGACCGCCTGGTTTTCATTGAGAACCAAGTTGGCTAAAGGTCTGGGCAGGACCAACCTCTGTTCCTCGGGCCGAAGGAGCAGGGTGGTCAGCCTTTCGTTTTGAATGGTTTCCGGCCAGAGCAAGGCTATCCGGGCGGCTCCAAAAAGTTTGGACAGGGCATAGGCCGACTGCTTGATGACCCGGGAGACTTGAGGACGATTGGTCAGGGCGGCCGCGACCCGGTAAAGTGAGGCCAAATTGGCTCGGTCCAAAGCGGCCATATCCGGTTCGGTCGAGACAGCGACCAGGCCGGTCGGTTTTTCCTCGACTTCCCCGGCAATCAGGACCGCCCCTTCGCGGCCCACAGCCACATCCAGGTCCGGATCAAACAGAAAAACCTCCTGCCCCACCCGGATTTCATCATTTTTTTTCAAAGGGACTTGGCCTTTGACCGGCGTCTCGTTGTGGAGGGTCCCGTTGCTGCTGTCCAGGTCTTTGAGGAAATACTGGCCGTCCGATTTAAAAATCTCGGCGTGAAAGCGCGATGTGGCCCGGTCAAAAAGGATCAGTTCACATTCCGGAGAACGGCCTAAAACGGCCCGTTCACCAATTTCGAATTGAAATCCGAACCGGTCATCCCGAAAGGCGAAAAGAATAGGCATTGATTATTTCAACCATTAAACAGCCGCGGATAAAGTAGGGCGGCATTAAATGGACATTAATATCCTTGACATGTCGGTAAGATGACACATCCGATCTTTACTGTCAATAATGAAGGCGCCCAGGAGTTGCCTCAATGTATTAAGGCTGAACAAAGCCGTCTGTCTTGGATCATGTGGCGCGGGTCTTTCCCCCGGCGAAAAAGGCCGCCGCCGGCCGACTTTGTTCCGGCCTCCATCACGGCCCTCCGCGCCTTTGCGGCGGTCCCCACCGCGCGATAGGTCAATCTTTTCGCCTATTCCCCTGGAAGCCCGGTGACGACAATCCCGCCCGCCCTCGGATTCAGCCTTCGGTTGACAACTTCATAAGAATTATATTACTTCTGAAACCTGACGCCGGAGACCGGCGGGAATTTTAAGAGAGGTCTGTCTTGACCATAAAAATTATATTGATCAAAGCACGTCTGATTATCCGACCCCAGGGCATTGGAGAGACCCTGGACGATCCCAAAGCGAGGTGACCATGACCGAAAAGTTCGTCAGCGAAAGAAACCTCAAGTTCCTTCTTTACGAGGTGTTAGACATCGAATCCTTGACCGAATATGAATATTTCGCCGACCACAACCGGGAAATCTTCGACTTGGTCCTGGACACGGCCATCAGGATGGGCCGGGACCTGCTCCGGCCTTATTTACGGGAGATGGACCAGAATCCCCCCGAGTTGGTGGAGGGCCGGGTCAAGGTTCACCCCATGGTCCGGACCTATATGCAGGAATCCGGCGAAGGTGGATGGATCGGGGCTTACGCCCCTTACGAGCTAGGCGGGCAGCAACTGCCCTTCATGCTGACCACGGCCTGCATCTTCATCTCCGGAGCGGCCAACTATTCGGCCAGCGTTTTCCCTTTTCTTACCACCGGCGCGGCCCATTTGATCGATTCCTTCGGGTCCGATGATCTCAAAGAGAGATATATCCCCAAGATGTTCGACGGCCAGTGGCAGGGGACCATGGCCTTGACCGAGCCTCAGGCCGGCAGCTCCCTGGCCGACATTGCCACCCAGGCCGAACCCACCGACCAAGGGTACTATAAAATCCGGGGACAAAAAATATTCATCTCCACCGCCGATCATGACGGCGTGGACAACGTGGTCAATCTGATGCTGGCCCGGATCAAAGGCGCTCCGTCGGGCGTCAAGGGCATATCCCTGTTCGTGGTCCCGAAGCTGCGGATCGGTTCGAATGGAGGACTCGAACCCAACGACGTTAACGTGGCCGGCATCTATCACAAGTTGGGCTATCGCGGCGCGCCCCTGACCCAGCTCAGCCTGGGCGAAAATGACGACTGCCGGGGCTGGCTGGTCGGCGAACCCCACAAGGGTCTTTTTTACATGTTCCAGATGATGAACGAGGCCCGGTTGGAAGTGGGCATGGGCGCGGCGGCCATCGCCTCGGCCGCCTACTACACCGCCCTGGAATATACGAAACAGAGGCCCCAGGGAAGACGGCTTTCGGCCAAAGACCCCGGCACCCCGCCGGTGCCCATCATCGAACACGCCGACGTCAAGCGGATGCTTCTGTTCCAGCGGGCCATAGTCGACGGTTCCCTGGCCTTGATTCTCCGGTGCTGTAAATATTCCGATCTGACCAAGGTCACCGAAGGCCAAGACCGGGAACGCTACAACCTGCTCCTGGACCTGCTTACCCCGATAGCCAAGACCTATCCGTCCGAGATGGGACTTTTGAGTATCAGCCAGGCCCTCCAGTGCCTGGGCGGGTACGGCTTCTGCGACGAATTTCCCGTGGAACAATATTACCGCGACGCCCGCATCCACCCCATTCACGAAGGCACCACCGGCATCCAAGGATTGGACCTGCTCGGGCGCAAGGTGATCATGAAGGACGGCCGGGCCTTTTCGCTTTTCATCGAGGAAGTCCGGAAGACCATTGACTCGGCCCTGGGCGACCCGGACCTCAAAATCTATGCCGAAAGGCTCGGAGGCGCCCTGGACAAGCTCCAGGCCGTCACCGCCCACCTGACCCAGTACGCCCTTAAAGGCGCGGTCGAGGTGTTTCTGGCCGATTCGACCTTGTACCTCGAGATGTTCGGGGTGGTGGCCGTGGCCTGGCAGTGGCTGGTCCAGGGTCTGGCCGCCCGAAAAGCCTTGGCTCAGGGGGCTTCGGAGAGCGAGGACAAGTTCTACCGGGGCAAGCTTTACACCATGAAATTCTTTTTCCACTACGAGTTGCCCAAGATCGAAGGGCTGGCCGGGCGGTTGATGGAGACGGACGGCCTGACCGTGGAAATGAGCGAACCGTATTTTGTTGATTGAGGTCTTTTAATCACCGCTGTCTATGGAAACGCCGGGAGGAATCCGGTCCAAGGACGCCAAGGAGGTCAAGCATGAACAAGCCGGTTGTGGCTATCGTCCGTTACGAAAAACCAGGAGAATCAGTCCGCCGGGCGGTCGATCTTTCCCGAGGTCTGGACCGCCTGCCAGCTAAGGCCAGGGTCTTTATCAAACCCAACATCGTCATGTGGACCAAGGCCGTCCCCTTCCCCAAATGGGGGGTTATCACCACCTCGCGGGTGATCGAGGACATGGTCGTCCTCCTCAAGGAGAGAGGGGTCGAAGAGATTACTATCGGCGAAGGCATGGTCACCAACAAGCCCAAGGACAAGGAAACCCCGGCCCATGCCGCCGAGTATCTGGGTTACAACGCTTTGAATAAACGGTACGGCGTCAAATTCGTCAACGTCTTTGAACACCCCTTCGAAGAAGTCGATTTGGGGGACGGCGTGGTCCTCAACTTCAACACCGACATCCTTCACAGTGATTTCGTCGTCAATCTCCCGGTCTTGAAGACCCACGCTCAAACCATGATCTCCCTGGGACTCAAGAACCTCAAAGGCGTGATCGACGTGGTATCCCGGAGAAGATGCCATAACACCGACCCGGTCAAAAACCTCAACTTTTTCATCGCCAGACTGACCGACAAGCTGCCGCCCATGTTCACCTTGATCGACGGCATTTACACCAACGAACGAGGGCCGTCCTTCGACGGCCGGATACACCGCAGCAACATTTTGGTCGCCTCGGCCGACCCGGTCTCGGCCGATCTAGTCGGGGCCAGACTCCTGGGCTACAATCCGGCCGACGTCCCCCACCTGGTTCACGCCGCCAAGAACCGCGCCCGGCCCCTCGACCTGTCCGACATCGAGACGGTCGGCGAGAAGATCGAGGACCTGGCCTCGTTCCACGATTATGACTTCCCTTACAACGAAGACGGCACTCTGCCGATGCCCATGGAGCAGATGGGCATCAAGGGCCTGGCCTACCGCAAATATGACCTGTCCCTGTGCACTTATTGCTCCGGGCTCAACGGCATCGTCCTGACCGCCATCGCCCGGGCTTACAAAGGCAAACCCTTTGACGAAATAGAAGTCCTCAACGGCAAGATCCAAAAACCCGCTCCGGGCATGAAACACACCATCCTTTTGGGCAAGTGTATGTACGAAGCCAACAAGGACAACCCGGACATCCAGGACCTGGTGGCCATTAAAAGCTGCCCGCCCCAGCCCAAGGCCATCGTCAAGGCCTTTCACCAGGTCGGGATCGAGATTGATAAAGCTATCTTCGACAACATGGACATCGCCCCGGGTTTCTTCATGAAAAGATACGAGGGTAAACCGGAATTCGACGAGTCCCATTTCCACGTCAGCGACCAATAGGAGGATTTGACATGGAAAGTGTCCTGGTGGTCGGGGCCGGCTTCATGGGGGCCGGCATCGCTCAGGTCTGCGCCCAGTCCGGACGCCGGGTCGATCTGATGGATGTCAAACCCGAGGCCCTCGACCGGGCCCGCAAAACCATCAAGAGTTCCGTGGAAAAACTCGCGGCCAAGGGTCTGGTTAAAGAACCGCCCCCGGCCGTGCTTGAAAGAATCTCCCCGGTCAACGACCTGTCCTCCGCGGCTCAGGCCGACTGGATCATCGAGGCCGCTTTCGAAATAGAAAGCTTGAAGCTGGAACTCTTCGCCGAACTGGACCGCCTGGCCAGGTCCCAAGCCGTCCTGGCCAGCAACACCTCGACTATCCCCATCTCCCGGATCGCCCGGGCCGTCCGGAGCCCTGACAGGGTCCTCGGCCTTCATTTCTTCGGCCCGGTCCCCCTGATGGCCGGGGTCGAAGTGGTCAAGGGCGAGAAGACTTCGGCGGAGGTCTTTGATCGGGGCGTGGCTTTCGTCCGGTCCCTGGAAAAAATCCCGATCAAAGTCAAACACGATATCCCCGGCTTTGTCATGAACCGCATCTTCGCCGGGGCCTTGCGGGAAGCCGTCGACCTGGTGGCCAAAGGGGTCATCTCCCCGGAAGACGTGGACCTGGGCATGAAAATCAGTTACGCCTGGAACGTCGGTCCTTTTGAAATCGCCGACAACGCCGGCCTGGACGTCTTCACCTTCGTCTTCCAGGCCCTCAAAGACCTGGGGGAAGGCCACTTTCTGCCTGAGTCGGACCTGCTCCAGCAGATGGTCCGGGAAGGCCGCCTCGGCCGGAAGACCGGCCAAGGGTTTTACCGCTACGGTCCGGACGGCAAGCGCCTCGACCAACGCCGGGAATAGCTCCGGTGCCCCACAGCTCTGCTGTGGGCTGGTAGGAGCTTGCGGGCTTTCTTCATAAAGCCACTCTCGTGCCAGCCCTCTTGTCCCTTCGGGACCCGGACGTTTCCCTCGTTCCCAGGCTCAGCCTGGGAACGCCCTGTCTTCGCGGCTCGGCCGCATTTTTGGGCTGCCTCCCCAGCTCCAACTTGGGAGCCCCGTCCTGCAATCTCCCGCTACCCTATAAGATAACCTATTGAAATATATATAATCTGTAGGGGTGCACGGCCGTGCGCCCCTGCCGCAGACCGACCGACCTCGCTGGGTAGGGGCGAACCTATGTGTTCGCCCGACAAAGTTTGGGACCCAAGCCCGGTAGTTAGCGCAGAGCCCGCCGAAACCCAACATTTCTTCTACCTTTGGTGGCCCCGACCATTCCCTGCCGGGGCGGCCGAAGGCCGCAAGAGGCCTCTTCGGACCAAGACCACCCCGCCGCGCCACCCCAAATTTCGGTCTTTATCCCTTTACCATTTGACGGTCGGCCGACATCTTCTTCACAAATTCTCAAACACCCGCCCCGCCAAAACCATTGACCTTCGACCCAAACTAATATACAAAAATCCTTGGGGCTCTGCCGGAACCTTTCGCCGGAAAGGACGGTTACTCATGCCTGTTCCAAAATTTATCCACGCCGTCGTGAATGCCGAGCAGACGAGCCTGTTCGTTTCTTTGAGCCACAAAGACCTCAAGACCGGTGAATCGAGAGAAGAGAAATGACGCCGGAAACTCAGACCTTGTTCAACCAGAAACGCAAGATTGCGGCCGAATTCACCCCGTCAGAATCCATCGTCGTCTACCCCGGCGACTGTCTTGATCTGCTCAAGAGCATCCCGGATGAATCGATCCAACTTATTGTTACTTCGCCTCCATACAACATCGGCAAGGAGTACGAGAAGAAACTACGTCTCGATCTATACCTCCAGCAGCAAGCACAGGTAATTTCCGAGTGTGTCCGGGCCTTGTCTCCGCAAGGCAGCATTTGCTGGCAGATCGGTAACTATGTTGACCGGGGGGCGATAATCCCTTTGGACACAATCCTCTATCCCATCTTCTCGGGTCTCGGTCTTAGGATGCGGAATCGCATCATCTGGCACTTTGAACACGGACTGCACTGCACCCGGCGCTTTTCCGGACGATATGAAACGATTATGTGGTTCACCAAGTCCGGCGAGTATGTTTTCAACCTTGATGCCGTGCGCGTGCCCCAGAAATATCCTGGAAAGAAGTATTTCAAAGGTCCGAAAGCCGGCCGGTATTCTTGTAATCCTCTTGGCAAGAATCCGGGAGACCTCTGGGTCATACCGAATGTCAAGAGCAACCATGTCGAGAAGACGGAACATCCCTGTCAGTTTCCGGTAGAGCTGATTGAACGACTGGTCCTCTCGCTTACGAATGAGCGAGATTGGGTATTGGACCCCTTCCTGGGAACGGGGACCACGATCATTGCCGCCATTCGCCATGGGCGGCGCGGGGTCGGCGCGGAGATCATCCCCAAGTATGTTGCGCTTGCCCGGCAAAGAGTCCAAGAGGAGATGGAAGGCACATTGAAGACCCGTCCCATGGACAGACCCGTCTATGACCCGGTTGATGCGGGGAACAGTTTGACCATCGCTCCTTGGAAAAAGAACGCCAAACAAATTACTCTGTTTGACAAATCCAGTAAATACATAAAAAAAGAGGACTGATGAAGATTGTCGAGACCTACTCCCATTTAAATGGGCTGGAGTTTCTTTTTGTTCACAAGCCAACTCTTTGGCAAGAGATTCAATCTGTCATCGCTGACGTGGATGCCAGTAAGTGTCGGACCAAGGTCTCCAAAGAAAAGACGATGAGAGGGAAACTTTTGTACAGCCCGATTGACATGAATGCTTCCTTCAAGCGTCTGCTTCGGAAAAAGTCTTGGGAAGAAAGCCGAGTGAGCTACTGGGTTACCAGAAGCGAAAAACTGATCCGAAAGACGCTGACGATGTCGACCGAGGAGCAAAAGCGTGAGATAGAAACCGCAGGTGAAACGCCGATCTTTCAGTTACAATCAGACGGATTTCGTTAAGGACCGCGTGGCGGTTGAGGTTCAGTTTGGCAAGTATGCCTTCGTTGCTTACGATCTCTTCGTCAAGCACCTCGCCTTTTATGTGGGTAATCGCATTGACGTGGGAGTCGAAATTCTTCCGATGAAGTCCCTTCAAAGTCAAATGAGTTCGGGGGTCGCTTACTATGAGGGTGAGTTTTACAACGTTGTCCGCCAAGGCCGTGGGGTCCCGGCGGTCCCGCTTGTGCTTCTAGGGATTGAACCTTGAGTAGATTGAGCACCTGACAACCGATGGCCGGCTTTATCCAGAGGATAGGCGTCTTGCGCTGTATGGAATTCGGAGGAGGGTATGGCCTTCAGTGAGATAGAAATTCAACGATACAAAAAAATTCTGGACGCTTTTTTAAAAAGGCGTCGCCCGCCGGCGCATCTCCGTGATCAGGTGGATGTGGGATTTCGCCTGAAGGGCCAAAGCTTGGAGATTTTTGAAGTTCGGCCTAGTTGGCGCACCCCCGGCCCAATGATCGAACAACCCGTCGCCAAAACCACTTACGTGAAAACTCGGAAAGTGTGGAAGGTTTATTGGCAGAGAGCTGATATGAAGTGGCATGGTTATGGTCCGGCCCCGGAAGTCAAGAAACTTGAAGAATTCATAAGTCTGGTCGAAAAAGACGAGTATCACTGTTTTTGGGGCTAGTGTCCTGTGTGGTTAGTTCTTTCATATAATAAAGAATCGTGATATAGTGCCAGACATGGCACGAGCACAAGAAAGATATGTGTTGAAAGAGGAGGAGCAGCAGGAGCTTGCGAGGCTGGTTCG
>Ga0209270_1002046_pt1 | contig 23385 bp, 25 predicted proteins | sample MTBAKSrepl1MetaG_FD_187456 | JGI IMG/M metagenome (GOLD analysis project Ga0209270, IMG submission 187456) | Enrichment culture microbial communities from Arthur Kill intertidal strait, New Jersey, USA, that are MTBE-degrading - MTBE-AKS1... | ecosystem: Environmental > Aquatic > Marine >...
AAAATAACCAAATATGCATGTCATTTTTCACAAAATCATAGAACAAATGTAATATTTTGTTATAATTAGACTGGAACTAGATAACCAAGTTTATTTTTGCATACTTAAAGTATCAAAATAGTAAATATACTTATTGAATTAATTTGATAATTTCCTTCTTAACTTGAAAGATGAAATACTAGGAACTACAAATTATTATTTGGTCCAATAATCTTTATTCGCATATTACAAATACTTTCTGCGAGACGAACGTTGTCCCCATCCTTTCCAATTGCATATTGTAGAACCTCATCTCGTAAAACATAAACATTTGCTGATTGATTAGCATCATCAATTTCAATTTTTGATACTTCCTGGTTTCGTAATGGGTAAAGTGATTCAATGACATTCTTTTTCGGATTTAATGGATCCCAAATAATTATATGAACATGTTCACCCCCAAGATCCACTGAGATGTCCTTTGAAATCGGATTTTCTCGTTTGAAAAAAATTTTATGTAGATTCGGAATACTTGCTGAATAAACAGCTATTTTGGTTATTCGGCCAACTCTACGAGCCATTTTTACTACCTCAATCTGTTTTGATTTAATTTGCGGGACTAAATAGTTTAATATATCCATTACTTCTTGCTCGGGTGATATTTCATTTTCCCGTGTGTCTAATTGAATATTCACACCAATTAACTTTTTTGCAAGGGATAAATTTATTCCATCTGTTCCTACTGCACGATGAGCAGCAGCTGCACTTTTAACAACTATTCTAATTTCTCTTCCATCCAGTGCTAATTGTACTAAGTCAACATCTCGAGGATCAAGTGGAGTTAATGCAGATATTACCGTATCTTTAATATTTGGGCATACCTTTATAAAGTCGATAATTTCAGATTCACCCATTTCTTGTATGAGGAGTTTTAATCTTTCATCATTTTCCCCCTTACAAATCTTGATAGGATTTTCATATTTTTCTGAACTGATGAGTATTTTCGTGGTTTTTTGAGGTTCACGAGCAATAGATACTATATCAATTTCACCAGTTAATGATTCTGGAATAATACGTGCTATCGCGATCTGTGCTTCTTCAAGTGGTGATAATTGCACACTTCGCCCAACCTTCGAAGAAAAACACACAATACATTCAGCAGGAGATAGTTCACCTGTTGAATTTGAAATCAAAAAATGGTCAGGAATACTTCCAGCTATTAAGCCCTCATCATTCGCCCATTTAGCAATATGCCTCGCAACTTGTGTGTTTAATGATCCTTTCGAAAGCAAATAAATTACTTGAACTCCCAGATCAATATCTCTCTTAAAATTACGCTGATACACTAACAAACCCGATCGTTCATAGGTTTCTGTTCTAGCAATTAGTGCTATAGTGCATCGGAAATAATTCCCAAAAAATCTTAATGGAATTTCATTATTTCTTTCAACAAATCTACTTGCAAATTCAAAGAAATTTTTGGACTCATATCTTATTGATCGATTTGGACGAGAACCTTTTAGTTTGGATGCATAACCAGAAAATTCTCTAAGTATTATACGAGTCAAGATCCCTGCCTGATCTGATCGATCAGCTTTCTCAAAATACTCTTCCGTTATACTGTCTTTTAAGGCAGGTTCTATGTAATTGTTCATTAAATAATTTGTCGCATTCATTTGAGGACTATTCTTTAGAATTCTATATGCGAGAACTAATTCAATCGCTGTGATAATTCGTTTTTCAATGAATTGTCTTGATTCTGGAATTAATCCTGATTGGAGATATAATATGGTTGAGTCTACAATTGGCTTAACTAAATTATGATCATGCTTAATTCTAACTATTACACTTCCATCTTTTAAAGTTGAATAATCTTCACTTGATGAAATCCATTCAAGCTTGAATGCACGTATAAATGCTGATGGAATTTCGTCGGATAACAATTGGATTCCATCATTAATATGTGTCTCTATTTGGCTTTTTATTGCAGTTTTTTTCCAAAAACCAAAAATTTTGTGGATTGAAACAACAATAAAATTAAAAACTTTAAATAAAATAATTGGATGTGTTAATAAATATGCAACCAGCAAAATGGTGATCGCAGAGCCAAACCCAAAAGATAATATAAGTTGAATCAATTGAAATGAGTCATCAACCATTAGATTAATCCTTTCTTAGGATACTTTTTTCTGAATACAATCAAGCGAATCGCAATTGAATAGTATTTTCTCGTTATTTTTTAAGATACTGGAGATATTATCAATCGTTATAGTTGCTCCACAATTTGAGCATTTAATTTTTCCTTCCGATAATTCTTGAGTTAAATTTAATTCATTTAGCATCTGTAATAAATCATCATCATGAATTGCATATACTGATTGTCTTTCAGAAAAACGTTTTATGTTTTGAAAAATCTTATCTATTAATGACATTCTTACCACCTTCCCATGTAAATTCATATCTTGGTTCTCTTAAATAATTGTTATAACTCATTGTAAGATTAATATTGTGCACCAACAATTTCTTATTATTCATAAGTAATCTCCTACATGACTTATTTTAATAAGTAAGATAATAAATTCGTAATAAAATTCATCGAATTCCCGAATATTGCCACAAACGACGCCAGATAAATAAAGAAAATTACAATCGAATAATCAACTATGTCACAAAATAATGCTACCATACCGAGAACGCGCGCGCGAAGAAATTGCAGCTCAACAGCCCGGTGGCGGGTAGGGTCGCCGGATGGTTGTTGGTTTGCAGGTTATGATTGACCTCGTTGATAGCTCCTTGGATCTTCCTGTCCTCCTGCTCCAGGACGGCGATGCGCACCTCTAATGTGGTTAGATAATCATTCAATTCGTTGAGATTTTTGATGTCAGGTCTGCCCATGTTGTCCCCTTTCGAATTCCGAATGGAGATTACACCATCATTGTATGATGAGAGGAAAAAAAATACCAGTCATATCGATAGAAATTCGATTGAAATATTCCCATTCCGGGCATCATGCCGCCATTATGCGTACGGGCAAAGCATTTGATATCGAAATACCGGGTGAACAACAATGTCCATGATCAAATGCTTTGCCCCTACCGCCCAATCCACACATCCATCATATACCCAACCCATACGTGCAATATTCGAAAATTCGTGACCCATTCGTGGATGGCTAATTACCGTGAGGTTGACAAACTTTATTAAAAAAAATGACCTCCTCGCCTGGATCGTTCAGCTTTCGCCGGGGTCTTATTGACTGCCCCTAACGATCAGAGCCATGAGGGGCTCTTTCAACAAGGAGGAACCTTTCCTAATGATTAATCGAAAACTTTGTAGTTGATTTGATTAATATCCAGATCAAGCGAATGTCTGAGTGGAAGGCGAAAATTATCAATACTAAAGTTATGTAGGTTATACGAAAGTGTCTGTACCATTATTAACCATAATAACGGCAACAATTTTTTGCAAGCAAAAGATGAGAGCTCTTCCTTTGTCCAAATCTTTTCAGAAACCAATTTATATTTTGCTGCTTGAATAATTTCTATATCTATTGTATTTTCCGGATCACGCGATTTATTTGTAAAAAAGAATTGGACTTCTTGTTTTTCTTTGAAAAGCAAGATTGATAAGTTTGATATTATTTCAATATTTAACCCTTTTTGTAAAATTGCTTGTCTTTCAATACTCAATTTTAGAAAAGAGTGGTTAATATACTCAAGATTATCCTGGGATTGCATATTCACTCCTGTCCTTTACCTGAATATTAATGGATTCTGTTCTAGAAAAATCGGATTCTTGGTTCTCTGATACGACAAAAAAGTCATGATTAGAAATTGCTTCTACCCTACTATCTTCACAATCTTTTAACACAATCGAAACTTCACAATTTAAGGCTTCGGCAATTGCAATGATCGTACTTAATTGCGGGTTAAGGTCAGCTTTTTCGATTTTTGATATTCTGGTTTGATACGTGTTCGATATCTCTGCCAGTTCTTTTTGGTTTAAATTTAGTTTCTTCCTTTTCAGGTAAATTTGTTTTGCTAATTGGTAAAAAGGTTTAATTCTTCTTTCTTCTTTTATAAATTCCGGATCCTGCCTGGCAATTCGTAATGCATCTTCATGTGAAATTAAATTCTTATTCACTTTACCCTCTCCCTAATCCAAATCATATCGATCTAATTTTGATAAATTCTTGTATGTTCTCTCCAAATTTATATTTTTTGTTTTATCGCTCTTTTTCAAAAATGCATTCAAAATAATAATTGTCTTTGTATTGTTAATTTGCAAAAAATGCACTCTAACCTGACCCCAGGTCCATTGAAACCATTTTTCTTTCTTAAATTTGATCTGTTTTACCGAACCAATCCATTCAGTTGTGGATTCATATACCGCATTCAATTCCAATTGACTAAAAACTCTTGCAGCGATCGGATTTCCAAATCCAATAATTTCTTCGTATGGGCTATTATTTTCTCCACTGGGCGGACAATAATAAATCTTCCACACTGGTTCGCCTCCTAAATATAACTTATAAGTTATATGATTTCAATAGAATGTATGGTCTAATTTTATTTGATATTTGTAATAAAAGATAATCCTTCAGGTCAAGTAGATTTTTTATTTCAGGTCTTGCCATGCTGCCCCCTTTCGAAATCCGGATGGTGATTTCTTAATAATTGTATATGTATTTGGTTGTAACGCAACCCAGTTCAAACCGGAATCGGATGTGGTGGTTGGTGGAATTCGGGGTTTATTACCAACATGTGTATGGGCGGGTTCGGAACCCGCCCGTACGCCCGATCCACCGATACCGCCATTCCGTGTGGACATTCGGCCGCGTAGGGGCGTTCGGCCGAACGCCCCTACATGTCCGAACGCCCCTACGGGTTATGCAATGATCCCCATCAATGAAATTTTCACGATTGACATTCGTTTATATCACCCTGTGGGTTCGGTGCCTATTCGTTGACGGTATGGATAGCCCGTTCTTCGTCCTTGGTTTCCAATCATTCCCCCTTTTGCCCTTCGCCTTTTGCCTTTTTCCTGTCAACTTTCCACTTTCAACTGTCAACGATTTCCAACCCCTCCCCCGTCCAGCGCAACCCCCGTACCACCTGCGTTTGCTCGGCCTCCATTAACGGCAAAACCATCCTTCTGCCCAGCAAATCCAGCGGATGTGCGTCCGCAATCCCGTACGGTAAACGCAATCTCCCCTCCGCATCCAATTGCAGCAGCGGCTCGATCTGTCTGGGCAAGCGGAACACTTCCAGCACACCATCCGCGTTCACCAGCGCGCTCAACGGACTCTCATCCGCGCAACCCAGCGCCAGCCATTCTTCCAGGGCTTCCTTGCGGGTCTTCTCGACCTCGCGCCAGCGTGGCAGCCAGACCCCGCTCTCCTGCCAGATCTGCACCCCCTGCAGCACGCCACCCTGCACAGCCTGTTGCGCCACCTCGCGCATCAACTCAGTTGTTTCGCTCACCGCCATCAGGCTGAAACGCAGATCCTGGTTGAGCAAGAGCCAGCTACTGCCGTTCCAGCGTTTGCATTCGCCATCCGGGTAACCACGGCCATCATCCGTCTCGACTTCATAATACTGGCTGGTATCCAATGCGCCACTGCGCTCCAGCACCAGCCAGTAGCGCGTGTTGGCGTTCAATGCCAGCGGAGCATCCAATAACCAGGCCTGCCAGCGCCAGCCACCCTGCAAATAAACGTTCGACAGCAAGCTGCTGGTCAGTTCGGTGCCGGGCACACCTGCGTTATCAGCGCAGATCTTCACGCGCAATTCATCGCTGGCAGCCCCCAGCATGGCGATGCGCAAGCCAATCTGCCCCAGTGAGAATGCCTCCGCCCCGGTGGTGAAGCTTTGCGCCAGGCGTTCACTGCCACTCAATCCGAAAGATTGCTGGCTCTTGCCACCAGGCAGATGCGCGATCAGGCCGCTGTCCTCGCCATCCAGCGTCCAGTCCAACCTGTGCCAGTAACCCTTCAGTCGCATGGTCAGTTGGGGAGCTCGTTTCTGCGGCAACAACACCAGCATCTGACTGTCGTCCAGTCCCTGTTGGAGTAGCTGCATGACAGCCGCATGCCGGGCTTTGTTGGGATCCACCTCGCGCAGGCTGAGCAGGGCTTCCTTAGCCCCCAGTTGTTCCAGGCGTTCCAGATGCTCAACCCAATCCGTGTACAGCCAGCTACTCAAGGGATCCAGCAACGGACTGGCCTGCGGGTAACGCGCGATCACCCGGCTGAGCAGTTTCTGGGTGGTCCAGCCAAAGCGTAAGCGCTGCACATCCAGATGGATCTCTTCGATCCAGCCATGCCACATGATCTCCCCGGCCGGGTTGTGAATGCTGACTGCCTGCCCTAGCCAGGAGTGGATCATACGCAGGCTGATCGCATTCGGATCCTGCACGGGGGTGGAAATCACGGCTTCGTTAGAGCCACCCGGTAAGCGCCAATCCATGGATTGCACCTGCCAGTCAGCCCCCGATTGCAACATTCCCTGCAGATGATTGCCAGCCAATACAACCTGTGATTTCATGGCAACATCCTGCGGCGCGGCTGGTATTCTAGCTGAATGTGATAGTTCATGTCCAACGGCATACTGGTGCCGGCATCCACCAGTATCTGCAGCACATGATCCTCGCCGGGCAGCAGCCACAGACCATTCCCGATCCCCTGGTAGGCGTGCTGGTTCTTTTGGGTCTGGGCCAGATGGATATATGGCTGCTCCTGATCAACGGCATCGATCAACGTCTGCCCGAAAGCCAATTCACCATCCGGCAGGGCTGCGAATTGCCGCCAGCCATCCGTGAAGAATAGAAAGACCGCATCCAGTGCCAGATGGGTCGTGCCGGCGTTGCGATTGTGGGCATACAGTTCCAGACGCAGATCACTCCAGGGCACATCCGCGTTGGAAAGCGCTGGCAGGCAGATCATCGGTAGCAGTTGCAGTTCACGCTCCAGGGAAAGCAGTTGGGTGCCACTCTGAAAGACCAGGCTGCCGTTATACAGCTTCCAGCTCAGCCAGGTTTCGGGGCGTAATCCCCCCGGGTTTACCAGCCGCACCAAGGGTCGCACCTGCCGGCCTGCCATGCCGGCGAACGCCGCTCCCGGCAGCACCCAGGAGAGTACCCGAATGGCATCGGGATTGTCCCACTGCACCAACCCATAGGCTCCAGCATGACAGCTACTGTTCATCACCACCCCAAAGTTGAGCAGGCTATCCGCGCTTTCGCCTTCCAGTACGGCCAAAGGCGTGGAGACAGCGCTGCCCCACCCCAGTATGATCTGATCCAGGCTCTCAGCCGGGTTAAGGTCATGCTGCAACTGCAGGCGCACCGCAGCCGGCAAATCCCCCAGCAGTCCTTCCCCGGTGATCCAGCACCAGTTTTGCCCGGCCCCATCGGCACGGTTATCGATCTGCAAACCGTCTGTCACCGCACTGCCGTGGCTGTTATTCAGCGCCAGCGCTTGCCAGGGTAACTGCCAGAAGTCCTGGCGTTGTAACTCCAGGCGGATGCCAATCCCCTTCGCCTGCACGCTGCCCAGAATCCAATTGAAATCTACAGCGTACACGCAGCTCTGGTACACCTCCGGGCTGTCGTCCGGTTGCAATACCAGCCAGGTGCTATGACCCAGGCGTGTGCGCTCCACCAGCATCTGTAATTGGGATATCAGCGCGCGTGTTTGCGTGGCTGTGCCCTGCAGGATCAGGTCGAGTTTCTCCAGGCTCAGCCCGGAGGGTAAGCGTTGCGATGGATGACGCTGGCAACCGCGCAAAGCCAGCGCGCTGCCCGAACCGTGAAACACAAACTCGTCCTGGTTGATTTTTATGGCAAGTCGTTTCATTGAACCTCCAAAAATATTTTTTGTTATTCGCAGGATGTGCATCCTGCGAATAACAATGATTTTCTAGTAAAAATCAATCGGGTTGGTGCTGCTGTGCTGTAAAAAATAGCGTCGCACCTGATCCAGCACCGATTGCAACCCTTCATCCGATATAGGAGACAGCAGTTCCTGGCTCAAGTGCTGGGGGTCAGGATGAAAGCGTTCGCTACGCTGCACCTGGCGTTGACGCAATGCCTGACGCTGTGCCAGTTGTAGCACCAACGGACTCAGGCTCAAATCCTGATCCAGGTTGCTCTCCAGGGCATCATCCAACCCGGCAATCATCAGCGCATACGGGCAGACGCGTTGTACCTCAGCCAATGCCAGCCGGATGCACTCTTCCAGCAATGCGCTCGACCAGATGGCCGCGTCGGGATCATCCAGCAGCACCTGCAAGCGCGCTGTCAAAGTCGTCAGATTAACGCTCATGGTCACCTCCACTCACTGCAGCATCGGTTGCAACGCTCATTTTCGTGGGTACACCCTCCCGATCTTCATCTGTGGGATGGGACAATACAGGCGCATCCACTTCGCGCACCAGCTTCATGCCATTCGGAGCAATCAGCACCACTTTGCCGCTCGGGTAGACTTTCCAATCCAGCAGGGCTTCAGGGTCAATCTCGTATTCAGCTGCCAGGCTGGCAACCATAACGGGCAATGTGCTGGTTTTCTTTACGGGTTTCGGGCTCAGCGGTACTTTGCTCTTGCGAGTAGCTCTAGTCATTTTCCACCTCCTGCCAGATTTCCGGATGAGCCTGCCAGAGGGCATCCAGCTTCTCCTCCAGGCTCAGGCTGCGTGGCGATTGGGGTTGCCCCAGCCAGGCTTGTAGATCCTGGAGGCTGCCGTGATAGAAGTTCAAATCCAGCGCTGATTGTTCCCCCGGCAGGATGAACTTATCCCCCGAGAATTGCCAGAAGCGCCAGTTTTTGCTGCCATCCGGTACCGCCGGTGCTGGTATGCCCGGCACGTAGTGCTTTTTCAGTTGCTCCCAGCTCAGGTGAATCCTGCCAGGGCGGTAGGGGTAATGCGCCAGCCACAAATCCCAGATGGGCAACCATTCCGCCATCTGCGGGGCATATTCCTTTACGAAACTGGCGCGTGTGTAGATCAGCACCGGTTTGTGGAACTTCGCCTGCATGGCATCGGCACAGGCTTGCGCACAATCGCTGATCAACTTACCGGGGTAACGCTTGCTGATCGAGCCCTTTTGCCACTCACCCCAATCCGACCAGTATTGCTCCACATCCAGCGCCATAAAGGCGTAGTCCAGCCCCTTCAGGCGGTGTTCCAGGTTGCTGATCTGGGCATCCACGGCGCAGCCAGGGTCCATCCAGTGGTAGACGCCACACAGCATCCCGGTTGCCTGGGCTGCCTTCAGATGCGAAGGGCACAGCGGGTCCTGCCGGTAGCTGCCCTGCGCGGCTTTGATGATGGCAAAACGCACCCCATTTTCATACAATTTTTCCCAATGGACGGTGGCCTGCCAGGACGAAACATCCACCCCCAAACAATATCGATCAAACATAGAAGTTCCTTTCTGGGATTTTTAGATGGAAAGCCTTCCATCCAAAAATCCCGATAATCTCTTTTTTTTCTCATTAGCCTTTAGCCTTTAGCCTTTCAGCTTTCAGCCATCAGCCATGAGCTATGAGCCATTAGCTTTCAGCCCATCCTCCACAGCCACGCCTAAAATATAGGCTGCCAACACCGACACGAACGCAATCGTCTCATTCTCGGGCACCTCAAAGGTCGGATCAAAATGCCGGATCACCAAAAAAGCCAACCCGATCACCGCCGCCCAAAATTTCCGCGATCCCAATAACAATTTCCATTTCTGCATGATTTTTCTCCTTTTGTAATGTATGGGTAATGCATTCATCCTTTTTGGAATGAATTACCCGATTCGTAGGGGCGTTCGGCCGAACGCCCCTACGCCATTGGCCCACAACCTCCTGGGCAAGGACGAGCCATTGCCCCTACGCCATTGGTCCACAACCTCCGGGGCAAGGACGAGCCATTGCCCCTACACGTCCATCCAATGCGTTCTCCGTACGGGTGGGTTCCGAACCCGCCCTTACGGCATTGATCCACAACCTCCGGGGCAAGGACGAGCCATTGCCCCTACACGTTCATCCAATGCGTTCTCCGTACGGGTGGGTTCCGAACCCGCCCCTACGAACATTCTTTTACCTTCAGCCTTTGGCCTTTTCCTGTCAACTTTTTTCCTATCAGCCATGAGCCATCAGCTATCAGCAAAAAGCTTTCAGCTTTCGCCTTTAGGCTTTAAGCTACGTTAGCCTTATACAACGGGCGATAATCCGCCACAAACACCGAGAGATAATGCCGTACCTTCAAATTGATGGTGTCGTTGTGCAGCATATCGAAGCCCACTTCCTGATCGGCCACAAAGATCTCGGGCATCAGACCAAAGCGCTCGGCGATGATGATGCCAGGCACCAGGTTCGGGTCGGCCATGGCAGCCCAATCGTTGGCATCGGTCCAATCCGGCACGGTGATCACATCACCCAGTTCACCACGCAGCATATTCTCCGAGAAGATATTGCTCTCGCGTTCGAAGGTCGGGTACAGAATCTGGCGTGCGGTCAGGCGTAACGCGCGTGGCACCAGCAAATAACGCGCATCCACCGCCAGCATGGGTTTGGTGATGTCATTTGAGATCATGCTCTGCTGGTAAATGGCCTGGCTGGCTGCTTCAAAACTGGAACCACTCAACGCAGTGGTACCCAGGTTGTTATGCACGATGGCATCGAAGACGTGTGCTCCATCCGCCATGATCGGTCCGGTGCCACTGCTGCTGCTGAACAGCCCAGCCACCAGGCTCGAGATGTTGCGGATGGCACCGGATGCCAGTTTTTGGGGTAATTGGCGCAATTTGTGCGTCTCGTCCTTGTCAATCATCTCCAGGGTGATCGGCAACAGGCCGCCATATTTGCGGAAGGTGTTGCTCTCGCCACTGTCACTGATCTCCAGCTCTCCATACGCAGCTCCTTCCGAGATCACCCCCAGGGCACTGACCTCACCCAGCAGAATGCCACTGACGGGCTGCAACGAGCCCATATGCTCCACCTTAACCACCTTCTCCCACCAGCGGTAACCGGCTTTCCCCAGCTGTTCCCACTGCTGCAGCATGATCTTGTTGAAGCTGTTTTTGAGCACATTCGAAAGGCTGTCACTATCCGCCAATTGAATCCGCTCCGCCGACATCCTGCCATGAAAGTCCACATCCCCGGTCATGCGCAGATACAATTCACGAATACCGGAAAGGCGTGCGACGCGAGCAGACTGCATGCTGGCTTCACGTGGAGCACCCAGCAAGTCGTCTGCCGCTGCCTGCAACTGATCGCGCTCCGAGCGCATTTCCTCGATTCTTGCGGCGCCACGAATGCCGTTGCGTCCTTGCAGAGCTGCCACCAGTTCGCGCTGTGCCTGAATGGCCTGATCCAGTTCTTCCAGACCAAAGGAGCGGTTCTCGAACTGTTTACGCACCTGAGTCTGCGCCGGTTCGGGCAGATTGCTTTCCTTTAATTTAAGTTCCAGAAGATTACTCTTGATTTGTTGCACCTCGAGTGAGAGTTGGCTTTCTACTGTGGCGCTTTCGCCTGTTTCACTTAATTGGATTGTTTCTTTTTGCATTTTTTCCTCCATTGGTTGAATTTGTTGTTGTAAGAGCCGGTTGAACGCTCCACCTCTTGCAGGGCGATAGACCAGATCCAGACTGATGACTTTGATAATTTGTTTGACGATCTTGCCGCTGGCGCTGAAGACGATATCGGCACTGAACCCCACCCGGGGGCGTGGCGATGGACTACCCAGCCATTCCGCTCCTACCTGCTCCAGCAAATCCGCGCTGGGACCGGACGGCTTGAGCTTCAATACCACCCCCTGGCAACTTTCGTCATAGCGAGCGGCATACGCCACCCCTGCCAGATCACGCAGGCTGCGATGGGTCTGTGGTTGCTGGTGATCGATGAAGACCTCCACCCCCTCCCACAACCCCAGCGAGGCGCGCAAAGCTTCCTGGGTGAAGTGCCAGCCATTACCAATGCCAGCGGTGATGGCCGTCACCTCAAAAACGGATGTTTGTGTGTTGTGTTCTTCTGCTTCTGCCGTTGCCGGGTTCCAGTCCTGCAACTGCACCCGCGTTCGAAATTGTTCTACTTCTTCTTTCATAGCTTCTCCTTTCCTTTTAATATGGTCTTATCGGTTGATGCGCTGAAACCTCCTTTCCTGCTCATAAACTGGCCACCCCGCGTGGTTCTGCCTGTTCGGGGTCAATCACCTTGCTGGAACGCTGCTGTCCTCCTCCACTACCGACCTCCTGGCGCGCGGGGTCATCCAGATCGATATCCGGAGAATCCTGTGCCTGCACCTCACCAGCAAAACGGTAGACCATGCGCAGCAGTTCTTCGCGGTTGATCAAGCCGCGGTCGAAGAGATCAAAGAAGGTGCGGCTGGCAGCCTGCGTGGCGATGGCCAGGGCGGCGTTATCGCGGGCACTCAAATCGGCTGCCTGCACCTGAATGCTGGCTTCGGGATCCACCCTCCTGTCCAGCATGGCTCTGCGGCGCACGGCAATCACAGCCAGTTGACGCAGCATCTCGCTGAAAAACAATTGCCTTTGCTCAAAATGCCGGAAGGTCGGTCCACCAGCGGCTTCGGCGGTGCTGCGTGTGGAGGATTCCGGTTCTGCCAGAAAGTGCAGCGGTAACCCGGCACCCGCAGCGATCATCTTCTTGATGCTCAGGCCGTCTGCGCTGGCTTCATGACTCTCCAGGCGGGGATGAATCACCTCCCACTGTTCGGATTCATCCGTCACCAGGATTGAGCCTGGTGTAGGGGGAACGGCGTTCAGGATGGCTTGCCGAGCTGTGCGTTCGGCTTCACTCAAAAAGCGTGACTTGACCACGAAGTAAAAGGCATTGCGATAGCGGTTCAGGCGTGCCCTATCCTCCAACCAGATGGCGTAGCGGTTCAACCACACCAGCAGAGGAGCCAGATCGCTCTCCCCACGCACCGCGCCGGGCGGGCGATTGATGGCGAAATGCAGCATCACCGTCTGGTCCGGGGAATCGCTGCGGCTGTCATAAGCTGCCCAGGTGTGTTCCTCACCCAACCCGTCCAGTTGCTGGTGGTAAGCCAGTTCCTGTTGCAAATCATTCTCAGCCGTCTCAATCGCTGTGATCTGAGTTGCCGGTACCGCACGCACATAGGTCATCCCGGCTGCATCTGTGGAGAGTAAAAAGAACAGCTCTCCAGCGCGGGTCAATTCATCGCACCACTCATAAATGCGCAAGGCGCACTGATTGAGTTCATGCTCCCACCAGTGTTTCAGAAATTGCTCGCTGGCCGGGTGATTACAGGTGATGCGCACCCCTCCCCCGACCACATACTGGCTGGTCAGGCCCACAATCCGGCGTGCCAGCGGGTTGCTGCGCCAGGCTTCCAGAGCCTCCTGCAAAATGGTCTGCTGGTCGTAGGGCAAACGGTCGCGCGATTCATACGGCGGCAGGTTGAAGGGCAAAGCCGGGATGGTCTCAAAGCGTTGCCTGTGTTGCCTGGTAAAAAATTGTCGTAATCGTTCCATCCAATTCATGTTTTCTCCTCTTTTAACTTGCTGAACCTGAAATTTAGAAACGCCTTCTGTTTCGTTTTTCGCGGAATTTGAAATCCATCTCCTGCAGGGGGTCTGCGGCAGAGATGATGGAGGTGGGTTGACCCGCCTGTATGCTTTGCGATTCCAGTACGGCACACAACGCTGCGGAGATCAACCAATCGTCATGCACTTCGCGCCCCAGTTCATCGCGGGTGCCGGCCTGGACCTGCCAGCGCAGCAATCGTTCCGGCCCCAGCGAAATGCTGGACTTGCAGGCACGGGCTTGCGCCAGGAACTGGTGCTGTTCTTCTGATGCATCGCGGTGATCTTGAATGCGACCGCTGTCGATCAGTCCCAGGAAATCCCAGCCCAGACGGCTCTTGCTGGAGGCTGTGAACTGGAACGGGATCACCCGTCCGGGTAAAGCGCGCTGCAAGAAGGAAGCGATCCCGGCGCCCACCCCACTGGCATCCACCACAAATTGTCTTGGATTCCAGAGCCTGGCCAGCGCCAGCAATTGCTCAAACAGGCTGCTTTGCGCAATCCCCTGCCAGGCCTGGCGCTGAACAATCCGGTAATGATTCTGGTGCAAGCCCCAGGCGGTTGGCTGGCTGTGGAGGGAGACAATCGTCAGCGCACTGAAATCCCGCTGAGGGTTGCTCATCACTCCGGAGCTACTCAACCCCTGATCTTCCCCGGCCACATCCAGGCAAAAGGCATAGATCTGCCCCGCCTGTGGCGTGGTTTGCAAAGCGTGTTCGCCCTGCAGCATGGCTAATCGGCCATCATGGAAGAGCCTGCCACCATTCTCCAGCAGTTCCGAGAAGAACTGAGTACGTACCAGCGGATGATCCCTTCCGAGCATGGCGATCTGTTTTTGCACAAACTTGCCATAGGCTGGCACTTCGCGAGCAACCTCATCAGCCGTCAATACAAATGCCCTACGGATGCCATCACCGGCTTCGATTTTTTGCGCCAGTCTCAACTCCCTGGCCAGCAGGGTGTCCTCCGTCCAGGCCGTACCCCAGAAGACGCGCGTGGCGTTGGTGCTGGCAGCCATCGGGGCAATCTCCTTGTCGTACTTCTCCAGCGAGATGTCCTGGGCTTCGTCCACCTGCAACAGCGTCGAGGCTGTCGCCCCCACAATATTGGCTTCGGGTGAACCGGAAAGGAAGGTGATACTCGCCCTTCCGATGCTGAAGCGATAACCCGAATCCTTCTGCCACTCCTCCTGCAACAGGGGATGACGGGAGAGCACGCGTTGCAGACGGCGCATAGCATTCTGGCTCTGTGGTTTCCAGGTCGGTGAGATTTTGACCAGTTCCCCGCCAGTGTGGATAAATCGCATCAGGAAAAAGGCTTCTAACTGGGCCTGCAGTTCGTTCTTACCACTCTGGCGGGGAAACATGACCACAAAGGAGTGACCGCAAGCGCCCAACACAGACGTGCTGATGGCATAAGCAACAGCCTGCTGGTATGCTCGTAACGCAATCCCTCCCAGGGCAGCAAAGCGGCAGGGATCGGTCAGCGTGGATAGCATGCGTTTCTTGTCAATCGTTGTTAACATCGTTTTTTTCCCTGACCGGCATGGATTGATCAAGATCATGAATCAACCGCAGTACTTCCTTACGGAATTTATCTTTGTCATCTTCTGCTCCGCTCCATTTTTTACGGATCTCAATCAAACGTCCCAAACGAGCGCCGGCTTTACCAATAATCTCGAGCGAAGCGCCATACTGATCCAGTTCATGTTCTCCCTTTTCAACCAGTTCGTGATATTTCCAGATTGCCTGGCGTAAGAGGGCGATGATTTCATCCAGATCCGATTCGGTCGTTGGAAGGTCCTCATCCGCGAGTATGAGATTGGCATCCATCTCCGCGAAGGTCTCAGGCGGGCGCGGGCGTGGTCGTGCAGTAGATTTTTTCTCCATACACATCCTTTCTGAAATTAGAAATATTGTTCTAATTTTGATCAAAGTATGACGGAAAAATCTCGTTCTGACAACCTGCCTAAATGTGCATGTTTTTAAGCAAAATTGGCATATTTTGGCAGGTTTTTGGCATATTGGACGGATTTTGTCCGATTATTTCCATCATTTTCCTGATTATTTCGCCCCGGAAAACCTGTGACAACATTCTTATCTCCCCCAAAATCCGATATATTTATTGTCCCTGTCAGACAATTAACAATTGAATAGCAACTGCTCTCATTAAGCCTGCGCTGACCTGTACGAAGCATACGCTGGTTCCATTCTGGCTACTTCTGCTTTAGGTGTGGATGCGGTCATGCCAGCTGGCGCTCTCATCACCGATCTCTCCTTAGCAATTACCATGTCCAATGCTGGTGGTGCCTGGGACAATGCCAAAAAGTATATTGAAGTTGGCAAGTTTGGCGGCAAGGGATCCCTTGCCCACAAAGCCGCCGTGATCGGCGATACCGTCGGAGATCCCTTCAAAGACACCGCTGGTCCATCGCTAAACATCCTGATCAAACTAATGACCACGGTTTCGGTCGTCTTCGCTGGTCTGGTGGTCGCATTTGGAAATGGCCAGGGCTTGATCTTTATGCTCTTGCATTAGCCCTTACGAACACAAGATTTTACGAAATTTATCCTTTGATCCTTTCTTCTCCAAGAGTAACATCTGGAGCAAGAAAGGATCTTTTTTTTTCAATCAGAAACTGATGAAGTTTCTGAATATTTCGGCAAAGTCGCTGATGAACTAAACGAACCACCAGAATAACACACGCTCACATTCCATAGAATTTGTGGGTAAAACATAATGACCGTTTATAATTGAGAAATCCCAATCGTTGCGAATCGAGATAATCATGCAGGAATATGCCTTTAAACAAAATCAGCTCAAAGCGCTTCTTGAACGACATAAACTCAATGGCTTGCTTCTCAACCGGGTATCAAGTATTTCCTGGGCAACCTGTGGCGTTAATAGCGCCGTCAACACGGCAACTACAAATGGACCTGTCAGATTATTCATCACAAAAGATAAGAATTACTTAATCACAAAGAATATCGAAGCCCCTCGTCTGGAGCAGGAAGGTCAGCTCAAAACACAGGGTTGGGAATTCATTGTCACCCCCTGGCATGAACCGGATTTTGATCTCAGAGAGATAATCGCTGATGCTCCTTTGGGCGCAGATTATTCCCATCCTGGTGCCATCGACCTGACTGCCGAAATATCCCGGCTGCGGTCAAATTTATTGCCTGTGGAACAAGCCCGGTTTAAAGAACTGGGTGGTCAGTGCGCAGCAGCCATGGCAAAGACCATACATGCCATTGAACCAGGCATGACCGAATTTGAGATCGCCTCACTTTTATCCTTCGAAACAGAAAAACAGGGAATAAAAGCCATCGTCAATCTGGTTGCAACCGATGAAAGAATCTTTAAGTATCGTCATCCGCTGCCTACAGAAAAACAACTTGATAGATACGCCATGGTGGTACTATGCGGAAGAAAATGGGGATTGGTTTGTTCCCTCACCAGACTGATTCATTTTGGAAAAATTCCTGTTGAAATTCAGAACAAATTGAAAGCCGTAGCCAGGATCGATGCTGAATTGATCAAAAACACCAGACCTGGTAAAACAACCGGAGAAGTGTTTTCACAGGCCGTGCTGGCATATCAAAGTGAAGGGTACCCGGATGAGTGGCAACTCCATCACCAGGGCGGCATAACGGGATATGAACCACGCGAATCCGTCGCGAGTCCTCAATCAAAACAAATGATTCAGGTGGGGCAATTCTACGCCTGGAACCCATCCATCAGCGGTGTAAAATCAGAAGACACCATTTTTGTTGGTGAAACGGAAAATGAAGTGATCACAGGAATTGAAGGTTGGCCGACGATTGATGTCATAGCTGGTGGTATCGATTTTCAACGTCCAGCCATTCTACAGAAATAGGATGGTCATCAAACTCGCACTGCCCATTTAGTCACCCACGATCGATACAGAAACAGGAAGCGCAGCATGATTGGTGCATATAAGAGTCGGGTCAATAGTCCATTCCAGCCTGGTGGATATGCATACTCAATTCGATCTTGAATTTTAGTGACAGTGTCTGTGATCGCTGTGAAAGTATGCGTGTGCTGCCAATGTGACATCGGCCCCTTTTCCTGAATATCAGTAAAACCTCGCAAAGGATTTACATTCACATGCCAGGCAGCCAACGTACCGGAAAGGGTCCAAACCACATCGTGAATTCAGCAAACAACCCTTCACCCAGGGGCTCCAGATTATGAATCTGAACAAACATCGGGAAGGGCGTCAGCCGTTTGAGGACAGTGGTACTGCTATGGAATTCAGCGACTGCCTGGATGGGTGCTTTCACCCAAAATGTATTCGTAAAAATCTTCTTACTTTACTTCCTTTTCACTATTCATATTCACTCATACGCTAGTTCTCAACTAAGGATTGTAAAACCTTCGTACATTCTTTTTTCTTTTAGCTTTGAGCTTTTTGCTTTCTCCTTTCAGCTAAGCGCAATCATGTAAAATAAACGTATGAAAAATGATCCATTCTGGGATTTCTACTGGGAAACCCATCTACAATACATGCAGGGACAGGGCAAGGGCGAAGTGATCGAAAAGGCATCGCAATTGATCCGTACGGCCTATCAACCGTTCCGCATCCTCGAAGCTGGCTGTGGCGAAGCACAGATCATCGGTTCCCTGGTGGAGGCACATGGCAGCCCGGGTGGCGAACAGGCAAGTGTTGGGATTGATCGCGATCTGACTGCCCTGGCAGTTGCCCGGAAAAAATACCCATCCATCAGTTTTCTCGCCGGAGATTTCACCGACACAGACTTGCTCCATTCATTGGGACAATTCGATCTGTTGTTGCTGGTCAACGCCCTGCATCACGTTTTCTCAGATGCCTATGATCCCAAACTGGGTGAGATTGATGTGCCAAAAGGGAAAGCCAATCTGCACACCAGCTTTGGCAACCTGTCAAAGACGGTTAAGCCAGGTGGTTACGTGATCCTTTTCGATGGTCTCGAAATGAACGCGTCACCTGACACACCGGTTCAGATCCAATTTCAAACGCCTGAAGCGATGGAAAAATTCCAGACCTTTGCCCGGGAGTACCAACCTTTTCGAGTTCAATTTCACCAGGATTCAGCCGATAAGGTAACTCTTTCCATGCGCGATTTCACCCGCTACGTCACCAAAATCATCTTCCTCGGAAAACCACTCTGGGACCGTGAACGCCAGGAAAGCTACCAATACTTTACTGAAGCTGAAATGCGCGAGATGTTCACCCGGAATGGGTTTGATATTCAGGAATTCCGCCTTCTGAGCGTGGATTACGATCACTGGCTGCAGGAGGTCTCCATTCTCTCCCCGGATGTGGACTTCCCACCTGAACATGTCCTCATCACCGCCCAGAAATCGGGATGAGACCAACAAAAGTGGAAAAGAGGGATAAACATATTTTTGAAAATCTTTAAGATACTATTTTGATACTTTAAGTCACACGATGAATAATCTGGGTATCACCTACCCATATAAATTATAGTCAAAAATATTCAAACAATACGAAAAATGATCCAAACTATGTGAAATAATTCTCAATATGCCAAAAAGCTGCCAATTTTGCCATTTTTATGCCAAAAACATGCCTATTTAGGCAGGTAGAAATATTGTTCTAATTCTGTTATTATCTTCTCGAGCGGTGTACAAAGGCCCCGTTTTTTCTTACCCGCAGTCAGGGTCGCAATAAGTTTGGGCTATCAACACTCACCCGCGCCACGCATAGACGTTTTCAGTCTCTAAAATAGAATGGCCCTTAGAGGTCCAGGGTGTCGCACCGCATTTTTGTGGCAGGAAAGGATACAATTTATGGCAAAACGCATTCATGCTAACGGACAAGCTTCCGTTCAGGCACGATATAACATTACTGGGGGGTGTGATACAGATAAAAACATCATTGTTGCTGCTATTTACTATGCTGAGACAGGTAGTTTGGAAGCGAAAGAATTCAAACAGCATAAAGCTGATGCATTGCGAGCTGCTGAATGGTTCAGGTCCCATCAGGTTGAACTTGTCATCATAGAAAGTACTGCTAATTATCATATGCTTTACTACGACACACTTCGTGAAGAAGGCATAAACATTTCAGTTATCAATCCGATCGTGGTTAAAGCGTTATTACGAGTAGAAGGTAAATCGGATAAAGGTGATGCAATGACTTTAGCACGTTTAGCTGCTAATTTTGACTTGAAAACTTCAAATATGCCGGATAGTCAACAACGGGAATTGCGCTTACTCTTCAAGAGAATAGATAGTTGGAAACAACAAAGAACTCAGGTTACTAACAGGGCTAACGGTATTCTCACGGGTCTTGGCTTTACAGTATTTCGACTGGTTACATTGAATACCCCAGCAGGTCTGCGTATTCTTCAGGCCATTATTGATCGTCGAACCCCTGAAGAAATTGCTTCTTTACATCGAAACCGGATCAAAAGACCTGAAATCGAGAAGTGTGCAGCCGTACCACTACCAGAATATATTCCTCCTTACCTGAAGGAGGTTTTGGATGATGTGAATACCCTGAATAATCGCATTATCGCTGCTGAGCATGAATTATTAGACAAAATTGACTCTTGTAATCTGCAAAATCAAGTAGAACTCATGACCACAGTAGCAGGGGTAACTTCAATGCTCGCTCTAAGAATTATTGCTGAGTTAGGAGCAAATTATCATCAACGATATTGCACTGCAGAGGCATTTTCTAAAGCAATTGGGGTAGTACCAGCCAATGAGGTTTCTGGCGGAAAACTTCTGAAACGTCGATCTTCACATGGAAATGTACGTGTCAAGTTTCATCTTCTTTCTGCAGCTAAAGCGTTTGCCATTCATGGAAAGGGTCCATTAAAAGCCTGGTTTGATCAATACCGAGGAAGAGTACATTACTATAAAGCAACTTCAGCTCTAGCCAGGAGAATTGCAGAGGCACTTTGGTGGGTCATGGTGAAAAATGAGCCTTATCGCCATTGGAATAATCCAAATACAAATGAGAAATCTGGTAAGGTTCGTGTCAATAACCGATTAATAGACCTTGAGACTGGAGAAGTCCTTGAAAGCTATGTCGAAGACTGTTAATCTAGTAGAATGAATGTAAATCAGAGTTCCAATTTGTTGCGAACATTGCAATCACATATATCATTTTGCGTGGCCCGCAACGGCGCGACCAGCTTATAATAATCCAAACAATTTCAAAAAACCTGAACTGTGATTTTAATGATTATCTGATTTCCTATGATAAATGAGGAATCATAGCCTATCATAGTCATCCCCTGTAATCATAGTTCAAACTTCTTATTGACTTTTTCCAAAGTATATCGTAAAATAACGATATAAGAAATCTCCAAAATGGAAAAATATCCCCTCTCCTCTGATGATCAACGTCTGGCTGCCATGCTCAAAGCCCTCGGGAACCCGATCCGCTTTCGCATCATGCACATTCTGGCCGAAAAAAAACAGTGCATCACCGGTGAAATTGTCGAACTGACCAATCTGGCGCAATCCACTGTCAGTCAGCATCTCAAAGTACTGCGTGAAGCTGGTTTAATTACAGGCGAAATCGAAGGACCAGCCACCTGTTACTGTCTGAACGACGCTGGTATACGCTGGATGAAATCAAAAATCGATCGTTGGCTGCCAGAATGTTGCCCCTCTCCAGAGCATAGACGCTTTGTTGTCAATCACAAACATGGATTTTCTGGATAGAAGGATCAAAATATAATTTTTTATTCTAACTTATCGTAAAATTACGATAAAAAAAGGTGTACCCAATGCAATCTACCTCAAACGCTTATTTCAAACAAGTTGCTAAACAATGGGATGATCTCCGCAAAGGTTTTTTCCCCGATTCATTGCGGGAAGAAGTCATCGCCAAAGCTTATTTGCTGCCAGAAATGCAGGTCGCGGATATTGCTGCCGGTAGTGGATTTCTGAGCAGATCTCTGGTGGAACGTGTAAGGTTAGTTCACCTGGTGGATGCCTCTAAGGAGATGTTATCACAGGCAAAAAAGAGCCTCTCCACCTACACCAACACAGCTTATCATTTAGCAGAAGGCAGAACAATTCCTCTTCCCGACGCAAGCCTGGATGCGGTTTTTGCCAACATGTATTTGCATCATGTGTCTGATCCATTCGCTGCGATTCAGGAAATGGCGCGCCTGCTCAAACCGGGTGGACGCTTGCTGATCAGTGATATGGATTTTCACAACCAAACCTGGATGCAGCAGGAAATGGCGGATGAGTGGCCAGGTTTCGAAAGAGATCAGGTAATGGAATGGTTCAGAACAGCAGGGTTGGTCAATACCTATATAAGTTGCAGTGGTTCCAACTGTTGTGGAACCAGTCAGTCGGACGCATCACAAATCGCTAAGATCAGCATATTCATCGCCGTTGGATCCAAGCGCATCAGCCGCAAAGCGGAGGTAAAGCAATCATACGGTGTCATCGCTGAAAGCGGTTGTGGCTGTGGCTGCAGTCCTACCCAACCTTCTGATGGCTATCGAATTGTCGAGCAATCTTGCTGTGTTCCTCAAGCTTCTGAGAACAACCTTTATCAATTAGAAGAGCTAAAGGTCATCCCGGAGGAAGCTGGTGATATTTCGCTTGGTTGTGGCAATCCATTGGCGATGGCCAGTCTCAAACCAGGTGAAACAGTGCTTGATATTGGATCCGGTGGCGGTATCGATGTCTTCCTTGCAGCTAATCGAATTGGACCCACAGGACATGTGATTGGCGTGGATATGACCCCAGCAATGTTAAAACGTTCCCGTGAATCGGCAATAAAACATGGTTACACCCAGGTCGAGTTTCGTCAGGGTGATGCCGAAAATTTACCGGTGGAGGACGACAGCGTCGATGTGGTCATTTCCAACTGCGTAATCAATCTGACCGAGGATAAAACTAAGGCATTCCAGGAAATCTATCGGGTTCTCAAACCTGGAGGACACCTGGAGATCAGCGATGTGGTTGCCACACACAGCCTGCCGTTGGAAGTACACAAAAATCCAAACCAATGGGCAGCCTGTGTGTCTGGTGCACTACCGGAAAAAGAATACCTCGACCTGATCAATTATGCCGGATTCGACAACCTCCAGACTCAACGCGAGAATCAATATGCCAATAATTCGGAAGCAACCTATTCACTGGTCGTATCTGCCAGAAAACCAGATATCAATGGGAAACCAGTTCAATACTATTGTTGACTCATTTTTGATAAATCGTCATTAATTTCACCCCTTGGATTGATTCAACATACACCACATTGTAATTTTCAACCACATATTCTGCAACCTTATCAAAAAATCCAGGCCGTTCCAAAACCATGACATATATTGTTTCTGTGATATGTTCTAACTCACTAATCGTCTCAACTTCCAGATAATCCATGTCATCCCGAAGCCAAATTGGTTCAGTTAATTCCACCAGCCATCCAGCAATTGGTACAACAACCTTTGCTTGGTTTTCTCCATATTCATTTATCCAATTCATACCTTTTCTGTAACTGATTGCCCAATAATCAGTAACTTCATTCGCTCCAAATTTTTCTCTGGCGCCAGAAATCCCACCAACCAGGCTGTTATAGTAAATATATTGATGTGGATTCGTAGAAAATAATGCATAAGAAAAATTTAATACTGTGATCAAGGTGAATCCAGCAAAAAATAATTTTTCGTAGGAAGGTGCTTTTCGCTTGAGCCAAACCCCAATTTGCCATAAACCTATACTAGCTAATACACAAGCTGCGGGTAAGAATTCTAAGAAATGTCTTATACCATCAAAATTAACCATGCCTGGCATACTAATTCGAACAATAGGGACAATTAACCAAATAATAAATAACCTGTATATGGAATTCGG
>Ga0209270_1002049_pt1 | contig 23330 bp, 18 predicted proteins | sample MTBAKSrepl1MetaG_FD_187456 | JGI IMG/M metagenome (GOLD analysis project Ga0209270, IMG submission 187456) | Enrichment culture microbial communities from Arthur Kill intertidal strait, New Jersey, USA, that are MTBE-degrading - MTBE-AKS1... | ecosystem: Environmental > Aquatic > Marine >...
ACGAAGAACCTTTGAGGCCGTCGGCGATGATCAGGGGCGCGCCGATCACCGAATAGTCGAAACCGTTTTCAATGGCCGTCCGCAAGTGCTGGGCCGAGTTGGCCCGGGTGCCCACGTACAAGGTGTTGGCGTCGGTCAAAAAGGGATAGGCACCCAGACCGGCCACTTTGTCCACGATCTGCCGGATGTAAAGGGGCCGGATATAAGCGGTGTTGCCTTTTTCGCCGAAATGAAGCTTGATAGCCACCAGATCGCTTTTTTTAATCCCCTGGCCCAGGTTGAGGGCCTCCAGCAGCCGCCCCAGTTTTTGCAACATGTTGTCCTTAATCGATGTGCGCATGTCGATGGCGAAAACCTTGCTCTTCATGAGCTCTGCCTCCTTGGCTTAATTACTGAGTCCCAATGAAAAAGGGCCTGAAATCCGTTTCCGGCCGCCTAAGTCCGTCAGCAGTCAGGGCTAAAAGCCGCCGCCGATCCTGGGGCAGAGGGCCGGAGACTTCCAGATAATTAGTACAATGATCCGACACGATTTCCGTAGGAAAGTCAAGGGATTTAATGACGGCGGCGGAATCTGGCCGTTATCGGCGGTCTGGGTTCCCGCCGGCCGGGAAATGAGGTCACTAATTATACCTCTTTCCTGAACAAGAGCTTGTCGGCCCGGCGGAATGAGCTATATATTGGGCCTTTGCAAGACAAGCTTTATTCTTTATCCAATATATAGTAGCTTCTTTCCAAAGGACCGGTCATCCGTTTTAGCTAAAAAAATATTGACATTACGGGTTTTTCAAGGCATATAAGGCATATAAGAGATTGAAACCGCCCTCGGCCTTGAACGTGACAGAAAGGAGACGGTTATATGGCCGTTACCAAAGAAAAGATCATCACCGAAGTCTATGAGCAAACTGGTTTGAGCAAAAGCCAATCACGCGAAGTCGTCGAGAACCTTTTGGAGATACTCAAATCGACGTTGGCCCGTGAAGAAAACATCCTGATCAGCGGCTTTGGAAAATTCGTGGTCAAACGCAAGAGGCCTCGTCGAGGCCGCAATCCCCAGACCAAGCAGGATTTGCAGCTTCGAGCCCGTAAAGTAGTCGTCTTCAAGACTTCCGGCGTGCTTCGTCGCAAGATCAACAGTGGTGCGGCCGATTAAATCATGCCGGGTCGAGGGTTAAACCAAACAGCCTGCCGGGTTGGTCAGCGGGCGACCACAAAACAGTCTCGGTAGCCTTTTTCTTCCAGTTGGGCCTGAAGCTCCATGGCCCGGCCCAAGCTTTTCACTTCGGAAACCCGGACACGGTAAAACATCGCGTCGCCCCGGTCAAATTCCTCTATGGTTACCACTCCGAACTCCCGGCGCAACCTGGCGGCCAGGGCTTCGGAGTTGGCCGGGTCTTGGAACGACCCGACCTGAACGGCGAAGCGGCCTTCCCGGTAATTAGCGGCCGGCACCAGGACCGCGGTCCTGACGCCAGCTATATCCTTTTCCTCGGCCGCGCCCAGGACTTCCACCCGCACCGGGGCGGTGCCGGGATCGACCATACCCAAGGCCTTGGCCCCGGCGTAGCTGAGGTCGATGATTCGTTCCCGGACGAACGGTCCTCGATCATTGACCTTGACGGTAACCTCCCGCTGGTTGATCAGATTGGTCACCTTGACCCAAGTGTTCAGGGGCAGGATTTTGTGGGCGGCGGTCAAGTCGTTCATATTGTATGGTTCGCCGCTGGCCGTCTTTTTCCCGTGAAAGTCCCAGCCGTACCAGGAAGCCTCCCCCTCTTCCGCATAACCTTCGGCCGAGGCCAGAACGTGGTAACGCTTGTCGTTGATGAGATATGACTTGCCGGACAGGGGATACTTCTTGGCCGACGGGGGCGGGGTGAGGACCCGTGGGGGGACTTTAATTTTGGCCGGGGCGCAAGCGGCCAAAAGCAGACTTACGACGCCGAGACACAGGGGAAAAAAGAACAACTTCCGATGATTCATTTCGGGCCGGCGCATCACCATTATTATTTCCTCATTGATATTAACATGCTGTCATTCGTCTGTCCAGGACAAATCGGACCCGGCCGATCATCATCCGCCAAAGCCGCTCCGCTTCATAATCCGGTTGTCTTGACCGGTCCCGCAGCCTATAATCATTATCATAATGAAATACCTGGTTTACCGTTATCGAGCTTGGCGGACCCGGCGAGGGCTCGATTTAAGCTCCCTGTCCGAGACCGCGTTCCGCCACCTGGAAATCCCGCTCAGGCTGAATCCGGCCCAGGCGGCGGACAGAGCTAGGTTCGTGGTCTTCGACACGGAGATGACCGGGCTGGCCGAAGATGACCGTCTTCTTTCCATCGGCGCGGTCCGCATCGAGGCCTCGAGAATAAACCTGGGCGACGCTTTCTCTGAAACAGTGGACCCCTCCAGGAATATTCCTCCGGAATCGATCCTGATCCATGAAATCGTGCCCGATATGACCGTCGGCCGGCCGGACTCGGCCGAGGTTCTGCCCCGTTTTCTGGACTACATCGGTTCCGACGTGCTTATAGCCCACAACGCCCGGTTCGACCGGGACTGCCTCAACCGGGAGATGCTCCGACACTACGGGGTGCCGCTCCAAAGCGCCTTGATCGACCTGGTCCGGCTCAGCCGGGTCAACAGCCATCTCCGGGAAAAATACCGGCTGCCCGGGGCCGTGGACGACCACAGTCTGGAGGGACTGGCCCAGGCTTATGGCCTCAGCCTGGAAGAACGTCATTCGGCCTTCGGGGACGCCCTGACCGCCGCTTTGATTTTCTTGAGGTTGATGAAGGCCTTGCAACGGTTCGGTTTGTCTAGGGTCAAGCATCTCTTGCGGATCGGCGGTCTTTAAACTGATTTTTTCGTAATATTTTCCAAGGTGGCTGTATTAATCCTTATCAGCCGGATTGGGATCGGCGGACCCATCCCATGCGGTTTAAACTTGCCACCAAAGGCTCCTTATGATATAACTTTCTAAAATTATTTTTTAAATCCACGGGAATCATGGCCGAGCCTCAACCCAAACCCTCCGGTCCTCAGCGCAAAGGTAAAAAGGGCTCGTCCCTGTCCAGGGTCGGCCTGCAAGTGGTCCTGATAATCATTTTGACCATGGCCGCCTTGTCGCTCATCGCCTTGGGCATGTTAAAGGGGAGCATCAAGCCGACGGGGCTGGCGCCCGCAGTCAAAACCAGGGTGACCGGAGTCGTCCAACCGCCTCAGGACCTCCCGCCGAAAGAATCAAGCCCGTCTGCTTCAGCCGAAGAAACGACCCCGACACCGGAACCTTCTCCGGCCGGGGAAAAGGACTCCGGACTCACGGCCGACGTTTCCACTCAGACCGAAAAAGCCCCGCCCGCTTCGGCCCCGGAGAAAACCGCGGCCAAGGAGTCCGAAGAGGAAAAACCAGCCGCCGCTGTCCCTAAACCTCTTTGGCAGACCCTGGATCAGGAATGGGACCAGGTCAAGGTCGGTCAGGCCGCCGATGTGGAGGATTTGCCAAGCCGGGACGCCCCCTGGAAACAGCTCAACGTGGGTCAAACGGAAAAAGTCCGTCCGGAAAGACCGCCCGAACCGGCTGCTTCCCCGACGCCCAAGGAAAAACCGGCCGAAAAGGCTCCGGCGGCCCAAACCGCCGCTGCGGCAAAGTCACCCCAAACCCCGCCTAAACCCAAACCTAAAGCGAGCCCGCCAACCTTACGCCTGGCCCTGATCAATGAAAGCGGCCGGCCGGATCAGTCGGCCGTCTACCGGGAGGTCTTGCAGGCCATGGGTTATGCGGTGGCCAAAGTCGAGGAACGGGTCCCTCAGCCCGGCCCGACCCAGGTCCTTTACGGTGACGGTTTCAAGGACAAGGCCTTGACCCTGGTTCGCCGTCTGCCCGGTCCCAGGACCCTGGCCCCCATCACCTGGAAATCAGATTACGACATCATTATCTCGATCCGATAACAGGGCCGGAAACCTTTTGGGGTCTGTCGAGCTAATACTTTAGTATTAGATCAGACGGCTGGAAGTATTAGAAAAATGGTACCTTCGTCGTATTGACGCCCGGACAACTATGGCCATAAAATAAATTTTAGTATGGAAAGTAACAAAATATTAACCTTTAGGGAGGTATTTATGAAAAAGTTTTGGGGATTGGCGGCGGCGCTGGTGCTGGTCTTGGGCCTGGTCGGCTCGGCCCAGGCCGGGAGCTGGTTTTATGCTCCCGGTGATCCGAGCAGCCAACTGCACGACGGCATGTGGGCTGAATTCTTCGTGGGCGGCGGACCGGGCCAGGCCGGGAATTTGGTTTTCGCCATTGATCTCAACGCCTGGGACCCGGTGGAAGAAGAATGGAATGAAGAGAATGTTCAGTGGTCCATCGGCGGCTTTACCCTGGTCGCGGCCGAATTAATTGGGGGAGGAACCGATTATTTACAATACCAAACCTTATATACCGACGGCAGTCTTTACGGGGCCGACGGCGGTCCCTGGGGCGAAGGCGGGTATATCGATGAAATGTTCGCCACCAACTGGACTACCGCCTATGATAACGGCAACCTGGATTTCTTCTTTGCCGCTGGGCATGAGACAGAAGACGTTATGTTCGACGCCATGTTCTCCGGAATTTTAGGCCAGAATTACTTCACCTTCGGTCCCGGCGGGTTTCCTTATCCGGTCCCGGAATGGGAATTCGACCTGTCGGTTTACTCCGGCCATTGGGGCTCCGGGTTTGAATTTCTGTCCCTGCAAACCCCCGAGGGAGAGCCGGTGCCCGTCCCGGCCGCGGTCTGGCTGCTGGGCTCCGGACTGGTCGGACTGTTCGGATTCCGACGGCGGTCCTCGAACTAAACCCGACACCTAAAGACTTCCGCTCAGGCGGGGCCGCTTTTCGGTCCCGCCTTTGTTTTCCGGGAAATGCAGGGATAGGGCGAACACAAGGGTTCGCCCCTACTTAAGAAACCATTATTACTCCAAAAAACTATTGATTTGGACCCGTTCGCCGTCGGTGACGCAGGTGACCGCGCCGTGGCGGTCGGTGCGATAAATTTTCGCCCCGACGGCCCGGACCCGGCCCAGGGCTTCCGGCGAAGGAAAGCCGAAGCGGTTGTCCCGGCCGGCCGAAAAGATCACTATTTTCGGCCGGACCGCTTCCAGAAAGGCCGGGGTCAAAGATGTTTTTCCACCATGGTGGGGGGCCAGGAGCACGTCGGCCCGGAGCCTTTCGCCCTGCCGCCGGACGATCTCGGCCTCGCCTTTTTCTTCCAAGTCGCCCGGAAACAGAAAGCTGGTTCGGCCCATGGCCACTTTCAGCACCAGCGAATTGTTGTTCTGATCCCGCCAAGGCTCGTCCCGGCCCGGCCGGTACAAATAATCCGGGGCCGGGGCCAGGGCCGTGACCGTGGCCGCCCCGAATTGCCGCGGCCGGTGAAGTTCGATCAGGTCCGGCTGGTTCAGCCCCAACTGCCGGGCCAGGTCAAGCAGTTCCCGGTGGCGGGGATTTTCGCTGGGTGATCCGTTGGTCCAGAGTTCGGTCGGGCCGAAGGTCCGGGCCAGATAAGGCAACCCGCCGACGTGGTCGGCCTGGGGGTGGGACAGGGCCAGGATGTCCAGCCGCCGGACGCCCTGGTTGAGCAGATACGGCCCGACGATGAATTCGCCGGTATCGAAGTCCGAACCCGGAAAGCCGCCGGCGTCGATCATCATCCTGGTCCCGTCGGGGAGAACCAGGCAAACGGCCTGGCCCTGGCCCACGTCGAGCACCGTGACCTTCAGTTCCGGGCGGCTGGTTTCTCCGAGATGAACCAAGGTCAGGCCCAAACCGAAGGTTAAAACGACCAGGCCCGCAGCCAGGGCCGCTCTTTTCCAGGGCCGAACCAGGAAGACGGCGGCCACTATGAAATAATAACCGGCCAGAACGGCCGGGCTTGGCCGGGGAACCAGGACCTCGGCCCCCGGCACGGCGGCCAGGGCTTCCATGGAGGGCAGCGCCAGCCAGAGGAAGCGCTCCATGGCCTGGAAAATTATTTGGGTCCCCAGTGGAAAAACCGGCATCAGCACCAGGGCCAGGAGGCCGGCCGGAATCAAGCCCAGACTGAGGAGCGGGGTGAAGATCATGTTGGCCGGCAAGGACCAGAGGGATAAACGGTTGAAGTGCCAGGCCACGATCGGGGCCGTGCCGATCAGGGCGGCCGTGGAGATGACGGCCAGGCCCCAAAAGCGACCCAGGGGCTTCCTCGGCCCCGAATCTTGATCAGGCGATGGGGAGGAAAAAAGGGGCGTGGCCGGAAAGCGGGGCACGAGGATAATGATGGCCGCGGCCGCGGCAAAAGAGAGCTGAAAAGCCGGAGTGAAAACGGCCCCCGGCTGAAGGACCAAAATGATCCAGGCGGCCAGGGCCAGGGCGCTCAGGTAATCCTTTGTTTTTTCGATGAGCTGGGCCAGCAGAAAAACGGAGACCATGACCGCGGCCCGCAGGGTGGAAGGCCGGCCGCCGGCCAACCCGGCATAGAAGAGGACCGGCCCCAAGGCCAGGACCGCGGCCAGGCGACGAAGATTGAACCTCAGGGTCCATCGTTCGTTCAATAATAATATTTTCAGAAAGACCCAATAGGCGGCCAGAGCGACCAGTCCTACATGAAGACCGGAGATGGCCAGCAGGTGGGCCAGACCCAGCCGCCGGAAGGTCTGCACGATTTCCGGTTCGATCTCGCCGCGCCGACCCAGCAGCAGGGCCTTGATCAGCCCCCGGGCCGGTTGGCCGATGACTTGATCCAGGAATTTGAGGGCCCGCGAACGAAAACGGTTAATAAAATCGAACCGGAAGCCTTCGGTTTCGACCGCCGCGGCCAGCAGGCGAGGGTCCCTCAAAAAGGCCCTGGTCCATAGACCTTGACCGGCCAGGTAGCGCCGATAATCGAACCGGCCGGGGTTCTCGAAGTTGGAGATCTCCCGCAACTCGGCCGGGAAACGGACGCGTTGTCCTTTCTGAACTTCAAGGCTATGGCCCAAAACGGTCAGATGGATGCGGCCGGTCGCCGACCGGGACCGCCCGCCCACGGGCAGGACTTCATCGGCCTCGATGATCAGCCTGGCCCGGTCCGGTTCGACCTCGGGCGGTTCGGCGATCCGGCCGCCGAAGACTAGGCCGGTTTGTCCTTGAAGGTGGTAAACATGATGAGGAGCGGCCGGCGGAGAAAAGACCTCGGCTCCGGCCCCCAGACCGATCAAGCCGAAGGCCAGGCCTAAAACCAGCCAGCCGGTCCCCCGGTTTCGCCAAATCAGCCAGCCGCTCAGAACGATCAGAAGACCGGCGCTCGGCCAGAGCCATGAGACACTTCCGGAGAAATCAGGCCCCAGGGCCAGGCCGGCCAGGAAAAAAGGCAGAAAAAAAAGGAGCGGGCGGCCGAGCAGTGGGGATAAAAAGTCCAGAACCGTAGCCCCAGGCCTAAATCCGATCCGCCTCTTTTCGGTCCGCTCAGGACCCGAAGGTCCTCGACTTGGATCAAGCCCGGCCAAACGCGCCCCCTTGCGGTTCAGTTCAGGATGCCGGACTTCAGCATAACTCAGAATCGGGGGCGGCTTCAGTAAAAAACGATATAAATATAACCGTTATTAACTTGAAATTCCCCGTAGCAAGCTACGGGGTTACCGCAAAACAGGAAAAAGGCCTACTTCAGTTTTGATACCCCGCAGCTTGCTGCGGGGAGCTTCATTTTGCCGATCTTCATGTTACTCTTCTTACTCATCGCCTATTCATTTGGGTTAACAGATCGCTATTCATCCAAATTGGTTGTAGGTTTTGTTGTGGGGATTATTCTGTTTGGAGTCACCTGCTTCCCGCTTTCTTTGCTTCAACTTGGTAAATCTCTGGAAGCTTCAGTATATGCGACTATTGGTATTTGGACTCTTGCCTGTTTTTTTCTCGGGGGCGTTTTTTCCGTTGTTTGGCTAATCAAACGCCTCTGGCATCGAAAATAATTAAGGCCGTTGAGTTAGAGGGAGGTGGTCCAAACCACATCCGGCTTCCCCAAGCCCAACGAATAGGCGGCCCAAGCCGGAAAAGGGACCGGGATGGAAAAATTGGTGTGTAGGGGCGGTCGGCCGACCGCCCCTACACAGGCGCGTTAAGCGATATAGTCGGCCTGACCTCCTGCCGGTCAGGTTTAATCGGCCATAGCGGACAAGCCCTATCCGCCCGTCCGCTGGCCCGCGGTATGTGGTCCAAAGCGTCCCGGTAAGGCCCCTCGACCGGCCGGTTTTTCAGCTCAGCCAGAATTGCAACACGTACCTGACGGCCAGACCGACGATGATCACGGCCAGCATGCCTTTGATGAAGCCGGCCGGCATGAACTTCTGAAGCCTGGCCCCGCAGTACATTCCGGCCAGCCCCCCAAAACCGAACATGAAGCCCAGCAGCCAGTCCGGGGCCACGCTCATGCCGGCCGGAGCGAAAGCGGGCACGATGAGCTGATAAAAAAAGACGCCGAAAATCGAAGTGATGAAGGTCCCGGCCAGGGCGGCTCCGGCCACGGTGTAGACCGGGAGCTTGAAGACGGCCACGAAGAAGGGGGCGACGATGGCCCCGCCGCCGATGCCATAGGTTCCCCCGACGATGCCGACCAGAAAGGCCAGGAGGAAGACGCCCCAGGTGGAAAAAGAAAAGGTTTCGCCGTAAAACTGATAGGAAATCCGCCGCCAGGAGAATTCGACGGTCTTGACCCTGGCCTCATCCGCCGCGGCCTGAGCCTCCTCGGACCGCTCCCGCAAGGCCGCCCGGTGGCGCTCGGAGAATCTCTTCTCAGCTTCCCGGCTACCGGCCTTGGTCTGCCGGCCGAAGGTCATGTCCCAGGCCAGCCGCAGGCCGATGTAGAGCAAGACCAGTCCGACGAACAGCTTGAAGGCCTTGGGGTCGGGCAGGTAAAGGACCCGGATCACCGCCCCGATAGCCACGCCGGGCAGGGTGCCCACGACCACGATCCAGGTCAAGGGCCAGGCCATGCGGCCTTCCCGCAGGTACCGATAGATACCCGAGGGAATGGCCACGATATTGAAGACCAGATTGGTCGGGCTGACGGCCGGGCTGGTGAAATGGAGGAAACTGACCTGAAAGGGCAAAAGGAGAAAGGCGCCGGAGACGCCGCCCATGGAGGTGAAAAAAGAGACGACAAAAGCCACGAGGGGCGGAATCCACGGGGAGACTTCAACGCCGGAAACGGGAAAAACCATGGGAGATATCTCAGTCAGTCAAAATTCGTTTGTCATCCATTTTATCGAGGATTATCGCTCAGCAAGCTGTTAATGGTCGTCAATCCATTCTCGTTCCATGCGTGAAGGGAGATGCGTTTGATAGGTAAACCGGCTTCCCTTATCCGTTTTGGATACTGCGATCTATTTGTCGTTTTACTGCCTTTCAACCAATTCAAGATTTTCAAGGAATGACGCAGCGTTATTTATAGAATCCTCGGGAATATTCCAACCAAGATTTTTCGCGGCCGATCGAATAGCGGGAACGTTCATGGGATTATTTTCACGGGATAATATATGATAGGTTTTGGCCGCGATGGAAAGTTCCAAATAGTCACCCGTATCGCCGGATTTTTTCATACGTTCTAAAATTTGTTTTATATTTTCACACGTTTTGGGATCCCGTTGCTCCAGGGATTTCACCACTGTTTCACCGTCATCAGTCAGGACATAATCATATCGGCGCACTTCAAAACCCATTTTGTCAAATAGGCCGAACCCGGAACCACGCTCTTCCAAAAATCCCAGAGCCTTCAACTTTGCCAACCCATCGTCGACCTCTGGTGAATATGGACCATAATAATGAGCACGGTAACCCAAATCTTTAAACAAAAGTTTGGATAAAAAGTAAATTCGTTTTTGTAAAAGCGTCTTCCCGCTGATTTGGGGGCCCGTATACTTGATCGTAAGCAAGATCAGCTTTTCAGCATTCATCTGTAGCTCCCTTCTTTGTCTCATTTTCAATTTCACTGGTTGCCAATTTGACTAATTTCTCTTGGATACTTTGGGAAAATTCCGCCAATTTTTTCCTTTTGGCACCGGAATCATTGAATACCACCGGCGCATAAACCTCGATCCAAGCATCTTTCTGTTTTTCGTCAATAGACCTGAAAAGAGTTGATTCATCTTCGAATTTTCTAAGTCCGTCCTCAGTTTTTATGAGAATCGAACCTTCATTATCCCGGGACTGCTCACGGACTGACTTGATGGTGAACGATTTGACCACCACATGATGAGGGGGTATATCCTGTTTGAGATCATCGGAAAGATATTGAGCTAGCCCCTCTTCCATGTGTAATTTGGTAGCAGGGAAATTATCCAAATAATCAAGGCGGTCCCTAACATTGGCATCCGGTATATTCCCGAGGCGTTTACTAAAAACGACTTTAAAGAGGCGGCGTTCCTTAAGTCTTAAAAACAACTCGGCTGCCTTGCCGCCTGATTGAGGACAGGAAAGTAGTGTGGTCGTCACTCTGGCGTCGTCCCAGCTAAGGAAATTTTCCAAATGATCTAAACTACCGTCATACTGGTATATTGCCTTTAACCATTCAAGATTATCTTCCCTTATCCCCAGCTCCAGGGCTCTTGTAATCATTGAGTCAGTGATTAGCCTGATTTTATGCCGGTAAACCTGAGTCGCCATATGATACTTGGCGATCACAAACTGCTCAATTGCATAAACTCCATCTCTTGAAGCCGCTAAAAATTTCTCATGTGTGTCTGTCAACGGTTCAAGAGTAAGAATTAGCCGGTCGCTGTCAAAAACTCCATATTTCACGCCGCAGAAATAGCTGTCACGCAGAAGGTAGTCTTGTTTATCGGCATCGAGAGCCCCAGAGATAATACCTCTTTCTATTCCCTCTCCCATACCGCTTAACAGGCCTTTAATCCTCTCGGTCTTGGGAACTCCGAGTATTTTGCGTATCTCAGGGCATTTTTCTATAATATCCAACGCTATGTATTCGTGGATTTCTTTTCGGTCGTCTTGCGCCGTTTCCGTTGTTTTAAATTTATTGAGGATTGCTTCTGAAACATGTGAAAAAGGGCCGTGTCCAATATCATGAAGCAATCCGGCCAATCGGACTAATTCGCGGATTTCACGATCATCAATAAGTCGTTCGGCAAGTTTGCCAGCGATATGCATAACCCCCAGGGAATGATCGAACCGCGTATGCAAGGCGCCGGGATAGACGAGATTTGCCAAAGCAAGCTGGCGAATTCCTCTAAGTCTTTGCATGACGGGCGTGTCAATCAAGTGCTGCTCAAGGTCAGAACGACTTATGAACCCGTGAATAGGATCTCGTATTTCCCGTTGCATTAATAGCTTATCCCCAAAATATGGGATTCCCCGCCACACGCCGCAATTTCACTATTGCCAAACTTTCAATATTGCGCTTTCGCCAAAAAGTAGACATTACGCGATATTGACAGGTATGTTGTTCTTTGCCTAAAGGTAAATTATCGCTTAACTTTCTGAAAATCCATATTGATGGACCGATTCAAATCCGGCATCAAGACTCTCTTTTCCTTCTGTCGGCCATGCGGTAGGAGTCATCAGTCCGAACTCGGACGGTTATCAGGGGGACCCCATCCCCTTGAGAAAATGTTTATTTTCTATACAGCTTGGGTATGGAATTGATGACCCGCATGGCCTCATCGAAGTCCAGGCCCAAAAGCCCCAAATACTCCTGGATGGAGCCGTACCGCGGCCGGTTTTCTTCTTCGACCAGCCGGAGGGCTTCCTCGCGGGTGATCAGGCCTTCCCGAATCTGGTTGCTCCGCAGGGTATCGTTTTCGGTCAGGCCGGCCACGGTGTAATAGATATAATTGTAAAAGGCGGCCGTTTCGTCGCCGATGCGCCAGGTGGTCGAGGTGCCCGGATCGGTTTCCCAGTCGTACTCCTCGATCAGGGTCTTTTCGATCAGCCGCTCGTCCCAGGGGAGGTAATCGTAGAACCAGATGTAATCGTGATTGATCATATAATAGGACCAGTAGGCCGACATGGTGTCGAAGAGCGACCGGTTCAGATAGGCGGGGTTGGTGATGAATTCCCGGCCGTAATAGGCGGCCAGTCGGAACTTGTCGGTCAGGCCCATCTTATAGATGCGCTGTTTTTTGTTGCCGGCCTTCAGGCCGCAGAAGCCGGTCTTGAAATTGGTCCGCTCCATCTGGTTTTCCGCCCAGATGCACAGCTTGACCCCGGTCTGTTCGACCAGCTTGTTGGCAAAATAGAAGAAGTGCTTGTCCCCGGCCATGAAGAGCGGCACCAGGCCCAGGTCGGGCTTCTTCAGCCAGGCCTCGACGTTGCGCCGGATATTCTTTCTCTTCTTTTTGATGTCGGCGGAAATGAGAATCTGCTCGACGCCCAGCCTGCCGGTCACGCGGGCCTGATTGCGCCGGGCCAGGTCGTTGACCATGCCCCAGTCGTAAGTATAGGCCAAGGGCTTGAGTTTGAGTTCGTTGAAGATATAGTGGAGGCAGTAGCTGCTGTCCCGGCCGCCGCTGAAGGCCACGATGACCTCGGGTTCGCCGTTGTTTTTACGGAAAGGTTCGACCTCGGCGGCCAGAGCCTCCGGGCCTTTATATTCAACTTTTTTGTACTCCCGGCAATAGTTGCACACGCCCTGCTCGTCGAACTCGATGAACGGCATGGTTTCGGGCAGGATGCACTTGGCGCAGCGGCGCAGGTTCCGGCGGGCCTCGGCGTCGTCCGAGTCCGGGTCGTGGATTTTCAGACGATCGGACCGTTTGTTCAGGGAAGAAACCTTGAACCCGGCCCGGCCGTTGAAACTGAATTCTTCGAGACTCAAGTCGTTTAGATTGACGATCAACCCCTGACCCGGCTCGATCTGTTTTATTTCCGGCCGGCCCAGGTCTTTCAAAACTGTCTCGGCCAGGCGCCGGAGGATGTAATTTTCCGAAGCGAAAAACAGCGAGCCGGCCCCGTCCAGACGGCAGGAATAGAGGGAACCGGTGTTGGTGGCCAGGAGCAGGGCGTCCAGGTCCTCGAACAGGATGGCCAGGGAAGCCGTACCTTCGATGACCTGGTAGGTTTCCCGGACCGCCTCTTCCAGGCTGTTTTTTTCTTCGTAAAAAGCCCGAATCAGACTCAGGACCACTTCGGTGTCCACGTCGAATTCCCGCCGGAGATTAGAAAAACGCCGCCAGAGATCGTCGACATTGGTGATGATTCCGTTGTGGATGCCCACCAATCCGGCCTTGATCACCGGCTGGTTGTTGCTGTTGATCCCCTGGAAACCGTTGGTGGTCAGCCGGGCGTGGCCGATCAAGGTCAAGGGACCCTGGAGACGGCCGTTCCCTTGGCCCAAGCTGTTTTGGAGAAAGCGGCGGTAAACATCCGAACGGATTAAATGCCGGGTGGACACCGGCTCCTTATGGACCATGATCTGTTCAGCGGCCCGAACGGCCAATCCGGAGGCCTCTTTCCCTCTGGTTTCACTGAAACGGAAAAGGTTGGTCACCGCGGATTGGAAGACGGCGGGCGGCAAGTTGGTCTCGGTGCCAACCGAAATGCCGAAGATTCCACACATGACCAGTCCTCCTCACATATTATGGACCACGGCCGACACTAGTTCTTTATCCTTTGAAAATTCTTCTTCCCAGGTCCAGAGAGCCACCCGGCCGGTTGTCCTATCGCGAAATTCTGTTGTTCCCATTATAAGGAAAGCAAATCAATTTTGCAATATAGCCATGTTTTTGTCCAGAAAACGCAGGGGTCGAAAGGCGAACATTGCTTGTCCTTGGAGCCGGGTCCGGCTAATATAGGGAGTCTAGGCGAGGTGTTCGCACTAAACGAGGAAAGTTCAGATCGGTTTCGGGATGAATATGGAAAAATCAGCACAACCGGATCACGGCATCCAGGAAATACAATGGCGGGCTGAACCGGCCCAAACGTTTCTACCGCGAATAACGCCCCTGCTGCCCCGCCTCCAGGCCGCCCCGCCCTTGGACATAAGTTTTACGGACGTTCTGGGCATTCCCATATATTTGACCGTGCGCGCGGCCGATCTTCATTCGATTCCGTTCCACCATTTAAAGGAATGGGGACAACTGGACTTTTTTTACACCCACCAGGGCAAGGGTCTGAGCCATGTCCAGTCGCAAGTCTCCTGCCTGATGGAGACCATTGAACGTTACAGCGCCGGCCGTCCCTCGGAACAAGAACGCATACGAGTCGCGGCCTATGCCGAGCTCGGCCGGGAGGCGGTGAATCCAGCCTCGTTTTTTCTGCCGCCGGGAATCGAGTTCACCCCGGAAAAAACCTTGACCTGGTATGAAGGGCTTGACCTGATCCAAAACCAAACCATCCTGGTCCCGGTCGATCTGGCCCTGATCAATCTGCCCGATTCGGCCTTCCCCTTCGAAGGGTTTCAAACCCGGAGACTCGGGTTTTTTCTGTCCAACGGTTTATCAGCCGGAGCGAACCTCAGGGAGGCCTTGGTTTCCGGCATCTGCGAAGTGGTGGAGCGTGATGCCCAAGACCGTGTCATCAAAGGCCTTCCGCCCCGGCCCACCGAGCTTGACCTCAAGGAAGACCCCCATTTTTCTCAATGGCTTCAAGCCTTTGAGGGCCGTGGTCTTACAATGCGCGCCTTTTTTCTAAAACACAAACCTGGATTGTACACGGCTTTTTCGGCCAGTTGGGACCCGTATTGTCGCCTGCTGGCGATCGGGTCGGCCGGGGCCCCGACGTTGCGCTTTGCCTTGCAACAAGCCATGCTGGAAGTGGCCCAGCAACGCGCCTTTACCTTTTTTAAACAATGGAAAACCAGTCGGCCTTACGTGCCGATTGTCCGGTACATCCAGGACAGAATCCCGCCGGAGCGTTATAGGACCTCGATTCCGGAGGATTTTTGGACCGAACAGGTTGACGGTCCGGTCAGTCTGGCCGAGGCCGGCCCTGACTACTCGTGGAACCTGGAAGAGATCGTTGCGGCCCTGTCTAAAGAACATCAGGTCATCGCTCTGGACCTGACTTGCCCGGATATAGGCATTCCCGTGGTCAGGGTCATGATTTCCGGATTAAATAACGGCTATTTAAATTGGCGGACCTGTTTGGGGTTCACCGATGAAGGATAAGCCGGCCAAAGTATCTCCCGGATCATTGCCCTAAAGCGAAGACCTCCTGCCAAGCGTTTGATTCAGGGAGGGTGATTCTGGACCAGGCCGCTTCCAGGCGTCGGGAGGCGGCCGTCAGGCTGGAGGCCGGTATTTCTCCGGACCTGACCGCTTCGATCAAGGCGTGGCGGGCGGCCAGAATCCGGTCCGGCCGATGGCAGATCAGGAGCAGGTCCGCTCCGGCGATCAGAGCCAAGACCGCGGCCGGACCGATCTCGAAATGTTTAATCACCGCCCCCATTTCCAGGTCGTCGGTCAGGATCAATCCGGGGAATCCCATCTCTTTTCTAAGAAGTTCTTCGAGGATTTTGTCGGAAAAGGTCCCCGGCCAGTGGGGGTCCAGGGCGGGAAAACGGATGTGGGCGGACATGACCGCCGCCGCCCCGCCGTCGACCGCCTGGGCAAAAGGACGAATTTCCACGTTTTTTAGGCGTAGGGCCGAGTAGTCCACCGTGGGCAGATCATCGTGGGGGTCGAGCCGGGTATCCCCGATGCCGGGAAAGTGTTTGGCGCAGGTCAGGACCCCGGCGCTGGCGTGCCCCTGGATCAGGGCCAAGCCCAGGGCCGCGGCCGAGTCGGGATCGGGGCCGAAGGACCTTTCGGCCATGTACCATGCCTCCGGTTCCGTGTTCAGGTCCAAGACCGGCGCGAGGTTCATATTGATCCCCACCGCGGCCAGTTCCCGTCCGCTTTGTGCCCCCAGACCTCTGACCTCCTCCAGACTTAATCTTTCAGCCATGGCCCGCTGGCTGGGCAGAATGGAAAACGGCGGTCCCAAGCGCCGGACCGGGCCGCCTTCCTGGTCGATGGCCACCAGCAGGGGCCGGCCGAACCTGGAGCGGGCCAGGTCTTGGCAGGCCGCGACCAGGGCGGCGATTTGGCCGGGACCGCCCCCGACATTTCGTTTGAACAGGATAAGGCCGCCAGGTCGGACTTGGAGCAGCAGGTTTTCCAGGTCCGGCGTAAATTCCTGTCCGTCAAAACCGATCATCAATCGGCGGCCGACAAGTTCAGGCAGGACGGTCTCTTGGCACATATCGACCTCAGCGGCCCTTGAGCTTCGGGTCCAGAAGGTCCCGGAGGCCGTCGCCCAGGAAGTTGAAGCCCAAGACGACCGACATGATGGCCAGGCCGGGGAAGGTGGTCAGGTGAGGGGCGATGAGCAGGAACTGTCGGCCTTCGTTGAGCATGCCGCCCCAACTGGGGGTGGGGGGCTGGACGCCGAAGCCCAGGAAGGAAAGCCCGGCTTCGCCGACGATGGCCCCGCCCATGCCGAAGGTGGCTTCGACGATCAGCGGGGCCAGGATGTTGGGAACCACGTGGACGAAGATGATTCTGGCCTGGCCGGCCCCCAAGGCTTTGGCCGCCAGAACGAATTCCCTCTCCTTGAGGGCCAGAACCTGACCCCGAGCCAGCCGGGCGTACCCGACCCAGCCCACGGCGCAGAGGGCCAAAATGACGTTATTCAGACTCGGGCCTAAAATGGCCATCAGGGCCAGGGCCAGGAGGATGCCGGGAAAGGCCAGGAGGATGTCGATGATCCGGGTGACGATTTCATCGGCCAGCCCGCCCAGGTATCCGGAAGTCGCGCCGATGGCCGTACCTATGGTCAAGGAAACCAGGGCCGTGGACAGGCCGACCCAGAGGGAGATTCTGGCCCCGTAAATGATGCGGGACAGGATGTCCCGGCCGAACTTGTCCTGTCCGAGGGGGTGGGCCGGATTGGGAGGACTCAGGCCTTGTTCCAGGTTCTGAGCGGTCGGGTCGAAGGGGGCCAGGACTGGGGCCAGCAGGGCGGTCAGTATCAGGGCCAGGGTCACGGCCAACCCGACGACGACCAGGCGGTTGCGGAAAAACATCTTCACCGGCGGCCTCCCAGGCGGATGCGTGGGTCGGCCAGTCCATAGAGCAGGTCGGTCAGGAGGTTGATCAGCACGTAGCTGAGGCTGATGGTCATAACCGCGCCCTGGAGCAGGGGGAAGTCCCGGGAATAGATGGCCGTGATCATCAGCGAGCCCAGGCCGGGCCAGGAGAAAATGGTTTCGGTGATGATCGATCCGGCCAAGAGGCCGCCGAACTGAAGGCCGACCAGGGTGAGGATGGGAATGACCGCGTTCTTGAAGGCGTGCTTGAGGATGACCCGCCGCTCGCTCAGCCCCTTGGCTCGGGCCGTGGTCACGTAGTCTTCCCGGATGACTTCGAGCAGGCTGGACCTGGTCATCCGGGTTAAAATGGCGGCCATGGCCGTGCCCAGGGTCACGGCCGGGAGGATCAGGGACAGCGGTCCGTCCAGGCCGGAAACGGGCAGCCAGCCTAGCTGGATGGAAAAAAGAAGAATCAACAAAGGTCCCAGCCAGAAGTTGGGCAGGGAGATGCCCAGCAAGGCCCCGAACATGGACAAGTTGTCGATCCAGGTGTCCTTTTTGACCGCGGCGGCCAGCCCGGCCGGCAGGGCCACCAGCAAGGCCACGATCATGGCCGCGGCGGCCAGCAGAAGCGTGGCCGGATAGCGTTCCAAAATCATATCGAACACCGGCCGCCGGGCGTGGATGGACCGGCCCAGATCACCTTTGACCAGATTGCCCAAAAAGAGAAGGTACTGTTCCGGGATGGACCTGTCCAGGCCGTACTGAGCCCGCAAGGCTGCCCGGTCGGCGGCCAGGGCGTTTTCTCCGAGCATGTAGTCGATGGGATCGCCGGGGATCAAGGGCCGGAGCAGGAAGACCAGGGTGACCACGCCCAGGATGGTCGGAATCAGCAGGAGCAGTCTTTTGGCGGCGAAGGAGCGCACGCTAATCCCTCGTTTCGGCCCAGGCCATGTCGGCCAGGGCGGAGAGGTCGCCGTCGGGATAGGGGACGAAGCCGGTCAGGCCTTTTTTCAAAATGACCACGTTATGGGGATGCCACAGGCTGACGTAGGGCAGGTCCCGGGCCGCGATTTTTTGAATCTCCGCATAGATGGCCCGGCGGGCTTCAAGGTCCATGGTCCGGCGGCCGGCCTCGATCAGGCGGTCCAGTTCCGCATTGAGGTAATGCCCCCGGTTGGCTCCGTCGGGCGGCAGACTCTTCGAGGAAAAGACGTAATGGTAAATGTCCGGTTCGCTGACGCCGACCCATTCCAGGGAATAGATCTGGAAATTGCCGGACCGGATGTCGGCGAAGAGGGTCCCCCAATCAAAGCCGCGAATGTCCAGTTTGATCCCCACGTTTTTAAGCTGGGCCTGGATTATTTCGCCCTTGCGCCGGGCCAGATCGCTCAGGGTGGTCTTATAGGTCAAGGTAAACCGGAAGCCGTTTTCTTTTCGAGGAAATCCGGCCTGATCCAGGAGACGCTCGGCCTGGGCCGGATCGAACTCATAGCGGCTGACGCCGCCTTCATAGGTCCAATGGCTGGGCGGCAGAATGCCGGTGGCCGGCCGGGCCTGGCCGCGAAGCAGAAAGAGGATCAATTCCCGGATGTTCAAGGCGTGGGCTATGGCCCGGCGCACAGCCTGGTTCCGGAGAACCGGGTCTTGGAGGTTGAAAGCCAGGTAGGCGTAATTGGAACCCGGCTCCTTGATCACCTGAAATTCCGGATTTTTTTCGATGACCGGGACCATGTCCGGGTCCACGGCGTTTTCAACCAGGTCCAGATTGCCCTTGATCAATTCCAGATAACGGGTGGTGTCGTCGGGGACGATGCGGAAGGTCAAGTTCTTGATTTTAGGGGCGCCTCTGAAGTAATCCTCGAAGGCCGCGAGGCGGACGTAGCGGTCGGCCGCGTTAGTCACGATTTTGAACGGCCCGGAACCGATGGGCCGGACCGCGAAGTCTTCTCCGGCGGCCTCGGCCTCCGGGGCCGGAACGATGCCCAGGGTCAGGCTGGTCAAAAGGGGCGCAAAGGGCTCCCGGGTGTGAAAGACCACGGTGTAACGGTCCGGGGCCTCGATTCGGTCGATCATGCTGAAGGCCTGTCTTTTGGGCGACCCCGACTCAGGATCAAGAATGGACCTGAAGGTGAAGGCCGCGTCTTCGGCGGTCATTTCCCGGCCGTTATGGAATTTGATCCCCTGTTTCAAACGGAAGACCCAGGTCCGTTCGTCCGCCAGCCGCCAGCTTGCGGCTGCGTCCGGGATCAGGTTCATCTGAGGGTCTTTTTTGACCAGTCCGTTGAAGACGACCTGGGTGATCCGATACGAGGCCGCATCGATGTTGTATCTGGGGTCCAGGGTCAGCGGACTTTTGGGCAAACCGACGATCAGGCTTTGGGTTTGGGCCCTCGAAGTTTCCGTCGAGGTGGGATGACAGGCCGGCTGTCCCCAAAAGGACACAAGTAACAGACCGATGGCCAAACGATAAATAATCTTCATGCCGATTTCCGAACTCGTGGATCGCAACCGGATTTCCGCCCCAGGTTATCACTCGGCGGCCTTTCCGGGAAGCCCCTAGTCGAGCCAATTGCGATGTGGATTAAGACTTGAATTTGTTTTGTTTCTGGAGGGGGCCAAAATAATTTACCCCGAAAAATGTGTTGATTCTCGTTTCCAGGCTCCGTCTGGAAACGCCCGGACCGGCAGGCTCGGCCGGCTTCTTTGGCTGTTCGGTCCCCAACCGCCGCCGGCCCAAACCAGGCGTAGGGGCGAACCTGTGTGTTCGCCCGACGTTTTGGACCTGGGCGAAGATAAGCTTCGCCCCTTGTATCTTGGTCCGGAGATCTTTTATGAATCGAGGGGAGGGCGAAAGGGCAGGCACATAGGCCTGCCCCTACGTGGGTGGCATATCGTTTCGTGGTCATGGTTTTGAACCGATGACCCAAATCCATCAACGACGACGTAGGGGCCGCCCCCTGTGGCGGCCCTGTACCCGAGCGGTCGCCGTCGGGGCAGGCGGAGGGCAGGCACATAGGCCTGCCCCTACACATGATGGTTCTCGCGCCCGGACTCGGCCGGCTTATTTCGAGGAATATTCAACAACGCAAAATTCTCTAGTCTGAAACCCAGAAGGCTTCATCGAAAGACCCTTTATAATCCATACGTTTAAAGTTCTCCCTGAAAAAAGACATTTTCATGGGGCGTGCAAAACACATCTTCACGATGTTTGAATATTTTTACACGATTGACCGCGACTGTCTCTTGACCGGGGAGCTTTTTTTTGAAAAAGTGAAAAATTGTTCCGGCAACTGAATATTATGGAGCGAAAAATTTCGCCCTATCGGATTAAGGAGGATTTCCATGGACTGGGGAATGAAAAATCGTCTGGCCCGGCTGGTCAAGGCCGACGGCCGCTGTTTCTTTCTGCCTATCGACCACGGTTATTTTCAGGGACCGACCCGGAAGCTGGAGCGGCCGGGTGAAACCATCGCCCCGCTGATTCCTTACGCCGACGGCCTGTTCGTCACCAGGGGGGTGCTCCGGGCCGCCGTGGACCCGCAAAACTGCCCGCCGATCATTTTGCGGGTTTCCGGCGGGACCAGCATCATCGGCAAGGACCTTGCCCATGAAGCCCTGACCACTTCGATTCAGGAAGCCCTCCGACTCAACGTGGCCGCGGTGGGCATGTCCATCTTCATCGGCAGCGAGTACGAGTATGACTCGCTGACCAACCTGGGGCGCCTGGTCGATGAATGTAATAACTACGATCTGCCGGTCATGGCCGTAACCGCGGTGGGCAAGGAGCTGGAAAAGAGGGATGCCCGCTATTTGTCCCTGTGCTGCCGCATCGCCGCGGAATTCGGAGCCACCATAGTCAAGACTTACTGGTGCGAGGATTTCGACAAGGTGGTCAACGGCTGTCCCGTGCCCGTGGTCATGGCCGGCGGCCCCAAAGTCGATACTGACCGGCAAGTCTTCGAATTCGTCCATGACGGCTTGCAGAAAGGGGCCATCGGCCTGAACCTGGGCCGGAACGTCTGGCAGCACGACCACCCGGTGGCCATGATGAAAGCCCTGCGGGCCATCGTCCACGACCAGGCTTCGGTCCGGCAGGCCGAAGAGATTCTGGCCCAAGAAAAGTAGGCCGGGAACTAGGTGAAAAACCGGTTCGACCCAAAAGAAGCCCTGGAGTTGGCCGCCGAATATCCGGAGATTCAGTCGGCCCTGGCCCTCCGGGTCTACACCTCAAGGTTGCTCGGCTGCGAGCCGGACCTGGTTTTGCACGGCGGGGGCAACACCTCGATCAAACTCAAGGTCAAGGACGTTTTAGGCGAAGAAATCGACGTCCTTTACGTCAAGGGCTCGGGTCTGGACCTGGCCTTGATCGGACCCGAGGGCTTCACCGCCCTGGACTTGGCCCCTCTGGTCCGTCTGCGGGGATTGACCGACCTGCCGGCAGCGGAAACGGCCAACCAGCTTCAGATTCGCAAGCTCCGGTCCGCCGACCCCTCCCCGTCCCTGGACGCCCTGGCCCATGCCTTTCTGCCCCACCGTTACGTGGATCACACCCACGCCGACAGTTTTCTCATCCTGAGCAACCAGAAGCACGGCCCGGACCTGGTCAGGGAAGCCCTGGGGCCTAAAGCCGCGGTCCTGCCCTATGCCCGGCCCGGCTTTCCCCTGGCCAAAAGCCTGGCCCAAGCCTACGAACGGAACCCGGAAATAGAGGCCGCGGCCGCCTTGGGTCACGGCCTGTTCACTTTCGGCCAAGAGGCGGCCGAGGCCTACGAGAGAATGATCGAGTACGTGACCCGGGCCGAAACCTATATCGCCCATAAAATTGGGGCCAAGCCTTTAACCGTTCCCCGGACCGAGGTCATGGTCCCGGCCGACCCGGCCGGGACCGCCGTTCGCCTGGTCCAGACCGTGCGCGGGGCCTGCGCCCACCGGGCGGCCGAAGGCCGCCGGCGCCGGTTTGTCGCCGAACTGCGCTCCGATCCGGACATTATCGCCGCGTCCCTGGCCGAACAAGCCCCGGATTACTGCCGGTCCGGCGTCCTGACCCCGGACCACGCCATCCGGACCAAGCACCGGGCCGTGTACCTGGACCGGTTGCCCGAGGATGATCAGACCCTCCGCCAAAAGGTCGGGGAGGCGGTGGAGGCCTTTGTCGAGGCTTATGATCGGTACTTTGACCGGCACAGCCGGGCCCTGGCCGTCAAGCCGGACAAACTGGACCCTTATCCCAGGGTCTTTCTGGCCGCCGGCCTGGGTTTGATCGCTCTGGGCTTTTCCCGGCGGGAGGCCCGAATCGCCGCCGATATTGCCGAACACACCATCAAGGCCAAGATGCTCGGCTTTGCCTTGGGAGAATACGAAGCCATCGGCGAAGAGCACGTCTTTGACCTGGAATACTGGGACTTGCAGCAGCGGAAATTGGATAAGGGTCAAGACCCGCTGCTCCAAGGCCAGATCGCCCTGGTCACCGGCGGCGGCGGGGCCATCGCCTTGGGTATAGCCGACCGGCTGCTGAACGCCGGGGCCATAGTGGTTTTGGCCGACATCGACCAGCCCCGCCTGGAAAAGGTCCGGAATCGGCTGGCCGCCCGGCATGGGGGAGACCGGGTGGAAACCCTGGCCTTTGATGTGACCGACTATCCGGCTGCAGCCCAGGCCTTCGGCGAAATCAGCCGGCGCTTGGGCGGAGTGGATTTAGTCGTGCCCAACGCCGGGATCGCCCACGTGGCCAAAATCGAAGACCTCGACCCGGAGCGGCTGGACTTGGTCATGGCCGTCAACTTCAAGGGCGTCTTCAACGTGATCAAGGCCGCCGTCCCAGTTTTCCGGCGTCAGGGCACCGGGGGCAACGTGGTCATCATCAGTTCCAAAAATGTCTTCGATCCGGGGGCCTCGTTCGGGGCGTACAGCGCTTCCAAGGCCGCAGCCCACCAGCTTGGCAAGGTCGCCGCCCTGGAACTGGCCGAACTGGGGGTCAAAGTCAATCTGATCAATCCGGACGCCATCTTCGGCGACCAGGAGGTTTCCTCGAAGCTCTGGGATGTAGTCGGGCCGGACCGGATGAAGGCCAGAGGCCTGGACCCGGCCGGACTGCGGGAATACTACACCCAGAGAAACCTGCTCAAGACCGCCGTCCTGGCCGAACACGTGGGCCAGGCCGTAGTCTTCTTCGCCGCCGACCTGGCCCCCATCACCGGAGCCGCCCTCCCGGTGGACGGCGGAGTGCCCGGGGCCTTTCCCCGGTGATCTTTCACATCATCTGATAGGGGTCGACGTCCAGAATCAAAGTCACGCCGCGCCCCTTGAGCCGCG
>Ga0209270_1002050_pt1 | contig 23302 bp, 24 predicted proteins | sample MTBAKSrepl1MetaG_FD_187456 | JGI IMG/M metagenome (GOLD analysis project Ga0209270, IMG submission 187456) | Enrichment culture microbial communities from Arthur Kill intertidal strait, New Jersey, USA, that are MTBE-degrading - MTBE-AKS1... | ecosystem: Environmental > Aquatic > Marine >...
GGCGGGGCATGGCGCGTCTGGCTGATATCGAAATCGCCTATGATCTTTATCATTGACACCTGAATCATGAACTTGCCAAAACTCTCCACTCTATTGTGCTCCAAAAAAATGTGGGTAAAGATCAGCGCAACTGGGAGGGGACGCTGCCGGCCACGAGCGTCCGCAGGGAATCCGCTACTTCGGAAACGGCAACACCCATTTCCACGGCCCGGACACGATCCACGGCGACCTGCAGCTCCGGCTTGGATAAATCCATGGCAACATAAATATTGGTGAACCGGTTCAACCCGTTCATGGTTTGGGCAATCCTGCCGGCCAGTTCGAACAGTTGACCCAGGTCATCTCCCTGCACTTTGACCTCGATATCGGCATCGCCCAGTTTGCGCATGCCCTTGACCTTGGTCTGGGCCACGGAAATCTTCCCGCCCAACGACGGCACCCTGGCCACCACCGGTCGCAGCTGTTGAATAAATTCGGCGGTGCTGATGTCGCGTTCCGCGCGCGGCACCATCTGCAGGTTGAGTTCTCCCTCATTGGCTATTTCAAAGGTTATGGTCCCCACTGCACGGCCGCCAACCAGGGCAAACAGGCTCTCGATCCATGGATCGCCGGCAACCTGCTGTTCAATTTCGCTCATGACACGGTCGGTTTCGGCTACCGACGTGCCGGTGGGCAGCTTGACCTTGACCAGGACCCGCCCGTCGTCCATCTGCGGCAGAAATTCGCTGCCCAGGAGGGTGGCGGCATAGCCGCCGGCCACGAGAATCATCAGAAACAGGAGGATGACCACATATCGATAGGTCAGCGCCCGTCCCAGCACCCGTCCGTACGCTTCGGTAAGGCGGTCAACCAGTACGGCAAACCGGCTTTTACGCCTTCCACCGCCGGTCGATTGGCCGAGCAGGGCAGCCGTCAGCATGGGGGTCAGGCTGACCGCCGTGACCAGGCTGATCAGAACAATGCCCGCGATCACCAGGATCAGCTCCCTGAACAGCAGACTAACCAGCCCGGGCACCAGCAGAAACGGCACGAACAGGGCCAGAAAAGCCAGTGTCGCGGCAACCACCGCCGGGCCGATGTCGGCGGTGGCGGCGGTCACCAGTTCGTTGATCGGTTCATCGGGAGCCTCCTCGCGCCGCCGGGAAATAGCCTCGATCACCAGGATGGAATTATCCACCAGCACCCCGATGGCGATCACCAGGCCGCCCAGGGAGAAAATGTTGAGGGAAAACCCGGCCAACTGCATCAGGCCGAAATTCATGATCAGGATGAGCGGCAGGGCCGTGATTATCACCACAACCTGGCGCCAGGAACCGAGAAAAAGCCAGACGATCAGGACCACCAGTACGGCCGCCTCGATGGCCGCCGTGCGGACGCCGTCAAGGGCGTCGGTCACATACAGTCCCTGGTTTTCCACCATGCCCAACACGATCCCTCCGGGCAGATCGGGTTGGAGTTCAGTCAGCGTGTGTTCCACGGCCCGGGACACCTCGACGGTATTGGCGTCCGCCTGCTTGAGCACGCTCACCTTGACCGCCGGCTGCCGGTCCAGTCGGGTGATGACCCGCGCCTCCCGGTGGGCGTCAACCACCTCGGCCACATCCCGCATGGTAACGCGCCTGGCGCCGTCGCGCAGCAGAACGACGTTGCGGATATCCTCCAGGGAGGTGAATTCGCCCATGGTCCGGGCGATGATCTCCCGCGGGCCGACCGTGAGACGGCCGCCAAACTGCTCGATATTTTCATCACGCAGGTGTTTCAGGACATCGCCAACGGTAAGGCCGTATTTTTCCAGGGAGTCGGGATTCAGGTGCACGCGGATTTCGCGTACCAGGCCGCCGATGATCTCGGTGCCGGCCACGCCGGGGACCGCCAGCATCCTGTCCTGGAGCCATTCATCGGTCCAGGTGCGCAGTTGCACCAGGTCCAAAAGATCGGAACGCACCGTGAGCTGCAGGATCGGGATCTGCGACGGATCGGCCTTGAAAATCACCGGCGGATCGATATCCCGGGGCAGTTTGCGCGCCACCCGCGCCAGGGCGGCCGCGGCGTCCTGATAGGCGACGTCGATGTCCCGCCCGTAGCCGAAATTGGCTGTCAGGCTGTACATACCTTCGATGGAGGAGGATTCCAGGTAATCCAGCCCGTCGACCGTCATCATCTGACGTTCGATGGGATCGGCCAGATTGCGCTCGATCTCCTCCGGCGTGGCACCGCTCCAGAAGATGTTGAGCTTGATCATCGGATAGGTCATGTCCGGCAGGAAATTGACCGGCAGACGCCACAGGCCGTACAGGCCGAGCACCGTCAGTGCCAGCGCGATGGCGGAAGTCGCCAGGCGGCGGCGGACCGTGTATTCGGTGATTTTCATGAACGGCCGGCACTTTCGGCCGCTTCCGGGGATAGGGGAGTCGGTTCCAGTACCTTGACCACGGCGCCGTCCTTGAGTTTTTCCAGGCCGGCGACAACAAGCCGGTCACCCGTTCGCAGACCGGAAAGAATCTGGACGCGCCCATTAATCTCCATTCCGGTGTCGAGCTTGCGCCGCACCGCTTTTCCGTCTTCCACGACGAAGGCCGTGAAACCGCCTTCCGGAGTGGCAACCAGACAGTTGTCCGGCACCGTGATGGCGTCGCTTATCCGGGCCAGCACCACCTCGATGCGGGCAAACATGCCCGGGATCAGATCCACCGGATCAATCAGGGTGACCTCAACGGTTCGGGTATGCGTGTGTTCATCAAGTTGAGGAAAAATCCGGCTGAGGGTCCCCTGGAACAGGGTTCCGGGATAGGCATCGAGTTGCACCTCGACCGGCATGTCTTCCCGAACCTCGGTTGAGATCGTTTCAGGAATAGCGGACCGCACCACCAGGCTGGCCGGGTCGAAAATCTCGATCAATGGCGTACGCGGGGCCACATAGTCGCCTTCGGTCACATAGACCTTGGCAACTATACCGTTCCATGGGGCAGTAAGGGAATAATCTTCCGTACTTTCCATGGCCTTGGCATATTGGGCCCGGGCATTTTCATGGGCCGAACGGGCGCCGTCCAACTCGGAGCCGGGAATGGCGCCGCCCTGGACCAATTGCGCAATCCGCTGCAATTCCGTCTCCTTTTCCTTCAGGGCCTGCGCGGCCGCGGCCAGTTGCGCCCGGGCGGCTTTGTTCCGGCTGATCCGGAGCAGAACCTGCCCCTTTTCAACCTCGTCGCCCTCGCGGACCATGCAGCTTGCAATCGCACAGGGTTCCACCGGCCCCTCTCCCGGAGAAGCCAGCCGGGCCGTGCGCGTCGGCGTTACTTCTCCCGTCAAGGTCACGTTTTTTGCAAGCGGCTGGCTGGTGACGACTTCGACCCTTACCGTAGGCAGAGTTTTTTTGGAGTCTTCATTGCCCCCGGGTGAGGACAAAATATCCTTTGCTGCGGCATCGACCTTTTGGCCATCGCGCTTTAGGTCATTTTCATTCGGCGTGCGGGACTGGACGACACCGAAGCCAATGAGACTCAAGAGCACAATTGAAAGTATGAACCACACCCGTTTCTTCATAGTGAATCCTCTCCTGTCGCAAGCTTCAGCTTCGCCATGGCGATATGATAGTCCGCCAATACGCGAGCATAATTGGTCTCGGATTGCAGCAACGCCGATTGCGCATCCAGCACATCGATCAGGGAACCGCTGCCCAAATCATATTTCATGCGCTCGATGCGCATACTCTCCTTGGCCTGTTCCACGGCCCGGCTGACCGCGCTGATCCGCTGTTCGCTTGATCGGATCTCAAGCGCGGCTGTTTCCACTTCCTGGCGGATCTGCAGCTTGAGTTTGCGCAGGCGCTCCTGGGAGGCCGCAAGGACAGCACGTTCCTGCCGAACCTGAGCGGAGGTCCGCCCACCTTCGAAAAGAGGAACCGACGCCCCCAACCCAACGACGCCGGCATCTTCGCTCTCGCCCGATCCGGCCTCCCGGCCGCCATAGCTTGCCAGCAGGGAAAGCGTCGGCCAGTACCCTGCCTTTGCCGCATCAACCCTGCTGGCCTGAGCTTCAAGGCGGGCCTGGGCTGACAGGTAATCGCCGCGCCGCAAAAGGGCAGTCTGCATCATATCCTCCGTGCCCTGCTGCCGAGCTGATTCAACCAGCAGTTCTCCCTCGATATCGATCTGCTCCGTTTCGTCATCCACGCCCATCAAGTTGACCAGCAGGCGCTTCAATACCGCAAGGGTATTCCGCTCGCGCTCCAGGCCCTGACGCAGATCGGCGAGACGCACCTCGGTCCGCAGCAGATCGACCCGCGCAGCCTTCTGCGCCGCCAGCAGATCGGATACCTGCCTGCGGTGCTCTTCCATGGCCGCCGTTGAAAATTCAAGGGACCGGATCACCTCCCGTTGGCTCAACATGGCGTAAAACGTGCTCGATACGTTAAAAATGAGCTCTTCCCGGGACCGCACCAGCCTTTTCTCCTCGGCAAGCCTGAGCAATTCAGCGGCATGGATCTCGCCGGTAATCCGCCCGCCAGTGAACAGCGGCATTTTTGCAACCAGATCGGCCCGGTAAAGGTCCCGGTCAAAAATACCCGGCTCCCCGTTATACCGGGCCGGGATCAGCCTCTGATCATCCAGGAAATGCTGCAGGCCGCCTTCAACGCTCACGGCGGGCCAACGGGCGGCCCGGACGGCGTCAAGCTTTGCCTCCGCTGCGGCGACATCCCATTGGCTGGCGGCGATTTCCGGATTGTTGGCCAGGGCGGTTTGAATGGCCGTGGCGATGGTCAGAGGTCCGTGCATCGATACCGGCTGTGCCGCTGTTTCCCGGTACTCCGTCACCTGGGGAATGAGGCTTGTGCTTTGAGAACGCGGCACGGGACTATATGGATCGGTCGGCAGCATGAACACGCAGCCACCCGTCAACGCTGTGTGGACGGCGATTGCTCCATAAAATGTCACTCGCACCAGAAATTTCCTGATCGCGTATTGCGGGAACATTAGCATTTGACCAATCTTGCGTCGCGGCTGCATTCGTAATCCAACCTTCACCATCCGACCTCACCTGATATATGAGCGCATATCTTTCTTGTGAAGACGAACTCATTTGCGAAAAATGATCTGAAAATGGAATCGTTGTCACCGGCTGACACTTCCTAACTTTCCGGAACGACACGCCAGCAACATGTTCCTGAAGGATCAGACCCCCGATCGGCAATCAACGCTGAATAAGAGGAACGATCATGTTGTCCCTCTCTTCCATTTTCCATGCCAGAAATTTTTCGAAGCCATCATCCATCCGGTATTGTTCCATATACGTACAATGCGTATAACTTCACCGTTACCCCGGACCTGTCGAAACAAATTTCCCCTGTTTGCAAATTAGACACCGAGGAAGCAGAATGTATAAATATTAGACAGCTTCGTTCTCTCTCTCAGGTTCTGTCGGTGTAGAAAAAAGAAAGACCTCTGTGGCGCAAACATTTTCCCTTGCTGCAGAATAGACCACAAAGTGGTAGCAATCGAACATGATCCATGCTATCCAAAAGCACGAGAAGAGGGGTGCGATTGTCATCTTTCTTTCGCCGGTGGCCGGAACGGCGGCCAGATTATGGGAAAGGCGGTTATGCCTGCTCAGTTGTCCGGCATAAAACAAAACCATGGAGGGTGTTATGCAAAAGATCGTACGGATAGGTCTTGCGGTGTTGTTCGTAAGCATTTTGAGTTCGGCCGTGTACGCGGCGGTGGCCAAATGGGTTTTCGTGCCCAACGCGGGGTCCAAAACCCTCTCCTTCATCGATCCCCAGAAGGACATGGTCATAGGCCACTGTGAGACCGGGGCTACCGGCTGGCTCGCCTGTCTCACTCCTGACCTGAAAAAAATCTATGTCGGCAATAACGGCGAGGAAACCGTAACCGTGGTGGATGCGGAAAATCATACAACCCTCAAGCAGCTCACCACCGGAAAGAATCCGAAACATCCGCTGGTGACCCCGGACGGCAAATATGTGCTCGTCAACCATACCGGCGAGGTGAAGGCAACTCTCTTTGACACGGAGACGGAAAAGGAAGTGGCTTCTTTCGCGGTCGACCCTGTGAACAAGGATGCCAAAGGGCCGAAAATGATGCACTCCGCCTTCACCTGGGACAGCAGGTTCGCCTTTGTGCAGAACTATGCCGACAGGAAATCCTATGTGCTAAAAATACCCTCACTTGAAGTTGCGGCGACCATCGACGGCGACAGCCCGGCCCACTACTTCGTCCCCACTCCTGACAACAGGCAGGTTTGGATCGTCTACGAGGGCTCCGATGCCGACAAGATCAACCCGTCGGTCTCCATCGTCGATTTAGCCAGTTTCCAGGAAATAAAGAAAATCGTTATTTACATTCCCGAAGGCGAACCCATCGAGGGCCATCACGGCATCTTCACCCTGGACGGCAAATACTACTTCTTCTGTAACCGCGGTCCCGGTCCGAATTTCGGCGGCAGCACAGTGGCGATCATCGACGTGGCGCAGCAGGAGATAGTCAAGACGCTGAAGGCCGCCAACGGCATCGGGCATCCCTATCTGTCACCGGACGGCAAGTACGTCGTTCTCACCCCGTACGGCTCCAATATCATCACCGTGGTAGACGCCCAAACCGGTGAACGGATCAAGGATGTCACCGTGGGCACCGGCAACCATGTCGGCCACATGGTGTTCAGCGAGGACGGCTCCAAAGCCTATGCCACCAATGCCTCGGATGGAGCGGTCTACACCATTGACATGAAGACCCTGGAGGTAGGCAAGGGCATCCCCACCGGGGAGAAGGCCGCCATGATCATCAACACCTATACCAACCTCTTCGAGGTGCCGGGAGTGTATCACTGAGGATACGGCATCAACCATCCTGCACACACTGATCGGCAAACAGAAAAGCCGGGCCTGCGGAAAACCGCCGGCCCGGCTTCCCAATCCTGCCTCGTCGCCATTCGATCCGTCTTTCAGGGCGTCTGTCTACAAACTGATCACACCTTCTCCGGAACGTCTAAAAAGTATACATTTCATCCTGTTCCCGGGTCCAAGGCAACCTGAACAGAAGACAAGCCTGATGGAAAATCACAGGAGGTGGCTATCACTTGTCAGCCGTCCTTTTGCCCGGCTTGATGATGACATAGATCTGCTGCGGCGTGGTCCCGTTGGCCCTGGCAATGGCGAAAAGGGTCTGATCGGCGTCCTCGACCTGCAGCCCTGCTTCTTTCAGCAGATCAAGGGCTTTACCGAGGTTAATGCTCTCTTTTTGCGAAAACTTTTCCAGCGAAGAAAGCTCGGCGCGGCCATAGGGCGGTTCACCGTACTTCTCGGCCGCGGATTGCTTGAAATACGACCCGATCTGGACCACGGTGCTCATGGGAGGGACATTGAAATAGGTCCCGACCGCGACAACGGCCGTGATCAACAGACCGATATTGAAGGAAGGGGTGAAGACCCGGATCTCTTTCATCCTGTTCTTCATGTACGATTTGACAACGCTCCAGTTATAGTAGATGTGCAGCATGCCGGCCAGCAGAAAAAGAAACCCGACGGTGACATGCTGGTCTCCCCACTCTGTCTTGCTGAGCCCCCAGAATTGCCAGCCCGCCCAATACGCCACCCTTCCTTCCGGGACTATATAGAGGATTATTGAGTTGAGGACCAACAGGACCAGCGATGTCAGCATGGTCATTGAAGTAATTTTGCGCATGTTCATGCTTTTTCCTCCTTTCGGGCTTGCTTTTTCAGGCAGGTGTTCGAGTTATCCCGCAAACTGAAAAAAAGACCGGGAAACCCGCCCAAAGCATCCCGGAAAAAATTCATGTTCCGGGGGAAAGTTCCCCCGGAATCATACCTTGCAAAAATTACCAGCGGTTGCCGTAGCCTCTGCCGTAGCCCGAACGCTTGTCATTCGGGCCGAAGCCGCGGCCATAGCCGTAGCCCCGGCAATTCGGATTGGGACCGTAGCCGTAGCCGTACGGAGCATCGATGTTCGCCGCCCGGGCTGTTTCCGCCAGCTTTTCCCGATTGTCCGTCAATCGCCCGGCAAGTTCACGAACCTTGGCCGGATCCGGATTTTCGCCCGCCATCAGGGCATTCATCTCCGCCCGATCCACCGCCAGTTCCCTGCGCAGTTGGGCGGTATCGTCCATGAATTTCTTGTACGCGGCATCATCGACATTGACGCCATAGCCTGGGCGCGGGCCGTCTCCGCCCCCGGGACCTCCGCCATACCAGGCATAAGCGCTGACGGCTGTCAAACCGAGTCCCAGGGACACAACCATGGTGAGTGCCAGAATACTTTTCTTCATACGATGTACCTCCATTCAAGGGTAAGGATTGATGTTATCATCTCTGTATCAAATTCCATGCCTGAAACCATGGTAGATACATATCCATTTGAAATTATGATGTTTTATCACGACACGCAACGGTTTCGCCGATACCGGCGCCATGTCGGCACGGATCTTGCTGATTATAAATTGAACATCTGGGGGCAGAAAGTGTCTAATATTTAGACATTGCCAATGGCCACCGGCGGAGGGATCATTTTGCGGAAAAAAAGAACAACACGTCACGGCATCATATCCTCATGGATGGTGATCGGCGTGAGCCTTATCCTCGCTGTCGCCGTCATCATCCTGACGGCAATCAACTACAACCGTCAGCAGCAGGGTCTGCAGCAGATGCTGAGCGAGAAAGGCGAGGCCCTGATCAAATCATTTGAAGCGGGGACCAGGACCGGCATGAGCGGTCTTTACGGCAATGAAGCCAGGCTCCAGACCCTGCTGACGGAAACCGCCTCGCAGCAGGATATTCTCTATATCGCTCTGGTGGACAGTTCCGGAAGGATTCTGGCCCACAGCGAGGCGGCCAGAAAAGGCGAACAGTTTGTCGCCCCGTCCTTCATCGAAGATCTTACCGCAGCCGATGAATCGGCCTGGCGCATACTGCGTGACGGGACGGGGCAGCCGATCTCGTTCGAAGTGTACAAAAAATTTCTGCCGCTTTTGACCGAGCCCGGTATTCAGCAGAGAATTCGGGGCATGAGGGACATGCCGGGAGAAGTCCATACAGGCGTCAACGCGTGGCCTCAGGCTCGTTGGATGGAGGGGCTGCCCCGGGACCGCATCCTCGATCCCGAGCAACGTCCGGCAATATTCGTAGGGATGGATGCCGTCCCCTACGTGGCGGCAATGGAAGAGGACTTCCGGATGGTCCTCATCACCTCGGCCATCATCGTTCTGCTCGGCATGGCCGGTGTCGTCTCCCTGTTCTGGGCGCAAAGCGCCACCCGGTCGAAAAAACTTCTGCAGGATACCCGCGCCTTTGCCGCGGAAATGGTAGCCTGCCTGCCGGAAGGAATTATCGTCACCGGTCCGGCCCGCAAGATCACCTTCATCAACGCCATCGCCCTGGAGATGCTTGCCCTTGACAGGCGGCAGGCTGTCAACAGGGCACCCGCGGAGATACTGCCCGCGGAGCTGAATGAACTGCCCACGGCGGTTTCGGGGGAAAAAGCCGTGCTGGAGAAAGAGCTGGTCCTGGCCGGCCTGCAGGGACGGGACCGTATCGTTGCCGTCAGCGTGAGCGATATTGTCGCGGAGGAAGGGAACTATATCGGCACCATGTTCATTCTCCGCGACCTGACCGAGATCAGGCGTCTGCAGGCTGATATCCGGAAACAGGAAAAAATGGCGGCCATCGGCAACCTTGCCGCCGGCGTAGCGCATGAAGTCCGCAATCCTCTCAGCTCCATCAAGGGGTACGCCACCTATTTCGGCTCGCTCTTTGCCGAGGACAGCGAGAAGAAAAAGGCGGCCGAGGTTATGACGGCCGAGGTGGATCGCCTGAACAGGGTCATTTCCGGACTGCTGGAAATTGCGCTGCCATCGGACATCAAGCCGCGGCCAACGGATATCCCGCTCCTGCTTTCCTCCTCCCTCCGCCTTGTGCGGCAGGAGGCCGAGGATGCCCGAGTCCGGATAACCACCTCCATCGGCCAGGACATCGAACCGTATCCGCTCGATCCCGACCGCATGACCCAGGTTCTGATCAATCTTTACATCAACGGCATCCAGGCCATGCCCGGCGGCGGCGAGCTGACGGTAACCGCCCGGAAGAACAATGCAGGCATCATGATTGCCGTCGCCGACACCGGCATCGGCATCCCCGAGGGGGATACCGGTAAAATATTTGACCCCTACTATACGACCAAAAACACCGGGACCGGCCTTGGCCTTGCCGTTGTCCGAAAAATCGTGGAAGCGCATGACGGCACCGTTGAGGTCAGAAGCAACGCCCAGGGATCACGGTTCACCATATATCTCGGCGATGGCGGGTGAACTTTCGATTTTTTTCTTTGCCCACCCTGGCCTGAATCAAGACGGCAGCCAGGGGAGCATGATGAAATACACCCCAAGGGCCCCGACAAGAACTCCGGCCCCTTTTCTAAACCAGACGGAGCCCTGCTGAAACGAGGAGTTTGCCAGAAGTCCCCGCACCGCTGCCGCCGAACTGCCGGCAAGCAAGATCGGCAGGCAATGGCCAGCGGCAAAAAGCAGCAGCAGCAGAAGACCGGTGGCAATTTTCTCCTGGACCGTAATGATCGCCAGGATGGGAGCGATGAAGCCGAAGGTGCACGATCCGGACAGGATGCCGAAAGCAAGCCCGAGGACAAAAGCACCCCATAATCCCTTGATCCGCAGCCTGGACAGGGTATTGCCGGGCAGGTTGCATTTGGCGATCCCCAGCATGTCAACGGCAACCCATAACAGAATGGCACCGATCAGAATCGTCCAGTAGGGGCCGATATCGCCCATCATCCTCCCCAGCAGGACGCAGATCACTCCGACAGCGGCAATGGTGAGAAACAGGCCCGTGGTAAACATGAAGGCGAAAGGCACTGCCTGCCGCCCCCTGAGAATGGTGTTCTGCCCCCCCACATAGCCAATGATGAGCGGTATGGAGGCCATGTGGCAGGGACTGAACAGGACGCTGACCATGCCCCAGGCGAAACAACCGACTGCGGCAAGAAGCAGGCCCCCGGCCATCCATTCGTTGATTGCGAGAAAAGCGGATTCCATGGTTATTCTCTCTCCAGCAGCATATCAAGCCATTTTTTAATCTTTTCTTTATCCATGAAGCCGACGTGCCGGTACGCCTCCCTGCCGTGTTTATCATAAAAAATCTGGGTGGGGATAAAGGAGATGCCAAAGCGCGGACCCTGGCTCCGATCCTCCCAGACATCGATGAATATCACCGCGGCCCTGCCCTCATACTCAACCTTCAGTTCTTCCAGAATGGGCGCCATCAACTTGCACGGAACGCATGATTTCGCGCCGATATCCACCATGGTCACCGTATCCTTAACCGGAACCACCGGCTCCTGCGCAGCCCACAGGTTTGCCGGCTGACACAGGAAGGAGAAAATAATTGTTAACAAAATTGTACCTATTAATTTCATGAACACTCCTTTATCTTTGTCCAGAATAAGTCATAACAATAAAAGTAAAAATTACTTCACCGGGCAGCTCCCCGGATCAAATCTCTGGCCTTATCGCCCCGCAGCAGTTCGGCAAGTCCAAGGAGACCGTCGGTGAGATATTTCGCCTGGTAGCCCTTCATGGTGAGATAGATCCGGGCGATGTTGGCCCGGTCATTATGGGGACAGGCGGTGACAACCAATTTATTTTTGTCAATTTCATCCAGACGGCCGGGCAGTTCATTGAGGGGAATATTTTTGGCGAAACCCATGCGCCAGGCAGAAAACTCCTCCGGAAAGCGGATATCGATGAACTGCACCTCCCCCTTCTTGAGCAGTTCCACCAGCTCCCTGCTGTTGATTTTCATCTCCTCGCGGGCGGCGTAGTCAAAGCCGGCCAGGTATTCATCAAAATTGTCCGCTTTTGCCGGGCTGGAAAAAACGAGTACGCTGAGAAGGGTAAGGGTAAGGGTAATGGTTGTTGTCAAGAAAATGGTTTTCATGTAGTCTCCGTGTGTGATCGGTTGCTGCCGGGCCAGCAGCATCCATGGTCTTTGCTGTTCGTGTGACAGATGCCTTCCGCATCCTCCAGTTCAATCTGCAGTGTTGTGTGGTGAATGGAAAAATCATGGCGCAATTCTTTCGCCACACGGTGCAGAAAATCATCTCTGCAGCCCTCCGGCATAACCAGATGTGCGGTGAGGACATTTTCCGTGGTGCTAGCGGCCCAGATGTGCAGATCATGGACGCACCGTACTCCCGGGAGCGTGGTAAGAAATTCGAGCACCGCCTTCGCGTCGATATGGGACGGAACCCCGGCCATGCTCAAATGAAGCGAATCCCTGAGCAGTCCCCAGCCGGCGGCTAGAACCACAATCGCTATGCAGATGGAGACCACCGGATCAAGCCAGTTCCAGCCGGTGGCTCTTATGGTCAGCCCCGCTGCCACAACCCCGACTGATACCGCTGCGTCGGCTGCCATGTGCAAAAAGGCGCCCTTGATGTTCAGGTCTTCCTTACTGCCTCTCAGAAAAAGAAGAGCCGTGGCCGTGTTGATCGCCACCCCGATTAAAGCGACAACGATGACGGTCAGGCCATGCACCGGCGCGGGGTTATGCAACCGGCCCACTGCCTCCCAGATTATGACGCCTATGGCCGCGTACAGAAACAGGGCGCTGCCCAGCGACACCAGAATGGTGCCCTTCTTGAATCCGAAGGTATGCCGGGCCGTGGCAATCCTTTTGGCCATGAGCAGGGCGATCCAGGCCATGAGCAGGGTCATGACGTCGCTCAGGTTATGGCCGGCATCAGCCACAAGTGCCAGGGAATTGGCCGCTATGCCGTAACCTGCCTCGACCAGGACAAAAGCCATATTCAGTGCAATACCTATGGCAAAGGCGCGATTAAAATCCGCGGGTGCGTGGTTATGTCCTTGCTCGTGGCTCATACTTATGCAACAACCCAGGGAGTTGTTCCTTATTTATTTATGCGGTCGAAGACAGAACACCACGGGTTTACCCGTGGATGAATGAGCCTTCCAATCATTACCCAGAGTAAGAGACGCGGTAATGATTGGTTAACTCCGTAAGGGAGTTATAACCGTAAGTACCCCGGCTTTAGCCGGGGGAATCTATTTTATATTTTTCCCGATTTTCATTCATGGTTTTCCCGGCCTGCCTGACAAGATGTCGACCCTTGATCAATCTGTGCACATAGCTTAAGGGGGGAAAGCTGACTGCGTGCTGGGGGCAGGTATTGGCGCAGGTCACGCACCCAACCATGCAGTGGAGCGGATCAACGACAACGGGTTTTTTTCTCTCAAAATCAAAGCGGTAGACCATCCTGCCGCAACCGGTGACGCACAGGCCGCAGCCGATGCACAGTTCTTCGTCCACCGTTGGATTCCAGGAAATTTCCTCACGTTTGATACCATGCCACGGTTTGGTAAATGTTTCATTCATTACAGCGCTCCTTCAAATTTTCTCTCAAAAGCCGGTACCATGGATTTTTTCGCGGGACGTCGACCCAAATCCAATTATGCAAAAAAGCCTATCAAGGACAGACCAGGATGCAGGAACAAAGGAAGAAATAAAACAGGGAATAATGACATTCAATACCTCTATCGCTCCCGCAAGGATCCATTCGCAATGATGCCGGACAGAGCGTTTGCCGATCCTTCAAGTCTTGATATGTGCAACCTTTCTTTCACAGCCGCGCACACCCTGCCGATATTGATCTCGTCCACGGCAGTTTTTCCTTTGACAAAACCAAGGTCCGTGATGCGGACATGTTCGATGTTGGCCACCCCGCCTTTTTCCAATAGACATTTAACGCAGCTTACTGTACAGCCATCCAGGGCGATGATTTTATCCGCTGCTTTTGCGGTTTCGATCATGCCGGGAAGAGCGCCCCCGATCCCTGCCGTACAGGACATTGAGGCAACCCCTTCCCGGGTTAATTTTCTGGCGACCTGGTCGGCAATTTCCCCGACATCGGCGGCCCCGGAACAGGAGAAGATCAATCTCGGGCCGGAAGCACATACATTAATGGTTTTCAGCATTGTCCACTCCTTCTGCATAAAAGATCAACAAGAGAAAACGCCAAAATTCACGGAAACCGGCGGGCATTGGCATTGGCGGTTCATCCATATATATTGTTTCCGGCTCCTGCCCCCGCCCGGCCGGTGAAAATGGGGCAAGAGTCGGCCAATAACCCCGGCTATCTCATCCTCATGCCCATGCCGGACCAGACAGGTACACCCGTATCATTGCGCAAAACGAGGATTTCCTCGCCCTTTTTGATCTCCGCGGCTATTATCGCGGGTTTCTCTTCAAAAATCACCCGGGAACCCTTTACCTCGATTGCATCGCCTTCCGAAAACTGCATGTCAAGGCGTTCTATATACCACTCCGGCCCGAGATGAACGGGAATGGTTTCATTCTCCGTCTTCACCTGCAAATGGATGCCGTCAGTCATGCCCTGCATGGGAATGCTTTTTTCAATGGTGAGAATTTCACCCGCCACCGTCTCCACGGTCGCCGGATTGAACATCCGCTGGTACGCCGTTCCCATGCCCCAGCCGCCGCTGCCCCGCCAGCCCCGCCAGGGCTGCGCGAAAGAAGCGGACGCCAGCAGAAGACACAGAACCAGTACAACCGGACCGGTCATGTTGATTTTCATTTTCATGGTACACCTCCTCACTGTGTATTGTGTGTATTGGTAACGGCCGGGCGTCTCTGAAAAACCGTTTTCAATCTGCCGGACTCCCATCGGGCAGAAACTTACCCCAGCTCATCCCGCAAACACTCCTCGATTTGCGCGCGGCTGGGCAAGCGGCCCATGCACTTGATCCGGCCGTTCACCACCAGGGCCGGGGTCTGCAGCACCCCGAAACGGCCTATTTCATCCGGATCATGAACCTGGAAAATATCAGCGGCTATGCCCATATCATTCATCACCTCGATAACCAGTTTCTGGAGATTGTTGCAGGAGACGCAGCCGGGTCCGAGAATGCGGATCACCAGATCCTCATCCCGGCTTTCCTCGCCGCCTTTCAGCCGCAGGATTGCCCGCCTGATTGCCTCCTTATAATCCTCAACGGCGGTAGCCGGGATATAGTTCCTGTCTCGGATCTCGTCAAACACCGCGGAAACACTGTCCTCAATCGACAGTTCCGGACTTTCAGCCACCCAGTTGAGGGCATTATCCAGACCGATCAGCCCCACGGTAACCTTTCCAACCTTGAGCATATTCTGCATGCCGTCTTCCACCTTTGCTCTCATTTACCGGAACTTCCTTCTCCCGGGGCACCGTGCCGGAAAGTTGATAGCCGTTCCGGCTCAACCAGGTCGAAAAGTCTCTACATCGGTTCGTCGCATTCAACATCCACCCGGCACTCCTCGTCGCCGACGGAGGGGAAAAACGATTGGTCAAAATCAAGAAAATTCGGTTCCGGCTCAATTATCATCGACTCCATTTGTGTGGAAGTGCCCTTCTTGTCGCAATTGGCGGCAAAATACGCTTCGATGCCCGGCTCACTGCGGATGATCCGGTACCCGCCGTTGTCCGGAACGACCAGGACAGGCACGGTATCGATCTGCAGCATGCGAAGCAGGCGGCGATTCATCTCCGGCTGATAGGAGGACATGCGTTCAAGACCCTGAATGTCGTCGGGAGGCGGCTCCCCGATGGGATTGAGACGAACGGCGCAGTCGGTCAATCCAGGCAGTTTTCTGAGGAGAGTCATGCAATGCGGGCAGTCATTGGAATAGATGATGAAAACGCCCCTGCCGTCCATGGGGCCGGGGCGGATCGCCGCGGTGCCAGCCGTCAGACCCCCGCCTTGCGCGTCCTCTAACACCGCCGGTTCAAAACGCAGCAGGGCAAAAATGATGTTGACCGCCGCCACCAACACGACGCCGCTGATCAATTGCCGCAGACCGACCATCAGATTACACAGGGCCACCAGGCCGAAGATAATCAGACAGTAGGAGCACCAGGCCTGGGCCACATGATACTGGTAGGCCAGCAGCACCCCTTCGGCAGCCATAGCGGCAAGCAGTAACAGTGAGAGGCAGCGGCCGACACCAGGGCGGAAAAGGGCGACTATCGCTGCCAGACCGACCACCAGAAAAAACAACAACCCGAACAGATTGAAGACAAAGGGGGTGACCCTCGTCAATCCCTCAACGATGCTGCAGCCCTCGTTGAAGCAGGCCGCTTCTCCCTGGAAGGCTATCAGATAGAGCTGGCCGCCGATCAGACATGAGGCCGCCAGGGCGATGAGGGCGAGAAGTCCGGTCTTGCTTTTGTTTGTATCTAACTCAATTGTACGATCGATGTTGTAATTCATTTACTTTGCGTCACGTTAATCAAGTGTATTCATCCTGTTACAAGTTTGTCATTTTTGATGCACTTCCTGGCCGCTATTTGATGGTTGAACGCCGGTCACCGGAAGGGTAAAACTGAAAACGCTTCCTTGTCCGGGAATGCTTTCAACCCAGATTTTTCCCCCATGAGCCTGCACGATAGCCTTCGCTATCGTCAATCCAAGGCCGGTGCCAGTGATCTCCCTGCTGACTCGATAAAAGGCGTCGAACAGCTGCGGGATATTCTCCTCCGCGATACCCACTCCTGTATCGCTGACCCGCACCAGGAAGGCTTCCTCCCCCTTGAACACGCTTACGTTTACGGTGCCTCCCGGTCTCGTGTACCGAATGGCGTTGTCCAGCAGGTTATCAATGGCCCTGCTTATCAACCGGGTATCCGCGGCGACAAGCATATCGCTGGCAGAAGGCTCGAGAGTCAATGTAATTCCTTTTTCCTCAGCATTCATCCTGGCGCGCTCAACTTGTGAATGAAGAAGGCTGTTTATGTCCAATACTTCTCTCACCGGTCGGTACTCAGCCGCCTCGATACGGGAAAATTCCAGAAAATCCGCAACAAGTTCCTCAACCCGATCCAGCTCTTTGAGCACCAGATGGATATATTCCTGCTGGTGCCCTGTAAGCGGTCCGGACTTGCCGGCAATGAGCCTTCTGATAATTCCACTCACGGTAATCAGCGGATTTTTCATGTCATGGGCAAACATGGAAAGGAAATTTTTTCTTTCCCGTGCCCATTTCGCACTCTCTGTAATATCCTTGAACAACTCGATAGCCCCCAGAAAATTCCCCGCATGGTCGAAAAAAGGCGCTGCTGAAATCGACAGAAGAATACAATCCCCCGATTTCCGTCTGACCAAATTCTCCCTGGCAACGACATTTTCGCGTCGATGAAGGGCATATTCGGACAAGGGGCATTTATTTCTTTCGGCGTGACAGTGCAAAGCTTCGAAACGTGATCTGCCGACCACCTGCATCACTAAAGTATCATCAACACAAGTAGACGGGCAATTCAAAACTTCGAAACGTGATCTGCCGACCACCTCCTCTCTGGTGTAACCGGTAATCATTTCGGCGGTACGGTTGAAATCAATGATAACCCCATCCATATCGACTCGCAGGAAACCGACAGGAAGGGTATCGATAAGAAGATGGTAGAGCCGCTCTTCTTCCATTTGTCTTTTTCCGGGCAAATTTTCTTTCAAAATGATCCCGGCCTTCACCGCAATATTCCCATGACGATCACATCCACCGCTTCTTCAGGGGAAAGACCGTGCGCCATGAGGGTTTCCAACTGTCTTTTGTCCACGCTGCCGATGGCCGCCTCATGGGTGACCTTGGCCCCGGGGTGGGAGACACTGACCACAGGCACCGCCCTGGCTGTTGCATGATCCTTGACAATTTCCATGCAGTCCACATGACCTCTGGCCCCGGCGGCGTTGCCCTCGGTTATCCCGGTTATCTCGGCCCTCGCTTCCCCCTCAAGGGCGACCCTTGTTTTTATCAGCCCTTTTGATTGCGGGCCGGCCAGCACCACCTTTTCCGATATCTTGATCGTGTCGGTTCCATGGCCGAACACCCTGGCGGTCAATTCGGCAACGCCATTTTCACCAACCTCGACGGTGTAATCGATATCCAGCAGCCCGACCCGGCCGGAGGTCAGGGTAAAGTCGGCAAAGTACCTGCCGTTTTCGCCGATGGTGACCTTGGCTTTGGGTATGGCCTCAACCCTGCCGGACATGCCGTGAAAATGGGTTTCGGTATAACGCATCTCAGCCCCTTCTCCGATGTCAACCGTTGCATCCATCCTGTGGATGACCGGTTCGGGGCCGGGAAAAATACAGTGAGCAACGAAAAAGGCGGCGGCATTCCTCTCAAGCTGCACCTCCATTTGTATATCCTGCGTCGCGTGATTGTGGAGAACGCTGAAACAGAGGTGGACAGGATTTTTGAGCCGCACATCCTCCCGAACCCTGATCTTGGCGCTGATGCCGCTTGGCGTCTCCCGCGCCTCGACCTCCAGCCCCTCGACCTTTCGAGCGCTCAGTATCCTGCGGCCATCGGCAACCAGGTGCGCGGTCTCGCTGTCCGCAAGAATAGCGCGGTCGCCGCCTGCATCCCCGAAGACCTGCATCAACCGGTCAAGTTCATTCATCGCTGCATTCCCCGCCGGCACAGACAACACAGCTCCGCGACCTGTAGTGTTCAGCCACCTTGACCGGTGAGCCGCTGCAGATGATCCTGCCGCCGCAGATCTGTGATGCGGTGTCGGCAATCGTGGCAATCTCTTCCCGATGGGTGATCAACAATACCGCGGAACCGTTTTTCTTGAAGGCACGTATCACATTGATAATATCCCTGATCGAGAGCATATCGATGCCGGAGTCGGGCTCGTCGAGGATGGCGATTTTCGGCCGCAACGCCAGAATGGAGGCAAGCTCAATCCGTTTCCGCTCGCCCCCGCTCAGCGACCTGTCAACCATGCGCGGCAGGTACCGCTCCGGCTCAAGTCCCACCAGTTCAAGATAAGGGACCGGATCCAGGTCCTTGTTTCTCAGGCAGAGGTACTGTGCAACCGAGATGCCTTCGAACCTGACCGGCTCCTGCCAGGCCATGGTGATGCCGAGCTGCGCCCGTTCATGAATCGATAAATCATGAATGGGCATATCATCCAGCAGGATTGCCCCCGCCGTTGGCCTGTACCCGTCACAGCCGACGATGAGACAGGCCAGGGTGCTCTTGCCGGTGCCGTTGGTCCCCAGCAGGGCATGAACCTCCGAGGCGTTCACCGCCAGATCGAGATCATCAAGAATAGTTGCGGTCCCAACCTGAAAGGAGACGTGTTGCAATTCAAGCAGGAACATTGCTGACTGTCATCTTCCCGAGAGGGGATTTCCTTTTTTCGTTGTTCATGGTTTGCCTGCAATACCCTTTATTGACGCAATGACGCAGCACAGGCTCCATTTTATAACTTATGAAGAGCCGGAACAAAAAGGATCGGTCGTTTGGCGTGCCGGGCGACATGATGCGCAACACTGCCCAGCAAAATTTCCTGGGTGAGGCCCTTGCCCTGGGTTCCCATGAGGATAAGAGAGCAGTTCACCGCTTCGGCCTTCCTGATAATTTCTTCGCCCGGAGCACCTTGGACCACGTCCACATCGACTTCAGATGACCCCTTGTTTTCCAGCCACGCTTTGAGGCGCAGCAACCGGTTGCGGTCAAGATTCTGCAGCTCTGCGAGACGACGGCCCGAATGCGAAGCCGGCCGGGAGCCTGACAGGACACGAAGCAGGGTTGCCGGGCAATGGGTAGCGTTGATCACGGTCTCCAGATAGACAAGAGCGACTTCCGCCGTATCGGAAAAATCGGTGGGAAAAAGGACGTGGGCGAACAGATTCGGTGCTTCCCGGCCGGGCTCCGCCGCCGGCATCGCTGAGGGGATGAGAAGCACAGGCCGACGGCAGATCTGCAGCAGCTTTGCGGAAACGTTTCCCAAGGGGCTGCCGGCCAGGGAGATGGATTCAAGCAAACTCCGGCCATGGGTGGCTATAACTATGACGGAAGCGTCCATACTTTCTGCAAGGGCATTGAGGGTTCGGGCCGGCTGACCGATCTCCGTTGCAATGGTGACGTCAAGCCCCTCCTTTTCGAGAATATTCTTCTGCCGCTCCAGCTCCGGCATTGCCTGGCTGCGCAGCATCCCCTCGAGTCCGGGAGAATCGCACATGATACTATGGGCCAGAACAACCTCCGCCGTCCCTACCTGTTTCAGGGATGACGCACATAACAGGAGGTTGGGGTTGGGGGAAACCGGATCAACACAGACCAGAATTTTGCTGAACATGATAATTCTCCCTCACGTACTATGGGTGCGACGCAATTGGTATCGCACGCCGTTGCCCATACATGAACCGACCCGGACCGATCCGCAGGCTGGCCGGTGGTTATTCTGTCCCAATGGCGTGGATCGTTGCAGATTGTTGGCCGTCTTATCTTTTTTCATGGTTCATCCAAATAATGCGCCGTACAGGTACCCGCTGGCGGTGGCCAGGATGACGACCAGGGAGACAAACACGGCTGTTTTCTTATTGCCCAGAACACTGCGGATGACAAGCATGTTGGGCAGGCTCAGGGCCGGCCCGGCCAGGAGCAGGGCCAGGGCCGGACCCTTGCCCATGCCGGCGCCCATCAGGCCCTGGAGAATAGGCACTTCGGTCAGAGTGGCGAAGTACATGAAGGCCCCGGCAAAGGAGGCAACAAAGTTGGCGGCAAGCGAATTGCCGCCGACGGCGCGCTCCACCCAGGCCGACGGGATGAGCCCCTCCATGCCCGGCCGCCCCAGGAAGAGGCCGGCAAACAGCACCCCGAAGAGGAGCAGCGGCAGGATCAGCTTGGCGAAATCCCACGAAGAGCGGAACCACTGGCCAGCCTGGTCCTCCCGGGTGGCCGTCAAAAGAGAAAGGGCAATGACTCCGACCACGAAAGCGGCAAGGGGCGCTTGGGGAAAGGCAAGGGCCGTTCCCAGGACCGCCAGGCCTGAAACAGCCAGTTTCCAGGGCGAAAGCGAGAACCAGGCCGCGAGCTGGATGGCCAGCAGAATCGCCAGGCCGCCGGTGAGCCACCACTTGGCGGCGAAAATCGAGTACCACAGGCCGGAATGCTCCAGGGGCCGGCCCCAGTTGGCAAAGACCAGGATACCGACCATGGTGGCGAAGTAGACCGCCGTCTGCCACAGGGGTCGGCCGCCGTCATCCTCCGGCACATGAATCTGACTGTCGGCTCCCGCCTTTTTTTCGCGGAAAAACAGCTCCATCAGCAGGCCGATGACCACGCTGAAGATGATGGCGCCCAGCGCCCGGGCCAGCCCCATCTCCGGGCCCAGAATCCGGGCGGTCAGGATGATGGCCAGGACATTGATTGCCGGGCCGGAATAGAGAAAGGCGCAGGCCGGGCCAAGACCGGCCCCCATGCGGTAAATGCCGGCGAACAACGGCAGAATCGTGCAGGAGCACACCGCCAGGATGGTGCCGGAAACCGAAGCGACCCCGTAGGCCAGTACTTTGTTCGCCGCCGGTCCCAGGTACTTCATCACCGCGCCCTGGCTGACAAAGACGGCAATGGCGCCGGCAATGAAAAAAGCGGGAATCAGGCAGAGCAGGACATGCTCGCGGGCATACCATTTCACCAGATGGAATGCCTCCATCAGGGCGTTGTCGAACCGGGGCCAGCCCACCGGCAGAAAATAGCAGCCGAGAAAAACAACAACAATGGCCGCCAGGATCTTCCATTCCTTTTTCCAATCCATTACCGTGCCTTTTTATGTCAAAAATTGCCGCGTCAGGTCCTATCTCCAGCACCCCGGCGCCAAGAAACTAACTCAACAACAGCCGCCGACCCTGCACACCGCCTGCCGGATCAGGTCCCGGGGTATGGTCTCGTAGGCCTGGCCCAGGTGAACCAGGGTGCGGCATTCTTCCTGCCGGCCGGTGAGATCGCCGCACGAAGGGCAGCAGCTTGTCGAAGCTGCTGCTTCGGGCAGGACTTCTTCCAGGGGGATCCCGTTAATCAGTATGGTGTTGGATTTCGCGATCTGCCCGGGTGAGAGCAATGTTTCCCGAGCGACAATTTCCACCCCTTTTGGCGCGCATTCGGCCTGCAGCCGCTCAACAGCCTGGGCAAGCTCCAGGCCGGTGTCACCGCAGCGCCGGCAGGTGGCCCCGCCGACCTCCAGATGAAGCCAATCAATAACAATGGTTTTCATTTCCGTGTCCCTCGGTCTTTATTTTTTCAACCAGGCAACGGCCTCGGCTTTTGATGGCACCTTGCCGACGCATTTGACCTGGCCGTCGACCACCACCGCCGGGGTGGCGAACACGCCGTGGGCGGCGATCTGCTGAAAATCGGTGACTTTTTCCACCTTGGCCGCGACGCCGGTCTCCTTGACCGCATCCTGCATGATCTTCTCCACTTCCTTGCATTTCGGGCATCCAGGGCCCAGTATCTTGATTTCCATTTTGCAACTCCTTCTTGCTGTCAGGTTGTCTGAACAAATCATCCATGTCCGCATGAACAACGATCCTGCGAAAGCGGGGCCGGGTCAACTCCCGGCTTCCGATTGATTAGGCATCCTGCCCTGCCACGGGCATCGTCCCCTTTAGCCGGGACGGCTTGCTGCCGGATATCCTGCATCGGTCAAGGCCGCCGGCGAGGTGGACGAGCCGTTTGATCTCCGGATCATCGTCCAGCCAGCCGGCCAGGACCGACTGCATGTGAGCGGCGTACGGAGAATCAGCCTTGTCCGGCAGCCGGTAATTCACCCACAGGCCATCCTTGCGGCTTTCCACCAGACCGGCTTCCTCGAGGATTTTCAGATGCTTGGAAACCGAAGGCTGGGCCAGCTCCAGGACGGCCTGCATTTCGCAGACGCACATCTCCCGCATCTGCAGCATCTTGATAATCTTGATCCGGTTGCGGTCCGATAAAGCCTTCATCACTTTCAGGTAGGTTTTCAGCATACAAAAAACTCCTCACATAAATTTTAAATAACTATATTCCTATTTAGCAATACAGTCAAGATGGAAAACTCCTTCCCTGAAATCTTTTTTATGTGATTGCCAACATCTTCAGCAAACTTTTCGCCAAGCTTGAAAAGAAAGCGATCGTTTCGGATAGGCGCGAAAAGGTTCCTTGCTTTGGGCTTCTGAGCCCACCGCGGCTGAAACAGCAAAAATACACGAAATCATACGATCACAAATCATCATCAACTGACGTGAAGCAAAGGACTGTCCTGTCGGAACCAAATGTTGTCCTTTCACGAGGCCGTCAGGCCCGGAAGTCGGAAGAAAGAATGCCGTAGCGGCGCATGAGGCGCTGGAAAGCCTGCCGCTCCAGCCCGCACTGCCTGGCCGCGGCGGTGACGTTGCCCTGGTGGGCGGCGAGCAATTGCCG
>Ga0209270_1002054_pt1 | contig 23244 bp, 19 predicted proteins | sample MTBAKSrepl1MetaG_FD_187456 | JGI IMG/M metagenome (GOLD analysis project Ga0209270, IMG submission 187456) | Enrichment culture microbial communities from Arthur Kill intertidal strait, New Jersey, USA, that are MTBE-degrading - MTBE-AKS1... | ecosystem: Environmental > Aquatic > Marine >...
CCACGATCGCGTCGTCCACCACCATGCCGATGGCGAGCACCAGACCGAAGAGGGTGAGCAGGTTGATGGAAAACCCCAGAGCCAACATGCCGGTAAAGGTGCTGACCAGGGCGACGACGATGGCTGCGGCGCAGATGATGGTGGTGCGGAAGCTCTGGAGGAAGAAATAGACCACGAAGATGACCAGGAGGATCGCCAAAAAAAGGGTGTGGACCACTTCCTTGATGGAGAGGCGCACAAAGTCGTTGGTGTCCAGAGAGATCACGTAATCGAGGCCGCTGGGGAAACGGGCCTTCATTTCTTCAAGCGTCTTGCGCACAGCTTTCGAGACCTCTAGCCCGTTGGCCCCGGGCTGCTGGTAGACCGCGATGAAGGTGGCAGGCGTTCCGTTCAACTTGCTGTCGGTCACATACTGTCTGAGACCCACCTCGGCCCGGGCCACGTCTTTGAGTCGGACGATGCTGCTGCCGTCCTGGTCCGAACGGAGGATGATGTTTTCGTACTGCCACGGCTCTGTGAAGGGCCGCTGCGTCACCACCGGGACCGTCAGTTCCACCGGGCCTGCGGTGGGCTGCTGACCGAGCTGGCCGGCCCCGTACAGGGCGTTCTGGCTGGCAACCGCCTGCTGGATGTCGCTGGTGGTGATTCCGAGGGACGCCATCCGCTCAGGATCCATCCAGACGCGCATGGCCTGATCCGCGATCCCCATGATCTGGGCCTGGCCTGCCCCCGGCACCCGCTTGACGGCATCGAGGACATAGACGTTGGCGTAGTTTGCGATATATTCGCTGCTGTAACGCTCTCCCTGGGCAAAGAGGCCGATGAGCATCATGATGGAGGAGGCCTTCTTCTGCACAGAGACCCCCTGCTGCACCACGGCCTCGGGCAGCTGGGGGGCCGCCAGATTGACCCGGTTCTGGACCTGCACCTGGGCAATGTCCGGATCCGTATCCAGGCTGAAATAGACGGTGAGGGTCAACTGCCCGGTGGAGGAACTGGTGGAGGACATGTAAAGCATGTTGTCCACGCCGTTGATCTGGGCCTCGATGGGCGCTGCCACTGAATCGGCAAGGGTCTGGGAATCCGCCCCGGGGTAGACGGCCGACACCGTGACCTGGACCGGGGTGATGGGCGGGTACTGCTCTACCGGAAGGGCGGTCATGGCCACGAGGCCGCCGAGGCAGATGAGGACCGCAATCACAGTGGCGAAGATGGGCCGGTCAATGAAAAATTTGGAGAACACAGATCAAGGCCCCTCTATGCGTCATCTGTTGTCAGGCGCTTTTCAGGAGGGGACCCGTCTCCCAATGGCGGACCAGCGTCATATGGTTCTGGGGAGACAGGGGCTCCAGGGCTGAGGGTGAGCCCGCCCTCCACCACGACTGCCTCGCCGGGTCTCAGACCTTCGAATATGAACCAGTCGTCGCCATGCCATTCCCCCACGGCAACCGGCCGCTGTTCCACCTTGTTGTCTGTTCCCACCACCCAGACGAACTGGCCCTTGGACCCCTGCTGGAGCGCGCGCTGGGGCACCAGGATGGCTCGGGGCCGGATGGTGCCTTTCAGGCGCACCCGCACATACTGGTTGGGCCGCAGGACCCCCTTGGGGTTGTCCACGCTGACCCGTATCAGGAATGTTCCTGTCTGCGGGTTATAGGAGGGTTCGGCAAAGGTCATGCGGCCGATATAAGGGTAGACAGACCCGTCCACCAGGATGATCTCCACCTCGTATTCGTCGTTTTTGGGTGCGCGAAGCAGGCCCCGGGCAATCTGATCCCTGTATTTCTGCAACTCGTTTTCAGAGATGCTGAAATTCACCCACATGGGCGAGAGGACCGCCACGGTGGTAAGGAGACTGTTCTGGAAATTGATATAGGTTCCATCCGTTTGACGGGCCGAGCTGCTGATGCCGTTCACCGGGGAGCGAATGGTGGTATAGGAAAGGTTGAGTCTGGCGGATTCCACCTCGGCCTTGGACTGGGCCACGGCTGCAGCAGTGGCAAGGTAATGGCCGGTGGCATCATCCAGGTCTTTTTGAGAGAGGGCATTCTGTTCAGTCAGGGGCTTGACCCGGGCCAGATTCAGGCGGGCGGTTTCGAACGCGGCCTCGTGTTTGGCCAGACCCGCCTCGGCCTGTGCCAGTTGCACCTGAAACGGTTTGGGATCCATCTGGAAAAGGATCTGCCCCTCCTTGACGAGCTCGCCTTCGGCATACAGTCGCTTGTCGAGAAACCCGCTCACCCGCGCCTGGATGTTGACCAGGTGTGAACTCTGGGTTTGCGCCACATATTGGAAGACAACAGGCACATCCTGCTGCGTTATTTTCATGACTTTGACAACAGGCACTGCGGGCGGGGGGGCTTGCTTTTTATTCTGGCACGCCAGTGCCAAAAAAACGGCTGCCACCATGATGGCCGCTGTAACCGACCTAACATGCAGAAATAAGCCTGTGTTACCTTTCTCGGCCATAGCCCCCTCTTCCCGTTCTTTGGATTAAAGTTTAATCAAAGCGATGCTATCTGTCTTTCTCAGAGGCTGCAAGCATTTTTTTGCAGGCCGGATCGCCTGATGGACCAAACAAGGGGGTCGGGGCGCCCCCGCCTTCAGAATTCATCCAAAATAGCACTTGCAAAGGCGTTGGCGCCCTGTTATATTCAAATTTTATGGTGGATGTAGCTCAGTTGGCAGAGCACTGGGTTGTGGCCCCAGATGCCGAGGGTTCGAGTCCCTTCATCCACCCCATAACGAAAACCATGGGGTTAGCCAGGAGCGGTTAGCCCCATTTTTTATGCCGAAGACATGCCCACACGCGAGGTTGAAATTGACTTGAAAAACAAGATCTGTTAGCTTGCCTGATTATCCCAAATTTTTGGAGGCACCATTTATGGATTACAAACAGACCCTCAATCTGCCCAAGACCCAATTCCCCATGAAGGCGAATCTAGTGAAACGGGAACCTGAAATGCTCCAGAAGTGGGAGAGCATCGATCTGTACAAGCTTATTCGGAACATCTCTGCCGGTCGTACGCCCTATATGCTCCATGACGGCCCCCCCTATGCCAACGGCAATATCCACATGGGGACGGCCTTTAACAAGGTGTTGAAGGATATCATCATCAAATCCAAGCAGATGGCGGGCTTTGACGCGCCCTATGTCCCCGGATGGGACTGCCATGGCCTCCCCATCGAGCACCGCGTCGACGGGGAGCTGGGGGCCAAGAAATTGGAGATGTCCCAGGTGGAGATCCGCAAGGTATGCCGGCAGTACGCCGAGACGTATATTGATATCCAGTGCAATGAATTCAAGCGGTTAGGGGTGTTGGGCGAGTGGGACAGGCCCTATCTGACCATGAATTATCCCTATGAGGCCACGATTGTCAGGGAGTTCGGCAAGTTTGCCCTGAACGGAAGCCTGTTGAGGAGCAAGAAGCCCATCTACTGGTGCATCTCGTGCAAGACGGCCCTGGCAGAGGCGGAGGTGGAGTACGGCGAGCATCGTTCCCCATCCATTTTTGTGAAATTTCCCATGAAAGAGGGGTTGGATCGGCTCCAGCTGCCTTGTGATGGAAAAGAGGTTTCCATCGTAATCTGGACCACAACGCCCTGGACCCTTCCCGCCAATCTGGCCGTCGCCCTCCACCCGGACCTGGAATATGCGGCTGTGGACACCGAAAGAGATGGGATCCTGATCCTGGCCGACGGGCTTGTGGATGTCTGCATGGACACCTTCGGCATACCATCCTACGAGGTCCTGCGACGCTATAAGGCCGCGGATCTGGAAGGGCTGGAGGCGAGGCATCCCCTGTATGACAGGCCGTCGGTGATTGTCCTGGCCCCTTATGTAACCCTGGAGGCTGGGACAGGGTGCGTGCACACGGCGCCTGGACACGGTCGTGAAGACTACGAGACCGGGCTTCAATACAAGCTGGAGACCTATTCCCCTGTGGACGATGCCGGCCGCTTCACCCCGGATGTGGAATACTTTGCCGGCATGGAGGTGTTTGAGGCCAATCGTGCGGTCAACGACAAGCTCACAGAGGTGGGGGCCCTGCTCAAGGAGCAGGATATCGTGCATGAATACCCCCATTGCTGGAGGTGCAAGCGACCTGTGATCTTTCGTTCCACAGAGCAATGGTTTATCTCCATGGAAAAGAACCACCTAAGGCAAAAGGCACTCGACGCCATCCAGAAGGTATCGTGGATACCCGCCTGGGGCCAGGATCGAATTTACAATATGATCTCCAATCGGCCGGACTGGTGCATCTCGCGACAGAGGGCATGGGGCGTACCCATTACCGTGTTTTTCTGCGAGGCATGCGGCGAACCGGTCATCTCCCAGGAGATCATTGATCATGTCTCTGCCATGGTGGAAGAATCAGGGGCCGACATTTGGTTTGTCAAGTCGGAACAGGACCTGGTCCCTCCGGGCACGCGGTGTCCGAAATGCGGATCCGAGCGATTCAGAAAAGAGACCGATATTCTGGATGTCTGGTTCGACTCAGGCGTGAGCTATGCAGCGGTCATGGAGTATCGGGACTATCTGCGCACCCCGGCCGATCTCTATCTGGAGGGGAGCGATCAGCACCGGGGATGGTTTCACAGTTCCCTGCTCTGCTCCGTGGGGACCCGCAACCAGGCGCCTTATCGGACTGTCCTGACCCATGGCTTTGTGGTGGACGGGGCCGGCAAGGCCATGCACAAGTCGGCAGGAAATGTCATCTCGCCCGAGGAGCTGATCAAGACCTACGGCGCAGAGATCCTGCGGCTGTGGGTGGCAGGGGAAGATTATCGGGACAACATCCGCCTCTCCAAGGAGATTCTTCAGCGGTTGACAGAGGCCTATCGCCGCATTCGCAACACCTGCCGCTATCTCCTGGGCAATCTCAGCGATTTCGACCCCGAGACCGATCAGGTGCCTTACCCGCAAATGATGGAACTGGACCGGTGGGCACTGAGCAGGCTGCAGGGATTGAACGAACGGATCCTGAAGGCATACCAAGACTTCAATTTCCATCTGGTCTATCACAACCTTCACAATTTCTGTGTTCTGGACCTCTCGTCTTTCTATCTCGATATTATCAAGGACCGTCTCTATACATCGCCTAGGACATCCACGGCAAGACGGTCGGCCCAGACCGCCATGAACGAAATCCTGGAAGTCCTTGTCCGTTTGATGGCCCCGGTCCTCTCGTTCACGGCCGATGAGATCTGGCAGCATATGGGCGGAAAAAACCGTTCGCAGAGCGTCCACGCTGACCTCTTCTTTCCGGTAAAGGCGCCATACAGGGATCGGGGTTTGGAAGACGTGTGGGAGCAGATCATCTCTGTGCGAAGGGAGGTTGCCAGGATCCTGGAGACGGCACGGAAAGAGAAGCAGATCGGCCATTCCCTGGATGCCGCGGTTCAATTGGGGGCTTCCAAACAATTATATGAATTATTAAATGGTTATATAGATCAGTTGAAGTATATTTTTATTGTCTCGTCAGTGGCCTTGGTGGATATTGCCCAGATGGCGGAAGGGTATGAAAGCGAGACCGTCCCTGGATTGAAGGTGGCGGTGTCTCCTTCCACCGATCCCAAGTGTGAACGCTGCTGGGTCCACGATCCTTCTGTGGGGGAAGACGCCAATCACCCCACCATCTGCAAGCGATGCCGAGACGTACTCCAAGAGATTATGTCCTGATGATCTGCCCCGCCCTGGCGGTTATCATCCTGGACCAGATATCAAAGGCCATCGTATCCGGGATCTTGCGCGTGCATGAATCCATCCCGGTGATAGAGGGCTTTTTCAGCCTGGTCCACGTGCGAAACCGGGGCATGGCCTTCGGACTCATGAACCGGTCCCATCCGGATGCGGCATTCTGGCTGCTGGTGGGGGCGAGCGTCATCGCTGTCGCCTTGATCATCTTCTGGTTTTTCCGCCTCAGGGAGAAGGATGCCCGAATGATCTGGGGTCTGTCCCTCATTCTGGGGGGTGCAGTGGGCAACCTGATAGATCGCTTGCGCTTTCGAGAGGTGGTGGATTTTCTGGATCTTTTCTGGGGCCGCTGCCATTGGCCGGCATTCAATATGGCGGATGCAGCCATCACAGCGGGGACGTTTTGGGTGGCCTTAACCCTGATTTTTTCTTCATCGTCGACCGATTGAGTCGACCCGGCCGCCTGCCCCCTGAAGGGATTAAAAAACATTAATGCATTCGGTCAGCAAACCATTGGACAGGATTTCTTCTCACACATAAAAGGCCTCATCAGCCATGTTTCCAGATCTTTTTTCCATCGGTCCCTTTACCCTTCACACCTACGGGCTCTTCGTGGCCGCAGGCTTCCTATCAGGCCTCGTGGCGGCCGTAAAAATCGGTAAATCCGAGGGCATAAGCCCGCAGCAGACCATGGACATGGGTTTTTTTATGATCGCGGCCGCCATCGTGGGGTCGCGTCTTTTATATGTCCTCATGAATCTCTCCTACTATCTGGAACGGCCCCTGGATATGGTCAAAATGTGGGAGGGGGGCCTTGTCTTTTCCGGGGGGATTGTCTGCGTGATTCTGATCGTCCTTTGGTACACGCGACGGCATGGGCTTGGCTTTTGGAAGACAGCCGACATATGGGCCCCCGGCATGGCCCTCGGCCAGGCCATCGGCCGGATCGGATGTTTTATGGCAGGGTGTTGCTACGGCAAACCCACCGGCTCTGACTGGGGCGTGGTCTTTACAGATCCCCGTTCGCTGGCGCCGTTGAACGTGCCCCTGCATCCGACCCAGCTTTATTCATCGGCCCTCAATTTCATCATCTTTTTCATCCTGATCCTGCTTCACCGGAAAAAGGGATTTGAGGGGCAGGTTTTTTTGTGGCTCCTGGTGCTGCACAGCACGGCCCGTCTCTTTGTGGAGCGCTTCCGGGGGGACGACCGGGGCATGATTTTCCAAAACGGCATGACAGTGACCCAGCTCGTGACCCTGGTGATCCTCGTGGGCGCTATCGTGGCGCTTTTCATCTTCAAGCGCCGGCACACCCGCAGTTAACCTGCCTGGGCAGGTCCATTAATCGGTCTCTGCCTTGCTTTCGATATGGGCCGCCGCCTTCCGGATCCGTTCAAGGACCCTCGCTTTGCCCAAAAGTTCCATAACCTCAAAGATCCCGGGACTGGCGGTCTTGCCGGTGAGCGCAACCCTGAGGGGCTGAGCCACTTGCTTGAGGGTGATCTTTTCTTCCTCCAGGAATCGGGCAAACATGTGCTCGAGACCTTGACGCGTGAATGGGACGTCCGGGTCCTCAATCCGTTGGCACAGCTTTTCAAACAGGGGCGCCACATCCTGGTTCAGGAACTTATGGTCGCCCTTCTTTTCATAGCCAATCTCATCTGACAGATAAAAACGGGCCCCCTCCACCATATCCACCAGGGTCTTGCTCCGCACCTTGAGAATGGAAACGAGGGCAGAGATTTTTTCGTCTTCCAGGTCCCCGAACCCCTCTTTTTCAAGGAATGGCCTCAGGTGTTGTACGAGGGACTCGTTGGAAGATTCCCGAATGTGCCAGGCGTTGAGGTCCAGGAGCTTTTCTGCATTGAACACGCCCGCGGCCTTTCCCACATGGTCCAGTGAGAACTTTTCGATGAGCTCCTCCAGTGAGAATTTCTCCTGATCTCCATAGGACCATCCGAGCCTGGCCAGCCCGTTTAAGAGGGCCTGGGGCAGGTACCCCATGTCCCGGTAGGCCAGGACCGACATGGCGCCGTGCCGCTTGCTCAGTCTGGTTCGGTCCGGGCCGAGGATCATGGGCAGGTGCGCGTACTGGGGGAGCGGTTCCCCCAGGGCCTTGTAGATCAGTATCTGCCGCGGGGTGTTGTTAACGTGGTCGTCGCCCCGGATGATATGCGTCATTCCGAGGCTGATGTCGTCGGCCACCACGGCAAGGTGGTAGGTGGGGCTCCCGTTCGATCTGCGGATGATGAGATCGTCCAGCTCCTCGTTGTTAAACCGGATGGGACCCTTGACCAGGTCATTGAACTGGGTGATCCCTGTGAGAGGGGTCTTGAGCCTGACCACCGATCCCGGGGCAGGGGCCAGTCCCAGTTCCCGGCATGTGCCGTCATACTTGGGCTTGAGACCCTTTTGTTTGGCCTCCTGCCTTTTTTGGTCCAGAACCTCGGGAGAGCAGTGGCAATGGTAGGCCTGACCGCTTGCCAGGAGCCGTTCGATAAATTCATTGTAAACAGGGTATCGTTGGGACTGGAAATAGGGACCTTCATCCCAGTAGAGGCCGAGCCATTCCATCGACTTCAGGATGGCCGTGGTTGCCTCTTCCGTGGATCGTTGTTCGTCCGTATCTTCAATCCGCAAAATGAATTTCCCTCCCCTCTGCCTGGCAAACAGCCAGTTGAAGAGGGCGGTCCGTGCGCCGCCTATATGGAGATAGCCGGTGGGACTGGGTGGAAAGCGGGTGACCACTTTTTCTTCTGACATGACCTCTGATGCATCCTCCATTTTATCGTGATATGTCCGCATTGGACACGAATGAAACCAGCACTGTGGCCCCAAAAGGGGTCTGGGGCCGGGGATCCGGCAAGACCCGGTCCTTCAACACGGGCAAACGTCTTAATCGTCGCTTGCATATACCCAGCTGTACCGGATAGGGGTGGCCTGCGGCGCATCCAGCTTGGGATGCAGGAGTTCGTCTCTGAGGGTGAGCCAGTTGTAGGCAGGTCGAATCTTTCTCAGTTTGCCGTCCTTGGGCGGCTTGGAGTGGGCCGTGTAGGAATAGGAGGCCTCCAGGATGCCCAGACTGGGGCCGTCTCCATCAAAGAGATAGCTGGATTGAAGGGACTCGACCGTGGTGTTTTGGGCCTTGGCCAGGGAGGCGAGCTGCTTGTCGCTGAACTGGATCAAGAAAAATTTCGAGACGCCTCTTTCGGAATACCGGTACATGGTGCGGGCCTCCGCACTTGACACAAAAACCGTTGAAATGGAATTTAGCTTCCTTAAAAGCTGAGCTGCAATGAGACCGGCTGTCCGTCTTCCCCCCGCAGTGTGGTGACACCCGTAATACTCAAAGAGCTTGTTCTGGAGAATACGGGCCTCCTTCTCGCCGTTCTCATATAGATGGTTCTGGACATATCGCAGCCACTTTGCCAGGTCTTCGGAGGCGTCGGCAATGGGCCAGTCGATCTTGACGTGAAAATGGGTGAGGGCATAGCGGTTCTTTTTTTTGACGGTGGCGTCCTGCTGGATGAGGAGGGCGTAATCCACGTCCAACAGCTGCTCCACGAGATCAAGGAACCGAGGGCTGTCAAAATACCTCAGGTTTTGATGGAACCGTTTATAGAGGGTGAACTCAGGCAGATACCGGAGGTTTTTCTTGATGACGCTGTTTTCAGGAAAAAAGCGGATGTAGTTTTTCAGTTCCGTCCCGAGCACGCCCTCGCAGGCAATCACCAGAAAGGTGTTGAAATACTCAGACTCCTTTTCCATCTTCTTGGATTTGGGTTTGAGCTCGCTCTTCTCTACAAAGCTGTATTCTGCCCCATTTTTTTGATAGTTATAAAAGGAGTCGATGAGCGAAATCTTCATGAGACGCCTTTCAAGGGCATCCCGGAGGATTTCGTAGATGGAGCGTCTCAGTTTGTCATAATAGCTCAGTTGTTCTCGATATTTCCACATGGGTCATCTGGCCTCGCACCCGGACAATGGCATCGCCCCTGATGCGGTCAAGCGGGTCAGGGGCGTTAGGCGGCAACATGGCCGCTGGCGTACGGGAGATTCGGTAAGGGCTTTTCCCGATTATAGACCTCGGGATGGATTCTGTCGCAGCGATTGGGCCTCTGGTTCGTAGCGCCAAGCCTACGCCCCGGAGGGCAAAAACGGCATCTGTTTGAGGAATTGCCTATGGCCGTCAGATTTACGGTGTAAGAGGTCAAAATCGATGCATTTTAATTGTGGAATTTACCAGAAGATGTTGTAAGTGTCAAGAAAAAAAGAAAGTTTTTACGTATGGCAGGCGCGTTCCCCGGGTTCGGAATCCGGTCCCGGCCCCGTCAGGGCGCATAAATTTATTGACAAAGGGAGAATCTTTTATATATTGATCTATTTTTGCTTCTGAGCGCATCGCATACGCCCCATTCTCAAACAGGTTTGTCGCCCAATGATCGTTCGCCTCAAAGAGCTGTTGCCGGGGCCCCGCCATTTTGATCTCAGGTTTGAATCAGGATGGTGGGGGAGCATGAATCCGGAGCCGGATGAGCAGGTCCTCGGTCTCGACGGACCCCTGGAGGTACACATGACGCTTTCGAGGGAAGGTCGGCAGTATGCTGTGGATGGGAGCCTGTCAGGGAGCGTGCGGGCCCGGTGCGATCGATGTCTGGAGGTCTATTCCCATCACGTGCGGTCCAGGTTTCGGCTCCTGCTGGCGCCCCCCCTCCCTGAGCCCGTGGCCGGCGATATCGCGCTCTTGGAAGAGGACATGTCGGTTGAGTTCCTTGCGGACGAACAAGTGGATATGGATCAGCTTGTCAGGGAACAGCTCTACCTGGCTCTGCCCGTCAAGTTTCTGTGCCATGAGGGATGCCGCGGGCTTTGTCCGGTATGCGGCGCAAATCTCAATTACGAGACCTGCACATGCGCTGTCGCAGGGGGTCACCCGGCTTTCAGGAAACTGGAGCAGCTGAAGGTGAAGGTGGGGTGACAGTGCAATAAGCACATATATCTCAAGCATCTCGGTCGAATGGGTTATCTTGGCCGGGGGGTGAAACGGAGCGAATCAAACATTATGGCTGTACCCAAGAAAAAGAAATCAAAGTCGAAACGGGACACGAGACGTGCCCACGATGCCGTTAAATTACCCAGGACAGTCGCGTGTCCCCAATGCCACGAACCTGTCTTGCCGCATCACGTATGCCCTGAATGCGGCGCCTACAGGGGCAGAACGATTCTGAAGATAGAAGAGAGCTGAGATGAACGTGGCCGTGGACGCCATGGGGGGCGACCACGCCCCTGAATGGGTGGTTCAGGGTGCAGTGGATGCTGCTGCTGAACTGGGCGTCCATGTTATTCTGGTCGGCGATCAAAAAAGGGTGGCGCCTGCCCTGGATGGGCGTCATGCCGGGGGCCGCATTTCCATCCATCACTGTCAAGAGGTGGTTGGGATGGATGAGTCGCCGCTCAAGGCCTTGCGCAAGAAGCGAGACGCCTCCATTCGGGTGGCCTTCGACCTCATCAAGAGCGGCCGTGCAGACGCGGTGGTCAGTGCAGGCAATTCAGGCGCCACACTGGCTGCCGGGGTCATGACCCTGGGCAGGGTGAAAGGGGTGGAGCGGCCCGCCATTGCCAGCATCCTTCCTGCGGAGAAGGGGCCTGTGGTGCTCATCGATGTGGGCGCCAATGTGGACTGCCGACCGTCCCATCTGTTTCAATTCGGGGTGATGGCCAATGCCTTTGCCGCGTCCTGCCTTGGGATCAGCAATCCGGCCGTGGGTCTCTTGAGCATCGGCGAGGAAGCAGGCAAGGGAAATGAGCAGGTCCGGCTGGCCCACGAGCTGTTTTCCAAAAGCGATCTCAATTTCGTGGGGAATGTGGAAGGACGCGACATCCTTTCCGGCAGGGCAAGGATCGTGGTATGCGACGGTTTTGTGGGCAATGTGGTCCTGAAATTGACAGAGGGCATGGCGAGCGTAATGACCCAGCTCATTGAAAAGGAACTGATGGGTTCTTTCTTGGGCCGGGCCGCCCTGCTTCTGGGCCGCACCGCCATGCACAATTTCATGCGAAGACTTGATTACGAGGAGTACGGGGGCGCCCCGCTCCTGGGCATCAACGGGGTGGGCATGATCTGTCACGGCGGATCGCCTCCCAAGGCGATCAAGAATGCCATCCATATTGCCGTCCAGTATGTGAACAACCGGGTTTTGGAAAAAATGACTTTCCAGTTGACGGCCTCCGCCCCACCTCAGAAGCCGGGCAGCCCAGCCCCTTCCCATGAAGAGGGATAAGCCTTTTCGCGGAAGACGGGCCGTTCGTTGTATTCTGGGCGTTCATGGAGCCTGCATCGAGCATGTTGCGCATCAAGGGGAGGGGACCGGAATTGACAACCCATAGATATGTCGAGGAGAAGCCATGGCGCCAATAGATGCCAGAGTTGTCGTTATTACAGGGGGTTCCAGGGGAATCGGGCGTTCAATTGCCTTCAAGTTCGCCCAGGAGGGGGCCCGCATCGTCATCGCGCACTATGACCCGGACGAGTCCGCGGTCCAGCAAACCCTGAACGGACTCAAAGACAAGGGGGTCGTTGCTGAGGCCCACAAGGTGGATGTCTCCTCTTTCACGGCTGTAGACGAGTGGTTCAAGGGGATATTCGAACGGCTGAAGCGGGTGGATGTCCTGGTGAACAATGCAGGCATCACCCGGGATACCCTTTTGATGAGGATGGAAGAGGCGGACTGGGATGCGGTCCTAAGCGTTAATTTAAAGGGCGTCTTCAACTGCACGCGGGCGGTGGTGAGGCCGATGATCAAGGAGAGGGCCGGCCGAATCGTAAATATTTCATCTGTAGTCGGGCAAATCGGAAATCCGGGGCAGGCCAATTACGCCGCCTCCAAGGCCGGCGTGATGGGGTTCACCAAGACGACAGCCCGTGAGCTGGCCGGAAGGGGCATTACAGTCAACGGGGTGGCCCCGGGGTTCATTGACACTGAGATGACGGCCCGCCTCCCGGACAAGATCAAGGAAGAATTTCTGCGTCAGATTCCCATGGGAAGAATGGGGACGGCTGACGAGGTGGCCGAGGTCGTTTACTGGCTCTGTTCGGATGCGGCCGGCTATGTCACCGGCCAGATTATCCATGTAAACGGCGGCATGTATATGTAGTCAAGACGCGTTGAGCACAAGCATATCACAAATAGCGATCGGTGAAGATGGGTTCCGTCTTTTGGGTTCGTACCGGTGCGCGTGTAAATTAACTTAGGGAGGTAACGGTTTATGTCAGCGGTTGAGGACAAGATTCGGAAGATCATTTGCGAACAATTGGACGTTCCTGAGAAAGACGTGGTCCCGGAGGCATCGTTTGTAGACGATCTGGGGGCTGACTCCCTGGACCAGGTGGAGCTGATCATGGCCATGGAGGAGGAATTCGACGTCTCGATTCCGGATGAAGATGCGGAAAAGATAGCGACCGTGCAGGATGCCATCGACTATATCCAAAAGGCGATCGAAAAATAATCTGGATCGGCCCATGGGGGCCTCATCGGAACTGCAAGACCTCCACATGCAACAGTGCCGGCCGAGGGGCGGGCGAACCTCGAACAATAGCATCTGAAGGAGCAGGAAGATGGCCAGAAGGGTTGTGGTGACAGGAGTGGGGATGGTGACTCCCCTGGGAACCGGCGTGGAGAAGAACTGGGAAGCGGTATGCGCGGGGCGATCAGGGATCGGACCGATCACAAAATTTAATGCAACCGGCTTTCCGTCCCAGATAGCAGGCGAGGTCAAGGATTTCAGGTCTGAAGATTTCCTGGACAAGCAGGAGATCCGGCGATTCGACATCTTTATTCATTATGCCATTGCCTCGGCAAGGATGGCCATAGAGGATGCAGAGCTGAAAATCGACGCCAGCAACTGCTATCGGGTGGGGGCTGTGACCGGTACGGGTCTGGGCGGGCTTGCCACCCTGGAGCATTATCACTCGATTCTCCTGGAGAAAGGCCATAAACGGATCAGCCCCTTTTTCATCCCGGGGATCATTGCCAACATGGCCCCCGGCCAGATCGCCATTGAGTTTGGGGCCAGGGGTCCTAATCTGTCCATCGAGACCGCGTGTGCGGCCAGCGCCCATGCCATAGGCGAATCCTTTCGGATGATCCAGGGGGGCATTTCAGATGCAATGATTACCGGCGGCGCAGAGGCCGTCATCACCCCGCTTGCCCTGGGCGGATTCTGCTCCATGCGGGCACTGTCCACCCGGAATGAGGCCCCGGAAAAGGCCTCCAGGCCCTTTGATCTGGATCGGGACGGCTTTATCATGGGGGAAGGCTCAGGCATATTGATCCTGGAGGACCTCCAGACCGCGCTCCATCGGGGCGCCAGGATCTATGCAGAAGTGGTGGGCTATGGATTGACGGCTGACGCCTATCATGTGTCGGCGCCTGATCCAGAAGGCGAGGGGGCCAGCCACTGTATGAAAATGGCCCTCGATTCTGCAGGCCTTAAGCCGGAAGACATCGACTACATCAATGCCCACGGCACCTCCACAAAGCTGAACGACCTCTCGGAAAACAGGGCAATCAAGGCCGTTTTTGGAGAACATGCCTATCAGCTCTCCATCAGTTCCACAAAGTCGGTCACCGGCCATCTCCTGGGCGGGGCAGGGGGCATTGAGGCCATTTTTACGGTTCTGACAATAAAAAACGGGACCATTCCCCCCACCATGAACTACGAGACGCCCGATCCGGAATGCGATCTGGATTATGTGCCCAACGTGGCGCGCAAGAAGAAGGTCACGCTGGCCATGTCCAATTCATTCGGGTTCGGGGGCACCAATGCCAGCCTTATTTTCAAATCATATGAAGGAAACGGCGATTCATAAATCGCGGATCCAGGGATTCAGGAACAGGGCGCCGGCCTTCGGGATCGCAGGTCGGCGCAAGAGGCAATGGTCAACGCACGCAAACTGAATGATGTTGACCCTGAGGTCTACGCCGCCATCAGGGCCGAGCTGGAAAGAGAACAGCGCACCCTGGTGATGATCGCCTCCGAGAACTATGCCAGCCCGGCCGTGATCGAGGCCCAGGGCAACATCATGACCAATAAATATGCGGAAGGTTATCCCGGCGCCCGTTATTACGGCGGATGTGAATCCGTGGACAGGGCCGAGGTGATGGCCGTGGATCGACTCAAACGGCTGTTCGGGGCCGAGTACGCCAATGTACAGCCCCACTCGGGATCCCAGGCCAATATGGCGGTCTATATGGCCTTCCTGAACCCTCGGGACACCATCATGGGCATGGACCTTTCCCATGGCGGGCATCTCACCCACGGGAGTTCCGTGAATTTCTCTGGAAAATTTTTTAAACCTGTTTTCTATGGCTTAGATCCAAAAACGCAAGTAATAGATTATGCAAATGTGAAAAGGACGGCCATGGAGTGCAGGCCCAGGATCATTGTGGCCGGCGCAAGCGCCTATCCCCGGCGCATCGATTTCGCGAAATTCGCCGATATTGCGTCTGAATGCGACGCCTTTCTCATGGCCGACATGGCCCACATTGCTGGACTGGTGGCGGCCCGGCTCCACCCCTCTCCGGTGGGAAAGGCCCATGTCGTCACCTCCACCACCCATAAGACCCTGCGGGGTCCCAGGGGCGGGTTCATCCTTTCTTCCGAAGAATGGGGGGAAAGAATCGATAAGGCCGTGTTTCCAGGGACCCAGGGGGGGCCGCTCATGCATGTGATTGCGGCCAAGGCGGTCGCCTTTAAAGAGGCCCTGGATCCATCATTTGTGGCCTATCAAAAGCAGGTTTTGCTGAATGCAAAGGCCCTTGCCGAGGATCTTATGGCCCGTGGCTTCACCCTCGTATCGGGGGGTACGGACAACCACCTGATTCTGATGGATCTGACCCACACCGGGATCACCGGTCTGGAGGGGGAGCGGATCCTGGGAAAGGCAGGGATTGTGGCCAACAAGAACAGCATCCCCTTTGATCCGCGGGGCCCCAGGGTGACGAGCGGCCTGAGGCTGGGAACGCCTGCCCTCACCACCCGGGGCATGAAAGAAACAGAAATGAGGGAGATCGCACGCCTCGTCGCGGACCTGCTGCGAGGCCCGGACGACCCAGAAATCCTCAAACGAAGCCAGGGCGCTGTATCGGATTTATGCGACAGTTTCCCCATATATGATCAGTTTTAAATCTTCTGGACCTTGCTTCCACGAGGCGCGTCTCATGCCCCGACCTTCCTGGGACGAATATTTCATGTCGATCACCGAGCTGGTTGCCAGCCGGTCGACCTGCCTTCGACGCCACGTGGGCGCCATCCTGGTAAAGGACAAAAGGATCCTGGCAACCGGCTACAACGGCGCGCCGGCCGGTCTCAGGCACTGCGAGGAGACCGGTTGCCTGCGAGCCAACGCCTCTGTGCCGTCCGGCATGCGCCATGAGCTCTGCCGGGGCTTGCACGCCGAACAGAACGCCATTATTCAGGCGGCCTGCTATGGGATCCCCATCAAGGGGGCCACACTGTATTGCACAAACAAACCCTGCATCATCTGCACCAAGATGATCATCAACGCGGGCATCAGAACCGTTTATTACAAGGACGGGTACGATGATCCCCTGGCTGACGGCATGCTGGCCGAGGCCGGCATCCAGATTGTGAGGTTTCCCCCGTGATTTGTCCCTACTGCGGCAAGATCGACAACAAGGTGATTGATTCCCGGCTCAGCAAGGATGCCAGGACCATTCGTCGGAGACGGGAGTGCATTGCCTGCGGCCGACGGTTTACCACCTACGAAAAGCTGGAGGACATCCTCCCCATGGTGGTCAAGAAGGATGGGAGGCGCGAGCCGTTCAGCCGGGAAAAGATCATATCGGGCATCCGCAAGGCATGTCAGAAACGGCCCGTAGGTGTGGCCCGGATCGAGGAGTTTGTGGACTCCCTGGAGACCCATTTTCAGGAACTGGGGAAAAAGGAGATCGACAGCTCCGAGGTGGGCGAGCGGGTCATCAACAAATTGAGAGAATGGGATGAGGTCGCCTATGTCCGCTTTGCCTCTGTGTACAGGCAGTTCAGGGATATCAGCGAGTTCATGTCCGAACTGGAAGAGATACTCAAGACCAAGCAGGAAAAGGCAAATGCCTGAATGGGCCGGAAACTGAACGACACGGATGCGGGATTTATGCGCCTGGCGCTCCGGGAGGCCCGGAAAGGACTGGGCCGGACCTCTCCCAACCCTGCGGTGGGTGCGGTCATTGTGAAAGAGGGGAGGGTGGCCGCAACAGGGTATCACCGCCGAGCAGGGCTCCCGCATGCAGAGGCGGAGGCCCTCGCCCGGTTGGCCGGCCGGTGCCCGGGGGCGACCCTGTACGTCACCCTCGAGCCCTGCAATCATACAGGAAGGACCCCGCCCTGCACTCATGCCATTCTCAAAAGCGGCATTAAACGGGTGGTGGTGGGCATGAAAGACCCCAATCCCGGGGTCGCCGGCGGCGGATGCGCCTTCCTGAAGGCCCATGGGGTTGAGGTGACAGTGGGCGTGCTGGAAGGCGAATGCCGTCATCTCAATGAGGATTTCGTGCGGTTCGTCACCTCGAAACGGCCCTTTGTGATCGCCAAGTCGGCCATGACCCTGGACGGGTGGACCGCCACATCCACCGGCCATTCCAAATGGATCACCAATGAGGCTTCGCGTGCCTTTGTCCACCGTCTGAGGGACCGGGTGGATGCAGTCCTGGTTGGAATCGGGACGGTCCTTGCCGACGATCCGTCCCTGACCGTGCGGCTGAAGCGGGGCCGGGGCAGGGACCCCCTCCGCATCATTGTAGACACCCGCCTGAGGACCCCCCGCAAGGCCAAGGTGGTGACGCAGGATTCATCTGCCAGGACCCTGATTGTGACCGGCAGGGACCCATCTCCCGTGGATTCCCGGAGCTTTCCGGAAGACAGGGTCTCCATAATGACATGTCCCTTGCGCGACGGGAAGATCGACCTCCCGGCCCTGATCCAGCGGCTGGGGGAGATGTCTGTCATGAGCCTTCTGGTGGAAGGGGGCGCAGCCATCTTCGGGTCCTTGCTGCGAGACCGGTTGATCGATAAATGCTACCTGTTCAAGGCCCCCAAACTCCTTTGTGGGGGCGACGGCATCCCCATGGCGGCCGGTCCGGGTCCCCGGGAAATGGGCGATGCCCTGGTCCTCAAGGAGATCCGGGTGAGACGATTCAAGGACGACATCCTGATCAGGGGCTACCTTCCCTAAGCCGGCCAGACGGCCGCAACAAAACAGGTTTCACCCCCGTCCCACAAGCGTTATTCGCGCCCGTGGGGGTCTCTGCCCAAGGGCTGCAATAAAATGCGTTCCCATCGTTCGGCGACCGCCCCCGGGCTCGGGATACCGTTTATTGAAAGGCAGCAAGGAATTCCTTCCCATGAAAGACTGTCCTTGGGGCTTAAACAGACTGTATTTTAAAGCCCTGCTGCCGTCCCCAGGAGCTCGATTCGGTTTTTGCAGCCCTTGGGCAGAGACCCCCACGGGCAAACTTCTTCGCACCTTGCAGAAAAGCCGCAGACAAAGGGGCTATTCATCACCGGGTCGGCAGCCTGCCGATGATCCGCTCCCATAGATCCGAGAGGCGGGGGCCGGCCTTTCGGGACGCCTCAATCACGTCTTCCATCGATGTTCGCTCCATGCAATCGGGAAGATTGACGTTGGTAATCACGGCAATGGCCAGGACCTCAAGACCGCAGTGAACGGCAACAATGGTCTGCGAGACTGTGGACATGCCCACGGCATCCGCGCCGATCATCCTCAAGAAACGGGTCTCGGCAGGCGTTTCCAGGGAAGGTCCCAGGACCCCGACATAGACGCCCTGGCGGATCATCATGCCCAACTGGATTGCCTCTTCCTGTGCGATCCGAACCAGGTGGGGAGGATAGGCCTGGCTCATGTCCGGAAATCGGGGGCCGAAGGCCTCCAGGTTGGGGCCTGTCAGGGGATTGGTTCCTTTGAGGTTGATGTGATCGGTGATGAGCATCAGGTCGCCCTGTTCAAACTGGGGATTCAGCCCGCCGGCCGCACTGGACATGAGAAGATACCGCACTCCGAGACGGGCCATCACCCTGATCGGGAAGGCGACCTCCTGGGCTTTATAGCCCTCATAGAGATGGAAGCGGCCTTCCATGGCAATAATCGCCCTGCCGGCGATGTGGCCCGCGGCCAGCATCCCCTTGTGCCCCTCCACGGTTGACCTGGGAAAATGGGGGATCTCTTCGTAGGGGAGGCGCAGATCCGCTGCCATTTTTTCTGTCAGGCCGGCCAGGCCGGTTCCGGTGATCATCCCGATTTCAGGCTGATCCTTAAGCAGGGGCCTCAAAAAGGCAACGGCCTCTGATATCTTGTCTTCCATTTTCATCCCTCCCAGCCTTTTCACAGGGACAAGGCGAACATGGCCGGCACGCGGCCCCCATGCCCTGACAGGGTCATGGTTCCTTCGGCCCTGTCCTTGGGGTGGCTTTTCCCTTGCTGAGCCCCTGCTCCTATTCAATTACATGGATGTTCTTCTTCCGGCACATCTTTTTGAGAACCTTCGGCCAGACCGTTACGCTTACCTCTCCCAAATGGGCCTTTTTGAGGAGGAGCATAAAGGTGCGCGACTGCCCGATGCCCCCTCCGATGCTGAGAGGGATGGCGTTGTTCAGGACAGCCTGGTGATACGGCATCTCCAGAAAATGGAGCTGTCCTGTGATCTCCAGTTGTTGTCGGAGCGTTTCGGCGTTGACCCGGATTCCCATGGATGAGAGCTCGTGACGCCGACGGGTCACCGGGTTCCATACGAGGATGTCGCCGTTGAGGCCGTGCATGGGTCTGCCGTCCGCAGACGTGGTCTCCGTGATCCAGTCGTCGTAGTCCGCGGCCCGCATTTCGTGGGGATAGCCGTCTTTGAGGGTGTATCCGATGCCGTAGATGAAGACGGCCTTGTGCTCCTTTACCAGCTCTGTCTCCCGCTGCTTTCGAGGCAGATCAGGGTATCGGTCCAGGATATCTTCCGCGTGGATAAAGGTGAGTTTGTCGGGGAGATCGGGGTATCGCTCTGTCCTCAGCTGGGGATAGAGGGCCTGCACATGGGTTTCCGCCCCTTTGATGACCTTCCAGAGCTTTTCCACCACCTCTGTCAGAAACCGGAGATTGCGCTGGTCTTCGGTGATGGCCAGTTCCCAGTCCCACTGGTCCACGTAGGCGCTGTGATCGTGATCGAGGAAGTAGTCCTTGCGGATGGCCCGCATGTCGGTGATCAGGCCTTCGCCGGCCTCCATGCCGAACTGCTTCAGGGCCATGCGCTTCCACTTGGTGGCCGCCTGCACCACCTGGGCGTCGACCGGGTTTTTGTCATGGTCGTTGGAAATGTGAAACTGGATGGGCGTCCGGGATCCGTCGCGATCCAGGTAATCGTTCACGCCGCTCTCCACGTCCACGATGAGGGGCACGGTCACCCTTATGAGGTTGAGTTCTCTGCAGAGATTTTCCTCGATATAGTCCTTGAGCCCATAGATGGCATTCTGCGTCTCCCTGGGGGAAAGGAGAGAAGCATAATCATCAGGTAGGATTTTTTCCAATTCCACGTAATCGCCAATGCCCGGTCCTGCCAGATCTGCTTGCTTGTCTGCCATGTGTCTTTTCTCCTCACAGTGGTTTGGTCGCCTTCTCAGACGGCGATCCGGTGCTGATATCACAGAGCATTGGATCCGTCAATTCATAATCTCCGTTTGTTTCTGAGCGGCCGATGGGCAAGACCCTGGGCGAGTCCAGGATTCGTGAGATCCCTGGGTCTTCCGTTGCGGCCATCAAAGATGACAGGACCATGTCCATCAAGCCCGATCCTCATGCGCCCATAAAAGAACATGCCGAGCTCGTATTGCTGTTATCGTACGAGGGCGAGCAGAAATTGCTCCAGTGGGAACCTGTGAGGACTTGCGAATTTGCCATGAGGGGCTCATGCCCGGTTGTCACCAGTCATAAAGGATCTCCCACTGATGCTCGAAGGGCGTATCCACCTGGCTGTACCGGCGGATAACGGTTTTTCCCGTCCCGGGTCCATTGCTTGAGTCTTCCTTCCAGAAGCGGAGGGATATGGCTGGAATGGGTAGGGGACTGCCCCCTTCTTGGCCCTGGGAGCGAAGCCACGTCTCTTTCTCCTCGATCACCTTCCAGACGTCATCCGCATCCTTGTTTCGAACCCGCTCGCCCACCCTCGGGAGTCCCAGCCGCTCCCGCAGTTCATTGAACCGGTAGGCAGACGCCTCTTCCCTGTCCAGAATTCGTTCGCCCAGGACCATGATGCCGATGGCCCCAATCGGGGCCGTGAACAAGATGGAGAGCACCGCCACGGCCAGGATGACCTCCCCTGAGGCCACGCCCGCGGCCAGGGGGACCGCGCCGATGGCCGCCTGGACCGTGGCCTTGGGGATGTAGGCCACCACGCAGAACAGCTTTTCCCGCCAGTCCAGGTGGGTTCCAAAAAGCGAAATATAGGTTCCCACGCTTCTGAACAGGAGACCCACGGCAATAACAGCAAGACCTGCAAGGCCTGCTGTCCAGGCCACATGGATATTGACCTGGGCCCCCACCAGCACAAACAAAAGGAGTTCGGCAAACATCCAGAGCTTTTTCAATTTCTGTGACACAATATGGGCTACAGGTTCTGATTTCTCCAGAATTACAAAACCGATGGCCATTACCCCCAAAAGGCTCGCCACGGGCGCCCACTGTTCCACGGCCGTTTCCAGCCAGGTCAGGGCGATGGCGACTCCCATGACCACGATGGTCCGCTTGGGCGGCCGCCAGTCGTATCGGGTGAAGAGCCGATAAAGGAGATACCCGGGGATCAGGCCGGCGATAATCCCCAGGACAATGCTCAAGGGGATTTCGGCCAGCTTGACCCATAAATTGACCTCGCCGCCCCCGTACATGCCCAGAAACACTGTAAAAAGGACAATAACAAAGACATCGTCTACAGAGGAGGCCCCCAGGATGAGGGTGGGGATCCCCTTTTTGGTCCCCCGGCCCCGGTCCATGAAGTCGATCATCAAGGGGACCACCACGGCCGGAGAGACGGCCCCGAGGATGGCCCCGAGGATCGCGGCCTCCAGGTACGTCATTCCCAGCAGACAAGGGGCTGTCAACATCACCCCGGCAATCTCGAAGATTGCGGGCACGGCGCTCATGATAAGGGCCGGCCTGCCCACCCGGTTTAGAGTCTCCCGCCGCAGCTCAAACCCCGCCCGGAGGAGGATCACGATGAGGGCGATCTTTCGAAAATCCCCGGATACCGTCATCATCTCCGGCGCCATCAGGTTCAACATGTAAGGACCGATGAGGACCCCCACCAGGAGCATCCCCACCAGGCCGGGCAACTTCAATTGCCGAAACAGGTAATCCCCGCACAATCCCAGAAGAATAATCAACGCGATGCTGACGGCCACAACCTATCCTCCCAAAACAAAAAACCCTGCCGGGCCGTGGGCTCGCAGGGCTACAAATAAAAAAACCCACCCGGAAATTTCAGGCGGGGCAGACACTGGCACTCCTACCCCTGTTATCAGGTAGAAGTCATCATCCCTTCGCAAAGGGCGGTTTACGGCAGACCTCATTGCCGGGCGCAGTCATACATCCTGAGATCAGCGGCTGTCAAGGAATTTGTTGAGTGCATTGCCAGATGATCTGGTCCAGGAATCATGCTGCGAATATTTCGCCGCAGTCAGGCATGCTGCCCTCCCGGCCAAGGGAACATGGATTCTACTGCATGGGCGACTTGTATTGCCTTGAAACCGGCATATAGAGTCTTTGTTTGTAACTTCTCCGCAACGTGCGAAGAAGTTTCCCCGTGGGGGTCTCTGCCCAAGGGCTGCAAAAACCGAATCGAGCTCCTGGGAACGGCAGCAGGGCTTTAAAATACAGTCTGTTCCAGCCCCAAGGACGCCCTTTCACCTGCCCGCCATGCGAGTGAGGCGAGTCAGGCGGGTCAATAGGGATTCCTTGCTGCCTTTCAATAAACAATATCCCGGGCCCAGGGGCGGTCATTGAGATCATACATTCAAGATTTTTATTTCTTTCCGAACCTGAATGTCGCGGAAAATTCCTGCACACACTAATGACAAAACCCAGATTTTCAAGGGCGGTTGAGCTGCGCACACAATGGCGAGCCCTGTTTTGTTGTCCTGTGTTATAGACGAGACCTGACCGTTTGGCAACCCTTCTGCATCTGAGCTCTGGTTCGGAATTTGGGCAAAAACATTTTGACAGAACAGACGGGAGGCATTATGATGGGTGACTTCTGTCGGGCCGTTAGCTCAGTTCGGTAGAGCAGCGGACTTTTAATCCGTTGGTCGCGCGTTCGATTCGCGCACGGCCCACCAAACAAAATCAAAGGGTTGCGTCATGCTGACGATAACCCTTTTTTTGTTGGGGAGGGGGGCCTTGCTTCAAAACACATTTATCCACATCCCCGGCATCGGTCCCAAGACAGAGCGGATGCTCTGGCAGCGGGGGATCCTCACCT